>FWPU01001872.1_pt1 | contig 60840 bp, 45 predicted proteins | sample 2228361 | NCBI WGS metagenome assembly FWPU01 (sample SAMEA103939777, study PRJEB20133) | metagenome
GGCCTCCTTTCTTCTCCTTTCTCAGGTCCGACTGTACCGGACCGGAGGCCCTTCCTTCAAATCTAACGGAATCTGGGACATCCCCCGAACGATACCCGAACAGACTCCGTCCCCGTCACGTGGCGGGCACGTGGAAAATATAGATCATCCCATCAAGACGGAAGCGGATTCTAGACCCATGAGGCTCACGAGGCAACAGGAACACGGCGCCTCAATCGCCCCGCACACGCGACGTCACCGGTCAATACATCATGCGTAAAAAACATCAGGAGAAAACACCATGGCCGACGCCTTGACCGGAACCTCGCGCCACTCTATACTCGAACCGGCTCGAGCCAAAAAATATGCCCCCCCAAGATCTCAATCAGCAATCCGACGAACAACTCGTGGCAAACATACGCGACCCGAAGAGGACGACCGACCTCCAAGTCCGAACGGCCGCCGCGCTCGCGGAACGATACAAACCCAAGCTGCTCGGCGCGCTCAGGAGAAAAGTCTTCAACCTCCCGCAATTCCTCGCCGCCGTCGAATGCAACCGACAAGAAGACTTCTGCGCCGACTGCGTCGGAAAGGCCGTCATCTCCTACAACCCCTCCCGCGGCGCCAAGTTCTCCACCTGGCTCTACGAAATCTTCCACAACGCCGTCGTCTCCGGCTTCCGCCGCAGGAAAACCTTCCAGCCCCGCGAAACCCAGGACGGCGTCAACTCCCTCGAAACCCTCCCATCCCGCGCCCCCCAACCCGGCTCCCTCGCGCACCTGGCATTCATCGAGATCCGCGAACTCGCCAGGAAATGCATCAACGCCATGCCGGAAAAACGCAAAACCATCTTCGTATGGGGCGAAATCACCGGCCTCACACCCTCCGAAATCCGAGACCTCCGGCCGGACCTCTCCACCGACAACATCAAACAAATCAAACACCGCGCCCTCGTGGATTTCCTCACGCTGTGGGAAAAACACGGCGGCGCCCGCGCGGAACAAACGCTCGAATCGGCGGCCGCAGCCATGGCTGAAAAAATAGACGTTGACCTCATCAAGGACAAACGCGCCCGCGACGCCTACCGCAGGTGGATACGCGACGGCAACCTCGCCGCCGCCGCGCGCGACCTGAATACCACTCCACAGAGACTCAGAAAACTCCTCCTGTCCGCCATGCGCGACATCTTCAACCAGGCCATGTACCGCGGAGATCACATCGATCCGAAGGCCCTCAAGACTCGCGGAAACGCCCTGGCCGCCTACCTCGACCTCTCCGAAGGAATCCAACCAAAGGATCCTCTGCTCGAACGCATCCGCCGCACCCTCGACACCGTCCGCGCCGCCTTCGGCCTGGCGCCACCGGACCGCGCCATCCATACCCTCGGATCATTCATCCAGGAAAAACTCCTCCTCGAAGAAGACTACGACGCCGCCTGCCGCGCGCTCGACCTCAAGCCCGCCGCCCTCCGCGGGCTGCTGGCCGACGAATACCAGCCCGACGGGCCCCTCTACCGCCGCCTGGCACGCCTCCTCAACGTGGACGAAAAACGACTCCGCGCACTCCCACGCCGCCCGGCCGAACCAACCGCCACGCCCCTCCGCTCGCGCGCCGACTTCGACGACGAACGCTTCTACAACCGCGTCATCATGTGGATAACCCGACCGCGCCCCCCCAGGAAACGACACTGAACCGCTCATGGCCCGCATGTACCCCGAGGAATACCGGGAGGATCCCGAGAGCCGCAGCGAGGCCGAACGGCTCCTCTACGAGGAATTCAAACGACAACTAGACGACCGCTACCACGTCTTCCACCGCTGCGCGTGGCTCTCCGTCGATCCGAAGGGCGCCGCCCGCGACGGCGAGATCGACTTCGTCATCGCCCGCGAGGATCTCGGCGTCCTGGCGATGGAAGTCAAGGGCGGCGGCGTCGCCTACGACGCCGCGGCCGGCCGCTGGCGCCAGGTCGATTACACGGGACGCCTCGGCGAAGAGATCGACGACCCCATCCAACAGGCCGTCCGCGGCAAGAAGGCGCTCCTGGCGCGCCTCAAGGAGATGCCCGGCGCCCCCAGGCGATGGTGGACCCTCGGCCACGCGCTGGCCTTCCCGCAAGTCGCCTTCGACGTCCACCGGCCCGACCTCCGCGGCGAGATCGTGCTCGACCGGCGCGACCTCCGGCGCATCCCGGAATGGACCGAACGCGCACTCCGGTTCTGGGCCGAGGAGGAGCGCTTCGGCCCGCCCGGACGCGAGGGGATGGAACTCCTCACCCGGCTCCTCGGCCACAGCTTCCAGGTGGCCCCGCTCATCGGCCCGCAGCTCCACCGCGCCGAACAGGAACTCGCCCGGCTGACCCTGTCGCAGTTCAAGGTCCTCGACGGCCTCAGCAGGCTCCGCCGCGTCCTCATCTGCGGCTGCGCCGGCTCGGGCAAGACCATGCTCGCCCTCGAGAAGGCCCGCAGGCTCGCCGAACAGGGCTTCCGCGTCCTCTACGCCTGCTACAACTGGCGGCTGCGCGACTACTGCCGCGACTTCCTCAGACCCTGGAGGTCCGTCACCGTCCACAACTTCCACGGCCTGTGCCTCGACTGGACCGGCCGCGCAGGCATCCACGCGGCGAAACGCGACGACGACGAATTCTGGAAGTCCACCCTGCCCGGACTCTTCCGGGAGGCCCTCAAAAAGATCCCGGACCGCTTCGACGCCGTCATCGCCGACGAGGGCCAGGACTTCGACCCCGCATGGTGGGCGGACCTGGAGGCGCTCCTGGCGGACCCCAAGCGGGGCATCCTCTACGTCTTCTACGACGACAACCAGCTCCTCTACAACGAGCGGCTCGAATTCCCCGAGGGCATGGTCGAGTTCCAGCTCACCGAGAACTGCCGCAACACCCGCACGATCCACGAGGTCGTCCAGCGGTACTACCGCGCCGACCGCAAGATCACCTCCGGCGGCCCCCCGGGATGGAAGCCGGAGATGTCCGCCTACGGCACGCGCGAGGAGCTCCTCGACCAGGTGGAGGACGCCCTGACGCGCTTCGTCAAGGTCCAGAAGATCCCCCCCGAGCAGATCGCCGTCCTCACCGGCCACGGCGAGGAGAAGAGCGCCGTCTGGCGCGCCCGCAGGTTCGCCGGCTGCACCCTCACCAAGGAGAGACGGCCCGCGGAGGGCGAGATCCGCTGGTCGTCCATCCACGGCTTCAAGGGACTGGAGGCCCAGGCGGTGATACTCGCCGAGATCGAGCGCCTCCCGCACGCGCCGCTGGAGAGGCTCCTCTACGTGGGCTGCTCCCGCGCAAGGCTCCACCTGGCCGTGATCGCCCACCAGGACGCCGCACGCCGGGCGGGACTCGAGGCATCCCCTCACCTGCTCCACAGGTACGGACCCTCCAGGGGATGAACGCCGCCGAGGCCCGAGCGGGAAGCGGGCCGGGTCATCCTTCGGCGGCGGCACGATCCACGTCCGGAACGGCGCGCCACAACGCCCAAACCCAGAGGATCGGCATCACGTGAAGTAGAAGTCTCATGCACTGCATGCGCACGAAGAACCTCCCGCTCTCCGGCTCGAAACTCATCCAGACGCCGACGTAGGCGGCCAGCTGCAATACCCCCGGCGCCAGCCAGCGGAGGTCCGACCGGTCCAACCTACATGCACGGCCGGCGGCGGCCGCAATGATCGCCACCCAGGCGAGGGACCAATGCTTTACGCTCACGATCTCCGAGAGGATGCGCCTGAAGATGAAGGGAAGCTGCCCGAAGTACGGATGCAAGAACCTTTGCGGCAGGTAGTCGGGATCGAGCGGCAAAAACGCCGCGGTGGCCTGCCAGCATGCGGCTACCGCCGCCGGCAGGAGGGCCGGTTTCAAACCACGCGCGATCGCAAATCCCGCCACGAACGGGACCGCGTCGTCCTTGAGCAAAGGGGCAGCCGCGGCGAAGAGGACCGCCAGGGGCGTCTCCGAGGCAAGCGCGAAGAGGATCATCATGGCCAGCGGCGCGTCGGCGTAACCCGTCACCGCGCCCCCGGCGTCGTGCCACAGCACCGGCAGCCATCCGTACAGTCCGGCGCCCAGCGCGGCGGTGGTCCGATCGGCGCGCGCGCGGATGACGTCGTACATGGCGCACAAGGCCCCCACCTGGAACAGGGCCATCCACGCCCTGATCAAGGGCACCTCAAATGAACCCGCCACGAGGCGGACGATCACGTAGAAACACGGCAGCAGCAGCGGCCGCCGATGAGCGGGATGCAGGCGGTCCGGATCGAGGAAGTCCGGGTTCCAGAACGTCCCGTGGCGCACGATGGACTTCGCCTTGAAGATGTAGAAGTACTCGGGATCGGCGCCCGCCAGCGGCCAATGAATTGCGCCCATGAAGAGGAAGACGCCCGCCGCCGCCACCAGCGCCGCAGGCCACGGAGGGCGTTCCCAGACCCCCTCTCGAAGAATGCGCCATCTGCCGAGGGGAATCAAGATCGCGGGTCCCGCCAGCAACGTCAGCGTCGAAACGGGAATGCGGATCAACAGAAGCAGATGAATCCACAGTGCAAGCACCACCGCCCCGACAACGAACCCCATCCCCAGCTGCCCCGGGCCGGACCTGGGACGACTCCCCAGGCGCGATAGTACCGCAAGCCCCGTGACCCCGGCGATCGCCACCGCCGACAAGAACCTAAGGGCGATCATCAAGTCTCCTGATGTAAGCCTTGCGGGGATCGTAATCAGCGCCGCCGGGAGAGACCACCCACCCTATCTCTTTCCGCCGGATCCATTCGGCCGCCCCTTCCAGCGTCTCCACGCCCGCCGGAGGAAGATAGACGACGCGTGGATACATGCGACTGTTGAAGATGTGGACCAGCCCGCTATTGCGTTGGTCCCTCGGTATCAACAACAGTATACGCGCATCGGCGGGGATCTCGGCCGCGACCCTCTCCAGGAACCCATAGAAGGGAGGAACTTCCTGCCGCGACCACTCGATCGCCTTTAAAGCGGCCCAGTAGCCCGAGACCCCAAGGATCGCCGCGGCGAAAACGAAGTTTATCCTCCTCCTGAGCCCAGCGGTGCTTCCCATACCACGAAAGTCCCACCAAAGACCCCGATCCCATCAGACCTTGAGACGATCTCCTGATCAACATCTATCGCGCGTCACAAAGTACCCATTACCCCGTATAATGCATCGTGAGAATCATCCACGTCTCCGATACCCATCTGGGGGCCGCGGCGTACGACGCGCTCGACCCCGACAGCGGCCTCAACCTCCGCGAACTCGACTTCTACAAGGCCTTCCGCCGCATCATCGACGACGTCTGCCGGAAAAAGCCCGACCTGGCAATCCACGCCGGCGACCTCTTCGACGCCGTCCGGCCGCCCAACCGCGCCATCACGGAGGCCATCGAGGGCTTCCGCCGGATCCTAGACGCCGGTATCCCCCTGGTCCTCGCCGCGGGGAACCACGAGACCCCGCGCGTGCGCGCCACCGGCAGCATCTTCAAGGCCCTCCAGGCCGCCCTCCCCGGCGCATGCATCGCCTTCGACGGCATGCTCAGGCGGCTCGACCTCCCCGGCGCCGCCGTCCACGCCGCCGGCGACGCCGCCACCGAGGAGGAACTCCAGGAAACCCTCAAGGAAATCCGCCCCGTCTCCGGCCGCAAGAACATCCTGGTCATCCACGCCGGCGTCAGCCGCGCCGCCGCGGAGGTGCAGTCCGGCGAATACAACCAGCACTTCATCCCCATGGAAACCCTCGCCGGCTTCAAGGACTTCGACTACGTGGCCCTGGGCCACTACCACCGGCACATGAAGGTCGAAGGGACCTCCAACGCCTGGTACTGCGGCGCCGCCGAGCGGCTCAGCATCAACGAGGCGGCCTGCAACCCCGGATACGCCGAGGTGGAACTCGATCCCCTCCGCGTGAACCACGTCGAGATCGAGGCGCGCCGCATGATCGACCTCCCGCCGATCCCCTGCGAAGGCCTCTCCGCGGAGGAGGTCATCTCCAGGCTCAGGGAGGCGCTGGAGGGCAAGGTCGACGGCGCCATAGCCCGCGCCGTCCTCGACCGCATCTCGCCCGCGGCGGCCGCGGGCCTGCCGGCGGAGGAGCTGGCGCGGCTCAGGAAACCCGCCCTGGACTGCCGGATCGAGTTCAACGTCCACCAGCCCGGCCGGCGCCCCGGCGGCGATCCGCTCTCGTTCGAGAGCCTCCCGATCGAGTTCGAGCGGTTCCTTGCGGAATACGCCAAGGGGAAGAAGTTCGACGTGGAGGCGGTGAAGTCCCTCGGGCTTGACTACCTGGGCCGCGCGATCGAGGAGGGCCAGGGGGCCGCATGAAGCTGCGCTACCTGCGGCTGGAAAACTACCGCTCGTTCGCCCGGGTGGAGCTCGAGTTCCCCGCCGGGCTCACCGCCGTGGTGGGGCCGAACGGCGCCGGCAAGAGCACCCTCTTCGAGGCCGCCGCGTGGGCCTTCTTCGGGACGTCGCGCACCAGGGCGGAAGACATAAAGTCCCACTTCGCCCCGGAGAAGTCGCCCTGCCTGGTGGAGGCGGCCGTCGAGATACAGGGGATCGCCTACCGCGTGACCCGCGAACTGCGCGGGAGATCCCTGGCGGTCCACGCGAGGCTGACCAGAGAGGGCGCCGATCTGCCCATCGCCGAGGGCGCCACCGCGGTGGGAGACGAGATCCAAAGGCTCCTGGGCATGGACCGCACGACCTTCTTCGCCTCCGTGTTCTCCCGCCAGAAGCAGGTGGATGCCCTCACAGAGATTACACCGGGCAAGCGCGAGGAGGCCTTCAGGCGGATGCTGGGACTCGACTCGCTGGACGCGGTGGTCGCGCTGGTACGCGCCGACGCGCGGGGGCTCGAGGCGGAGCTGAGGGGACTCGCCGCCGGGAGGCGCGACCCGGCCGAGCTCGAGGCCCGCAGGGACAAGTGCCGCGCCGCGCTCCAGGGGCTGAAGCCCCGCCTCGAGCGCCTCCGGCGGGCGGTCAAGGCCGCCGAGGATGACGAGGCCGCCGCCCGCAAGGAGTTCGACCGGCTCCACGCGCTGGAGCAGGCCCATTCGCGCCTGGAGACGGACAAGGCCCGGCTCGAGGAGGGCGCCTCCAAGCTGGCCCACGCGGTCGAGAGGCTGCGCGCGGAGCTCGAGGCCGCCCGCGCCGCGGGCGATCGACTCGAGAAGCTCAGCCCGGTTTTGCGCGAACTGGAGCGCGTCCGCGCCAGGCGGAAGGAACTCGATCCCCTCCACGAGAAACACCTCCGGCGCGAGAACCTCAAGGAGCGCAAGGGCGAGATCGTCAAGGCGCTGGAGGCGCAGAAGGAGGAGCTGGAGGCGCTCGCCCGGCGCCTGGAGCCCCTGGAGGGGGCCCGCCGGCGCGCGGAGGAGCTCGCGCGCGCCGCGGAGGCCGCGCGGAAGGCCCACGCCGCCGCCCAGAAGGAGGCCGCGCGCGCCGCCGCGGAGGCGAAGGCCCTGGGGCGCAAGCTCGAGGAGCTCGGCGACCGCGCCGCGGAACTCAAGAAGCTCGGGAAGAAGGGCAAGTGCCCCGTCTGCCTCCAGAAGCTGGGCGAGTCCTACGAGGAGGCGCTCCGGCACCTGGGGAAGGAACGCGACGAGGCCGCCGCCGCATGCAAGGAGGCCGAGCGCGCCGCCAGGGAGGCCGCGGGGGAGGAGTCCAGGCTCGCCCGGCGGCTCGAGGCCGCCGAGAAGGACCGCCGCGAGGAGGAGAAGCGCCTGAACGCCCTCGAGAAGCTGGAGAGCGACCGCGCCGCGCGGGAGCGCGCGGTCCGCCGCGACGAGGCCGACCTGGAGAGGACGGAGTCCGCGCTCCGGGAGCTCGCGGGGCTGGAATTCGATCCGGCGGAGTACGAGCGGATCAAGAGGCGCGAGGAGGAGCTGGCGCCGCGGAAGGACGAGGCGGCCCGGCTGGAGGAGACCGCCGGCCGCGCCCCGGGCCTGGAGAAGGAGATCAAGGCCGGCGAGGAGAAGCGCCGGGAGACGCTGGACCGCCTCAAGGAGATCGAGCGGCGGATGGCGGACTTGGGGTTCGATCCGGCGCTCCTCAGGAAGGCCAGGGAAGAACTGGCCGCGGCGGGGCGGGCGCGCGCGGAGCGCCAGAAGGAGACCGCCGACCTGGAGAAGAAGGCGGTCGCCGGGAAGAAGGACCTGGAGGCCGCCGAGAGGGAGATCGCGGAGGAGAAACGGCTGGCGGCCCTGGCGGCGGAGAAGGAGCGCCGTAAGGCCCGGCTCGTCCAGCTCGAGGAGATATTCGCCGCCTTCCGCCAGCACCTGACCGACCGGATCCGGCCGACCCTGGCGGCGCGGGCGGGCGCGCTCCTGGCCAGGACCACCGGGGGCCGCTATCGGCGCGTGGAGCTCGACGACGACTACAACGTGAGGGTGCTCGACGGCGGGGAGATGCGCGTCCTTCAGCGCTTCTCCGGCGGCGAGACCGACCTGATCAACCTGTGCCTGAGGATCGCGATCTCGCAGGTGGTGGCGGGCCGCGGCGCCGGGCGGGTGAACATGCTGGTCCTCGACGAGGTCTTCGGCAGCCAGGACGCCCGCAGGAAGGAGGAGATCCTCCAGGCGCTGAGGTCGCTCTCCGGGGAGTTCCAGCAGGTCTTCGTGATCACCCACGACGAGCAGTTGAAGGACCGCATGGAGAGCGTCGTCGCCGTGAACCGTCCCGACGGCGCGCGGAGCGTCGCGGAGGTTCAGGGAGCCTGACCGGGCCGCCGGGCGGAGGCGAATCCCGCGGGGAGGGCCGGGTCATCGCCTATCGGCCGGGGATCGTCCGGGTCGGCCGCCAGCCGGGCGTAGATCTCCGCGAGCGTCGTCTCTGCGCGGGGCGCGGCTGCCGGGGCGCACCGGCGGCGGAGCCACTCGGCGGCCTCCGCCGGGCCGAAGCGGAGGAACTCGACCTTGGCGACGCACCGGCCGGGCCGGAGGAAGGCGGGGTCGATCCGCTCCACCTTCTCGTTGAACGTCAGGAGGAAGATATCCTCGCGTCCCTGCCCGAGGAGCCCGTCGGTCATGTTGATGAGCTTGCCGATCTTGTTTGTGCGCCGCAGAGCGCGGGGCGAACCGGCCCAGCCCGCGGATCAACGAGCGCAGCATGATGAAATCGGTCTTATCGAACGTGTGGAGGCTGACGCCCGCCGGGTCGTTCGCGTCTTCGGTCATGGGAATCCTCGCTTTTCTTCATACGCGGGCGCTCGCGGCCGGTGACGGGGATCCTGATCCGACTCCGAATATCTTTGTGATTCGGGCTTTCCGCCCGCCTTGACATCCCCGAGTCGTCGAGTCTATGATCAAATGGATGAGGAAAGGCACGAGGCGTCTATACGTGGTCTGCTTCGAACAGGAAGAGGACGGACGCTGGAGCGTCCATGTCCCCTCTCTTCCGGGGTGTTATTCCGACGGCGACACCCTTGAGGAGGCCAAGAAAAACATCGCCGAGGCAATTCGCGCGTACAACGAGAGCGTTCGAAAAGATCGCCAGCCGCTGCACGATCCCACCCGTGCCCTCTTCGGGAGCGTCGAGGTCTAGCCGGAGGTGGCTCGACTTCCTCAGGTACTTGGCAAGAGGCTGGTCAAAGCCCTTGAAACCTTGGGTTGGTTTGTACATCACCAGGTGGGTTAGCACGTAATTATGAAGCATCCGGAAAAGCCCTATTCCCGTATCGTAATTCCATGCCATACCAAGCCGGTGGCCAAAGGCACCTTGGGACGTATCCTGAAGGATGCGGGGATTACCGGCGATCGGCTCCGGGATCTGCCTTGAGTAATCTCAAGGGCCGACGAAGATACTTCAGCCCTTGTCGCCGGCCCCGGCCTGCCGCGAATCACACGTCTCCCGGCCGGTGACGTCGATCCGGCGCGCGACATAAAGCTACCGCGCGGGGGATTTTGTCGTATCTTAATAGGCTGGCTTGTCTCCTTAAGGAATCTTGCCATGAGACGACGCGAATTCCTGGCGGGGGCGGGGGCGGCGGCGCTGGGGCTGGGATTGGGCCGGCCCCCGGCGGCGGGATCGCGGCCGAAGCGCAAGATACTATTCTTCATCAAGAGCTCCGGCTTCGAGCACTCCGTCGTGAAGGAGAAGGGCGGCCAGCCCAGCCACTTCGAGAAGATCTACAAGGAGGGGATCGGGCCGCTGGCGGCGAAGAACGGATACAACTGGGAGGTCGTATTCTCCAAGGACGGCGGCCTCTTCACGCCGCGGAACATCGCGGGTATCGACGTCTTCGTCTTCTACACCAGCGGCGACCTCACCAAGGAGGGGACCGACAAGAAGCCGCCCATGTCCCCCGAGGGGAAGGAGGCGTTCCTGGAGGCGATCAGGAGGGGCAAGGGCTACGTGGGCGTCCACGCCGCCACCGACTCGTTCCGCGGCTCCAGGGGCGGCCGGCCTGATCCCTACATCGAGATGGTCGGGGCGGAGTTCGTCAGCCACGGCGCCCAGCAGAAGGCGCGGATGACCTGCGTCGATCCGAAGTTCCCGGGCATGGCGGGCGCCAGGAACGGATTCGAGTGGAACGAGGAGTGGTACGCGCTCAAGTTCTACGCGAAGGATCTCCACGTGCTACTGGTCCAGGAGACCGCGGGCATGAAGGGGGACATGTACCAGCGGCCGCCCTTCCCGGCGACGTGGGCCCGGATGCACGGCCAGGGGCGGGTATTTTACACGTCGCTGGGGCACCGCGAGGACGTGATGGCCAATCCCCTCTTCCACGAGATCATGGTCGGGGGGATCGCGTGGGCCGCCGGCGACGCCAAGGCGGACGTCTCGCCGAACATGGACAAGGTCACCCCCGGGGCGTTCGAGCCGCCGGGCGGCAAGAAATAATGAGGAGGCGCGCGATGGCAGACAACGTCGGCATCACTCGGCGGCAGATGCTGGAGAGGGCGGCCGCAGGGGCGCTGGCATGCGCCGCGCCGCGGGGAGTCCTTGCGGCCCCGGCGATCGGGATATCCGTACAGCTCTACTCGGTCCGCGGCGACTGCGGGAAGGATTTCGACGCGGCGCTGGAGCGCATCGCCAGGATGGGTTTCGCCGGCGTTGAGTTCGCCGGTTACCACAAATACGGCGGCAAGCCGAAGGAGCTGCGCAAGCGGCTGGACGATCTAAGGCTGAAGGCCACCGGCACCCACATCGGGACCGGGGGCCTGCGGGGAGACGCCCTCAAGGGGACGATCGACTTCCACCAGGCCATCGGCTGCAAGTACCTGATCGTGCCGGGCGACGGCGACTTCAGCCACCCCGAGAAGAGCAAGGCCTTCGCCGACGTCTTCAACAAGGCGATGGAGTCGCTGCGGCCGCTGGGGATGGCCTGCGGCTACCACAACCACACGGAGATCGCCAAGGTCGATCCCGAGACGAATAAGACCTACTGGGATCTCTTCGCGGAGCGGACCGCCAAGGACGTGGTGCTCCAGCAGGACATCGGCTGGACGGTGGCGGCGGGCCTCGACCCGGTGGAGCGGCTCCAGAAGCACCCGGGGCGCACGAAGATCCCGCACTTCAAGCCCACGGTCGTCAGGAAGGATCATGGCAAGAAGGCGATCATCGGGGAGGACTCGGTCCCCTGGAAGGCGGTGATCGAGGCCTGCTACGCGGTCGGCGGCACCGAGTGGTTCGTCATCGAGCAGGAGGCCTACCCGGACGGGAAGACCCCGATGGAGTGCACGGAGCTCTCGCTGGCGGGCCTCAAGAAGCTGCTGGCCGGGATGGGGAAGAAGTAGCCCGGTCCCGTGGATATCCGGGAGCCCGCCGTCCGCCCGCTCAGCGGCGCCGCTCGAAGTCCCCCACGTCCTCGGTCCTTCCGCCGGGTTTCACCACCGGTTTGGCGATGCCGTGGGACTTCCGCATGGCGCCGGTATCCCAGTTGACCGCCGTCTCCTTGAACCGCGAGCGGTACCGGTCGTCCCTGAGCTGGAGGTGCTCCGCGCCGTGGCCGGGCTTCGGGAAGAGGCGCGAGGACCACCCGCCGTCCCCGTCCAGCCCCGCCCTCTTCCGGGGATCGCAGATGGTCCTGACCTCGGCGTTGCGCGCGTCGATGGCGTCGAGGAGCCTCCCCAGGAGCGCCTTGTCGTCCGGCCGGGCCTTGTGTTCGTAGTAGAGGTTGACGACCCGGGCCAGGCTCCTGAGATAGTTGAATTCCCATCGCACCAGCCGGATCCGCGCGCGCGCCCGCCCGGTATCGGCCGCGCCTTCGGCCTCCTTCAGATCGGATTCCAGCGCGGCGAGCAGTTCCGGCTTGTACAGGGAGTGGATCAGCTCGAAGGAATCCCTCGTGGACTTCGACCAGTTCGGGCAGCGGATGCCGATTTCGTCGGAGTAGTGCTCGATGCCCTTGTAGAGGCGGTCGTAGAACCGCCGCATGGGCCCGGCCGACCTTCCGAAGGCGGCCGAGCAGAACTCGTCGAGCAGCGCCTCGGCGGTGTTCTTCTCGGGATCGTCGTACATCCGGCCGAAGACGTAATAAACCGGTCCCTCGAGGCCGAAGAGCTCCCCGAAGCCGTCCTTGTAGATGCCCCGGATTTTATTCCGGGCGAACCGCCGGGCCTGGAGTTCCACGTGCTTGGGGGTCCGCTTGGGGGTGTAGCCGCCTCCACAGTGGTAGACGCCCCAGTTGTAGATGTAGGCCATGAATCCCGCCGGGACGTCCATCCGGCCCCACTCCTTGAAGTCCTCGTCGTTCGTGCCGCAGAGCATCACCATCATGTTCGCCGGGAACCGGGTGAACGTCTTCGGCGGCCGCTCGGTGACGGTGTACGCGAGGGCCAGCACCTTCTTGCCCGGCCGCGCCTCGAGCAGGCGCTCGCTCAGCGTCTTGTTCAGGATCCAGATTTTCTCCCCCCAGTCGTCGCCGGCGCCGAAGAGGCCCCTGCAGTTCTCGCACCGGCACGGCTGGAAGGCGTCCTGCTGGCCGAGGCCCACCACCGCGTACCCCTTGTCGAACATGTCCAGATGGTACCGGTACAGCAGTTCCTGCACCTCCGGGTTTGAAAGGCAGTACTGCGCCCTGCGGACGTCGGTGGCGCGTCCGCCGCCCAGCAGGGCGAAATATTCCGGGTGGGTCTTGCGGTACTTCTCGGGGGGGACGGCATGAGCGTGGCTGTGGCCCCCCCCCAGAAGATCGACGCGGGGGAACATGTTGTTGGCGATGTGGTAGGGGCTCTCCTGCACCCGGTGTTCGTAATTGACCAGCAGCATGGGGATCTTGACGACGTTCAGGCTGGAGGGCACCGCGATGCGGGCCGACTCGGCGAACTCGATGCTGTTGGAGTCGTCGGCGCCGGAGGAGGGATAGAGGAAGCGCGTCCCGGCGTACTGCCGCAGGAAGTCGGCCACCCCCTTCAGCGTCCCCACCCTGCAGGCGGCATCGGCCGTGGAGGGCTCGTCGCGCCCGGCGATGATCACGTCCTTCCCGACCACCCGGTGCGCGTAACCCCAGCCCTCGAGTTTCGCGGCATCGACCCCGCGGGCGCGCGCGAAGAGGGTGTCGCCCAGGTAGAGGCACGGCTTTGACGGGTCGTGCCGGCCCTCCTCGACGACCGGCACCCTGGCGCCGGCGGCGCCGAAGGCGTTCTGGATGAGCCTTGCGGCCAGCGCCAGGCGCGCCGCCACCGCCGGACTGGGGAGGCGGCCCGGCAGGACCACCTGGCAGTCGGATTTCCCGCGGTCCGCCAGCGTCAACTCGTCGTTGGCGACCCCGCCCACGAGGGCCTGAACCATGATCCCCAGGATCGCCGCCGCTTCGTACATCATCATGGCCTCCTTCCCGTACGGCGCCTTTCCATTTTTATCCGGGGCCTCCCAAGATATAAGACTCATTCTATTATACACAAGGACCCCTCGCATGTCTCCCTTTGTCCGATTTTATTCGAGGTCGCTCATAATACAGGACTTTCTCTATTAAATACGAGGCCCTCTTTCCGGCGCTGAGGGAGCGCCGCTACCGCCGCTCGAGCGCCTCCTCGGCCGAGGCCATGTAGATCTCGAACGTGGAGAGTGTGGGGCAGGCGAGTGCCTCGCTGATCGAGAGCCGCACGCGGTCGGCGGTGACGGCGGGGAACCGCGGGAGCCTGCGCGGCCCGGCGGTCTTGCCGGAGGCGATCTCCTTCCACTGGCCGCCATCGGGGACCTCCACGGAGAAGGCGGCGATCCGCTGGTCCAGGGGGATGTGCTCCTGGATGCGGATCCGGTTGAATCGCGCTGGGGCGCCGAGGTTCACCGTCAGCGTCGCCTGGCGCGCGTCGTCGTCGGCCGCCCAGTAGGTCCGCCGGTCGCCGTCGGTCAGGTTGGCGGCGGAGAACCCGCGGGCGTCGCCGCGGCCGCCTTCCAGGGGGAGTTCTTGACCGAGTGCTCGGTGAGGCGGCTGGGCCACAGGCAGAATCCGTCGTGGTGCTTGGCGGTGAGGACGAGGCCCTTCATGCCGGCGTCGCGCGCGGCGCGGGCCCATTGGCGCGGGTCGAGCGCCTCGGGTCGGAGCTGGCGCTCGGACGGGACCGGTCCGAAGGGGGCCGGCGGCGCGGCCTGGCATGCGGCGGCCAGCAGGAGGGCGGCGGCGGGCGCGGTCATCATTCTGAGGCTCCGTATCGACGCCGCAGTCCACATCGGCGGGCGGGCGGCGGACAAGGATCGGCTACAGGCGGTTGATGGATCGCGGCGCGTTTGCTATGGTCTGCGGTCGCGACTCGGAGGAGCCGGAACTATGGCCGAAGGAAAGATACGTGTGGTCGGCGTAAGCTGCAGTCCACGGGCAGGCAAGACCACCGCGGCGGCGGTGAAGGCGTGCCTGGAGGCCGCCGGCGCGGTGAGCCCCCGCGTCGAGACGGAATTCATCGACATAGGCGGGATGAAGATCGACGGCAACGTCGCGGCGGGACTTCCTCCCGAGCCGGGGCGGCCGGACGACTTCCCCCCGGTGGCGGCGCGGCTGGCCGATCCGGCGGTCGGGGCGATCATCCTGGGGGTGCCCGTCTACATGGGAGGCCCCCCCGCCCACGCCAAGGCCTTCATCGACCGCTGGACCGAATTCCGCAAGAACGGCTTCGTCCTCCGCGACAAGGTGGGGGCCTGCCTGGCCGTCGGCGGCGGCCGCAACGGCGGCCAGGAGCTCGCCATAATGTCGGTCCTTGCGGCGATGATGTACCAGGAGATGATAATCGTGGGGGACGGCCCGCCGGCGTCCCACTTCGGGGCGGCGCTCCTTCAGGACGGCAAGGACGACATCTCCCGGGACGAAGCCGGCCTGGCCATGGCCCGCAGCCTGGGCCGCCGCGCCGCCGAAGTCGCCCTCAAGATTTGTTAACGAAATCGCGTCGCGTTTTCGTTAACAGTTGGTGGAATTCGGGGCGGGGGTATGCTACGGTACGCGGGCTTGCCGGGGGGAGGGGCGCGGGACTTAATTAAGTCGGGCATTTCGGGGTAGCAACGTCATTCCGGGCCGGCCGCGCAGGCGCCCGGGGAGGGAGAACGTGGCGCTGACGCTCGCGGAGGCCACCCGGTTCGGCACCATAGACTGGACGGTGGTGGCGGTCTACTTCCTCTTCATCATATGGATCGTGTGGCGGTCCTCCAGGAAGCAGGCCACCTCCTCCGATTACTTCCTGGCCAGCCGCAACATAGGCTGGTTCGTGGTGGGGGCATCGATATTCGCCTCCAACATCGGCTCCGAGCACATCGTGGGGCTGGCCGGGTCGGGGGCAAACCAGGGCATGGGCATGGCCCACTGGGAGCTCCACGCGTGGATATGCATAATGCTCGGCTGGGTCTTCGTCCCCTTCTACCACCGATCCGGCGTCTTCACGATGCCGGAGTTCCTCGAGCGCCGGTTCAGCCCCCGCGTGAGGTGGCTCCTGTCGGTGGTCTCGCTGGTGGCATACGTCTTCACGAAGGTCTCCGTGACGGTCTACGCCGGCGGCAAGGTCTTCGGCGTGATCCTCCCCGACGTCTTCGGCAGCCCCGAGAACGCCTTCTACGTGGGGGCGCTGATCACCGTCGTGCTGACCGGGATATACACCATCTTCGGCGGGATGCGCGCGGTCCTCTTCACCGACGCGGCGCAGGCCTTCATCCTGCTGGGGGGCTCGATCTTCATCACGATTTTCGGCCTCGTCAAGGTCGGCGGCTGGGGAGAGCTCCAGCGCATATGCGGCGAGAGCGCCGAGACGGTCCGGAGATTCGCCCTCTGGCGCCCCAACAGCGACCCAGACTTCCCGTGGCTGGGGATACTGCTGGCCTCGCCGATCTGCGGCATCTGGTACTGGTGCACCGACCAGTACATCGTCCAGAGGACGCTCGCCGCCAAGGACCTTAAAAACGCCCGCCGGGGCGCCCTCTTCGCCGGGATACTCAAGCTCAGCCCGGTGCTGATCTTCCTCGTCCCCGGCGTCATCGGGTACGCCCTCCACCAGAAGCAGATCATAACGATCCCCCCGCATCCCGACGGGACGCCCGGCAAGCTGGACGGCGACAAGGTCTTCGCGCTGATGGTTTCCACCCTGCTGCCGGTGGGGCTGAGGGGCCTGGTGGTCGGAGGCCTGCTGGCGGCGCTGATGAGCTCGCTGTCGGCGCTGTTCAACTCCTGCGCCACCCTCTTCACGGTGGACATCTACAAGAAGATCCGCCCCGAGACGCCCGAGGGGCAGCTCGTCACCGTGGGCCGCGTCGCCACGGCCATCGTGACCACGCTCGGGGTGCTCTGGATCCCCATCATGCCGATGATCTCCGGCGGCGGTCTCTACATGTACCTCCAGAGCGTCCAGCAGTACCTCGCCCCGCCGATCACCGCGGTCTTCCTCCTGGGCCTCTTCTGGAAACGGATCAACGCCAAGGGCGCGTTCTGGGGCCTGGCGCTGGGCTTCGCCATAGGAATGACCAAGCTGACGCTCCAGGCGCTGGAGGGCGCGGGGCTGCTCTCCACCGGCGCATCCTTCTTCCTGGTAAAGTGGCTCGCGGCGGTCGGCAAATACAACTTCCTCTTCGCATCGGGCTGGATATGCGGCATCAGCGTGCTGGTCGTGATCGCCGCGTCGCTCCTCTCCGAGAAACCCGATCCCGCGAAGATCGAGGGCCTCACCTACCAGACCGTCTCGGACAAGTTCAGGGCCGAGAACCGCGCCAGCTGGGACTGGAGGGACGTGGCCGTATCGGCCGGCGTCCTGGCCGCCGTGCTGGGCATGTACCTGTACTTCAGCTTCTGGATCTGAGGGGAAAGGGACCGCCTCATGGCCGCGCGCCGCTTCGCCGTCGGAGTGGACTACGGGACCAACTCCTGCCGCACGCTGATCGTGGACGCCGACGACGGGGAGGAGATCGCCACCGACGTCTTCCCCTACCCCTCCGGCACGATGGGGATACTCCTGGACGACCGCGACCCGAACCTGGCGCGCCAGAATCCCGCCGACTACCCGGCCGGTTTCTTCGCCTCGGTCAAGAGGGCCGTCGCCCTCGCCCGCAAGGTCCGCGGCTTCAGCCCCGACCGGGTCGTCGGCATCGGCGTGGACACCACCGGTTCGACCCCGATCCCGGTGGACCGCCAGGGGACTCCGCTGGCGTTCCGCAAGGAGTTCAAGAGGGATCTCGCGGCGCAGGCATGGCTCTGGAAGGACCACGCCTCCCACGCGGAGGCCGCCGAGATCACCGAGAAGGCCCGCAACCACCCCGACGGGTACCTGACCAAGTGCGGGATGACCTATTCCAGCGAATGGTACTGGTCGAAGCTGCTACACTGCCGCCGGACCGCGCCGCTGGTCTTCGAGGCCGCATGGTCGTGGGTGGAATTGGCCGACTACATACCGGCGTGGCTTACCGGGAACACCGACCCGGCCGCGCTCTTCCGCTGCGTCTGCGCCGCGGGGCACAAGGCGATGTACAACGAACAGTGGGGCGGCCTGCCCAGCCGCGAGTTCCTCGCGTCGCTCGATCCGGCCCTGGCGGATCTCCGCGACCGTTGGCGCCATCCGGCGGTGACCGCCGACAAGCCCGTCGGCAAGCTAGTCCCGGAGATCGCGAAGAGAGTAGGCCTGCCGGCCGGCATACCGGTGGCAGCAGGCGCATTCGACGCGCACGTGGGCGCGGTCGGGGCCGGGATCCGGCCCGGCGTCCTCGTCAAGATCCTCGGGACCAGCACCTGCGACATGATGGTCGCCCCGCTCGAGACGAAGCTCCCCGACATACCGGGCCTCTGCGGCATCGTGCCGGGCTCGATCGTCCCGGGGATGTACGGCCTGGAGGCGGGCCAGTCAGCCGTGGGCGACATCTTCGCGTGGTTCGCCGGTCACCTCTGTCCCCCGGAGTTCGCCAAGAGCGGCGACCGGCAGGCGAACCTCACCCGCGCGGCGGCCAGGCTCAGGCCGGGGGAGAGCGGCCTCCTGGCGCTCGACTGGAACAACGGCAACCGCACGATCCTGGTCGACCCGCTGCTGACGGGGCTCCTGATCGGCCAGACGCTCCACACCACCGCGCCGGAGATTTACCGCGCCCTGATCGAGGCCACCGCCTTCGGGGCGCTGACGATCATCCGCAGGTTCGAGGAGTACGGCGTCAAGGTCGACGAGGTGGTCAACTGCGGAGGGATCGCCGAGAAGAACGACCTGGTGATGCAGATATACGCGGACATCTGCGGCCGGCCGATGAAGGTGAGCCGTTCCGCGCAGACCTGCGCTCTGGGGGCGGCGATCTTCGGCGCGGTCGCCGGCGGCGCGCACCCCGACGTGCCGGCGGCACAGCGGAAGATGACCGGGCTCAAGCCGCGCGCCTTCCAGCCCGACGCGGAGGCCTCGAAGATCTACGCCCGGCTCTACGCCCTCTACAAGGAGCTCCACGACGCCTTCGGCACCTCTACCTGGAGCGGCCGGCTCCACGACGTCATGAAACGGTTGATCGCGATCCGCGACGGGGTCAGGAAAGGCGCCTGATGCTGGCGGAGATCAGGCGGCGGGTCTGGAGGGCGAATCTGGAGCTGGCCGAGTCGGGCCTGGTGACGCTGACGTTCGGCAACGCCAGCGAGATACTGCCGGACCGGTCGGCGTTCGTCATCAAGCCGAGCGGGATCCCCTACGCGCGGATGAAGCCCGCCGACATGGTGGTGGTGGATCTGGCCGGCGGATCATCCCGCGGCCGCATGAATCCCTCCTCGGACGCCGAGACCCACCGGGCGCTCTACCTGGGATTTCCCGGCGTGGGCGGCATCGCCCACACGCACAGCCCGTGCGCGACGGCGTTCGCGCAGGCCCGCCGGGAGATCCCGTGCCTGGGCACCACGCACGCCGACCATTTCCGCGGGCCGGTCCCCCTGGCCCGGGCGCTTTCGGAGGAGGAGACGATCGAGGCCTACGAGGCCAACCAGGGGCGGGTCATCGTGGAGCGCTTCGCCGGTCTGGACCCGATGGAGATCCCGGGGGCGCTGGCCGCCGGCCACGGGCCGTTCACCTGGGGCAGGGACGCGGCTGAGGCGGTCCGCAACGCGATCGCACTGGAGGCGGTGGCGCGGATGGCGATCGAGACGTTGAGGATCGACCCGGCGGCGGCGCCGCTCGAGGGGCACCTGCTGAGGAAACATTTCGAGCGCAAGCACGGGCCGGGGGCCTATTACGGGCAAAGGAGGAGGACCGGAAAATGACGATGCCCTCCCGTACCAAGCTGGGTTTCATTCCCGCCAACCGCGGATTTTTCTCGAGCGAGCTGGCCGCCAAGATGCGCGGCCAGGCGATACAGGCCATGAAGTCGGCCGGCGTCGATGTCGTCGTGCCGGGGCCGCGGGAGACGAAGGCCGGCTGCGTCTGGACGCGCGCCGAGGCCGAGTTCGCGGCCGAGCTGTTCCGCCGAGAGAGGGTCCACGGCATCGTGGTCGGCGCAGTGAACTTCGGCGAGGAGCAGGCGGTCGCCTGGTGCGTCCGCAAGGCGGCGCCGGGGGTCCCGATCCTCATCTTCGGTTGCCAGGAGGAGGAAGTCCTCACGCCGAAGACGCCCCGGCGGGACAGCTTCTGCGGGCTCCTGTCGATCGGCGAGGTGCTACGGCAGATCGGCGCGCCCTACACGGTGGCCCGGCGCCCCATATGTTTTCCGACCGACGAATCGTTCAAGAACGACATAGATTTCTTCGCCCGAGTCTGCCGGGTCGTGCACGGCGTCCGCGGCGCCCGGATCGGGCAGGTCGGCGCCAGGCCTGACGCCTTCTGGACCTGCCGGTTCGACGAGAAGAGGCTCCAGAGGTTGGGGCCTACGACCGTGACGTTGGATCTTTCGGAAGCCATCGCCGGTGCCAATCGGCTCTCCGACCGCGACGGGGCGGTTCGGAAGATCATCAAGTCGATCCGTAGGTACGCCGACGTCTCGCGGATGCGGGCGGATTCGCTCCTGCGGATGGCGAAGCTGGAGGCGTTCCTCCGCCGCTGGATCGGGGAGAACGCGATCGACGCGCTGGCGGTGCAGTGCTGGACGTCGATCCAGGCCAACTATGGATGCTGCGCCTGCGCGGTGATGAGCCGGCTCGGCGACGAAGGGATCCCCGCGGCGTGCGAGTCGGACGTCATGGGCGCGCTCTCCTTGTACGCGGCGATGCTGGCAAGCGGAAATCCGGCGGGGCTGGCGGACTGGAACAATCTCCATAACGAGGACGACGAGCTGGTCAACCTGTGGCACTGCGGCGTCTTTCCGTCCGCCTTCGCGGGGACGCCGGTGAGACTGGGCGTCCAGGAGATCATCGCCTCCAGCGGGGCGGCCCGCCACGAGGACTCGGAGGGCACCATCGAGTTCGTCGCCAAGCCCGGCCCGGTCACTGTGTGCCGGTTCACGCAGGATCCGGAGGGCCGGACCCTTGCGGTCATCGCCCAGGGAGAAATCGAGGAGAATCGGGCGGAGACGTTCGGCTGCTACGGGTGGACACGCATACCCGATCTCCAGCGGTTATACCGCGACGTGTTGCTGCGGCATTTCCCGCACCACGTCGGTGTCACGCTAGGTCATGTGGGGAATGTCCTCTGGGAGGCCTTGGGGAATTATCTTGGTGTCCAAGTCTATCATGCCACCCAGGAAGTCCCTGGCCTCTACACCCCCCGGCATCCCTTCCCCGACTGTTAACCAAATCGCGACGCGATTTCGTTAACAGTTTTGTTTACAAGCGAGAGGTGAGGGGTGTATTCTAACGCGCAAACGCTTGCGGCAAGCGCTTGCGCAAGAATATTATTTAAAGGAGTTTCTTTATGGCCAAGGTGAAGGTCGGGATCATCGGATCGCAGTTCGAGGCGGATATCCACGCCGCCAGCTTCCAGATCCTCCCCGACGAGGCGGAGGTGGTGGCGGTGGCCTCCCCCACCCCGGGCCACCCAGAGGCCCTCGCCAAACGGTACGGCATCCCGCGCGTCTTCCACGACTACCGCGACATGCTCAAGGAAAAAGACATCGAGATGATAACCCTCGCCGTACCCAACAGGCTCCACGCCCAGACAACCATCGACGCCGCCCGCGCCGGCAAACACGTCGTCTGCGAAAAACCCCTCTGCATGACCCTCGAAGAGGCCGACGAGATGATCGACGCCTGCAAGAAGAACGGCGTCCTCCTGATGTACGCCGAGGAACTCTACTTCACCCCCAAATACGTCAAGGCCAAAGAGATGGCCGACCAGGGCGCCTTCGGAAAGATCTACCTCGTCAAGCAGAGCGAGAAGCACTTCGGCCCACACGCCCCGTGGTTCTGGGACGTGGACCAGTCCGGCGGCGGCGTCTTCATGGACATGGGCTGCCACGGCATCGCCTTCGCCTGGTGGTTCCTGGGCCGCCCAGCCATCAGGAGCGTCTACGCCCAGATGGGCACCTACGTCCACGCCGACAAGACACGCGGCGAGGACAACTCCATCTGCATCCTCGAATTCGAAAACGGCGCCGTCGGCCTCGTCGAGGACAGCTGGGCCCGACGCGGCGGCATGGACGACTCGATCGAGGTCTACGGCGAGGGCGGCGTCACATACGCCGACCTACACATGGGCAACGCGCTCCCCACCTACAGCGAGTATGGATTCGGATACGCCGTCGAGAAGGCCCCCACCACCAGGGGCTGGACCTACCCCGTCTTCGACGAGCTCTACAACTACGGCTTCCCACAGGAGATGCGCCACTTCGCCCGCTGCGTCCGCGGCAAGGAAAAACCCGCCGCCACCGGCGAGGACGGCCGCGTGGTCCTCGAGGCCCTCCACGCGGGCTACGCCTCCGCCGCCGCCGGCAGAAAAATCGACCTCCCCTTCCGCCCCAAGGGCGTCCGCAAACCCATCGACCTCTGGAAACCCCCGTCCAAGGAGCCCAACAAGTGATCGACAACGGAACGTCCTGCCGCGAAATACTCCTCCGCGCGCTCGACCGGAAACCCGCCGGCCGCATCCCCTGCTGCTTCATGAGCTTCACCGCCCTCAGGCGCCGCCTCAACGAGGATCTATTCGAACTGGCCATGGCCGAGCGACGGATGGGACTCGACTCGATGCTCTTCATCCCCTCCGCCGGCCGGCCGCTCCGCCCAGATCACCCCGACCTGCGCGGCCTGCCCGTCCGATTCGACCCCCGCGTGAGGACCATCGAGCGCCGCGAGGGGGACGTCATCCACAAGACCTACGAAACCCCGGACGGCCCGCTCTCAACGAGCGTCCGCCTCTCCGACGACTGGCCCCACGGCGACCACATCCCCTTCGTCGACGACTTCCAGGTGCCCCGCATGCTCAAGCCCCTGGTCACCGGCCCGGAGGATCTCCCCGCCCTCCGCCACCTCCTGGCCCCGCCGACCGACGAGGACGCCGCGCGCTTCGACAAGGAAGCCCGCCGCGCCCGCGACTTCGCGACCCGTCACGACCTCCTGCTGGCCGGCGGATGGGGCGTCGGCATGGACATGGCCGACTGGCTCTGCGGGATGCAGGATCTCATGGTCCACACGATGGAACGCCCCGCATTCGTCGAGGATCTGCTCGAGATCATCCACCATTGGAACATCCGCAGAATGGAGGTGGTCCTCTCCGCCCCCGTCGACCTCTACATCCGCCGCGCCTGGTACGAGGGCTGCGACTTCGTCACCCCGCGCTTCTACAGGCGCGCCGTCCTGCCGCGCATCCGCGCCGAGGCGGATCTCGCCCACCGCCGCGGCGCCAGGCTCGCCATCCTCTGCACCAGCGGCATCAACCCGATGCTCGACCTGTACCTGGAGGCCGGCATCGACGCCCTCATCGGGATCGATCCCGTGCAGGGCACACACACCGACCTCGGCCTGATCCGCCGCAAGCTCGCCGGCCGCGTCTGCATGTGGGGAGGCGTCTCCGGCGCCGTCACCGTCGAGCGCGGCACCGAGGACGAGATCAGATCCGCGGTCCGCCGCGCCATCGACACCCTGGGCCCAGACGGTTTCATCCTGTCCCCCGTGGACAACATCACCGTGGACGCGCCCCAAACTTGGCGCAACGTGGGGATATTCATCGACGCCTGGAGGAGCAACCGCCGATGCTCACCCGCCGCCAGATGCCCGCCGCCGGGGCCGTCGGCGACATGGGCATCCACAACGCCGCCATGGTCATGACCGCGCTCCGGCTCGGCCCGCCGGTCTCCGCGGAGCCTGCAACTTCCCCGACTTCGCCTCGCCGCTGACCGAGACGATGACGGTGGCCAACCTCGCCCTCCGCACCGGCGGTAAAATATCGTGGGACGCCGAGGCCATGCAGGCCCGCGGGCGCCACGAGGCCGATCCGGCGATACGGCGCCCGTACAGGAAAGGGTGGTCGATAGAGGGATGACCCACGCGGCATCTCTGATGGCGCTGCTGGTTTGCCTCCCCGCGACGCCGCCCGGCCAGGCGGCCGGCTGGAGGCGGGAAATACAGACCGACGAGATGGCTTCGGGCGTCAGGCGAGGCGGCTACGTCAACTGGTTCACCCTCCGCGTGCCGCTGTGCAGCTTCATAGGGGGAATCACCTTCGGCCAGCGCCATCCGAAAGACCTGTGGATATTCCACGACGGGCCGTTCCGCTACTACACCGCCGGGATGGACGACACCCTGGAATGCGAGGGGCGCATCTTCGGCATCCGCGCGGTTTACCCGCGACCGCGCGTCCCATTCCGCAGCTTCTGGTGCCACATCATGGGATGGACCCTCGGGCAAAACCACCCATCCTACATCCTGGTCAACGGCCGCCGCGCGTGGGATTCCAAGCTCCACAAGATCGACACCAGACAGGAGAGACATGCCCTCGCCTTCCCGTGCTGGGTGGACGAGCCCGACGACGTCGTGATCGACTTCGTGGTGGACCGCGACCACGCCCCCGGCGCGAAGGCGCTGGCCTTCCGCTACGGCTACCTCGAATTCCTCGGCGAGCCCGGCGAGCGGTATTACCTCCCCGGCTCGCGCACGGCGAAGGAGCCCTCTCCCTTCGAAAAGACAAGCGAATTCCGGTTCGGGCTCTTCGGCCCGGGCTACCATCCCTCGGCCCAATGGTGGGCGGACCGCGACCTGGCGTCGCGGGCGATGACGGTCGAAAAGCTCGGCTGGCGGCCCTACGCCCGGCCCGACTACCCGCTGGACGACATAGCCATCTGCCTCACCTCCATGGACGGCTGGCCGGCGCCCTTCGTCGATTTCGCCGCGCGCTACTGCGGCGCCACTCTCCTGGGTCCCGCCGCGGGCGACGACGCCATCGGGGCGCTGGGCGGCCGCTTCAAGGGATTCAAGCTGACCGGCGCCCCGGTCGAGGAGACCAGGCGCCTCCTCCAGCGCCGCCCGCAGGCCAAGATCTACTGGTGGTTCGAGCGCGACGGAGTCCCAGACCTGCGCAGGAGCAAGGAGGCGACTGGGCGCCCCGGGGACATCGCGGCGGTACTGGAACCGTTCCCGCCATCCCTCCTCGGCGCCGCCCGCGCCTGCGAGAACGGCGCCGACGTCATCCAGCTCAAGAACCAGGAGCTGCCCCAGAACAACATACTGGTCTCCATGGCGCGCGGCGCCGGAAGGACGTACGGCAAGCCCTGGGGATGGGGCTGCTACACCATCAAGACGCCCTTCCCCTCCGCCGAGTTCCTGGAGCAGCAGTACCTCCTGTGGTACTTCAGCGGCATCAGCTACGTCGATTCCGAGGAGCTCGAGACGGCCACGCTGCCGCGGATACTCGAGCAGGATCTTCCCTTCTACCGGGCGATCCGCTTCTACGGCATCCACCCCCGGCGCGGAGAGCCGGTGGTCAGGATAGGCGTGCTCTACTCCAGGGACGATCCAGACTGGGTCGTCCCCTACACCCCGTTCGGATACAAGGACACGTTCCGCCGCTACGTCGAATACGACCACCGGACCAGGAGCCTCACCTGCAGGCATGTGGCGGAGCTGGATCTCAAGCCGGGGCTCTGGGACAGACCCGCGTGGCTGCGCGCCCTGGCGCAGGCGGAAAAGGCCGCCGCCCGGAAGAACCGCGGCTTCGACATGCTCGACGTGTTCTTTCCCAAGTTCGGCGACGCCCTGAGCGCGCGCTTCGACCGCATGATGACCGGGACGCCCTTCGGCCCCGTGGACTTCCTCTGCGCCGAGCAGGTCGCTCCCAGGCTCCTTGACGAATACCGGCTCCTGTTCGCCCCCGCCCGCGCCTCGTTCGGCCCGGACGTGGAGGCGAAACTGAAGGCCGCCGTGGAGAAGGGCGCCGCGCTGGTGAGGGCCGACCAGGCCACGAGGCCCCTCCTTGCCGGGCTCGCCGCGGAGGTCAACATGGTCTCCTTCCAGCCGGCAAGCGACCAGATCGAGTACGTGGTCAACCGCAAGGAGGGAGGACTCCTTGTGGCGGTCTTCAACCACGGGGCGATCCCCGTGGGCTCGGACCGCGTCACGGAACAGCGCGTAAAGCCCCCCGAACCGCTCGTCTCCGAGGTGAAGGGCCCCTGGGACGGGACGATCAGGATACACCCGGATCGGGCGGGCCTCGCCTCGGGCGGGCCGCTGGAGATCTTCGAGGTGGATTCTCTGGACGGCCCGACGTACGAGCGCATAATCGCCGGGGCGGAGCCTTTCAGGCTGCGGAAGCTCGACGCCTCATCATCGGCGCAGGCCGTCGAGACGAGGGTCAGGATAGGCGGGCGCGCCGAGTTCGTGTTGGCGCCGCGGGGCCAGGCGGCGCGCGTCTTCTTCGGAAGGTGATCATGCCGCAAACGCGACCGGTCATCGGAGTCGATCTCGGAGGGACCCACGTCTCCGCAGGGGTCCTCGAGGGCGGCCGGCTGGGTCCGGTGAAGACCGTCCCAATCGACGCCCGCGCGCCCGCCGAGGAGGTCTTCGGCAGGGTCCGCGAGGCGATCGAGGCCTGCGGTCCCGGCCGCTGCGCCGCCGTCGGCATGGGCGTGCCTTCGCTGGTGGACTCCCAGCGCGGCATCGCCTACGACACGCTCAACATCCCCGGCTGGATGGAGTTCCCGCTCAAGGACCGCCTGGAGGCGCTCTACCGGGTCCCCGCATTCATAAACAACGACGCGAACTGTTTCATCCTCGGAGAGAAGCGGTTCGGCAAGGGCCGGCCCTACGGGACGCTCGTGGGGCTCACGCTGGGGACGGGGCTCGGCGGCGGCATCATCATCGACGGGAAACTCCACTCGGGACGCCTGGGCGGCGCCGGCGAGTTCGGCATGGTCCCATACCGCGACCGCTTCGTGGAGTACTACGCGGCGGCCCAGTTCTTCACCAACGTCCACGGCATCACCGGCGAGGAGGCCGCCCGCCGGGCGGAACGCGGCGACCCCGCGGCGCTGGCGATGTTCCGCGAGTACGGCCTCCACCTGGGCAACGCGATACAGGTGGTGCTGCACGCCGTCGATCCCGAGATCATCATCCTCGGCGGCTCGGTGAGCCGCTCGTTCCGATTCTTCGAGGGAGGGATGCGCGAGTCGCTCGCGGCCTTCGCCTATCCGCGCGTGGTGAAGACGCTGAAGATCGAGGTTTCCGAACTCCCATACGCGGGGCTCATGGGCGCCGCCGCCTTGTGCCTGGGTGAGGAGGTACCATGGAACGATTGATCTCGGCCGCGCTCCTGTCCGGCTGCACGGCATATTCCACGCCCGCCGCCCCACAGGAGGGCCAATGGCAGGTCCGCGCCGACTTCGGAGGTATTCGCGACAGGGCGATCACCACCGACAAGGCGTGGGTCTACGACCCCGCGAAGGACCAGTGGTCGCCCCTCCGGGACCTCCCCGCGCCCACGATGAACGGCTTCGCCGCCGCCTCCGGCGGGCACATCTACGTGGGTCTCGGTTACAACAGGCAGGGCAAGGACGGGAAGGGCATCAAGGATCATTTCAGGACCCTCTACCGCTACGACCCGGCCGCGGACTCCCACGAGATGCCCAGGATGCGCTGCTGCGGCGGGGGCGGGGTGGTGGGCGATACCCTCGTGGTCACCGGGGGATTCTTCGGCACCGGCGACCTGGGCAACGTCTGCAAGCCCACGTGGATTTATACCTGCAGGCAATGAGGGCGGCCATGCGCACATGGGCCCCTCGGGCGTTCCTTATCGCCGCCGCGTCAACCTGGCTCGCGCGCTGCGCGGCGCCGGAGGCCGCCCCCCCGTGGCCCAACGGCCCCCCGAACGACCCCGCCTTCTTTCCCGTGGGCGTCTGGCGTCAGGATCCCGCCCTGGCGCCGAAGTACCGCCAGATCGGCGTCAATCTCTACGTGGGACCACGAGGCATAACCAGCTCCGAGCGGCTCGATCCCATCAGGAAAGCGGGGATGCGGGCGATCCTCATGGCCGACGACTCCGCCCCGCTCCTCCGCGACGATCCGGCGGTCGCCGGCTGGATGCAGGAGGACGAGCCCGACAGCGCCCAGCTGCTGGGACCGTGCAAGGGATTCGGCCCGCCGGTGCCGCCCTCCGACGTCCGTCGCGAGTACGACAGGATCCGCGCCGAGGATCCCACGCGCCCCGTCCTGCTCAGCCTGGGACCGGGCGCCGCCTGGGACCACTGCCCCTCCCGTGGCGCTCGCCGCGGTCACCCCGAGGACTACCTCGAGTATGCGCGGGGCGGCGACATCCTCTCCTTCAACTTCTACCCGGTCAACCGCGAGGAGCCGGAGGTCGCCGGGCGACTGGAGCTGACGGCCCTGGGAGTGGACAAGCTCCGCGCCGCGTCGGGCCGCGGCAAACCCGTCTGGGCATTCGTGGAGACGACCCCGATCATGGATCCTTCGCGGCGGCCCGCGCCCCGCGACGTCCGCGCCCAGGTCTGGATGGCGATCATCCACGGCGCCAGGGGCATCGTCTACTTCGCCCACCGGTTCCGCCCGCGGCCGACGGAGGGGGGGCTCCTCGAGGACGCCGCCATGACACAAGCCGTCGCCCGGATCAACCGGGAGATCCACGAACTGGCCGGCGCCATCAACGCACCCCCGGTCCCGGGAGGGGTGGAAATCTCATCATCGATTCCCATCGATGCCGTCGTGAAGCGCCTCGGGGGCTCCACCTGCATTTTTGCCGCCGCCATGCGGAACGCGGCGGGCCGGGCGACGTTCCGGATCCGCGGCCTCCGCGGCAGGCACCCGGTCGAGGCGGTCGGCGAAGATCGGTCCCTGGAAGCGGTCGGCGGCGAGTTTTCGGACGACTTCGAAGGGTACGGCGTGCGCGTATACCGGATACCCGCCGAGACTTCATGGACTTCCGGCGGGCCGGAGATCGCCTCCTCCGGCGGACCGATCCCCGAACCGGCGCCACGCGCAGAGGAGCCCGCCCCGCAGGGGCCCATCGCCTCCACCGCCGCGCCGGCGCCGCGCCGCCCCATCCCGCCGGGGGCGCACGCGCGCGGGGCGGATTGCCGATCCTGCCACGCCGCCGAATACGAGCGCTGGGCCGCCGGCCGGCACGCCGCCGGCGCGCGGACGGCGCTGCTGAACCCGGTCCACAACGCCGCGGAACTCCTCAGCGACGAGTGCCTGACGTGCCACGCGCCGCTCCAGGCGGCGACGCTAAGGATCGACGACTTCGTGCGGCCGATCGACAGGAAGGGGCCGTGGGGCCTCGTCGAGGCCAACGCGGGGAAATGGCGGGGAGTACACTGCGAAGCTTGTCACGACGTGACCGGCGGCTCGCGGGGATTGCTGGCGTTCTTCGACCCGCGCCGCCGCGCCTACGTGCCGGTGAAGGACTCCACCGAGCTCTGCCAGAAATGCCATTCCGCCGCCGTCGCCGGCGGTGGTTCCCCCCGCGGATCGGTGCACGCCGCCATATCGTGCGCCGGCTGCCACCCGGGGGGGCTTCCGGCCCCGCGCGACCCGGCGGGGAGCGTCCACCACGGCGCGGCCTGCACCGCATGCCACTTCCAGGAGGGGTCGAAGATGAGCCTGAGCGCCCGCGGATCCTGCGCCCGCTGCCACCCGCGTCCCGGCGATCCACACAAGGACGTCACGGCGCTCGACACGACCTACAGGTCGCGCGAGAGCCGCAACGACATCCATTCGATCAGGTGTTCCACGTGCCATCCCGACGGGGTGCCGCAGAAGAAGCCTTGATTCCGTGGAGGGAAAGATGAGACGAGCGGCGACCGCCTTATCCGCGGCGGCGATACTCTTTGCGGTCCAGGAGGGCCCCTACGAGAAGCGGGCCGACATGCCGCAGTCGGTCTACGGCCACGGCGGGGCGGTGGTCGGAGGCAGGTATCACGCCCTCGGCGGCTGCGCCACGCCGGACTGGACGAAGGCCGGCAGGCATCACCAGGTGTACGACCCCGCGCCGGATGCCTGGATCCGCGCCGCGGATCTCCCGGTGGAACTCGGCTGGCCGATGCCGGCCGTGCACAAGGGGAAGATATATCTTTTCGGCGGACAGCGCGAGGGGGCCCGGGCCACCGACCTGGCGCACGTCTACGATCCGGCGGCGGACACTTGGTCCCCGATCCGCAGGCTCCCCAAGACGATCACCAACGGGTTCGCCGCATCGTTCGGGGACCACATCTACGTCGGGCTGGGATACAACCGCCAGGGGCCAAAGTACGGCAAGCGGGGCGGCGGGGACGTGCCCGAGCAGTACGTCGAAACGTACCGCTACGATCCCGCATCGGACGCCTACACGCGGGTGGCCGACGCCCCCGAGCACGGCATCTACTGCGCCGCCGGCGCGTGGGGGGATTCCATCTACGTGGTGCCCGGTGTGGAGGTGGAGAGCGGCTTCAAGGACATGGAGGACTACGTCTGGTCGGACGGGGCGCTCAAGTACACACCTTCGAAGGACCGCTGGACGAAGATCGCCTCGCCGCGCGGCTGCAAGAGGGTCTTCTATCTAACCCAGAACTCCAGCTGCGTCTCTCACGGGGAGCAGCTCTTCATCGTGGGGGGCATGGCGGAGGGCCGCGGGCGCACCACGATCGCGGAGTACTTCGACATGGCCGCGGAGATCTTCCGCCCGATGCCGCCGCTGCCGGTCCAGCGCTGCTGCGGCGGGGGCGGCGTCGTGGGGGATCTCCTGGTGCTCACGGGCGGCTTCTACGGGCCGGCGAACACCGGCAACCCGTGCCGGCCCACTTGGGTCTACAGGTGCAAATGAGGCGAACCGCGCCTCGAAATGTGCAGCCGGCGGGCGCGCCTTACGCCACGCCTACTCCGCCGAAGGTGGGGGTCCCGTTGGCGTCGAATCCAAGGTCCCTGATGCAAACGTCCGAGCAGTCCTCGATCCGGAGGATCTTGCAGTCAGTCGAATGGGCCGCCCTCAGATTTCCCCAGGTACGTTCCGCCCCGATAGGCATCGAAGGCCCTGTTAAAATAAAGGCTACTTCTCCGGCGCGCCCTTCAGGTCGGCGGGGACGCCGGGGAGGTCGTCCTTCCGCAGATCCTCCAGCTCCCGCTTCAGCCCCGCCGCGCGCGCGGGCTCCCTGGCGGCGAGATCTTCCTTCTCCGACGGGTCATCCATCACGTTGTAGAGTTCCACCTTCTGTCCGCCCTTGGCCTGACCCGCGATCAGCTTCCAGCCGTCGCGGATCACGGCGCGCCCGCGGCTGAACGGCACGTAGATGGCGCGCGAGGGCAGGTCGGTCCGCCGGCCCGATAGGACGGGCCAGACGTCGGCGCCGTCCCATTTGAGCCCCTCCGGCGGCCTCCATTCCGCCAGCCGGGTGATCGTGGGCATCCAGTCCGCCGCGTGGATGAAGGCGGAGACCCTGCGGGGGGCCAGAACGCCGGGCCAGTTGGCGAACGCGCAGACCCTGATGCCGCCCTCGTAGAGCGTGGCCTTCTGGCCCCGAAGCGGCTTGTTGTCCCCCGCCACGGGCGAGCCGGGCACCCGGCTGACGTAAGGATTCCCCCCGGAGATGAGCCCGCCGTTGTCGGAGAAGAAGACCACCAGCGTCCTGGACCGCTGGCCGGTCTCCTCAAGCGCCCTGACCAGCGCGCCGATCTTCGCGTCCAACTGCGAGACGAACGCCGCGTAGCGGAGGGCGGCGTCCTGCTTTTCGGGATCGTCGTGGAACTTCACCCCGTCGTACAACCGCTTGTACTCGTCGGGCGCGTCCACCGGGATATGCACCGCCTGGAACGGCACGTAGATGAACCAGGGCTCCCGTTTTTCCCTGATCCATGCCTCCGCCTGGCGCGCCACGAGCTCGGTGGCGTTGCCCTCCTCGTCGATCAGCTTCCCGTCCCGGTGCCATGTTTTCTGATGCGGCCCCTTCCGGTACTCGTGCGTCCACGGATCCGCCGCGCCGGCCATCGAACCGTAGCTCCGGTCGAAGCCGTACATGTTGGGGCCCCACTCCGGCCGCACGCCGAGGTGCCACTTCCCCGACAGGTAGGTCGAGTATCCCGCGGATTTGAGCGCCGAGGCGAGGGTCACGGTGCCGGGCGGGAACGCGCGCAGGTTGCACGGCACCAGGACGTGGGGCCCCCACCGGCTGGTCCACCGCCCGCTCATGAGCGCCGCGCGCGTGGGGGTGCAGACGGGCTGGACGTAGTGGCGGTCCAGCTCGACGCCCTCCCGCACAAGGCGGTCCATGACGGGCGTCAAGTGCCGCCCGCCGTGCCAGCCCACGTCGGCCCATCCCAGGTCGTCGGCCACCATGAGCAGGACGTTGGGGCGCCCGGGGTCATCGCCCGACGCGCCGGGGGCGAGAAGCGCCAGGATGCCAGCAATGAAGATCGGCCTCATGGGACTCTCCGAAGATTAACATGCGTTGTGGCGCTCGGGTTTTCGTAAAAATCAGGTCCGCGGGGCAGCCGCTGCCCGCATCCCAACGTACCATAATATGTTTCGCGGCACCGCGAATTCAGGGCCGGCAACGGATCGCGGGGTCTCCTCAACGGCTACTTGGCCGCGGCCGCGGTGAGCCGGGAAGGACCGTTTCCACTGCTGCCGCCGGCGGCGGCTGGATCCCGAAAACAAGTTCGTCCCCGAGCCCCGCGCGAGAGGGACGGGGCGATGCTGCTCAATGAACGGCGGCAGGCGGACCGCTGAGATCACCGATCGGGCGTCAACGGCAGGCGCACCGTGAAGGTCGTGCCCTCCCCCTCCCGGCTGGTGAAAGCGATCGTCCCGCCGTGCGCCTCCACGATCCACTTGGCGATCGACAGCCCCAGGCCGGAGCCTCCCAGCTCGCGCGAGCGCGCCTTGTCCACCCTGTAGAAGCGCTCGAAAATGTGAGGCTGGTCCTTTTCGGGGATGCCGATCCCCGTGTCAGTCACCGTGACGACCGCCCATCCCCCCTCCGTGGAGAGCTTCACGTCCACCCGCCCCGCCTCGCGGTTATAGTTGATCGCGTTCGAGATGAGATTCCCGACCACCTCGCGCAGCCGCTCCCTGTCGCCCATGATCCGCGCCGGCGCCGCATCGACCGAGAGCGTCACCTTCCTGTCGATCGCCCGCGACTTGAACATCGCCGCCGTCTCCCCCACGACCTGCTGGAGATCCACTTCCTCCTTGAGCAGATTGACCTCGCGCGCATCCGCCCGGGCGAGGGTCAACAGGCCGTCCACCACCGCCTTCATGCGCCGCGCGGCGCGCAGGCATACTTCCAGGGCCTCGCGGTACTCCTGCGGGCTCCTCTCCTTATTGAGCGCCAGCTCCGCGTGCGTCATCAGGATGGACAGCGGCGTCCTCAGCTCGTGGGAGGCGTCGGCGGTGAACCGCGTCTGCCGCTCGAAGGCCGCCTCCAGGCGGCCGAACGTCTCGTTCAAGGTCCTCGCGAGCCTGCCCAGCTCGGTCTCAGTCCGGCCCACGTCGATCCGGCCCGAGAGATCCGACGCCGATATCGAGGAGGCGACGCGGGTGATGCGCTCCAGCGGCCTCAGCGCCCGGCCGGCCAGGAACCACCCGCCGGCCAGCGAAAGGACCAGCACCCCGATCCCCACGCCTACGAGGGCGCCCAGGAGCTCCCTCAGCTTTTCGCGCGGTTCCTCAAGCCGCTGACCCACCAGCACCAAGGGACCTTGGGGGGAGGCGACCGATACCTCACGCCGGCCGCGGCGATCGCGCGTCCCCGGCCGGTCGGGGCGGGATACCTCCAGGCCGGGGCGCGAGCGCGCCACCACTTTCCCGCCCTCGTCCCAGATGATGTAATAGGGATGGTCCCCGCCGTCCCCCGAGAACGCCTTCATGTACTCCGCCGACAGCTCGATGTCGTATCCGCCGTCGCTCTCCCGGTCCAGGGCGCCGGCGATGGCCTGCGCATGGCCGCGAAGGCGGGCGTTCACCTCCCGGTACACCGCCTGCTCCATCCTGACGTAAAGCGTGGCGCCGAATCCGGCCAGCACCAGCGCCAGGATCAGCGCGTACCAGAACATCAGGCTCCATCGGATCGACCGGAAGAAGAGACTCACTGGCCCCCGCATCCCTTCCCCCGCCCGCCCCCGGCCTCCCGGTCCACCACGATGTACCCCTGCCCCCTCCGCGTCTCCACGAAGTCCTTGCCGAGCTTCCCGCGGAGATTCGAGACGTGGACGTCCACCACGTTCGACAGCGTGTCGTCCTCCTCGTCGTAGATGTGGTCGTAGATCATCGTCCGCGTGACGAGCTTTCCCTTGTTAACGGCGAGGAACTCGGCCAGCGCGTACTCCTTGGGGGTCAGAACGACCTCCCGGCCGGCCCTCCTCACACGCCGCGCGGCGGTGTCGATCTCCACGTCCCCCACACGCAGGAGGGGGGAGGGGCGGCCGGCGGAGCGCCTTATGAGGGCGCGGATGCGCGCGACGAGCTCGCCCAGCTGGAAGGGCTTGGTGAGATAGTCGTCGGCGCCGGCGTTGAGACCGCATACCTTGTCGACCACCGCGTCCCGCGCCGTCAGGATGAGGACCGGTGTCTTCTTGCGGGCCCTCAGCCGCCGCAATATCGTCCAGCCGTCGAGGCGCGGCAGCATCAGGTCGAGCACGACCGCGTCATATTCCCAGCTCTCCGCGTTGAACAGGCCGCTCTCGCCGTCGGTGGCGACGTCCACGGAGAATCCCTCCTCCTCAAGCGCCTTCTTCAGGGCGCCGGCAAGATCGACCTCGTCTTCCACCACCAGGACTCGCACTGCCCGGCCCGCCTTAAAAAAAGAAGGGCGGTCGTTGGATTCTACCGCCCTTCAGGTTCCAAACAGCCGCTAATCGTCATCGTCGTCATCATCATCGCCGTCGTCATCATCATCGTCATCATCATCGTCGCCATCATCGTCGTCATCTTCGTCATCGTCGTCGTCATCATCCTCAACCTTCTTTTTGGCGGGCAGCTTCTGGCCGCACTTGGGGCAGCGGCCCTCGTCCTTCTTCTCGACCTCCTTCTTGCCCTCCGCCTTCTTCCCCGCCTCTTTGCCCTCGCCCCCCTTCTGAACGGCCTTCTTCTCCCCGCCTTCCCTCTTCTTTTCCGCCGCCGCCTTCTCGACCGGCTTCTCGCCCTTGGAGAGGTGTGACGCCAGGATCTTCTTGATGTCGCCCATGACGCGCGCGTACTGCTCCTCCAACCGCTGATCCACCTCCCTCAGGATCGCCGCCTTGAGATCATCCCCGGCGGCCTTCTTCTTCTCCTTGTCCTGCGCATACGCCCAATTCGACGACGCCAAGAGGGCCAAAACGACCAAGGCATGCCGCATGATCCACCTCCCGTCATAAAAACCGGATCACCCGCCCAACCGTAATTCAATATTACACAAGCTTCATTAAGGGAACATTAAGAAGGCCCCTCCCTGCCGCCGGCCGGGCCGAACGGCGCCCCTTTAACGGAATGCCCCCTTCCGCCGCGTGACCGCCGCATCCGTGCGGAACGCCCGGACCTCCCAGCGGCCCATGGGAAACGAGAAAGCCCCCGTCCGGCCGGAGACGGTCCAGGAAACCGACGCCTTGGGATCGAGGACGTCGGTCGCGGAGTACTTCCCCTCCGGGAGCCCGGAGATGGTCACCGTGGCGGACACCTCGGTGTTGCCGAGCTCGGCGACGTCGGCCCCGTATCCACCCGAAGGCCTCCAGGCCAGGATGACCAGGCGGCCTTCACGATCGAAGAAGCCGTAACCGCAGACGTCTTGACTGAAACGGATCGGCGACGGGACCGCCTCGGGCCGGCGGGCCGCCTCCTCGAGGTCGAAGACCGGCGCAAGAGCCTCCAGCCGGGCGCGCTCCTCCGGCGGCATGAGTCTCAGGCAGGGGATTAGGAAGGCGGAGGGGCGGTTCTCCGGCCGCTTCAGGAGCCCCGGCAGCGTCACGTCGCTTGCCGCCCATCCCACCGGTATCCCGCGGTCCACCAGGGCGCTCTTGGCCCGCTCCACGTCGAAGCGGCGTCCCTGCCGTTCCAGCGCGTATGCCACGTTCGCGGAGAAGTAGTAGGCCGGCCCGAAGGGCCGCGCGGGACAGACGTCCAGCATCGCCCGCTGCACGTCCTCGGGGACCTTGCCGGCGTCCCAGTACTGCCTGTGAAAGACCTGTACCGCGCGGCGCACCGAGCCGTCACGGTCGGCCATGTGCGCCCAGGCGACGCTGAGCCAGTGCCCCTTGATGTACTGGCGGGCGAATTCCTCCCTGGCGGCGGCGTCGCCCCGGAACGTCCGGTCGAGTGACGCCCTGAAGGCCTTGTGGTCCGGGCAGTTCATCTGGGCGCCCACCCAGAGATCCGGCGCCGGGCAGGCGAAGTCCAGCATGAAACCGTAACCGAGACTGACGCCGAAGAGCGGGCGCCCCTCGTCGCCCTGGAGCTCCACGATCCGCAACCCCTTGCCGCCGCCTTCCTTGACTATGTATTTCTCCAGCAGCCGGACGTCGCGCCCGATCCATCGGTTGTAATAGGCGTTGTGGGTCCCCTGCATGGAGACGAAGCCGGTCCGCCCCGTCTTCTGCTTGACCGCCCTGGCGATGTTGCCCCAGAGCCGCCCATAGGCGTCCGAAAAGAACGATATCCATTCGTGCATGAGATTCTTCTTTATGTAGGCCGCCCTCTCGGGGACTGATCCGGGAGGGACGGACACCTTCGCCCACTTCGCGAAGGCGTCCACGACGCGCGGGTGAAAATCCCCCGTCCCGCAGTCGAAGTGGGGCAGGCAGTCGTAGAAATCTGCCGCGAAGGAACCCACCAATCCCGTCTGCTCGTAGAGTCCGGCGAGCTTGTAGACCAGCCAGTCCCCGTAGGTGGCGTCCTTGACCCCCGGCGGCCAGTCCTTCTCGTCGAGCGGCATCGGAGGGCTGATCACCCCCCAGTCCGGGCGGAAGACTTCTCCCGAGGCGGTACGCACGAAGAACGCCTCGCGCTTCTGGTGCCAGAGGGCCCATTCCCTGTAAGGAGGCTTGTCGTGGAGCTTGCCGCCTGGAAGACCCTCCTTGTACTCGGTGCCCCAGCGCACCAGGCCGTGGATCGGACGGATGCCGCGCGCCAGGGCCGCCTCCACCTGCCGCCGGTTGTTGCGGGCCCAGCCCGCGTCGGCGCGGTTCGTGAACTCCCACATCGTCAGCTCCGGGCCCAGTCCGTGACCCCCTAGGTCGTACATGTAGACGTCGTTGATGAAGAGCGGGCGCACCGGGTTGGGTTCCTTGAGGTTGGCCGGCGCGCGCGCCGCCTGCGGGGGTTCAAACGGGAGGATTTCGAGCTCGATCCCGGGGGCCGCCATCGCCTGGAACCCGGCGGCCACCTCGACGGCGCGCAGATCCTCGAGGCGCGTGAGTACCACGCGACCCTCCTCGACCGCCAACCTCGTGGAGGCGCCGAAGGAGGAGACCTCAAACCGCGTCCCGCGCACCTCCAGCCGCGCCTGGGGCGTCTCCACGACGAAGGGGTTGGCGCGGGGCTGCGCCGCCACGCGGGCCCTGAGCAGGCCGCAGGACATCCGCAGGCGCTTTGCGGGCGAGGCCGACTCTACAACAATCCGCGTCCCCCCATCGGCCTCCACCTCCGTACCGTCGGGGAAGGCCAGGCCCAGCGTGGCCCCCGGGCCGGTGACGATCTCCTCGCCGGGGTGGATTCGATCGCCGGGGGCAAGCGGGCGGCCGCCCGCGGCGCGCACATCGCCGGAGGCCAGGACGACCGCCGGCCGGGTTTCCTGGACCGGCGCCCGAGGGATCCGGCCCCACCAGCGGACCGCGACGAGCGCCGCCGCGGCGGATGCGACCAAGAGGGCCGCCGCGCGGAGCAGCCTCATGCGGCGGACGGCGGTCCGGGCGGAACGTATCACAGGCCACGCCGATCTCAGGCGCGCCCTGGCACCCCGCTCGATCCGTTCCCTCAGCGCGGGTCCCGCCAAGGCCGCCCTGAGGAGGCGGTCGAAGCGCCCGTCCCTCTCATACTCTTCCGCCAGACCGGGCTCTCGGGCCAGGACCGCGGCCAATTTCTCGACCTCGCGGGCCTCCAGCTCGCCCGCCCTGGCCCGCGCCATGAGTTCTTCGATCCCCGCATCCACGTTCAGGCCCTCCCGAGGCGGCCTTCCACGCACCGCCTGAGCGCCCGCCGCAGCCGGTAGAGCTCCACGCAGACCGCGTTGGCGGTGAGCCCCAACGCCCGCCCGATCTCCGCCGCGGAGAGGCCCTCCTCGTAGTAGGCCCGAATGATGCCGGAACCCCGCTGGGGCAGGCCCTCCATGCACCGTTCCAGGGCCTCCAGGACGGGATCGGCCTCAAAACCGCCGTCGATGTCGCGCTCGGCCGCCGCCCGAGCCGCCTCGAACGCCGCCTGCCGGGCCCTCCGCCGGTCGCGGGCCGCCTCCTGCCATGCGCGCCGGATGCCGTTGCGGGCGATACCGCGGAACCACGAGCGGAAGTCGCCGCGCGACGGATCGAACTTCCGCCAAGAGCGGAACGCCTCGATGAGGATCTCCTGCGCCAGGTCGTCGTCGTCGAGGGCCGCCCGCCCGGGGGGCGCCAGCGACGCGATCAGGGCCTGGACCGCAGGCAGATGGGGCCTTGCCAGATCCAGGAAGGCCTCGAAATCCCCCCCCCGCCGCCGCATGTAGCGATCCATGCCGCCCCGCAGTGCCATCGTCCCCGCATCTATTGCACGCGAGGGGCCCCCTACATTACGAGAAACCGCCGGTGCCGCGCTAACCGCCGGCCCGATAGAGCTCGTATCGTATGGTCCATGTCTGCGACCCGCCGGGCGGTATGCGGAGCGCCACGTGCGGCTCTGGACATATCACCCTCCTCTGGCCCCAGATGTTGAACTTGAAGGGGGGCAGGTCGCAGGAAACCCGTACGCCGAAACCCGCTCCAGGATCCTCCACTTCGAAACGCGCATCCGGACCCACCTCAACCAACGAGGCCCAGAAGTCCCCCGACTCCCGCGTGAAGACGATCTCATTGCCGCGTATCTCGGCGGCGCCGGAGGCGCGGAACGCCGATGTCTTGACCGGGCGCGTAAGACGCACCCTCAAGCCCGGTCCAATGGGCCTGCCGTCGAAGTTGCCGTGGACGTCGTCGTGATTCCCCGGATCATGGGAGTCCTTCCACGGCGAGAAGAGCACGTGCCCATCCCACTCCACGCGAGATATCAGACCCGACCAGTCGAAACGCGGCCCGCGGTAGTAACCGGCGGCCGCGTCAGGCAGGTAGAGGGTCATTCTGAGGGGGCCGTTTGCGAGGGTCAGCGTCGGATAGCCGTCCTTGTCCCTGCCCATTTCCGCAGAGGGACGAGGCACAGGTCCCCCGCCGTTCCTTGCGGATCCGCACGCCGCCAGGAACGCCACCAGGGCCGGCGACAGGATCCTCGCGCTCATCCCCTGAAGCCCAGTAAGCCGACGGTCGAACGCCGGCACACAACTAATGCCCATCGATGGGAATCCAGTATACATGGGCAGATCCGCCCGGAGGAAGCAGACACAGGCGCCCCGCCCCCATCATTTCCCGTGGCCCGGCGCGGCCCGGCCGATATATTAGCTCCACCTTCTGCCGGAGGGCTCCATGACGAAGCTCCTCGCCGTCCTGGCGGTCCTGGCCGCCGCGCCGCAGTCCCTCCCTGATCCGATCCAGCCCCGCGGCGGGCTGCCCAACTTCTTCCGCAAGATGGCCGCGGCGGCGCGCGGCGAGAAGAACGAGAAAGGCGAGCCGATCACGCCGCGGATCGTCTACTTCGGCGGCTCCATCACCGCCGGGTCGGGGGCCAGCAGGCCCGATCTCTGCTACCGGGCGCTCTTGACCCGCCACATCAAGGAACTATACCCCGGCGCGCCGCTGCTGGAGACCAACGCCGCCCTGGGCGGCACCGGCTCCTGGCTGGGCACCTTCCGCCTCCGGCAGGACATCCACGACCACTGGCTGCCGACGGATCTGGTCGTGGTCGAGTTCGCCGTCAACGACGGGGGCAACCCGGAGGCGCGTGTCCTGGGGGCCATGGAAGGCATCGCCCGCCAGCTCCGCGCGCGCCACCCCCCCGCCGACATCCTCTTCGTCTACACGCTCGTCAAGGGCCACCTCGACGCCTTCCGCGCGGGCAGGCTCCCCGAAACGATGCAGTGGCACGAGAGGGTCGCCGCCCACTACAACATCCCCAGCGTCAACATGGCCCAGGCCGCCGCGGCGAAGATCATCGCCGGCGAAATCACCATGGAAGAGTTCGCCAAGGACGGCGTCCATCCCACCGACCGCGGCTACGCGATGTACCTGGAGGCCCTCAAGCCCTTCCTGGCGCGGTGCAAGGAGACCGCGGCGACCCCGGCGCCCCCGGTGAAACATCCGATGCCCGAAAAGCTCACGCCGCGCTGCATGGACGCCGCCAGGATGGTCCCCTACGAGGTCTTCCCCATGGAGGGCGTCTGGAAGACGGGCCAGGACAGCCCGGTGGACAAATTCCTCCACGTCCTCTCCGGCGACTCCCCGGGCGCGACGATCACCCTCAAATTCAAGGGCGACAGCGCCGGATTCTACGACGCGATTGGCCCGGACACCGGCGACCTGGAGATCTCCGTGGACGGCGGCCCCTGGAGGACGCTGCGCAACTGGGACGTCTTCTGCAAGGGCTACTACCGGGCGCACTGCCGGATCCTGGCGGAGAACCTCGCCCCCTCCTCCGAACACGAGATCAAGATACGCGTCGCCGAGAAGAACAACCCCGCAAGCAAGGGACGTTTCTTCCGCCCCGCCTTCTTCCTCATCAACGGGGAGGTCACCGCGCCCGATCCTCTCAAGGGACTGCCGCCCCTCGATCGCATCGAGGCGGTGTACGCCAAAATGGAGCCCGTCCGCTACGAGCCGCCCGCCGACCGCTGGGTACACCTGGACCGGACCAGGAAACGCCTCGCCGATGGGGATTCCCTCCGCGTCGTGATGCTGGGCGACAGCATCGTGAACGACACGAGCTCCTCGCGCTTCGAGCTGCTCCTCGAGCGCGCCTACCCCAGGTGCAGGATAACCAAGGTCACGTCGGTGCGCGGATCGACCGGCTGCTGGTGGTACAAGGAGGAGAACCGCGTGGAGGAGTGGGTGCTCCGGCACAAGCCGGATCTGCTGATGATCGGCGGGATCAGCCAGCGCGACGACGTCGAATCCATCCGCGAAGTGATCCGCCAGGTCCGCGCCAAGGCGGACGTCGAGGTGCTGCTGATGACCGGGGCGTTCGGGACGATGGATCCCCGGAAGGACAAGTCCTGGACCCCGGAGCCGGATCCGGCCGGGACCGGCTACCGCGGCAGGCTCATGAGGCTGGCCGCCGAGGAGAAGTGCGCCTTCCTCGACATGACGGGCGCGTGGGGACGGTACATCCGCGAAAGCGGCAAGGGCATGGGCTGGTTCAAGCGCGACCCCATCCACGCCAACGAGCGCGGCTTCCAGATCCTCGGCAGGATAGTGGCCGCGTATTTGGGGCCGGACAGGTGACGGACCGCGTCAGGATCGAGCTGCGGCCGCTGGGGTCGGCGTTCGAGATCGAGCGCGGAGCGCCGCTGAGGGACGCGCTGTTCGCCCGCGGCGTCGAATTCCCCTGCGGGGGTCGCGGGATCTGCCGCGGCTGCCGCGTCCGAGTGGCGGAGGGTCCTCCCCCGCCCGATCCCGCCGACGTCGAAAACCTCTCGAGCGCCGAGATCGCCGCCGGCTGGCGCCTGGCGTGCCGCCTGCGCGCGCTGAACCCGATGGTCCTCGAGGTCGCCCAGTGGGAGACGCCGATCCTGGCCGACGACTCGCCTTTCACCTTCACGCCGCGCAAGGGGGAAGGCATCGCGGTGGATCTCGGCACCACGACCATGGTGGCTCAGAGGGTCGATCTGGCCGGCGGCAGGATCCTGGCGGTCCAGTCCTGCCTCAACCCCCAGGCGATGCACGGAGCGGACATAATGAGCCGCCTGCAGTATGCATCCACGCCCGGCGGACTCGAGACGCTGAAGTCTCTCGTCCGGTGTGAGGTCGGGAGGCTCATCTCGGGACTGGGGGCGCGCGGCCCCTCCCGCGTGGCGATCGTGGGCAACGCCGTGATGCACCACCTCTTCGGCGGGATCGATCCATCGACGATGGCGAGGCTGCCTTTCAAGCCCGCCCGATTGGATCCGCTCGAATTCTCGGCGGGCGAGCTCGGCTGGGATCTCCCCTCCGGCGCGCGCGTCCGGTTCCTGCCCAACCTCGGAGGCTTCGTCGGGAGCGACATCCTGGCCGGCATCCTGGCGACCGGGCTCCACTTGGCAGACGAGCTCCGGGCGCTTGCCGACTTGGGGACCAACGGCGAGGTGGTCCTCGGCAGCCGCGAGCGGATATGGGTGGCCTCGACGGCGGCCGGTCCCGCCTTCGAGGGGGCGCGGATATCCATGGGGATGCGCGCGGCGACGGGGGCGGTCTCGTCGGTCATCGTGGAGCGCGGGGCGCTGCGCGCCGGGGTCATCGGGGGAGGCTCCCCGCGGGGCATATGCGGCAGCGGCCTGGTGGACGCCGCAGCCGCGGGCCTGCAACTGGGGAAGATCGATGCCTCCGGCAGGATCGCCGGCGGCGAGCTTGCGATCGCGCCGCCGGTGCGCATCACCCAGGCGGACGTCAGGGAGCTCCAGCTGGCCAAGGGGGCGATCGCCGCGGGTTTCCGCATCCTGCTGAAACGCGCCGGGGCGCGGCCGGAGGAGGTCAGGCGCCTCTACCTGGCTGGGGCGTTCGGCAACTACATCGACCGGGAGAGCGCCCGCAGGATCGGGATGCTGGAGTTCCCGCCGGACATCATCCGACCGGCGGGCAACACCGCGCTGCGGGGGGCGAAGATGGCGCTCTTCGACGACGATGAGGATTACGCCGCCTTGAGATCCCGCGTGGAACACGTCCCCCTGGCCGCCGACCCTGAGTTCATGGGCCTTTACGCGTCGGCGATGGGGTTTCCCCCGCGGTGAAGTCGAACCCCTCACCGCGGGAACTGGACGCCGATCCTGCCCGGACGCTCGACCTGGAACGCGGCGCAGCCGCCCGCCCCGCTGGCGGCGGGCCTTGAACGCCCGTCGGCGGAGACGAATCCCTTCCGTCCGGGGGCCAGCCCCGTCACCAAGTGGGCGCCGCGCCCCGGCGCGCCGTATGCGAGCGAGGCGGCCGGCGGGGGCGACAGCGGGAACACCACCGTCCAGCCCGCCACATGCGCGCCGACGCAGCCGGTCCCCTCGACAAGACGCACCTCCTCGCGTCCCACGGGCGCGGCCCCCGCGTCGTCCACCAGCAGCACGTGGAGAAAATGGTCCAGCGTCCTTTTCGCCCCGGGGGATACCTCCAGCCGCCACCGGCCGGCGATGTCCGCCCATCTCCCCTGGAGCGACGAGGCGGCCGGCGGGTAGTTCCTGCCGTCGACCCAGAACTCCCTCCCTGGTCCCCCGACCAGATCGAGCCTGGCGTCCCGCGGCAGCAGCGTCACGCTCGTGAGTCGGCCGCCGCCCTGCTCCGCGACGCACAGCGGTCCTGTCACGCCGGGCCTCTGGACCGTGTGCAGGAGGAAACGCTTCTCGTATTCCGGACGGGCGGACTCGACGCGATCGAAGACCACCACCACGGGCCGCGGCCGGGCCGTCTTCCGCAGGTAAACGACGTCCCGCTGCGCCAGCCGCACCCGGAGCGGGTCGTAGGCCCTGGTCGCATCTCCGCGGGCGTACGTGAAATCGTCGCAATGCTCGAAGGCCGCGATGCCGTCGAGGCTCGCCGGACCGCCCGGCGCGATGTCCTTCAGTCCCACCGGCTCATCCCTGTAGGGCTGCCCGCCGTCGTTCGCGGCGGCCCGGCCGTGGACGGAGAACTTCTGCGCCGGGTCGAAGACTGTCACGGCGTTGTGCGCCACGGTGCGCGTGAAGTAATTGGCCCAGTGTGCCGACCCGTAGCTGTCGTAGCGCCCGGAATCGATCGCCAAGTCGCCCCTGTAGAAGAGGGTGAACGAGTTCTCGTCGCGGTGGTGGTGGTTGGCGGAGTAGAACGAGGACGACTTGAAATGGAAGTGGGTGGTCCGGTCGTCCCAGCGGTCCCGCGCGATCACGACGCCCGCGTTGCGGAAGAGCCGCCCCAGGGGTAGCGGGGCGGACGGGTCGTCCGGAGCCAGCGGCCTGACGGACTTGTCCTCGAAGAGGATGTCGAAGAAGCGGTCCCAATTCCTCTTTTCGAGCATCCAGCGGGCGTGGCGGTTCTTGAAGAGGCCGGCCGCCACGCAGAGCGTGGAACGATCGTAGTTCAGGCTGTCGCGATCGTCGTAGGCGTCGCCCGCGTTGGGATAGGTGCCGTTCCCCCGGTTCCCGTAGAGGAAGAAGTACGGCAGCAGCGCGCGCCACGGGTAGTACGCGCATTCGTTCGTGGCACTGGACCAAACGCAGTGGATGTCGGCGTCGGTGTAGGGATCGGTGTACGTCCAGCCCATGTGGTAGCCGCCGTCGGCCGCGATCCACCCCTGCGCGGGATGGAAGCCGTTGATCCAGTTGTCGCGGACCCGCATCAGCCTCTCCCGGACCTCGGGGCGCTCCGTGACGACCGCCAACAGCCCCGCCGCCAGGGAGAAGTTGCCCCAGCGCGAATGGCCGCCGGTGAAGTTCGGCTTCTCGGCGAAGTACCAGCAGCGTTCGACGTTGGCGAGGATGCCCCTCGTGAGGCTCGCCTTGTCGGAATCGGAGAGCCACTGATGGAGCCAGTCGTAGGCCACGGCCAGGGACATCAGCCGGCCGCGGTAGTGGTCGTCCAGATCGTCCTTCCGGGGATCCGCCGCCGCCATGTGGAGGGCCCAGCGCAGGGCCCACTCCCTGTACCGCTGCTCGCCCGAGACGGCCGCGGCGAACGCCATGCCGCGCCCGTACTGCCAGGCCTTCAGGTACGACCCCTGGCCGTACGCGGCGGGATCCCTCTTGAGAAGCTGCCCATCGAGGTAACGGGTCATGTCGCGCCAGTCTTCCGCGTGGGTGCCGGCGATCCGGGCGCGGATCGCCGGCAGATCCGTGTCGCGGAAGAAGAGGCGGGGATGCCGGGGATGGACGCGGAATGCGGCGGGATCCTTCTGGACGAACGCCTCCGGTACCGCGTTCTGGCCGACGCGGAACTCGGGGGGAGCGGACTGCGACCCCGCCGCCAGCAGCGACGCGGCAAGCGCCAGCCCGCCGCGGCGCGCCCCGGCCCGGTCCGCCCGCGCGACGATCCCGCTCCCCGCCATTGCGCCCCCTTATATAACGGCGCCCTTTCCCCGCCGGTTCCCTTCCTGATCCCTCCGCCCAGGCTTTCCCCGGAAAGTCCACGTGCCCGGCCGCGCCTCGTGGTAGACTAGAATCAGGAATCCGGAGGGCATCGTTGCGCCTATTCCTGGTGGACGTCCGAGATCCGCAGTACTTCTCCCTCCCGCGAAACACGGCGGGAAACGGCGGGCGACCCAGCGTGCTGGGCTTCCCCCCCCTTGGAATAATGACGCTGTCGGCCGTGCTCAAGCGCGCCGGCCACGAGGTCGCGATGTTCGACCTGGCGAACCCGGCGACGCCGGATGAAGTCGTCGTCAGGGAGGCGGTGCGGCAGAAGCCCGACCTGGTGGGGATGAGCTTCCTCTCCACTACCAGCTACCCCTACGCCAGGGCCCTGGCGCGGCGGCTGCGGGCGGCCGACCCAGCCCTGAGGCTCGCCTTCGGCGGCCCGTTCGCCACGGTCAACGACGAGCACATCAAGAGGCAGATGCCCGAGGTCGATTTCATATGCCGGGGCGAGGGCGAACAGCTCATCCTCGACCTTGTGGAGCGCCTGGACGACCCCGCATCGGTGCCGGGCGTAACCTGGGAGGACCGCGGGACGATCCGCCGCAACCCCGACCGGGCCCTCGAGAGGGATCTCGACCGCTGGCCCTATCCGGACCGGGACGGCCTGCCGGTGGATTACGTCGAGTCGATGCCTCTGGACGTCCCTGCGGTCCTCTCGACCGGGCGCTTCACGACGATGCAGACATCCCGGGGCTGTCCGTTCTCGTGCGCCTTCTGCGACATCCCGAACTTCAGCCGGAGGAGATGGCGCCCCCGCGAGGCCGAGCGCGTCCTGGGGGAGCTCCGGCGGCTCCACAGGCAGGGATACGAATCGGTCTACTTCATCGACGACCATTTCCTGATCCAGCCGGCGCGCATCGAGGCGATCTGCAGGGGGATCATCGCGGAAGGGATCCGGATCCGTTGGGGGTGCGAGGGGCGGGTGGACAGCGCCTGCCGGGATCTCTTCCCGCTGATGGCGAGGGCCGGCTGCCGCACGCTCATGTTCGGGATCGAGAGCGGCCGCCAGAAGATCCTCGACAGGCTCGGGAAGAGGCAGAGGCTCGACGAGATCGCCGCCGCCGTCCGTGACGCCAAGCGGGCAGGCATCGAGATGGTCCACGGTTTCTTCATGGTGGGCTGCCCCGGCGAGACGGCGGAGGACATGAGGGAGACCTTCCGCTTCGCCTCACGACTGGGGCTGGACAGCTTCGCCTTCAACCGGCTCTGCGTCTACCGCGGCACGCCGCTGTGGACGGAGTACGTCGGGCGGGGACTCGTGGACGACGCAAGGGACTGGGACAGGCTCATCAAGTGTTCCGACGTCGATCCTACGGTCCTGCCGGGCGAAACCATCCACCGCGTCAGGTCGAGGGAGCTCCGGAGGCTTCTCATCCACAAGTTCGCCCGCTTCCCCGCGCAGTCCTTCCGGCTCCTCTGGAGGTTCCTCAGGCACATGTCTCTGGGGGACGTCATCCACCTGCTGGTGAAGCCGCTCCTTTCAGGCAAGAAGAGGCACGCGCCGGCCGGCGGGGCCTACCTCCCGGCCGCCCGGTAGATCCGCCTGACCGATTCCAGCCCGCCCCATCGGTACCAGGCGTTGACGATCAGGACGTCGCCCCGGCGGACGTCCTCGGCGAGGCGGTCACTGACCGGCGCCGGGTCGGCGTGCGCAACCGCCACGCAGGAGAAGGCCCTAGGATAGACGCGCCTGACCTCTTGGGGCGTCCCGAGCTGCTTGAGGTTCCCGTAACACCTGTAGGGCGCCGTCGACGCGTAGTAATGCACGTTCTCGTGCTCCGGGATCAGAAGGACGTCCGGGTGCTTCGCCGCCAGGCGGGAGAATATCTCCGCCGGCAAAGGCGCGTTGGGATCGCCGTTCGAGTCCACGTAGAAGAGGGTGCATCCCCAGCGTTTCTTCGCGTAGGAGAGCTTCGCGTCGAGCGTCTCGAACGGGTCGCACGACTCCATCTGCCTGACGCCGCCCCCGTAGGCCGCCCTCACCGGCAGCTGGGGGCGCAGCGTGACGCCGGTGCGCAGGCCGGCCTTCGCGAAGACCTTGAAGTACTCGTCGGCCACAGGCTCCATCTCCGGCGGCAGCGAGCGCGGGTCGCCCAGGTAGCTCGTCGCATGAGGGTACTCCTGCCCCTCTATGTCCCACGTGATCATGCCCTGAGCCCCGAGATCCTTGATTATCGCCGCGGTATCCCCGGCCCGCGCCAAGAGGCGCTCGCGGAACGCCTTGCGCCCCTCGTCGCTGATGAAGTCCGCCCCACGGTCGTTGAACCAGCCCCGCGGGTTCCTCTCTATCTTCATGTCGCCGGAGCTCAGGTGCACCGCCCCGATCGGACGGCGGTCGTCCCAATTGAGGCGGTAGGGGTGCGCCTCCGCGAACCGCCGCAGGACGTCGCCGGCGATCTTCTCGACCGGGGTCCCGCCGGGCGCGAACCGGATCGAGACGTCGAAGCGGTCCCGCCCGCCCGGGTATACGGGGCGGTGCATCATCGGGCTCAGCACGGCCTGCATCCAGTCGCTGTATGTCCCCAGCACCAGCGGTCTCTGGGTGGTCGACTGCCTCCCCGCCCAGCCCAGAAGCAGCGGGCGCCCGACGTCCTCGTTGCAGACCGCCACGGCCGCGTCCCCGCAGTCGGCGACGATGACGGTCGGCCCGCCCAGGTTGAACGACCGGTAGGGCATGTGCTGCACCCATCCGGCGGGGGCGCGGGGGAACTTCATCGCCGCCAGCTCCATGCCCAGCTCGGCCAGGACGGCGTCGCCGGTGTTGACGACCTCCACCGCGACGCGGAGGCGGTCGGGGCCGGGCCGGAAGGAGCAGGAAACCTCGCCCCAGCGGTAGGCCATCGTCAGCCGGCGCCCGGCGGCGTCGTAATCCCGGCGCTGCTCCCGCGCGTCGCCCTCGGCCGCCGCGCCGTCCCACGCGCGCATCACGACGCGATGGACCGCGAGGCCCGCCCGCTCGACGAATTCGATTCCCTTGTAGGACATCGACTGCACGCCGTCGCGGCCGAGCCTGACGGAGAGATCCTGCGTCCCGCCGCCGGGAGAGGCCGACGCCAGCGCCGACGACGCCAGCGCCGCCGCGATTCTCAGGGCCGCCATCTCGTCCTCCCCAGGTGTCCCGGCGCGGGCCACTCTAGAGGGCCATCTCCAGGATCTCCCGTATCTCCTTCGAACCCAGGTCGCCGCGCTCGCCCACCTTCTCGCCGCGCTTCTCGAACTTCTCCGCCACCCGCGCCGGCGCCTCGGGTCCCACGCCGTAGTCCCTTAGACGGGTCGGGACGCCCACGGACCGGAAGAATTCCTCGGTGGCCCTGATGGCGCCCTCGATCCCGTCCTCCTCGGTCCCCCCCCGGATCCCCCAGACGCGGTCGGCGTACTGGAGGAGTTTTTCGCGCTTGCGGGCGCGCTGGTGGCGCAGGAGCGCCGGGGCGACCACCGCGAGCGTCTGGCCGTGATCAAGTCCGTAGAGGGCGGTAACCTGGTGGCCGATCATGTGGGTGGCCCAATCCTGGGGCACGCCGACGCCGATGAGCTGGTTGAGGGCCTGGGTGGCGCACCACATCATGGCGGCGCGTGCGTCGTAGTCGCGCGGCTCCGCCACCACCCGCGGACCCACCTCGCGCAGCGTCAGCCAGATCGCCTCCGCCTGGCGGTCCTGCAGCGGCGCCCCCGCCGGGTATGTCATGTACTGCTCCTGGACGTGCACCCACACGTCCACGATGCCGTTGGACGTCTGCCGGGGAGGCAGCGTATAGGTCGTCTCGGGATCAAGGATCGAGAACCTCGGGAAGACCAAGGGGCTCGAGAAGGGGCGCTTGTCCCCGATCGCGCGCCGGGAGATGACCGCGAAGGGGTTCATCTCGCTGCCGGTGGCCGGCAGCGTCAGCACCGCGCCGAGCGGCAGGGCCTTCTTGACCGCCGCGCCCTTGTCGACGATCGCCCACGGCTCGCCCTTGAAAGGGACCGCGGCGGCGATGAACTTTGTGCCGTCGAGGACCGAGCCGCCGCCCACGGAGAGGAGGAACCCGGCCTTCTTCGCGCGGGCGAGCTTCACCGCCTTCATCAGCGTCTCGTATTCGGGATTCGGCTCTATGCCGCCGAACTCGACGACGGCGCGCCCCTTGAGGGCCTTCTTAACCTGGTCGTAAACGCCGTTCTTCTTGATGCTGCCTCCCCCGTAGGTCATCAGTACCTTGACCTTGGGCGGGATCAGTTTCGGCAGCTCGGCGATGGTCCCCTTCCCGAAGACGATCTTCACCGGATTGTGGTATGTGAAATTCTCCACGATGCCCTCCTTTCCGACCGGGAGGGCATTATAGGGACGCGCCGAGGGAAGAGTCCATCAACGTCTCGAGGCCCTCGCGCCCGCTTCTCCGGCGGTCCCGCCGGGACACCTGGGGTCCGGACCGGTCTGCCGATCAGCGGGACGGCCCGTCCGCCTCGGGCGTCCCGGCGCGGAACACCCCGGCCGGCCGCGGGTTCAATCATTGTGGCGGAGACAAACCCGATGATGCAATATCCACGGCTCGTGAAAATCGGGACATGCGCCGCGTGGCTGATGGTGATCGCCGGCGCGGCGGCGCCGGACCGGAGGCCCCCAGGCCCAACATCGTTTTCGTGCCGGCGGACGACTACGGCATAGGTGGCGTGGGCTGCTACGGCGCGGGATTCAAGACGCCCGCCATCGACGCCCTGGCCGCCGGCGGGGGTCGTCAGCAGGGACCTCGTCGACTTCAGCGACTTCTTCCCGACCTTCGCTGAGCTGGCCGGCGCGAAGCTCCCTGAGGGCGTGGCTCTGGACGGCGTCAGCTTCGCCCCGCAGCTCCGCGGCCAGAAGGGCCGCCCGCCAGCGGCTGGAGGCGGCGTTGGACCGGCTGAATCCATGCGGAGGGGAGACGTCCGGAAGGAAGGGCGCAAGGGCAAGGCGGCGAGACAGGGAACGCTAGCCCTGCGGCGGACCTTCCACCTGCGGGGGGCCGCCGGACGCCCCCCCGGGCGGGCCATCCCTGGCGCGCTCCTTGAGCCGCTTCATCACCCGCCACTTCCACGCCGCCAGGTGAATCAGGATCGAAAGCACCGCCAGCAGGACGACCAGCACCCAGAAGGAGCCGTAGCCTTTCATGGCGCCGCCATCATACAATCTCCCGCCCCGCCGCGGGAGGACTGATGAGCGGTCCCGTTCCTTCGCCAACGGGACCGCCGGAGGCTATAATCGTCCACGGCCGTCCGCCACGCGCCACCACGACGGATTCGCCCTGTGGCCCAGCGCCCACGGGACCGCCGGAGGCTATAATCGTCCACGGCCGTCCGCCACGCGCCACCACGACGGATTCGCCCTGTGGCCCAGCGCCCACGGGGAGTTCAACAGGGGACAGGTCGAGGAGCTGCTCACCCGGTACGGCAAGATCGATCTCATCTGGTTCGACGGGGGCCCCCCCGCGATCACGATCGGGCGCATTCGGGAGCTCCAGCCCGGGATCGTGATCAACCCGCGCATGCACGGCAGGGGCGACTTCCAGACCCCCGAGGTGCACTTCCCCAAGGAAAGGCCGAAGGGCTGGTGGGAGCTCTGCGCGATCTGGGACAGCGGGGGCTGGGGCTACACGGCCAAAGAGAACTACAGATCGACCGCCTCGGTGCTGGCGGAGTTCGTCAGGGTACGCGCCTGGGGAGGCAATTACCTCTGGCGATAAAGGCCGAGGGGGACGCCTGGACGGTCGATATCCCCGCCGGCCAGAGGACCGCCATGGTGGACGTGGCGGCGGTCCGGCTCCGTTGACCGGCGCGCCCGTCCGGTTACGGCGGCGGATCGACGCAGAAGTAATAGAACAGGTAGCCGTCCCTGAACTCGTCCAGGCGCCGCGGATCCCCGCTGACACGGAACTCGCCGAGCGCCCGCATGAACATCTCGGCCCTCGCGCGCGACCCCGCGCTCACCTCGGACAGCACCGACTCCGGCGGGATCCGGCCGGCCAGCATCCGGGCCAGCGCCGCCTCCTCGTACAGGCGCGGCACCTCAGGCGGCCCCAGCCGGCGGAAGGCGTCCAGGTGCCGGCCGAAATCGTCCAGCCTCTTGTTCAGCATGCACATTGCCATCAGGTATTCGAGCGCCATGCGGTTGGCCGGATTCTTCTGCAAGAGATCAAGGAGCACCCGTTCCATGTCGGCGAATCCGTACTTGTCCCAATATCGGGCCGGCTGGACGGTCCTGTCGATCTCAGCCGCCAGCCCGCGGAGGCGCCGGATCTCCGGATCCGCGGAGAGGTCGGGATCGGTCTTCAACTTCTCCAGGTAACCAAGCGCCCACCCGGCGTCGAAAACCGTCCCGGCGGCCGCCTTGAGATAGACCCGCGCGGTGGGGACGTCGCCCTTGACCATGTGGACCAGGGCCAGGCGCTTGAGGATCGCGGGCCGGGGCCCGAAATACTCCGCGCACTGGTTGAGATGGTACGCCGCGTAGTTCATCTGTCCGAGGTCGATGAACGTGTCGAACGCGTACCAGTTCACGTATATCTCCGGAAAGCCCTCGTCGGTCAGCAGGAGCAGCCTGGGATCCTGCGGGTGGCGGAACAGGTCGCGGCCCAGCCGGCCCGTGTGGTAAAGGGCGCGGTCGATCGCGTGGATGACGCAGGGGTTCGGATACCGGCCCTCCTCCCTGAGCCGCTCGGCGACCTCCAGGACCTCCGGCCACATGCGGTGATACGACAGGTAACCGATCTCCAGCTCGGCCTTCGCGTCGGAGTCGCGGAAGACCAGCGCGGCCAGCCCGCCCATCACGAAAGGCGCGCCGAAGGCCGCCAGCGGAGCGATGCCTTCCCCCTTGTCCGTCCCCCTGAACAACCGCAGTATCGGCAGGCACAAAGGGAGGAAGAGATAGAGCAGCGACAGTTTAACCACCGAGGAGGCGAAGCGCCCATAGACATGAGGTTCCAGCGGCGCGAAGAGCGCATATCCGATCGCCGCGGCGGGGGCCACGCCGAAGACGAGGCCGCCGACGACCAGCGGGACCAGGACGGCCGACGCCAGGCACGCCAGCGCGACCTTCCACCGGCGCCGGTCGATCAGCTCGTGGAGCGCGCAGAGCGCCGCGAACGCCAGGTGCCCCCCGCCGGCGACGGCATAGACCGCCGCGTGGAGCGCGATGAACAAGGCCGCCGCCCGCCGGTCGGAGGATGGTCTCGCCTTTGCGTAGGCCCACGCGAAGGCCGGCGCCAGGAGCGCCATCATCGTGACCTTGAAGTGGTAGTTGTAACCGGCGTACAGGACCAGGAGGAGGATCGGGCCGGCGAACCGGCAGCCGCGGACCGTGTAGGAGCCCATGGCCTTCAGGCAGGCGGCGGTGAAGAATGAGAAGAGCCACGCCTGGACCGTAACGACGAGGGCGCCGGCCCAGGAGAAGCGCAAAAGCTGCGAGAGGAAGGCGGAGAGGTACTCCAGGAGGCCGGCGGGGAACGAGAGGCACTGGCGGAAGAAATCCCAGCCTGCGAAAAAGACCGGGAACTTCACGATCATCGGCCCGCCGTGGTACAGGAGGCGGGTATCGACCTCCAGCCAGAGGTAGAGATAGAACAGCAAGAAGAACGCCGGGTCCTGGATCCGTTCCAGTCTACGCATTCCACGCGGCGGCCGCGCACCTCGCGCGCATCCGCTACTCCCACTCCCCGGGGATCTTCGCGGGCCGCGCCGCCCCCCTGGTCGGCATGGTCGCCGCGTCGACCATCACCTCGCCGGCGCCGCGGATCGCATCTTCGAGCGCCCCCGCGCCGAAAGGAACCGGCCCGGTGAGGAATTCCGGCGTGTTGTACGCATACGGGCACGAGTCGTAGAACTCCGGATCCTCCTGGGGCATCATGAAGGCCTTGTGCGCCATCCCCGACTCGTCCACGTAGCTGAAGTAGAGCCGCGTGAAGATGCCGTAATCCCGCTTGCTGCTGAAGACCAGCCACCGGCCGTTCAGCGACCAGCTGTGCCACGACTCGCTCCGGTCGCTGCTGATCTCCATCCTGCGGCATTCATGCTTCCCGCCGCGTCCGGCCGCCCTCAGATCCACAAGGTACAGATCGCTGCCGTCCTGCCAGACGGGGAAAAATCCGTGGTCGAACATGCAGAAGGAGAGCCACCGCCCGTCGGGACTGAACCTCGGCATCCCGACGCTCATGCCGGTCTCGGCCGACGAAACGACCCTCTCCACGGGGCCCCACTGGTCGCCTTCCAGGTCGTAGCTTATCCTTTCAAGATCGTACCTGACCTCGCGGTAGCGCTCCGGGGGGATCCCCGCGGGGTCGTCCCACAGCTTGTCCGCCGCGCAGAAGTACAGGTACCGGCCGTCGGGCGACCACGCCGGCCAGTTCTCCAGCCGCCGCTTCTGCGACAGCTGCGGGCACGTCTTGACCGCCTTGCGGCCCGGCAGGTAGTAGGCCAAGTAGGAATCCCGGTCGGCCGTGTCGTGGATCTCCCTCCTGGCGGAGTGGAAGAATATGGGGAGGTCGTTGACGGAATAGACGGCCAGCCGGCCGCTGGGATGCCACGACGAGTATCCGAACTGCATCCCTATCTTCCTCGGGACGCCCCCCTCGACCAGGATCGTGGAGGCGCCGAACCGCTTGCTGCGGATCCCGATCAGCATCCTCGATGGATCGTTGGACAGGGGCGTGTGGCAGTTCACGCAGACGGCCTCGAAACCGGAGTCGTATCTCAGCACCTCCTTCTCTTCGAACCCGCCCAGGTCGCGGCAGTACACCCCCATCGTCCACGAGCCGCGCGTCGGGTGCATCTTCCTGTAGGCGACCCAGCCGTCGATCTCCTCGGGCGCGATCCTGCACGAGAGCGTCCTGAACTTGCTCCACCGGCCGCCGGGATCCATTACAAAGACGTCGACGTGAAGCTCGCCGCCCCGGTTCGCCACGAGCAATCTCCTCCAGCGCCGCCGGTCGATGCAGACCTTGCCGTTTGGGCTGTAAATCTCCACCGCCGGTCCCATCCGCGAACTTATCCTGGCGAAATAGGCGGAACCCTCCTCCTCTATCACGAAATTCATGGGCGCGACGTTCGGAGGCAGGGTGACCCCTCCGATGTCGGGGCGCACGGAGGGCGTCCTTTCCAGCCGTTCGAATCCCTCTCCCGGCGGCCCGCCGCCCCGCGCCAGCAGCAGCACGGCGCCGCCGGTCACAAGGAGAGACGCGAGGGCGACCAGACCGGGCAGGCGACCGCGGCGCACGCGGCCATCCTATCCGCGCCCCCGCGGGAGGACAAGGACTTCGGCCGCCCGCACGCCAGCGGGGCGATTTCTTCACTCCACCGTCCACTCGAGGATGCCGCCCGAAAGATTCGGGCGCAGCTGCGCCTCGATCCGCAGCGCCGACGTCGCCACCGGATCGAACGTCACGGAGTTGAACCGGTCCTTCTCCACGCCGAAGGGGCCGGCGCCGGAAACCGGCTTCCATGCCTCCCCCTCCCTGTAGAGGAGCCGCCACGAGGCGGGCACACCGCAGCCGCCGCCCGGCGTGTCGTCGAACCAGTAGACCTTCACCGAGGAGATCTTCCTGGGCTTGTCGAAGGCTGCCTCCACCCACTCCGTGCCGCCCTTCCTGGGCCACCATGTGAAGCGCGGTATGCCGCGGTCGTTGGAATTGCGGGGGACAAGCCCGTCGGCCAGGGCCTCCACCGTGTCCGACTCGAAGCAGTGGGAGGCCGACGCCTTGTAGGCGGGCCTGGGCGGTTCCGGCCAGTCCTTCGCGTCCGGTCCCTCGCCTATGACCGGGAAGGCCGAGATCCTCAGCCGCGCCGCCCCCATCGGGACGAGCGTCACCCTCTCCTCCTTCTCGGCCGAACGGATGGGCCCCTGAACCACCTCGTTCACCGCGCCGCGCGCGTCCAGCGTCCAATTGGGGATCCGCTTCGCCCGCGCCGAGAGCCGCACGGGCGACGCCTCCGCCTTCCACGGCTGATCGTCCCGGGGCCATTGACCCTGGAGGACCTTGATCGAGGCCTCCGGCCGCCCCCCCTCCAGGACAAGCCCGTAGTTCCACGGCGAGGCGGGGAAGATATCCCACGCGGGCCACGCGTCGGTCCCCCCGTGCCGCCTGTACTCCTCCTTGATCTGCAGCGAGTACGTCAGCGGGCCGCGGCTGACCGATACCGTCCCGCGGTTCTCCTTCCAGATCTTCAGTCGGACCGCCATGGGCAGGTGCAGAATCACCTGGTCGCCGCTCTTCCATTCCCGATCGATCTTCGCCAGCTTCCCGGCCGCCAATCCGGCCGGTTCGTCCTTCCCGTTGACGCTCAACCGGGCGTTCTGACACCATGAGGGGACGCGCAGGTAGAGGGGGAACCGCGCCGGCCGGTCCATCGTCACGGCCAAATCCACCCTCTCATCGAACGGATAGCTCGTGGTCTCCACGATCCTCGCCTCGGCGCCGTCGCCCACCTTCGCGCGGACCTCGCAGGGGCCGTAGAGGTAGGCCGCCAGGCCGTTGCCCGCCGCGGCGTACCAGAGGTGCTGGGCGAAATACGGCCAGGCATGCCCGGCGTTGTGCTGGCAGCAGCGGTGGCTGTGCGGGTTCATGTGGAACATGCCGCCGCCGTTCTGGACCGCGGGCGCCTTGTTCGCGTGGTCGCTCTGCGGCTGGTTGGGCGCCGTCAGGTAGCGCAGGGCCTTCATGTCGGCCGTCATGGAGGCGGGCATGCTGTTGTAGGCGGCCTCCTCGCAACGCTCGGCCCACGCGGGGTCGCCCGTGACGGCGATCAGGATCTCGTCGGAGAGCATCTCCTCGGCGATGCCGCAGGTCTCTATCGCCTGTCGTGGGCCGTTGTGGCCGGGGCGCGCGTTTTCGTCGGCCCCGAACATGCCGCCGGGGACCTGGCCGTACATCCTGCGGACCTTGGACCAGACGCGCTCCGTGGCCTCCAGGTGGGCGGGATCCCTCGACAGCTGCCAGTAGGTGGCCGGCTCGCGGAAGCCCTGCGCGATGTTGACGTTGTGCCAGTTTATGACGTCGCGGTCCCAGCGGGCGGAGCGGCGGTGGGTCTTGTGGGCCAGATCCAGCAGCCACGCCTCGCCCGTTACGTTGTAGAGCCACAGGATGCTGTAGAGCTGGTCTCCGCCGCGCATGGGCGGCCAATAGCCGACCAGGAACCTCTCCTCGGGGACGCCGGAAAGGTACTTGAAGTAACCGGTCATGAGGTCGATCACCCTCTTGTCGCCGGCGCGCTCGTAGTAGGCCTGAAGGCAGAAGAGGGCGATCATGTTGGGCCACAGGTCGTCGCGGCCCTTGAGGTCGGTGGCCACGCCGCCGCGCCCCTTGTCGGGACCGAACCATCCGTCCTCTTTCCGGCTGTTGAGCATGCCCTCGATCCAGATGCGGGCCTCCTTGATCATGCGGTCGTTCTCAAGGAGGTAGGCGCAGCCGATGAAGCCCTTCAGCCAGTATGGGACCTCCTCCCAGCCATGGTCACCCACGCCCTCGCGGCTGAGCCAGGCGTTGTTCTCCTTCTTGAGGAACCGGCTGATCTCGGTGAGTCGGCCGTGGAATCCATCCGCCTGGAGCTCCAGAATGCGTTTGATCCATCCGGCGGGACGCACCGCGCCGATCGGCGGCTTCACCAAGGGGCTGGGCTCCAGCGGCGCGCGGTTGGCAGCGTAGTGGGAGATCCCCCCGCTCGGGTCGGGGCGATCGACCACGGAAACCTGTCCGCAGATCGCGGCCGCCAGGCACAACACGCATGTCATGAGGACTCCCTCCTAATCGCTCACCTCGGCAAGCCCCACGTCTATGTACTGGCCGCCGGCGGTCTGGCGGCAGTGGACGGCGATGACGTTTTTTCCCCTGCGGAGGGCCGACTTGGCCGCGGCCGAAAGCGGCAGCCAGCGGTAATCGGTGGCGTAACCCGGCAACTTGGCCACCAAGATCCCGTTCAGGTAGACCTCGGCATCTTCGTCGTGGTGTATGAGCAGGTGGTCGACCTTTTCGGAAATATTCACCACGCGCCGGAGCCATATGTCGCGGGTCTTCCACTGCGTGCGCACCACCGCGCCTGGGGTCCACTCCACCCCGAAGCCCGCCTTCCCCTCTTTCCAGCCGGAGTCGTCGAAGTCCGGCCGCATCCACCCGTCCGGAGGAGGCTCCAAGGTATAACGACATACGTAATCCTCGCGCCGCGCGGTGGGGACGACCTCCTTGATCGCGGGGGGCCTCGGCATCGGCGCCCATTTGCCGCGGGGCGTCCTGTCCCGCGAGGCCCACTTCTTCCACAGCGCCGGGTCGGCCAGCATCCGCATGAAGACGCCGCCCACAACGGGCCTCGCCACGAACCCCACGTGGCGCGCGTTGTCGGTGCGGTACCAGTCGGTCAGGGGGACCCTGTCGGGCGTGGCGCAGGCGAAATCGTAGACGGGCGCCACCAGCGCCTCGAAGTCCTCGCGGTCGCCCGTAAGCGTGGCGGTCCAGAGTATCCAGTCGAGCTTGGTGTACTCCTTGCGGTTGTCCAGGGGCAGCCCGTATCGCTTCTGAACCCTGCGGTAGTGGGCCATCTCCTCGCGGGCGACCTCCGGAGGGAAGAGACCCAGCCCCAGGACGCGGTCCCAGGCGAGGTTGTACTTCTGGCTCCAGGTGCCCGGCCGGTCGAACGTCAGGCGATAATGGTCGCCGTCGTCCGCCTCCCTGATCCAGCGCGCGGCGAGCTCGCGAGCCAGCCGGGAGTACTTCTCGGCGGTCGCGGTGTCGCCGCGCATCCGCGAGAGCATCCCGTAGGCCCCCAGGCCAACTATCGCCTTGACCGAGAGGTTCGTGTTGCGCGCCAGGTGGCCCGCGAAGTCGTCGGTGCAGAGCTGGTGCTCCGGGTCGTAGCCCTTCGCCTCCAGGTACTGGGCCCACCTGGTAAGCTGGGGCCAGTACGGCGCGGCGAAATCGGCGTTGCCGTCGATCTTCGCGGCGGCGGCCACCAGGATGAGCATGTTGGCGCTCTCCTCCACGGGCATCTGGTTTTCCTCGCTCCGCTCGCCGCCGCCGTAGACCTGGCCGTTGGCGTGCGGGTAGGTGCCAAGGTCGTGGGGGGCGAACGGGAACTTCCAGCGGTCACTGGCGGCGTAGGCGAGGATAGGAACGAACGATCCCTTGGCCAGCGTCGGGTTGAGCAACAGGAACTGCGGCGCCATGGGATAGAAGACGTCCACCGTGGCGATGCAGCCGTTGGAGAAGTTCTCCTTGGGGAAGACCAGCGGCATCCCCGCGGCGTCGGCGGCCACCTTGTCGGCGGCGTGGCACTGGCGGTAGGCCAGCGCGCAGATGCGCGCGTAGCGCTCGCCGCCCGCCCCGCGCAGGTCGGCCATCAGCTCCTCGTCGAACGCCTTGCAGCGCGCCGCCAGGCCGTCGAATTCCTTGTCGGAGGCGGCCAGGAGGCCCGCCGCGTCCATGCCCTTGCGGCGCCAGTAGGGGCGCAGCGGCCTGTGCATGAACTGGATGGAGTACTCGTCGTCGTAGGCAAGGATCAGGCGGCGCGAGGCGGGGCGGGGTGCCCTGCCCAGGGAGAAGGTGAACGCCATCGCCGGCGACTCGTCGCCGGCCGGCCGCGGGAAGCGCGCGTCGTCGGCGGCGGGCGGCGCCTCCCCTGCGGCGAACGAACGGGCCAAGGCCGCCTGCGGGCCTATGGCGCAGGAGGCCGTATCCTTCGGCGCCGCAGCGTAGGCGTACCCCCAGTCGATGCGGAGGTCGTCGCCCTTCTTCTGGAGGACCGGCTGCTCCTCGGAGCCGATCCTCAACACCGTCAGGCCGCCGACCGCCTGGCGGGATGCGACGACCCGCTGCGAGGGATCGTTCACCGCGATCTCCCCCGCGGCGCTGAAGTGGATCGAGACGTCGTGCGCGGCGCCATCGGCGGGCCGGATATCCCAGACCAGGTAGGTCACGGGGCGCGAGAGGACATCGATGTCGTCCGGCAGGACAGGCGTCATGAAGGTAAGCTTCACCTCCACGGGGCCTTCGGCGAACTCGTAGATCGTGCGGGTGGGAAGGACCGTCAAGCGCTTCTGGGTCATGGCCGGGACGTCCTGGGGGTCCTGGCCCATCAGGCGCCACGAGCGGCCGCCCACCCGGATGAGGCTAAGCAGGCTGTGCCTGCGTCCGGTCCAGTGGGTGGTCGGCGCGTCGGTCAGGCGGTCCGCGCGGGACCAGATGCTGAAATAGGGATCGCACGCCACCAGGGGGACCGCCGGGGGGCGCAGCGGCGGCGGATCATCCTGTTGATCGGTGCCCGCCGCCGGGCAGACCGACGCCCCCACAAGGATTGCCTGCAACACCGACCTCTTCATGCCCATATCCCCCCACACAAACAGATACGCGCGCGACCACAGAGAGGATCGCCCGCACCTGATCCCCAACGTCCTGAGGGCCTTATAGGCAAAGCTCGTGCCGCCACTGACCGCATTACCCTCTGGACATCAAGCGGATATGAGAGGTTTCCAAACGTCTGTTATCGCAGAATAACGGTACGTGATTATACGTTATGCTATATTAACATCGATTATCTTTGGTTTTCCCGGATTCAGAGCAACGGCTTGAGGAAGGCGGCGCTTCTGCGGAGGGCCTCCGAGCCGTCGCACTCAATGGAGAGGCAGCCGTCGTAGCCGGCCTCCTTGAGCACCTTGATGCACCCCTTGATGTCCACCTCGCCGTCGCCCACCGCGCAGCCGGCGGTCTCGCCGGTGGCGTGTCCCTTGGTCTTGGCGCGTATGATGTCCTTCACGTGTACGTGCCTGACGTGCTTGACGACCGCCTTGAGCGTCTCGACCGAGTCGTTGCCGGCCACCGTGACGTTGCCGGTGTCGAAGTTGACCGCCAGGTGGGGCGAGTCACTCAGCGACATGATCCTCAGGAGCCCCTTGGCGTTGGTGGTGTAAACCCCGTGGGGCTCGATCGTCAGCGTGACGCCGTAGTTGGCGCAGGTCCGCAGGAGCTCGTCGAGGTTGTACTTCATGATGCGAAAGGCGTCATCGTCCGTCATCCAACCGGGCTTGGGTCCCTCGGCCGTGTTGACGATGGGGGCCCCCAGGATGTGGGCGAACCTGATCGCCTTCTTCAGGTAGTCCACCCCGTAGACGGTGTCCAGGAGGTTGGAGTGCGCGCTCAGGCAGGCCGTCTTGAGGCCGGCCTTCTCGATGGCCTTGCGCATCTCCATCGGGTCGTCCTCGAGGCTGGTGATGTTGCAGTATCCGTAGACGTTAAGAAGGCACCGGCCCGTCATGACCTCGGGCTCTATGTACTCGAACCCCAGCTCCTTGGCCTGGGCGATGGCGTACGAGAAGTCCTTCTCCGCGTGGCGGAAGCTGTCCGCCTCGGCGCATAGCTTCATGGCGCACATGGTGGTCCTCCTTTCCCGTCTCGACCATGATACGCCGGGCCGCGATGGTGAAATGCGTAATAAATATATGATTACGCGCAAGCCGCCCCGGGTGGTCCTGCTGATAGAGACCGCCTCCGCCTACGGCCGGGGGCTCCTGCGGGGGATCGCGCAGTACAGCCGCCTCTACGGCCCGTGGTCGCTATTCGTGGAGCCGGGCAGCTCCGACGGCCCCTTCCCCAGCCTGGCCGACCGCCGGCCCGGCGGGATAATCGCGCTGGTCCGCAGCCGCCAGCAGGCCGGCCGGCTCCGCTCCATGAGGGTGCCCCTGGTCGACCTGGACTACACGCTGCCGGAGCTCTTCCCGTGGGCCGTCTGCAACGACGAGGAGGAAGTGGGCCGGATGGCGGCCGAGCACCTCGCATCCCGTGGCCTGCGGCGCTTCGCGTACTGCGGCT
>FWPU01001873.1_pt1 | contig 60834 bp, 47 predicted proteins | sample 2228361 | NCBI WGS metagenome assembly FWPU01 (sample SAMEA103939777, study PRJEB20133) | metagenome
TCGAGTCTCCCTTCGCAGCAGCACTGCTTGAATGCGGCCGTGGTGCATCGATTCTGTTCCCGCAAACTCACCCGCGGCCGCATTCAAGCAGTGGCACACGCTTGACGCTCCGCGTCAAACAGGATCTCCCCGAAAATCCCGCGTCTCCCCGTGTGCCACTGCTTGACGCCCAGCGTCAAGCAGTGCGTCCCGCCAATCGAGTCTCCCTTCGCAGCAGCACTGCTTGAATGCGGCCGTGGTGCATCGATTCTGTTCCCGCAAACTCACCCGCGGCCGCATTCAAGAGAGTGGCACACGCCCCGCGCGCAGCGTCAAGCAGGGTGTCCCTGAGAATCCGGTAAACGCGTCCCCGTGTGCCACTGCTTGACGCCCAGCGTCAAGCAGTGCGCACCCCGCTCTGCTCACACTCGCAACCGCTTGCAACTACTGCTATTACCACAGCGGCCGCAGCCAGTCTTCGTCTTCTGCGAATAGCTTATCGAGCAGGCTCAAGTGCTTCGGCCGCGTGCCGCCTGCTGTGGCTGCGTCTGCTGACTCGCCTTCATGGGATGCAGGCGAGGCTTCTACAGAGTTTTCCACCACCACGGTATTCAACCCGGCGGCAGACAAGCCCGTGAACCTGAGCGGCACTGCTGCGGCTACAGCCGTACTACTCCCGGACGGGGCCGCGCCGCGTGCGACGGCATTTGCCGGGACGCCCTGCGCGGCCTCGCCCAAATCCACTGCCGAATGCCGTGCGGCTTGCACATCCAAGTGCACTACCAATTGGAGTTCCACCGCCGCGCCAGCCGAGCCCGCTAACGCGGCCGCACCAGGCACGGCTTGCGAACCTCGACCTTCGGGACCAACCCCAAACCCGGCTGACGACCCCACGGCCGGCGCCTGTAGAGCAGACAACCCACGGGCCCCTCCCGCAGCCAAGGACCTCTTGCCGCTTGCATCTTGGCGGGCACCGGCCGTACGGCTGGCCTGCCCTGCTGCGTTACTGCCGCCAGTGCCGGCCGTGGCCGCCGTGGCGGCATTGCCGGCCGTACCGGCAGTTCCCGCCCCGCCAGCCTGTGCAGAGCGAGCCTTGCCGAACTGGGCATTGAAAAGCCCCAGGTCGGCCAGGTTGATGATACCGTCGCCATTGATGTCGGCCGTGGGATCCCAGCCATTGCCCCCTGCGCGACGTCCGAAGTTGCTATTCAGCACGCCCAGCTCTCCAAAGTTCACTCGGCCGTCGTAGTTCAAGTCAGCGTGGAACGTCGGCTTGCCTGCCAGCGCGATGTTCAATTCCGGCGCGTTGACGGCGGTACTCTTGACGATCAGCCCGTCCGGTAAATCGAAGTCTGCCAGTGCGGGGTTCTCCAGCCCGGTCAGGTCGGGCGCATAGGCGAGAGACAACCTGAGCACTTGGCCCGGGCCTAGTACAACGTCATCGCCCTGCGCGGCGCCGAGCGCGGGCGAGACGCTCACATGCGTGGCACCTACTAAGACTTCCTGCACCACGAGCGTGGAATAGCCGGTGTTGACAAGGTCGACATACTGGCCGATGTCAGGGTACGTTGGGCGAACGAGCGGGCTGTCTGCAAAGCGCGTACGGAACTGGCTCAACGGCGTGCCGAACTCGACCCGCGCGTCGCCGGGCGTGCCCGAACTATCGATCGTTCCCAAGGTCGGATCGTCGTCGAAGATCGTCACCGTGCCGGTTGCCTTGCGAATGGCAGCCCCCACCGGATTCTCCAGGATCACCAGCACGGTTTCATTCGGTTCAGCCTTGGTGTCGCCGTGCACTTCTACGGTTACGGTCTGGGTGAGCGGGCCGGCGGGCGTGAACACAAGCTGTGAGGCAAGGGAGGCATAGTCGCCGTCGGCCGCCAGGGCAGTGCCATCGGCCGTGCGCACGTCGACCGTCACGTCGGCGGCCGGGGCAGCATTGATCGACACGGTCAGATCCACCAGCGTGGTTCCCCCTTGGCCTTCGTACACAGCCACGTCGTCGATCGAGAGCTGGGCAAGCTGCATGTTGGGCAGATAGTACATTCCCGTGAGCAATGCCGCCAAAGAAAGCGACGTGCCAGACAGGGCCTCTGCGGCCGTCTGCGCTTCTTCTTCGGTCATGGCCGGCAGCGTGATGCCAGGCCCGGGCTCCGTCACGTACGTGAAGGTCACGGCCGGGCCGGCTGGATCGTAAGGATCGTAAAGGACGCTGTGCGCCATGTTGATGAGGTTCATACCCAGCAGGCCATCCAGTTCCTCCGCCACGTCGATGACGAACACCGGCACGTTCTTGAAACGCAGCGTGCGGCCGCCCTCTAGCGGCAAGGAAAGTTCGGAGATGGTGAATCCGGGAATGTCATCGACCACGCCCGCTGCGCCTTGGACCGAGATGGTGAATTCGGGGGCCGCAAGATCGAGCCCCAGAGCCTCGGCCGCACGCGTGGGGATGGTCGTAAGCTGCGCCCCCGTGTCGAACAAGAACAGCAGATCCTCCAAAACTTCCGGCCCATTGGCCAGTCCGCCGCGCACGACGGGGCTGGGAGACACGGTCATCTGCATCCCCGGATCCGTGTAGTTGTTCGCCCCCAGCAGTTCGACCGGCATGCGCAAAGGTTGCGTCGTATTCACGTCGGCCGAAAGCGGAGTCCCTGGCGGATGAAAAGTGAGATCCGGCACGGGGATCACAACCTTGCCGAAGCCAGGGAGGAACTCAGAAAAATCGATCTCCAGCAGGTGCCCTTCGGGGCGGATCTTGGCCGCCAGGCCGGCAGGAGCGCTGGGCGACGGGTTCAGGATGGGCGTGCCGGTAATCGTAGGCAGCAGGCCGCTCGTATCGATCACGCCCACGAACGCCTGTACGCCGGGCACCTGTGCGCTCGGGCTCGTGACTACTTCGATGATATCGAACGTGTCGCCCGCCGCGGGCGGCTGCGAGAACGGATGCTCGAACGTAAACGTTCGAGCAGCCCCGTCGTAGGCCGCAATACGCTGGATCTCCCCGGCCAGCACCCCAGAGGTGAACTTGAGGTAGAACCTACGGTACAGGTTGGGATAGTCGCTCAGCTCCTGGTCCCCCTGGAACTGGCCGGCTGAGGGAGCCGGATCGTCGACCGAACCTTGCTTGAACAGGTAGATTCGCTCCACAAGCGTGAACTCGTCTTCGGCCTGGGGAACTGCGGGAAGCGCCGCAGCAAGCGTGAACGTGCGCGTGGCCCCCACATAGTCGGCCACCTGCCGCACCTGGCCCGCCGCCGACCCGCTGGTGAACACCGCGTGAAAGCCGGTGTAGGCCCCGTCTGCCGAATCGAGCGAAGCATCTCCCACGAAGACCTGTGCATCGACCGGACTAGCCACCTGCGTCGCAATGGGGAAGGCGAACTCGAACTCGAAGACCGGCCAGCCCTCGCGATCGATGGTCACGCTGCCGATATGGGCGCCATCCACGAGGATGGTACCCGGCATCGACACGTCTCCCACCAACACTCCGCCCACGCCTTCGGCCACGGCGCCGCCCGGCACTTTTATGGGTATGGGGTCGCCAAAGAAGGCGAATACTTCCTGATCTGCGGCGGAGAAGGTGATCACGGACGCCCCGGTATCGAAAATGCCTAGCGCCGCCCGGCCGTCGAAGGCCTGGTAAGTCTCTGCATGGAAGCCGAATACGTCAAAATCTGGGTCCAGCGTGATTTCTACGGAGCCGTCTGGCAGCACGAGCACGCCGCGTTCCAGCATGGCGCGAGACTCGAGCCGTTCTAAGGCCAGGCGACGGCCGTACGCGCGTGCGATCCATGGTGCACGCGACCGTAGGGGCATGCCCCGCTCCGGTGCAGAATGGGCCGCCTGCCGCAGGCTGTGCTTGCACCGGCGCAGGGCGTTTCTACCGAGGTGCAGCAGCTTGGCGATTGCATTCAGCCCATCAACTGCCGCAGTGCTGGGCCCGAGCAAGAATTGCCGTTTCGAGCGACGCCCCCCACCCGCAGGCTGGCGCATGTCATCCTCCCGGCGAGACCGCGGTGCCGGAAGCCGTGCCCGATTCCTGCCGCCATCGACCGGCTTGCGGACTGGCGGTCCCATTCACCAATGGGCCGTACGTTCGGTACACAGAACGAGTGCACTGGAGCGAATGGGTTCCAGCGCATGGCGCCGCCAGCATACCGAGCAGGGCCCCCCAGTCAAGCGCGCAAGGCCGACGTACGTGCCAGGCCTGTGCACGGCCAGGCGGCGCATTAGATGCCGGCACGTCGCGAGGGCCTGGAAAGCTGTTCGGGTGCGGACTTTTTGGGTAGAGTGTGGGCGAGAAACGCTGTACGACCCGCTGCGAGGTTTGCATCAGCCTGAAAGGGCTGATGTACATCGTAGAGCGGGCGTCTCGCCTGCTCGCTTAGCCGCGAGGCATGCAAGCGCGGCAGGCCCCTGCGAGGCTAGGGTCAGCCTGGCAAAGCGGGCGCATGGGCACGCGCGGCAATATTGCCACCCGGAGGTGCCGAGCATGGGGGACCGCTGCCTCGTCCTTAGTATGCGGTGCTGTGCTCGATGCTGAGGCGGCGGCGGTGCCGTGAGCGCGCACCAAGCCGCCCCACCTGCCTCTTGGCCGACTTGTAATCAAACTTGTACCCACTGGCCAGCCGCCGTGCAACTGTAAAGCTGCCTTTACAGGTTGGCGCTTAGTGTGTAAGGCAGGCGCCGATGGCAGCGGCAGGTTTTGCGCTTGCGGTGCGGAAGGTATGTCACGGCACATTCAACCTAAGTCACTACACAGAAAGAACTTACGCAATTCATGCATGCAACCATCAAACTGCCGTATTCGCTTGGCACGCGGCGTGCATAAATAAGAGCGTCCCGAGTTCAGAGTGCATCCTGTTGCAAGGAGCTGTGAGGACGCAACACCTCTCCGCGGTGGAGCAGGTAAGAACAAACGTTTGTGGTTCCCCTAACCCTGGGAGTGTTTCAATGAAGGTTCTGTCTCGTCTGTGGAAGGAAGAGGACGGTGCCATCGTATCGTCCGAAATCGTGGTCGTGACCGTGCTGTTGGTGCTCGGCATGATCGTCGGCCTGCAATCCGTGCGTGAGGCCGTGGTGACCGAGTTGGCCGACTTCGCCGCTGCGATTGGCTCGATCAACCAGAGCTACTCGTTCGCCGGCATCAACGGCCACCACTCCAGCACCGCTGGTAGCATTTTCGTTGATGCGGATGATAGCTGCGATGATCGGGATTCCTCCGATGGCGCCACGCAGTGCGTGACCGTGTGTACGGTCGATCCCACTCGGAACGGTTAGTCACACGTTCTCAATTCGGTTGACGCGTGCCCCCAAGGGTGGCCCGCCGCCCTTGGGGGCTTTCTTTTTGCGCTTCCGGGCAGAACGCGTAGCGGCTTCACACCACAACACCTGGCCGCAGGCTGATGGCGGCTAGGCCCTCGGCGTACGTCAGTGCCCTCGCACGGCACCGCAGGGCGAACGTTTCCAAATTCGCGTGCACGGCCGGCTGCCAATCCTCTCGGCACGCGCGTGCATGCTGCTCTCCCCGGCCTTAACCGCCCTAAGCCCTTATGCGCTAGCCGCATGCGTAAAGGCCGATCGTGGGCACATGCTCGTAGCCCGTTCGCCCCAAGTGTATTGCGCCGGGCGTGCTTGCGCGTGGCGCTAAAATTTTTGAACTTTTCGCTCGCATTCGCGCGCGGGGCCGATTATCGTAGAGCAATCGATGACCCCAATTTCCCGCGATTCGCAGCGTTAACATCAAGAGACAAGGTGCGGGTTATGGGCGAGAGCGAGAACCTTATGTTCGCAGGGGCAGTCGGCCTCTTTGTTCTGGCGGCGGCGGTCGTGGATATGCGCACCAAGAAGCTGCCCAACTGGCTTACGGTGCCCGGATGTTTGGCTGGACTCGTTTACCACCTCGCAGCGGGCTACCTGGGTACGGCGCCTCAGTTTTTGAGGATTGGCCATCCGGAGGGCGGCTGGTCGGGAATGGGTGCGGGCGGGCTATTTGCCTTGAAGGGCTTTGCCGTCGGCTTTGCGATCTTGCTGCCCCTGTTCTTGTTTGCCAACGGCAAGGCGGGCGACGTCAAGCTGCTAGCAGCTCTTGGCACCTGGGTGGGGTGGTTCCACATCCTGCTCATCGTTATTGCGAGCGGCGTGTTTACGGTGCTGCTCAGCGTGGGATTTCTGCTGTGGCAGATCAGTTCGCGGGGCGTGATGCAGGTGCGCCGCCGGTATTTCTCGAGGTTCGATCCAGCGAGTATGCCGCAGCGCCCGGGCGAGAGTACCGAAGAGCTTCGCCACCGCTGGCACATCTGGCGGCGCGTGCTGCCCTACGGCCTGCCCGTTGCGCTGGGAACCTGGGTGCTGTTGGCCTGGCAGCTTGCTCTCCTGGGCCAGGGAGGTGGAAGATGACGACGCCATGCAGCAAGCCGCCAACACGCAGCAGCGGGGGGTACAAAACAACTCGCTTACATGGCACCAACGCGCGTCTGGGGCGATTGAGGCGGCGGTCGCGGCGCGGGGCCGTACTCTCCACAGAGCTGATCTTGCTGGTGCCCATCGCCTTTGGGCTTCTGATGGCCCTGGCAGAGTTCAGCATGCTGTGGTTGGCCAACCAGCGTGTGGTGGCCGCGGCGCAGGCGGCTTGCCGTACGGCAACGTTGCCGGGTGCCACGGCACAGGCCGTGCAGCAAGCAGCGGCTACGGCGTTGGGCAAGCCGGCCTTGATCAGCCAGGCCACGATCGAAGTGACGTGGGCCAACTATGCTGGCCAGCCGGTGCGGGTAGAGGTGCGGCTGCCCATGCGCAGCGCCGCACCGGATTTGCTGGGATTCTTGGGCTTCGGGCTGGGTGACCGTCAGCTTGTGGCACAATGCGTGATGCGAAAAGAGTGAGGGGCGTACAGCGGTATGTAGGAGCGTTCGGCGGCTGGCCGAAGGACTGCGGCGGTGGTCGGGCGCGAACAGCATCTGGTTTGTCAGCCACGCGCGGGCGCGGGAATGCCGCGTGGCGGGCGTAGTCTGCGGCGGGCCTTCGCCCGCCGCGCCAGTGGAGGCTTGCGGTGTCTAGAATCAGTCCTGGTACGATGACCCTTGGTATCTTTGCCCTGCTGTTTGGCTTGGCTGGGGCGTATGCCTTTCGCCTGTACATGCAGGAGGAAGCGCCGCCTGCACCCCAGGCAGAAGAGCCGACGCTTTTCCCCCTTGCAGCGGCCGACTTGAAGGCGGGTAAGACGCTGGCCCTGGGAGACATCGCCTTGGTGCCGCTACGGCGTGAGGATTTTCAAAAGCGCAACATACCTGCTACGACGGCCATGGCCGACGCACGCCAAATCGTAGGCCGCGTGCTCAAGGTCGATATCAAGCAGGGCGAGCCGTTCCTGACCACGAACCTGTATCCAGAGGGCGAGGGCCCCCCCCTGATGGTCAAGCCGGGCTTCCGGGCCATGACTATACCCATCACGAATGTCGAGGCCGTGGCCGGGTACGCGGTGCCCGGCACCTATGTCGACGTGTTGTTCCGCACGCGGCCTCGCAGTGCCGGCCAAGGCGCTTTGCCAATTCCAGAAGCGACTGTGCCGCTTATCGAAGGAGCCGAAGTGCTGGCACTGGGCACCACGCAGACGCCGGGAGCCGTTGCCCAACGTAGCGCCAATACCGTAACGCTGGCGGTCACGCCCGAGCAGGCGAAGATCTTGCAGGTCGTGGTGGGGCGCGGCGACCTGTCTCTGGCCCTGCGCAGCCCGGGAGAGACGTTGCTGGCGGGCCAGTACCGGCGGCAGGCACTTACGCTGGAAGACTTGCTGGGCATCGAGCCGCCGCCACCACCGTTTTTCACCGAGATCTACCGCCGTACGAGCCGGCAGGTGTTGGGCTTTGTGCGGGACCAGGTGGTGTCGGACTCGCAGGCTGGTTTGCCTGCCGTGGCGCCTGCGCTTCCTCCCGAGGGACAGCCCAGCGACGCACAGCCGGCGACAGGCGTTCCTGGGGCTGCGGCAGGAGGCCCTCGGCCGCTGGGCGCTTCGCAAGAGCAGAACTAGCCGGCAGCTTGGTTGTATCGAGCAGTTATCAACTTGTGCGAGGCCGGCCCATGGCACCAAACAGCACCCGCCGCGGCATGACCACGATCGGAGCGCTGTTCTCCGTTACTGTGGCTGCGGGCCTATTGGGCTTGGCGCTGGAGTTTGCACTGCTTGAGCACGTGCGCGGCCAGCTCCAGGCGGGGACCAACGCAGCGGCCCTGGCCGGGGCGATGGAGTTGATCGACGAAGACGTGCTCTATCCCGGCCGGCTTGCCGCGCTCGGCTCCCAGGCCGCCGCAGACGACGTGGCGGCTGCCCAGAGTGTGGCCTTGGAGTATGCCCGGGCCAACATCGCCGGCGGCGCGCGAATGTTCACTCCGCTGCCCTCGCAGGATCCGCCGCCGCTTGTGGCCGGCTGGATTGCCGAGCCGCTCGATCTGGGCTCGCCTCTGGCGCCCTGGCCGCAGGGGGGGGCGGCCAATGCCTTGCAGGTGCATGCCGAGCGTTCGCACCGCTGGGGCAATCCCCTGCCGCTCTGGATCGGACCGCTGCTGGGCGTGGCAGAGGGAGAGGTACAGGCCACAGCCACGGCGTGCGTCGATCAACGCGTGCATGGGTTTCGCCCGGTGCAGGAGTGCGTGATACCTGTTGTGCCCCTGGCGGCCCTGGGCTGGGGTGCAGACGATGCGTGGACCACCCAGGCTGCCGCGCCGGCCCAGGCAGGCGTGAACGATCGTTTCGTGGTCAACTATACTACGGGGCAGGTTACCGCCGGATCCGACGGCATACCTGAACTGGTCCTGTGCACTCCCAAGCTATCCGGCGGGCAGGAGGTGCTGCCCGGCAATCTTGGTTGCTTGAGGCTACGCGCGAGCGTAAGCTCGCAAGAGTTTGCCAAGCAGGTGCAAGATGGCTTGGGGCCGGCGGACCTGGCAGAGCTGGGCGGGCAACTGGCAATTCCGCCAGGCGGCTCGCTGATGGTGGCAAGGGGAGAGGAGTTCGAGGCGCTGTTGCCCGACTTGGCGCCACACGTGCGCGGAGTGCGGCGTGCCTGGCCGCTGTATCGCGCACGCCATTCGGTGGGCGGGGGCGATTTGTTCGAGCTGGCTGGCTTTGCAGCCGCCTGCGTGGTTGATGCGTATCTAGAAGATGGCCGCGTGTGCTTGGTGGTGCAGCCGGCCGTGCTGGTATCTCGCACGGCCCTCGTGCACCCAGCGGCAGAGTGGAATCCATGGCTGGGGCGCTTGGCGCTGGTGCGGTGAAGGGCGAACAGGCAATGTTAGAACGGGAGGGATTTCAGGACATGCGAGCAATCATCGGTTATGGAGTTGGTGTTGACTCCCAGGGGCTGAGACAGACCGTGCTTGGTGCGGGCCTAGACTGCGGCGCAGAGGATGCTGTGCCGGTGGCAGAATTGGAGGCTCGGCTTGGCCAATCGAACGCGGACTTGGTGGTAGCAGCCCTGGGCAGCCAGCCGGAGAACGATTTGCGCGCCCTGGAACGCATTGCCGACGTTTCCAAGGCACCCATCGTGGCCGTGGGGCCCATGGCCGACCCCTCGCTGGTGATGCGCGCCATGCGGGCTGGGGCGTTGCAGTTTCTGGACGCCGCGGACCTCCGCCGCGAACTGGACGCCAGCCTCGAGAAGCTCATTGCCAGCCGGGCCTTGCCCAACGAGCGTGGAATGGTCGTGTCTGTATTTGCCCCCACACCCGGCAGCGGCGGCACGACCGTGGCTGCAAACCTGGCCGCGGCGCTAACCCGCCAGCATGGCAAGAGCGTGGGCCTGATCGAGCTGGCCTGCCAGCACAGCGACCTGGCGCTGCTTTTGGACTTCAAGCCCGAGTGCACTATTCCCGACGTCTGCCAGCAGTGGCAGAAGCTCGACAAGGTCGGCCTCAGCCGCAGTATGTACGAGCACAAGTCGGGCGTGCGCGTGCTCGCCAACAACGACCTGCTGGAAACAGAACTTCCTGAGCGCGACGCCGTGCGCCGCCTGGCCGTACTGGCACGCGCTCTGTATCGCGCCACCGTGCTGGAACTCGACCGTTCGCTCGACGAAAACCAGCTCGAGGCCATGAAAGCCTCCGACCGGGTACTGCTCGTGGTCCGGCCCGACGTGCCGTGCGTGCGGCGAGCCCAGCAGGCCCTGCACCTGGCAACGCAAGCCGGCGTCTCCAAGAACCGCTTCGCCCTGGTCATCAACCGCTGGGGGATTCCTGGCAGGCTGCGCCAGGCGAAGATCGAAGACGCCTTAGGGCTGAAGACGTTGCAGCTTATTCCCGACGATCCCAAGCGGGCCACCACGGCCGCCAACCAGGGCGTGCTGCTGGTCGATGCCTCGCGGATGGCCGCCATCTCTCGCGCCTTTGCAGAGCTGGCCAAGCGCGTGTGCTCATGACCAAGCTTACATGCCTGCGGCTACCCACACCTCACACAACTCGAAATGTGGCCGAACATGCCGCTTAAATGCATCTGTATAAAGGTCCAGCGTGCATGTCACGCATTGGCTGCCGGCCGCATGCACAACCCGCCGCCTACCACGTGGCGCCGTGCTGACGCAAGCGGCCGGCACCGGATGCCGCGGCTTTCTTACCACCGGTTTCATACCACCGCTTGATGGAGCACGAACCTACCATGACGCCCACCCAACTGAGGAAGCAGGTTCGCACGCAGGGTGCCAAGGCACCGCCCGCACGTAACTTCGAGCTGCACTTCCAGCGCCTCAAGGCACAGATCCACGAGCAGCTCATCGCCTCGCTCGACCTCTCCAAGCTTGGCCACATCGACCGCGACGCCCTGTACGCCGAAGTGCGCGCCATGGCCGAAGCGGCGTGCAACGCCCGCCGCGAGGTACTCGGCCAGATCGACCGCGAGCGGCTGGCCAACGAGGTGATGGACGAGGTGTTCGGCCTGGGCCCCTTGGAAAAGCTGATGGCCGACCCCGCAGTAAGCGATATCCTGGTGAACGACCCTGAAACGGTGTACATCGAGAAGGGGGGCCGGCTCTATCTCACGGATGTGGTCTTTGCCGATGAGGCGCATCTGCTGCGCATCATCCAGCGGATCGTCTCGCGTGTCGGCCGCCGCGTCGACGAGGTGAACCCCATGGTCGATGCCCGCCTGCCCGACGGCTCGCGTGTGAATGCGATCATCCGCCCGCTGGCCATCGATGGCCCCAAACTCTCCATCCGCCGCTTTGGCGTCCGCCCCCTGGAGATCGACGACCTGCTCGCCAACGGCACCATCCTGCCGGAGATGACCGAGTTTCTGGCCGGTGCCATCGAGGCCCGCGTCGGCTTTCTGATCTCCGGCGGCACTGGCGCCGGCAAGACCACGCTGCTCAATGCTCTTTCTGCCTTCATCCCGGCCGACGAGCGGCTGATCACCATCGAAGACTCTGCCGAGCTGATCCTGAAGCACCGCCACGTGGCCCGCCTGGAGACTCGTCCGCCCAACACGGAAGGCGCCGGCGAGGTCACGCAGCGCGACCTGGTTCGCAACAGCCTCCGCATGCGGCCCGACCGCATCTTGGTGGGCGAGGTCCGCGGCCCCGAAGTGTGGGACATGCTCCAGGCCATGAACACCGGCCACGAAGGGTCGCTCACCACGGTGCACGCCAACAGTGCCCGCGATGCCCTCGCACGCCTGGAAATGATGGTGGCCATGACCGGCTTCGATTTGCCCGTCCCTGTGGTGCGGCAGTACATCGCTACCGGCATCAAGCTCATCGTGCACCTGGCCCGGCTGAAGGGCGGGCCGCGGCACGTGATGCAGATCGCCGAGATCGTAGGAGTCGAGAACGGAACCTACCGCCTGGAGGAGGTGTTCGGCTTCGAGCAGCTTGGCGTGGACGACGAAGGGGTCGCCTATGGCGAGTTCTATGCGACCGGCTACCAGCCGCAGTGTCTGGGCCGGTTGAAGGCCGCTGGCGTGCATCTTCCCGAGGGACTGTTCGAACGCCGCCGTTTCACGGCGCCCGTCCAGGCGGCGCTGCCCGCAGCCTGGTCGGCCTGAAACAGGCATGCCATCCTCCCGATAGGCGGGCCGGGTAATGTCGGCAAACACGCATCTACCACCGAAATCATGACGTTAACTTCCAGAGGGTCGCAGCAAGCATGAATCCATCTATCGTGGCGCTCTTGATTTTTGGATGTGCCGCTTGCGGCATCGCGGCACTCGGATTGTTGGTGCGAGGTTTCTTCGCTCGTGCCCAACGTATGGCCGAAGAGCGCGTGTCGGGACGGCCGGGCGAGGCCGGGGTGGCGCAGTTGCCTGGGGTATTCGACGAGCCGCCCGCACGGTCCTGGTTGGGAAGGATCGATCAGCGGTTTAACCGCCTGGTGGCCGAAACGGGCATGGACACGGAGCCGACAGCGGCATTTCTGCTCATGGTTCTGTGCGGTTTGGCACTGGGGGGGACGCTGTTCGTGTGGCGCGAACACGTGTTGCTGGCCATTGGGGGCATGGCATTGGGCATGCTGGCGCCCCTGGTGTACATGATCATCCGCCGCAACCGCCGGCGCCGGGCCATGCAAGAGCAGCTTCCCGACGTGCTCGACCTTTTGGCCCGCGGCGTGCGTGCGGGGGAAAGCCTGGACCAGGCCATTGCACTGGTAGGCGAGGACTCGCCGCCGCCCCTGGGAATCGAGTTCCGGCGATGTGCGCGGCAGATGGAGATGGGGCTCTCGCTCCAGGCAGCGATGCGGTCGTTGGTGCGCCGCGTCCCCCTGATGGAGGCGCGGATCATGGCCTCGGCCCTGCTCGTGCAGCGGGCGAGCGGAGGCAACCTGGCCACCACCATGGAGCGGCTGGCGGCCGTCGTTCGAGACCGCCTGAGCTATCGGCGCCAATTCCGGGCCACCACGGCCGCGGGCCGCTATGGTACCACGTTGATCGCCCTGGTGGGCCCGGCGGTGTTGATCCTGCTAGCCATCTGGCAGCCCGAGTACGCCGCGAACTTTTTCACAGAGCCATTCGGTTGGGCCCTCATCGGTGCCGCCTTCGCTCTCAACCTCTTGGGCCTGCTGTGGGTGTACAGCATGCTGCGTACCGACTATTGAACCAATACACGCATCGCCGCCGAGACGGCAAACGCAGACTACGAGGTATACGCCATGTTGCTGCTCAACTTGATGACGCTGCTGGTCGGCGTGGTGATCTTTTGTGCCGTGTTCTTCGTGTTCCAGGCCCTGTTCGCCCGCGGCAGCGTGCCCGCCGCGCGGCTTGCCGAACCGACCAACGGTAACGGCACAACGCGGCCGCTCTTTTCTCCCGAATTCGCCGAAAGCCTGGCAGCGCAGATCCCTCAACTGCGCGTCGAAGCCGAAGGGCTGGAGCAAGAGCTGCGACGTGCCGGCAACTACCGCCCCACGGCTCGCCGAGATTTTTTAGCGTTCCGCGCGTTTCTGATGATCCTCACAGCATTGGTCACGGCAGCCGCCGCGGTGCTTACCGGGCCGGAGAATGAGGAGCTGGTATACGTGATTCTGGCGGTGGGCGTGGTGGTGTTCGCCCTGGCCTACTCGCTGCCCAGGCTGATTCTGGTTTGGCAGGGGAACCGCCGTATTCGGCGGATCGAGCGAGGCCTGCCCGATGCGCTGGACATGATTACCATGTGCGTGGTGGGGGGACTGTCGCTGCGCGAGGCGCTCATTCGGGTAACAGGCGAGATCGCCGGGGCGCATCCCGACCTAGCGGTGGAACTGGAGATTGTGCGCCAGCAGGCAGAGATCGGTACGCTCGATATGGCCTTCAGGCAATTTGCGCAACGGGTCGACCTGCCGGAGGTGCGGGCCATGGCGTCGCTGATTACCCAGACGCATCGGTTGGGCACCAATGTGGCAACGGCCTTGCGCGACGCGGCCGACAGCCTGCGCGCCGGGCGTCGCCAACGCGCCGACGAGGCGGCGAACAAGACCTCGGTCAAGATGTTGTTTCCCGTGGTGCTGTGCCTGATGCCCGCTGTGTTCCTCATCTTGTGGGGTCCGGCCATTGTAGAGATGCGAAGCTTCTTGCGCCGCGAGCGGCAGCCGGGAGGCATTCTCGACCAGCCGCGTATCACCATCAACGAACCCGTCAGCCAGCCTCAGCGGCCGGCCGTGCTGACCGGTCCGCCTACCAACTAGTTCACAGTAGGCATGGAAAACCAGCAGCAGATGGCCCGTTTATGGCAGAAACGTCGAAGGAGCGGCTTGACACGGAATGGAAAATCTGGATACTTTGGGGCGTTCTGGGGATGTTTATCGGAGGGTTGGCACAGCAATTTAGGGAGGTGTAGGCGGCATCTGCGCGCAAATCTTTCGCTGGGGATGCCATGGCATTGTTAGAATATGCGGCCTTTACCGGTGTGGGCCCGTGGTTGGCCAGCGCGGGCAAGTCCTGAATCGCAACTTGGTTTTGCAGTCATCGAGTAACAGGAGAGGGCGATGCACGGTTCTTTAGTGCTGCTGGTCAGCCAGGACCACGATGGAGCGACGCAACTCAGGCGGATGCTTGAGTCGCAAGCTGGCGTTCGGGTGGAGCAGGTTGCTTGCGAATCGGCAGATGTGGCGTTGAACGGCAGTGAGGGGCCTCCGTTGCGGGCTGTATTTGTCGATTTGAGGCCCGGGGCCTTGGACGAGCGCGGCCGAGAGGCGGTGCTGCGGTTGGAGCTGGAACACCGGCCGGATGTGTGGGTGGTGGCTTTGATCGAGCATGCTTACCCACGTGAGATGGCCGCATGGGCCGACGCGGTGGTGTGCGAGCGGCTGGAGTGGCCTGCGGAAGCTCGCCGTGTGCAGCGCGTGGTGCAAAGGCTTGCGAACCCTCCAACCCCGCGCCCCATGAGCATGGGGGTGCGCACCCTCAGCGGCAAGAATGTGAGTTTTACCACGCGTGAGCCCGAGCTGTTCTCGGTGCTGGACGATCTCGATCTGGTCGCCCAGCACGATGTGACCGTGCTGCTGATCGGCGAGACCGGCACAGGCAAGTCGCACGTGGCCCAGTTGATTCACGAGCTGTCTCCGCGCTGTGGCGAGCGGTTCCTGCCTGTGGCCTGCGGCGCGCTGCCTGGAGATCTCATCGAAAGCGAATTGTTCGGCCACGTGAAGGGGGCGTTCACGGGCGCCGACCGCACCAAGACCGGCAAGCTGGAGTCTGTGGGTGACGGCACGTTTTTGCTCGACGAAATCGACGTGCTGGGCCTGGACCAGCAGGCCAAGCTGTTGCGCGTGCTAGAGAGCGGCGAGTTTGAACCGGTAGGCTCGAACGAGACGCGCAAGCTCCGAGGCCGGGCCATCGTGGCATCGAACCTGGACCTGGAGACCCTCGTGGCCAGCGACCGGTTCCGTTCAGACCTGTATTACCGGCTCAACGAGGTGAAGTTCCATCTGCCCCCCCTGCGCCGGCGGCAGCGCGACATTGTGCCGCTGGCCATCGAGTTCATCGAGAGCTTCTGCAACCAGCACCGCATCTCCGTGCGTCGCGTACACCCAGAATTGCTGGACCTGCTCAAGAGCTATCACTGGCCGGGCAATATCCGCGAGCTGAAGAACCAGATGCGCCGCGCCGTGCTCTTCTGCCGCAGCGGCGAACTTACGCCCAACGACGTGGCACCCACGCTGGCACAATCCATTCCCGCGCCCGCGGCTGCCACGCCCGCCATGCCCGTAGCCAACCTCTCCACCAAGATGGCCGTTACCGAACAGGCCATGATCGAGCAGACGCTGCGCGAGCACAACTTCAACCGCGCCGCTACAGCTCGCGCCTTGGGCATCAGCCGGGTCACCCTCTACAACAAGCTCAAGAAGTACGACATGTTCTAGGCGATGGCAGAACAGGACTGAGCAAGGCCGGGTGCACGGTCCCGCGAGCCGCGCCATTGCGGCTGCCGCCTCTCGTTCCTCTGCTTGCCCTGCCGGACCGGAGCGGCAGCCGTGTCGGGCGAAGGGGACGTCGGCGGCCGGGTATAGCCGGTCAGTCAGCGCGCCACCGACGCGGGGTCGGTACTGGCGGGGGCGAGTTTGGTTCGTGACTGGCGCAGCGGGAAAGGCGGTTGGCAGTTCGCACTGCTTGACGCACAGCGTCAACCGTGTGCCACTCTCTTGAATGCGGCCATGGGTGAGTTTGCGGGAACCGAACCGATGCACCACGGCCGCATTCAAGCAGTGCTTCAGCAAGGCAAAACGTCCTTGGCAGTTCGCACTGCTTGACGCACAGCGTCAAGCAGTGGCACACGGAGGAGGTGGTTGCGTGCTTGGCAGTTCGCACTGCTTGACGCACAGCGTCAAGCAGTGGCACACGGAGGAGGTGGTTGCGTGCTTGGCAGGTCGCACTGCTTGACGCCCAGCGTCAAGCAGTGGCACACGGAGGAGGTGGTTGCGTGCTTGGCAGGTCGCACTGCTTGACGCCCAGCGTCAAGCAGTGGCACACCCGCCACCAAGCTGGCGGCGCGGCGGCGAAGAGGGCACACGCTCGACGCCTTCGTGCTTCAGGCGATCAAGCCCCTCCGCTGGCGGACCACGACACGGTCAAGCAGGCCGTTGATGCCTTCGTGACTGCTGTGTTGGCCCCTCGGCGCACGAGCAAGCGGACGGAGGCCGACGAACCCGAGCTGGACCTACTCAACCCCAAGATCAAGGGTACGGTTGCGATGCTGGCCGATCCGGCATTCGACGGCCTCGACGAGTTGCGTATCACTCTTGCCCACCTCAAGGCCAAACGCAACGCGCTGGCCACACGCACAAGCCGGCAGACGAACCTCCGGCAGCGGCGATCAGCGAAGTCGACCTATGGACCTGGGACAGTGAACGCTTCGCCCCGCTCGACCACCTAGCGACGCGGGCCGTGCCCGACCACCAGGACCGGCAGCTTGCCGATACCTTCGTTCACCGCAACGAGGCCACCCGGACGCCACGGCGGGCGTCGCCTACCTCGCGTCCGACTTCGAATCCGCCTTGCTCCGCAGTTCCTCGCGCATGCCCGGAGGGGATGGTATGATCTGTATGGTTCAACCCTACGTATTGGTTCTCGCTATACCCCGCCAGCTCTCCGAAGTACTGCTGACTCTGCTGAAACCTGGGCCGCGCCTGGTCCTCGTCCAATGCACCACATTGCGCGAGCCAGGTCGCGCGTGGCCGCTCTGACGGCGGCGGACCGATGGTTTGCATGGCCGTGGGCAGGGCCCAATAGACCAGCTTTTCGCGGCACATGGCCAGGCGCCGTGTTCGTATTCTTGGCGAGTGCCCATTCTCCTCGGTCTGTCATCCGCGCTGCGCCCCAAGGCGGGCGGCTACCGCGGCTTTTCCAACACGACGTCGAGCGAGACTTCGGCCTCGCCGCGGCGGACGACCACTTGCACCTTGTCTCCGGCCTTGTACTTGCGCAGGGCGCTGTCGAAGTCTTCTAGGCTGCCGATTTGGCTTTCACCAAGGCGAACAATCACATCTCCGGCTTGCAGGCCCCCTTTCTCGGCAGGGCTGCCGCGGGCCACACCACTGATGGCGTAGCCTTTGCCGGTCTGGGTAAAGTCGGGGATGCTGCCGAAGTACGGCCGGTCCCCCCCCCGGCTGAAGCTAGGCGTGTTCGTGGCCACGTATTGCGGCCGTGGCGCGGTTTCTGCAATCGCCGCAACCAGGTCTGCCGCCATGGCCGCCACGCGCCGCATGCCCTCGAGGTTGAGCTTCTCATAATCGTCGCTCGGGCGGTGGTAGTCTGGATGCGTTCCCGTGAAAAAGAACAACACGGGTATCTGCCTAAGGTAGAACGAGGTATGGTCGCTGGGCCCGACGCCGCCGGGCTGGGCAGTGATCTCAAAGCCGTACTGCTGGTTCAGCCCTCGCACCAGGTGCTCGAATTGCACGGCCGTTTCCATGCCCTGGATGATGAGCTTGTTGCCGTCCATGCGGCCCACCATGTCTAGGTTGAGCATGGCGATGGTGCTCTCGAGCGGAAAAACGGGGTGCTGGCAGTAGTAGGCGCTGCCAATCAGCCCGCGCTCCTCCGCCGTAAAGGCCGCAAACAGCACGCGGCGAGGCAACTTGCGTCCTCGCGATTGCAACCGCTGGGCCACCTCCAGCAAGGCGGCCGTGCCGGAGGCATTATCGTCTGCACCGTTGTGCACCTCGCGCACGCCGGGAGCGAGCGAGCCCTCTCCGCCATAGCCCAGGTGGTCGTAGTGTGCACCCACGACGATCGTCTCCTCTGCCAGCGGCCCTTCGCCTTCGAGCACCGCCAGCACGTTTTTCACCTCGGTTTCGCTACGCCGGACAGTCACCTGGCCCTGCACCCGCCAGCCTGCCAGCTCGGCGCTGGCGGGCTGGAGCTGCTGGTCGATTTCTGCCTCGATTGCCCGCAGCTCCTTGCCGAGCGCCTGGCGGACGAGCGCGTCGATCACGCTCCGCCGGCAATGCAAGACGGGGATGCTGCTGCCCGCATCTCCCCCAGCTCGGAAGGGGAGCACCGCATCGTACTCGCCCTCGATGCCCCGCGCGAGTTCTTGCAGCCGCGCCAGCAAGGCCGAAGTCGCCTGGAGATGCGAACGCAGCTCTTCGATCGAGGCGGAGGCATTCTGGGCGAATGCGGCCTCGGCCTGGGCCAGCTCGTCCACTGCCGCGCGGCGCTCCTTGAGCTGGTTCGCCATACGGTTGCGGATTTCGTGCTCGTCGGTGCAGAAAATAACGGCGGCGGCTCCGTGTTCGTAGGCATTGGAGACCTTACGGACCAGCGGGGCGTGGGCCGAGTGATCGGTGCCGTTGAACACGCTATGGGGATTGTCTTGCTGCGGCTCGTGCCGCAGGACGATGACGGCCTTGCCGTGCACGTCGATGCTGGCATAGTCGTCGTAGCCTTCGTCTTTAGCAGTGATGCCATAACCGGCGAAGACGAGCGGCAGGTCGATCTGTGCGGAGCCGCCGATGGATAGGGGGTGGAAGTCGGCGCCCAATTGCAACGAGAGGTTCTGCGGCTGCCCCTGGGCATCCGGCGGACCGACGAGGGCCAGCCAGTTCGGTTCGCCCAGTTCGGCTCCCGTGGTGACGCGGAAGGCCTGAAAGGGCGTGCCCTCGACGAGCTGGGTGTTCAGGCCCATCTCCGCGAAGCGGTGGGCCAGGTACTCGGCGGCACGGTCGAGCCCTTGGGTGCCGACGCCGCGGCCCTCGAGTTCGTCGGAGGCCAGGTAGGAGGCGGATGAGAACAGCCGTTGGCGGCTGGCCTCGGCCTCAGCATTCGAGTCTGCGGCGGGTGCCCGCCAGGCCAGTACCGGCAGCAGCAGAAGAATGAGCAGTGCACGTCGCGAGGGCATATGGAGCATAATAGAAGCAGTCTTGGGGGAACGGGGTCAGGGGGTCGGTGGTACATCGTGCGCCCCGCAGCAGGGGAGCAAACTAGAGGGGCGAGTTGCACCACGCCCCGCATCGGGTATGCGCCGCTTGCTGTCAGCCAAGTGTAGGGCCGGGGCGACGGAAGGCCGGGCAGGGTCGTGCTGAATCACGATCGTGCTGAATTTTCGGTCGCGCAAGGAGCCGCGTCAAGGAGCGAGTGGCGGGTTCCCCTACCACGACGGGGGAGGTGGCCTTAGAATCAAGTTGCCGGCCGGCCGCTGCAACGTTTGCTGCCGAGGTGGCGCCGCAATCATGAGGGCCTGGCTGGCGCTCGAGTTGGCCAGGCGCACGCCTTGCGAGCGTGTGCCGGCAGAAGTGTAGAGGGAGGCCAAGCGACGTGCCCTCGCTGTTTGTCTTCCAGGGTGTCGACCAGGGAGCGCGCTTCGAGCTGCGTGGTGAGACCATTACCGTGGGGCGCGAGGCTACCAGCGCCATCCAGCTTCACGATACGGAGGTCTCTCGCAAGCACGCCGAGTTGCGGCGGGAGGGAGACCGCTACGTGCTGGTCGACCTGGGCAGTTCCAACGGCACGTATGTGAACGGAGAGAGTGTGAAGGTGCGCGAGCTGGCCATAGGAGACGAAATCCAGCTCGGCAGCACGCTTATGCTGTTCACTACAGGAGAAGACGAACCTCCTCGCGAGTCGGGCGGAGAGATCGATATCGTCTCCCCTGCTGTGCAGGACCGCTCGCGCATCATCCGCGTCCTGCGGCAGGATGAAGGAAGCCACATCATTTACGGCGATGCCGGCGGGGGCCGCTCGAGCTGGACGACTCGCGCGGCCAGCAAACTGCGGATCATGTACCGCACCGCCATGGCCGTCAGTCACACGCTGGATATCGACGAACTGTTGCACCGGCTCATGCAGCTCATCGTCGAGTGGGTGGAAGCCGACCGCGGCTGCATCATGCTGCTCAACCCCGAGACGGGAGCCGTCGAGCCCAAGGTTCGCTTCAACCGCCGCGGCGTGAAACGGGACGACAAGCTCACCATCAGCCAGACTATTCTCGATTACGTGCTGGAGCACAACGAGGGGGTGCTCACCAGCGACGCCAGCGAAGACGACCGCTGGACCCCCGCCGCCAGCATCTTGCAACAAGGCATTCGGGAGGCGATCTGCGTGCCCATGCAGGGCCGTTACAACGTGGTGGGCGTAATCTACATCGATACCTCGACCTCTCCGCAGCAGGCTATCTTGCACGGCCACACCCCCCGGTTCACAGAAGACCACCTCAAGCTGATGATCGCCATCGCGCACCAGGCAGCCCTGGCGATCGAAGACACACGCTACTACTCGGCCATGGTGCAGGCGGAGCGGCTGGCCGCCGTGGGGCAGGCGATTGCCATGCTCTCGCACCATATCAAGAACATCTTGCAGGGGATCCGCGGCGGCAGCTTTCTCATCAAGGACGGGCTGGCACAACACAACGAGGAACTCGTCCGCAAAGGCTGGGAGTTCGTCGAGAAGAACCAGGAGCGGATCTCGAACCTGGTGCTAGACATGCTCACCTTCAGCAAGGAACGCGAGCCCGACCTGGTGGCCGCAGATCTCAACGAAGTCGTCCAGGAAGTGGTCGAGCTGATGGCTCCCCATGCCGCAGAGCATCAGGTCGAGCTGGTCTTCCGCCCCGCCGCCGGCCTGCCCCGGCTGACGTTCGACCCCGAAGGCCTCCACCGCGCCATCCTCAACGTGGTTACCAACGCCATCGACGCTTGCGCCCAGTTAGAACGGGAAGACGCAGACGCACTGGCGGCTCACATGCCAGACGGCCGGCAGCCCGTGCTCCCAGCCCACACGGCCCACGCAACCGGTACAACCAGCAATGCACCCACGCCCGGCACGCTCGCTGAGGTCAGTACAACCAGCACAGCCGCCACAGCGCCCACAGCCGGAAAACCACGCGGCTGCGTCGAAGTGCTTGTCGAGTATCAAAGCGAGCCAAGCCTTGCCCGCGTCATCGTGTGCGACAATGGACCAGGTATTGCGCCCGAAGACCGGGAACAGATCTTCTCGCTTTTCGTGTCTCGCAAGGGACACCGCGGCACAGGGCTGGGCCTGCCCGTGAGCCAAAAGATCATGAAAGAGCACGGCGGCCGCATCATGGTCGAAAGCGAACTCGGCCGCGGAAGCCGCTTCGTGCTCGAGTTGCCCGCCCTGCCCGCGGCCCAGCGCACCGGCGCACCCACGTCCGCCGCCCCAGCGTAATTTGCCGCTGCACAAGGTTCCCCTTGAACGGCTCGATGGTAAACTGACATCTCAAATTTGAGATTTCAGATCCTGGGACTCAGTGCGCTTGCGAACGCTGTCCCCCCTTTCAACGTGTGGCCGCAAGGCCCAGAGCCCCTGCGGATGCGCTGCCCGTGCTTCGACAGCTTGGCTGCGTGCGTTAGACGCGAGCGGGAACACGGCTCCTTCAATTCTTGGCCGCCGGGCAGGTTGTGTGATCTATTCACCCACCTTTCGAGAATCTGAGGTCGCACATGTAGGAGCTTGGACATGGCACACTGAGGGGAACATTGCCATCGGCGGTTTACCGGCACTGCAAGTCAAATATCCAGTGCCATGTCTCAGGATTATGGGATCGGGGAAAAGGGATCTGCCCTCACCGGTCGGCCGCGCTGCGTTCTGCCACTGGCACAACGAAGGAATTGAGATTTCAGATCTCGCACAGTCGGGCCAAAGTTCTCTTGGGGCCCATTGGGCATTCGAGGTCCAATAGCAAATGCCATATCTCGAGACCTAGAAGCTCTGCCAATAACACCGAGAACGCTGACAAACAGGTTCGCTGCGGGGTTCTGGCAGAGCGCCTTACCGGGCATCTGGGCAGATAGCCTTTCAGAGCTACGCCGCCAAGAACCCTAGGCATCACCGGTTAGGTCGGCATAGGCTTTGCAACGAGCCAGTTGCACCTTCGGCAGCCAGTGCAACTTGCCAGGCACTGCCGGACGCCTTGCTGGCACGCGTTAGACTTTGCGCTAGCCGGTAAGAACAGTCAAACCATGCATTCGCCACAACCGATACAGTGCTAGACCAAGGTCGTTGGCCCAATGTGCCGCGAAATGGGGCCTCGTGATCTGCAAGACGGCACGTTGTTGGCACGACTCTAGCGACAGCGAGGCAGGCACGGTGGATATTCACCCGTCGGCAGTGGTACATCCCAGGGCAAGGCTGGCTTATGGGGTGACCGTAGGCCCCTATTGTGTGCTGGAAGCCGACGTGGAGTTGGCGGCCGGCTGCAAGCTGGAAAGCCACGTTATCATCAAGCAGGGAACGAGCTTAGGTCCAGGCAACCACGTTTTCGATGGTGCCGTGCTGGGCGGGCTTCCGCAGCATGCGCGCATGCCCCCAGCCGTGGGCCGTTTGGAGATTGGTGCTAGCAACACCATCCGCGAGCATGCCACCATTCATCGCGCACTTCAGCCCGGCCACGTGACCCGGGTGGGCGACCACAACCTTCTGATGGCGGGCGTGCACATTGCGCATGACTGCCGGGTAGGCAACCATACGATCTTCGCCAACAACGTGCTGTTGGCGGGCCACGTGGAGGTTCAAGACCGCGCCTATGTGTCGGGGGCGGTAGCCGTGCACCAATTCTGTCGTATCGGGCGGCACGCCATGGTGGGCGGCCTGGCACGAGTGGTGAAGGACGTGCCCCCTTACGTAACCATCGACGGCAACAGCGGTTATGTGGTGGGCCTGAATACGATCGGCCTGCGGCGGCATGGATTCACGACCGAAGAGATCGAAGAGCTGAAGGCAGCGTACCGCGTGCTGTACCGCAGCGGTTTGAAGTGGGGAGACGTTCTAATAGAGTTGCGGCGCCGCTTCCCCTCTGGCCCCGCTGCCTGCTTGGCAGACTTTTGCCAGGCGACGCGGCGCGGCATCGTCCCGGAACGGCGCCTGCCGCCGGGCGCAACCATCAAGCTGCACGAAGAGGTGGAGCCCCAGCCGGCGCTGCACCGAAAGGCAGGCTAGCCGTTCCGGCCTATCAGCCGGCCAAGCGCAAGGCCTGTCCCAGCAATGTGCACCATGCTTCGCGGCGAGTCTATGGAGACCGTAACGACGCTGGCTGCCAACGGCCCGCGCCGCGTGCGCGAATCTGCTGCGTCCAACCCCTTCCCCTGCCTGGGCAGGCAGGCTACAACCAGGGTTGGAGCGCATTCATGCACACATCGTCACAGCGGCTAGATGGCACCCTAGAAGACGAGCTGGAAAACGGTCCAGCGCGAACAGTTTCTCCCCACGTCGACCAGGAGCGCATCCGCCGCGCGCTGCGAGAGATCCTCATAGCCATTGGAGAGGATCCCGACCGCGAAGGCCTGGCGGATACCCCGGCCCGTGTGGCCCGCATGTATGCAGAGCTTTTCAGCGGCCTGCACGAAGATCCTCGCCCGCACCTGCGCAAGTTCTTCACCGAAAAGTACGACGAAATCGTGCTCGTGAAGAACATCAGCTTCAACAGCATGTGCGAGCACCACATGCTTCCCTTCTTGGGCGAGGCACATATCGCCTACGTACCCGACGGCCGGGTGATCGGCCTGAGCAAGCTTGCCAGGCTGGTTGACGTCGTTGCCCGCCGCCCGCAAGTACAAGAACGCATGACCGAAACGATCGCGGACCTGCTGCTCGAGGAACTCAAGGCCAAGGGCGTGGCGGTGGTGATCGAGGCCACGCACACATGCATGACCATTCGAGGAGTGCGCAAGCCGGGCAGTGTGTGCGTGACCTCGGCGATGCGGGGCATTTTCCGTTCTCACCTCTCCAGCCGGTCCGAGGTGATGACGCTGATTTACGGCGATCGCCGGTAGTTTCTGCGTGGACGTGTTGTTGGCCTTTCTGCTGCGTTTGGCATGCGGCTTGGCTGCCGGAATGGGGATCGTGTCTCCGGGGCAGGTGACGAGCGGCTATTACCGCAACAATCTGTATGTGCTGTTGGGATGCAACGTACTGGCGGGCTTGACGGCATGGCGCCTGCAAACATGGGCGGGGGCGTGGTGTGTGGTCGGGGCGGTATTATCGTACGCTGGGGCTGTGTGCTGGCTGTATGAGAAGCAGAAGGCTGGGCGGCTTGCTTTATGGCTTGTGGCGGCGGCCGCCCTGGCAGGGAGTTGGGCGGCGCAGCGCCCGTGGCTGGCCGCGGGTACGGGGTATTCGGTAGTGCAGCCGCGTTGGGGAGGATTGCCGCACCATGTGCTGCGCTGGTGCGATGCCCCGCTGGGCTCAGCCGTTTCGGGCGGCAGTGTGGCTGCCATGTTGCTGGGACATTGGTACCTGAATGCGCCTGGAATGCAGCTTGCCCCATTGCTGCGGTTGTTGCGTTGGTTGCTGGCCTGTACGGCGATGCGTGCGGTGGGGAGCGCGATTTCGGCCGCAGCGGTCAGCCAGGCGAGCATGCCGGCGAGCGATGCCTGGTTCTTGGTCTTGCGCTGGGGCGCCGGCCTGGTGGGGGTGATGTCCCTCGTGGTGATGGCTGCTCGCAACCTGGCGGTACCGAATACGCAGAGTGCCACGGGCATCCTGTACGTAGCGGTGATCGGCGCGTTTGCCGGCGAGTTGCTGGCCTTGCTACTGGCGGGGCGGTATGCGCTTGCCCTATGATGCGGTATGAACGTTGCTTATCGATGTCCGGCCTGCGACCGGCGCGTGCGTGTTGCCCTATCGGCGGGCGAGAGGGGACTTTGTTGCCCTAGTTGCGGGCACACGTTGGCGCTGCCTGAGGGTGCCTGGGAAGAGGGGCGCGTAGGGCGTTGTCTCGCGTGCCCCAGCCACGATTTGTATGTGCGCAAGGACTTCCCCCAGCGGCTGGGCGCTGCGATCGTGCTGGCCGGGTTTGCGGCGAGCTGCGTCACGTGGCATTTTTATTATGTAGCGGCTACGTTTGGCATTCTGTTGGCCACCTTTGTTGCCGATGCGCTGTTGTATCTGCTGGTAGGCGAGTGCCTGGTGTGTTACGCCTGCGGCAGCGAGTATCGGGGGGTGGATGCGGTGCGCGAGCACCGGCGGTTCAGCCTAGAGACGTTCGAGCGGTATCGGCAGCAGGCGGCCCGCCAGCGCGAGGCGCGCAAGCGCCTGGGGCACACGCCGGCCGGCGTTCGTCCAGATCAGGCTCCCTAGTCGTTCCATGGACCCAGAGCGCGAACGCATTCAAGAAGACCTGCGCGGGCTGGTGAGCGGCGAGGTCCGCTGCGACGACGTGTTCGTGCAGCTCTACTCGACCGATGCGAGCATTTACCAGATCCGTCCGCTGGGGGTCGTTCGCCCACGTACGCCCGACGACGTAGCCGCCTGTCTGCGGTATGCGGCCGAGCGGCAGATACCCGTGCATGCGCGGGGTGCCGGCACCGGGCTGGCGGGCGAGTCGCTCGGCCCAGGCCTGGTGCTCGACTTCTCTTGCCACTTCCGCCGGATCATCGCCCGAGAACCGGACCGCGTGCGTGTGCAACCGGGCGTCGTCCACGAACGGTTGAACGCGTTCTTGGAACGCAGCAGCCGCGTCTTCGGGCCCGACCCCGCCATGAGCCACGTGACCACCATGGGCAGCGTGGTCGCCATCGATGGGGCTGGCAGCCGCTGGCTCAAGTACGGGTCGGCACACCAGCATGTGCTCGGTTTGCAGATCGTGTTGGCTGACGGAACCGTGCTGGAGGCACGCAAGGAACCGTTGATTGGCGGCCAGAGCGTCGACGCCGATCCACGTAAACGCGAGCTGATTAACCGCCTGGCAGATGTGCTCTCGCGGCATGCAGAGATCATCAAGCGCCACCAGCCGCGTAGCCGCGTGAATCGCAGCGGTTACCGGCTTGCAGGCGTACTGAGCGAAGACGCGCTGGACCTGCCGCGGCTGCTTGCGGGTTCTGAGGGGACGCTGGCGCTGTTCACAGAGCTGGAGTTGGCCACGTCGCCATTGCCGCGGCATCGGGGCCTGGCGTTGTTGTTTTTCGAGCGACTCGAATCGGCCGCCCGCGCTGTCGAAGAGATCTTGCAATTCTCTCCCACCGCGTGCGACCTCCTGGATCGCCGGCATCTGAGCTTGGCCCGCGAAACCGACGAACGCTTCGCCCAGCTCATACCTCCATCGGCCGAAGCCCTGCTGTTGGTCGAGCAAGACGGAGACGAAGCCGTCTCGGTGCGCGAGCGGCTGCGCGCCGTCGTCGATCGCATCCGCCGCCGCCGCCGGCTCGCCTTCGATGCCCGCCAGACCACCAGCCCTGACGAGATGGAACTCTACTGGCGGCTTCCACGGCGCGTGGTGCCCACGCTCTACCGAGTCAAAGGAAGCACGCGGCCCGTCCCGTTCGTCGAAGATATCGCCATACCTCCCGAAACACTGCCCAAGTTTCTGCTCGAGATGCAGAACGTGCTCAAGCAGCACCAGGTGACGGCAGCCCTGTTCGGCCATGCCGGCCACGGGCAGTTGCACATCCGGCCCTTTCTCGACCTGGGAGATCCCCAGCACGTGGCCCTGCTGCAACAGCTTGCGAACGACCTGTACGAGGCCGTGTTTCGCGCCGGAGGAACCATCAGCGGCGAACACGCCGATGGCCTGAGCCGCACGCCCTTCGTCCGCAGGCAATATGGCCCGCTCTACAACGTATTCCGCGAGATCAAGCGGATCTTCGACCCGGCGAACCTGCTGAATCCAGGCAAGATCGTGGGAGACGATCCGGATCTGCACGTCCGCCACCTGCGGCCCAGCGAGTCGCCCGCCGTGGCTGCGACGCAAGCCTTGTCTGCCGAAGAGCAAGGCACGCGGGTACAGGCCGCCGTGGGGGCAGCAATCCACAAGAGAGCGAGCCGAGCCTTCTCTTCTCCAAGTTCGACCGCTTCTGCGGCCACAGGAGACGCGACCGGTATGGGGAACATGGCCGGGCCAGCCGCGTTGGCGCGCACAGGCGGGCCAGGAGACCCAGCCGGCCCAAGCGACACAGCCGGGCCTGCTCGAATTGTGGGCACGCACGCAGCCGGTACCGCTCACACAGCCAGCGTAGCGGAGCCGGTCTCTGGAACCGGTGCAACCGAAACCGCTTACCCGGGAGCAGAGGCGGGCTCGCACTTGGCCGCACAGGCTGCGGCTGGGGCACAACCGAGCGCCTCGGCGGCCAACGGCGCCGCTGGCCATGCGGCCGCAATGGCCGCCGCCGTTACCGCCCCAGGCGGCCCCCTCGAGACGTTGGCGGCCCCCAGTGCTACGGCCGATGCACCGCCCGCCGTGCGACCGCCTGCCCCGCTGCCCGCAGCCCCTGAGGCAGAGCCCCAAGCCGCACCGGCTGCCCACCGCTTTCTAGCCCAGCTCGAACTCGCCTGGAAACCCGGGGAACTCGTACAGCAGGTGCGAAGCTGCAACGCCTGCGGCCACTGCCGCACGCAAGCCTCGGACTCGCGGATGTGTCCTGTGTTTCGTTTCGCACCGGCTGAAGAAGCCTCGCCTCGTGCCAAGGCCAATCTGATGCGCGCCCTGCTCACCGGGCAGCTTCCGCCCGAGGCCATGGGGGAGGAAGCGTTCAAAGAAGTGGCAGACCTGTGCGTCAACTGCCACATGTGCCGCCTGGAGTGCCCCGCCAACGTCGATATCCCCAAGTTGATGCTCGAAGCCAAGGCCGCGTACGTAGCCAATAACGGCCTACGCCCCAGCGACTGGGTGCTAACGCGGCTCGACCTGTTCAGCGCCCTGGGCTCACGGCTGCACCCGCTCTTCAACTGGATCATCTCCAACCGGCAGGCACGCTGGCTGCTGGAGAAACTGGCCGGGGTGGCACGCGGCCGCAAGTTGCCCCGCTTCGCCGCACGCAGCTTCATGCGGCGTGCGCACCGCCGCCGCTTGACGCGGCCCACGCGGCGCGCCGGCCGCAAGGTGCTCTACTTCGTCGATACCTACGCCAATTACCACGACCCCCAGCTCGGCGAGGCTCTGGTGGCCGTCATGGAACACAACGGCGTGGCTGTCTATGTGCCGCCCGAACAAACCCAATCCGGCATGGCGCTGGCATCGGTGGGCGCCGTGGAACGCGCACGCGCCGTGGCACGCCGCAACGTACGCACCATGGCCGAGGCCATCCGCCAAGGCTACTCGATTGTCGCCAGCGAGCCTTCGGCCGCACTGTGCATCAAGCGCATCTATCCCGACCTGCTCGAGGACGAGGATGCCCGCCTGGTCGCCGATCATACCAGCGAGGCCTGCACCTACCTCTGGCAATTGCACCTCAACGGGAAACTCCAACTCGACCTGAAGCCGGTGAATGCCTCGCTGGGCTATCATCAGCCCTGCCATCTGCGGGCGCTCGAGGTGGGCTCACCGGGCGAGAACCTATTGCGGCTGATTCCCGGCCTCACGGTGCAGCGCATCGACAAGGGCTGCTCGGGCATGGCGGGTACGTTCGGCATGAAGCGGGAGAACTACCGCAACAGCCTGCGGGCTGGTTGGCCATTGATCGCCGCCGTGCGAGAATCGACCTGGCACGCGGGAGCCGCCGAGTGCAGCGCCTGCAAGATGCAGATGGAGCAAGGCACCACGCGGCCCACGATCCACCCGCTCAAGTTGCTGGCCCTCTCTTATGGGTTAATGCCTTCTATCGCTGCTCTGCTCTCCGCACGCAGCAAGGAACTCACGGTCACATGACGGTGCGCTTGCAGTTGTTCGCTGCCGTGCGAGAGGCGGCCGGCATGCCCGTGCTGGAATTACCCTATGTACCCGGCATGACCGTGGCAGATGTGCGCAAAGCGCTCGTGGACCGCATACCCGCCCTGGCAGCGCTTGCGCCCTACCTTCACTTCGCCATCGACGCCGAGTATGCGGCGGATGCGGCTTTGGTCCCGCCCGGAGCCGACCTCGCCTGCATCCCGCCGACAAGCGGGGGCTAACCGCTCGCACCGCCGAAGGGCCACGACGCTCCCAATGCCGCGCGCTGCCGCTCAATGAGCGTGCCGATGCCCTGCCTGGCCGCTTGTAGCAGCGCCTCCAACTCCGCGCTGCTGAACGTCGCCTCTTCTCCGCTCCCTTGTACCTCGACAAAACGGCCTGCCGAAGTCATCACCACGTTCATGTCGACGGCGGCTGCCGCATCTTCCTGGTAGTCGAGATCCACCAGTACGCGACCGCCGACGATCCCCACGCTCACAGCGGCCACGGCCTCTCTCAGGCAGCTCGTGCCCACTTCCGGCAGAGCGCGAAGCGCATCGACCAAAGCCACAAAGGCGCCCGTGATGCTGGCGGTGCGCGTGCCGCCATCTGCCTCCAGCACATCGCAATCGAGCGTAATGGTACGCTCGCCCAGGGCGGCCAAGTCGACGACCGCGCGCAGGCTGCGGCCGATCAAGCGTTGGATCTCCGTGGTGCGGCCGTCAAGCTTGGCACGTTCACGGGGCTTGCGCGGGTTGGTGCTGCCCGGCAGCATGTTGTACTCGGCTGTCAACCAACCCTTACCCCGACCCACCAGCCAGGCGGGAACAGCCGCATCGATGCTGGCCGTACACAAGACGGTCGTGCCGCCCCAACGCAACAGGACGCTGCCGAGGGGCGGCCGCGTAAAGTTCCGCTGGATCTCGATGGGGCGAAGTTCATCTGGCCTGCGGCCATCTTGGCGGAGCATGGCAGTAAGAGGTGAGAGTGGTCTTAAGGATCTCGAAACGTCCCAGGCCCGGGTCTCGTTCGATGGGACGCGGCCTGCCGGGGCCGTTCAGCCTTCCAGCATACCTCTCAAGCACCGCAGCAACAGGGTCGCAGCCAGGCTGTTCTTGCAATGCACGCCCTGTACGGTCGATCAAGAGCGAGCATGGTGCGAACGAGCTTGTTGCAAGCAGGTGCCGCGGAGCCGTCAAGCATTCTGCACCTCTGACGGCCCACGTTTGAACTTAACGAGCGACGGCCCGCAGCCCTCGGCCCCTTCTGGGTCGACAGTGCCGGCCCAATCCTAGTGCGACGTAGACGCAAGCCGCCGCCTATAGCGGCGGCTCGTTACCGGGTAGAATCGCCGCAAGGTCTTCGTAGCTCACGCTACAGCACTGCGTCGTATGTTGTGCCTTTTAGCCCGACCCGAATTGCACAATCTCTGCCAAACCTGGGAAATTCGGGTCAGCCTAAAAAGGCTGAATACATCATCGAACGAAAACTAGCACTCTTGTTCGCCGGAGGTTCGCCATGCACCGAAGCCGTGTTGTGTGGTTATGTGCCGCGCTCTTGGTCCTGGGATGTGCGGCACTCCTTCCTGGGATCCAACCGGCACCGTTGGCCGCGGCCGAGCCGGTACCCTACGCCGAGCTGTTGGCCCAACCAATCGTCGGCGAACAGGGCCTGGCGGACGTGATTCGCTTTACCTCTCGCCGCGTGCAGCGATTGCCGGAGTTCAGCAGCGTGCAGCAGTGGGAGGCATACCGCGAGCATCTCCGCCAGGCCATCTTGGAGCGCGTGGTGTTTCGCGGCGTACCCGCCGCCTGGCGCTCGCGCCCCGTGCAGGTGGTCTGGGGAGACACCATCGCCGGCGGACCCGGCTACCACATCCGCAAGCTGCGCTACGAAGTGCTGCCCGGCATGTGGATGCCCGCACTCCTCTACGAACCAGATGAGCTGGCCGGCCGCGCGCCGGTCTTTCTTAACGTCAACGGCCACACGCCCGAAGGCAAAGCATATGTGCCCAAGCAGCTCCGCTGCATCAACCTGGTCAAGCGCGGCATCATCTCGCTCAATCCAGACTGGCTGGGCATGGGCCAACTGCGCAGTCCCGGCTATGCACACAGCCGCATGAACCAACTCGATTTGTGCGGCACCGCCGGCCTGGCCGTCTTCTACCTAGTGCTCGAGCGCGGGCTCGATGTGCTCCTGGCCCACGAGCATGCAGACCCGACGCGAGTGGGCGTAGCCGGTCTGTCTGGCGGTGGCTGGCAGACCATTGTGATCAGTGCGCTCGACCAACGGGTGACGCTCTGCAATCCGGTGGCTGGATACTCCAGCTTCTTGACGCGGGCGGCAGATTTCAGCGACTTGGGAGATTCGGAACAGACGCCGGTGGACATGGCAAGTATTGCGGACTACACGCACCTGACCGCCATGTTGGCGCCGCGACCTGCGCTGCTCACCTATAATGCCAAGGACGATTGCTGCTTTCGAGCCGATCATGCCCTGCCGCCGCTGCTGCAAGAGGCGCTCCCCTTCTACCGCTTGTACGGTTATCCCTGGCGGCTGCGGTCGCACGTAAACGAGGAGCCGGGCAACCACAATTTCGATCAAGACAATCGCGAGGCGCTGTACCGCCTGTTGGCAGACTTCTTCTTTGCCGACGACCCAGGCGCCGAGCGCTCCGAACTTCCCAGCGCCGCAGAGGTCAAGAGTGCGGACGAATTGCATGTGCCGCTGCCCGACGATAATGCTGACTTTCAGACCTTGGCCCTGGGGCTGGCACGAGAACTGCCGCGTGCAGCGCCGCTGCCAGAATCGGCGGCCGAGGCCCGCACGTGGCAGGCAGATGCACGCCGACGGCTCGCAGAGATTGTGCGGCTGCGCGAGTATGCCATCTCGGCCGCGCAGGCCGGCAGCGAGCAGCGGGACAAGCTGCGCGTTACCCGCTGGAAGCTGCGCTGCGGAACAGACTGGACCATCCCAGCCGTCGAGCTGGCTCCGGACCGCCCCAAGGGCACACTCGTGCTGGTGGCTGACGAAGGCCGGGCCTCGTTGGCGGCCGAAGCGGAACGCGGCGTTAGCGAGGGCTGGCGCGTACTGGCCGTGGATCCTTTTTACCTGGGCGAATCGAACCCGGGCCGCGCAGCAAGCCTGATTGCCCTGTTTATATCGAGCGTGGGGGACCGTCCCGTAGGCCTGCAAGCGAGCCAGTTGGCGGCGGTATGCCGCTGGCTGGCAGGCGAACGCAGGGCCGGACCGGTAGTGCTGGCTGCATCGGGGCCGCGGGCCTCTCTGGCGGTTCTGATAGCGGCCGGTGCGGAGCCTCAGGCGGTCTCCGCCGTGCGGCTTGCACGAACGTTGGGCAGCTTGAAGGAGGTTATCGAGCAGAGCCTCAGCGTGGGCGAGGCACCAGAGCTGTTCTGCTTTGGACTGCTGGAGCAGTTCGACATGCTCCAGCTTGCTGCTCTGATCGCGCCCAGGACGCTTACCATTCAGTCGCCCAGCGAGCGCGCCAAGCAGGAGCTGGCCCCGCTAGAACGTTGGTTTGCCATGCTCGGAGGCCGGTTGGAGTGATATCGCTGTAATGCACATCGATTTTTCCAGGCGGCGCTGAAGCACGATGGCGGTCCCTGAGCAAGCGAGGACGCTTGCTCTACGGAGCATAAGCGTCCTCGCTTGTGCAGACCTGCCGGAGGTGTTTGGCCTGCTGGAGCAAGCGAGGACGCTTGCTCTACGGAGCCGTGCCGTACAGAGCCGTAGCGTAAGCGTACGGTACCACAAGCGTCCTCGCCGTAGCATAAGCGTACTTGCTTGTGCAGACCTGCCGGAGGTGTTTGGCCTGCTGGAGCAAGCGAGGACGCTTGCTCTACGTAGCACAAGCGTCCTCGCTTGTGCAGATGTGCCGGGCCCGTTCGCCCTGCCTGGAGCAAGCGGGGACGCTTGCTCTACGGCGAGGACGCTTGCTCTACGTTGCATACGCCTCGCCGGGTCAAGAGCGTTCCCGCCGCGGCTGGCGCACTCCGCACAGCTCGAATCAGCCCTGTTCGTCTGCTGCCTGTAGCCACGGAGCGAGTGCCGGCCGAGAAGAAACGATCTCTTCACTGCGGAAGTAGAGCTGGATCTCGCGTGCCGCGGCGTCCGGACCGTCGGACGCATGAACCAGATTCATTTGGCGGCTGGAGCTGAAATCTCCGCGGATCGTGCCGGCGGGGGCCTTCAGGCCGGAGGTTGGACCAAGCATCTCGCGGACGACGCGAATGACTTCCGGCCCCTCGAGTATGGCGGCGATGAGCGGTCCGCCGGTGATGTACGCCTCGAGCGATGGGTAGAAGGGTTTCTGTACATGCTCAGCATAGTGCTGGCGGGCCAACGCGGGCGTCACCTGCATCAATTTCATGGCCACGAGGTTGAAGCCTTTGTCTTCAAAACGAGCAAGAATGCGGCCAACCAGCCGTCGTTGTACGCAGTCGGGCTTGAACAGGATCAACGTGCGCTCCATAAAAGCAATCTCCGTAGCAACCTCGTGGGGTCCTGGAAAGGTGGGCAATTCTATGCCGCTTGCGCCTTGCTCACAAGCACGCTTCGGCGCCTGGCCGATGCTAGCACGCCGCATGCCCATACCCAACCGCAGCTTGGCACGTGCCGGCTCAAGACCGGCCCAACACCAGCCAGGTCTGCGCGCACGGCCAAAGCACCAGATTCGTCGGTTTTTGCCGCAGAATCACGCTTGACCCAGCGCAGCGATCTTGCCACACTTTGCAACCCACCAGGCCATTGGCCGCAGGCAGGCACCAGCGCAGCGCATGCCCGCACAGACGCTGCGGCCAAGAACAACGCATGCTTGCATGGAGGATGGCGATGGAACGCACGCGACCTCTGCTTGCCGGGGGACTCTTGACAATCTTGCTCGCCGGCTGTGGCACGGCAGCCAAAGACCAGGCGGCAGACAAGTCGGCAGCCGAACCAAACGCAACACAGCACCAGCCCGGCCCGGACCGTGTGGTGCACGATTTTCTTGAGGCGGTGCGCGTCGGTGACGACGATGCAGCCGCAGCCATGCTCACGACGCTGGCACGCAAGCGCACGAGCGAGTACGGCATGGTCGTAGCGCCGCCCGGAAGCGACACTGCGAGCTTCAAGGTCGGCAAGGTCTCGCTCGTCGCAAATGATCGTGCCCGCGTGCAAAGCACCTGGACCGACATCAACGCGCAGGGCTCGCCGCACACCGATCGCATCGAGTGGCTGCTGAAGCGCGAGAAGTCCGGCTGGCGGATCTGGGGACTGGTCACTCGCGTTTATCCTGATCTGGATCCGATCGAACTCAACTTCGAGCAACCCGAAGAGATGGAACGCAAGCAGGCAGAGGCAGAGCGAGAGCTGGCCAGGCGAGAGGCGGAGCGTACCCGCCGCCAGGGCAAGCCGAAGAGCGGTGCGGCGAACGGCAGGGAGCCGTCCACGCGCACCCGTCGCTAAGTAGCTGCGCCACAAGAGTTTCTGTCGATCAGTATAGAGCGGCTCCCGCGCACGCCGGGGGCCGCTCTTTTTTTCTGCAAGGTGGTTGATTTCAAGCTACATTTTCACGACAATCAACGCAGCTTTGCCATACATCCCAGTCAACTCAGTAGCTGTACTTTATCCAGTTACCGCTTGACAGCGGAATCGGTAATGCTAACTTAGGCATCCTAAACCCTGCGATCTTGCGGAGCTTGTGCAGTCTGTAAAACCGATCCGGTTTTGGCGAGCACGGGCCGAGCAAGCAAGCGAGTTCGAGGTTGAACCTCTCCCCCGTCTGGCCGCCGTCCCAAATGGGGGAATACAAACGGACGGCAGCATGGGATTCCCTTACCGGTACGGTACCTGTTATTGGAGGAGTGCGGAATGAATCGTGCATTGGTGTTTGGCATCGCGATCTTCTTCGCGGTGGTGGGTCTCGCCCTGCTGGGCGGCGAGGGGAAGACGGCCGTCGCCGGCCATGGCTGCCACGGCTGCCATGCTGCCTGCGCCTGTGATGGCGGTTGCGCTTGCCATGCAGCTTGCCATGATTGTCGCGGCCGACGTTGCCGCGGCGATCGGTGCGATGGCTGCCGTGGTCGGCGTGCTCGGCGTTGCCGTGGCTGCCACGACTGCTGCGCCCCGGCTTGCTGCGCCCCGGCTTGCTGCGCCCCCGCTTGCGGCGGTGGCGAGGGCGGCCAGCAGGGTGGCGAGAGCGGCGGCGGCAGCGTGGGTGCTCCGGCTCCCACGGGCGCCAGCCTGGATCGCAACCCGGTCGGCTTTCACACTGTGGCCTTCCGCCGCTAAGGCAAGAGCCATAGCCTGCTGAGAACTGCCCAGGCGTGTTGCTGCGGCACCGTCTGGAGACAAACACGAGCTGGGCTGCCCCTAGGCAGCCCAGCTCTGTTTTTTTGCGCTGCGCGAATTGTCGGCTAAGCTTGAGACGAGGCCGGCCGACTTAAAGGTTACAGCAAGGGCCGGCCTCTCTCCCTGCGAACACGGAAGACGGCCACGTGACAAGCCCAGCTTCCCCTCTCATCGGCAATGGTGCCACGGTGCCCGGTGCGCCCGGGCAAGCGGTGCGCACCACGGTGACGTTCTTGATCTTTCTGCACCTGTGCGCGCTGGCCATGGGTGTAGCCTCGCGCAATGCTTCTCCATCGCCGCTGGCGTTTCAGCTTCGTGCCGTGCCGGGCGTTAGGCCATACCTACAGATCCTCGCCATGGACCTCTCGTACCAGTATCAGATCAGCTACTACCAGCCTGCGCGCGTGGGGCCGCCTGCGCTGCTGGAGGCAGCGCCGGAAGACACGGACCATTTCTTCGAGCTGGAATTGGGCCGCGGCGAAGAGCCTCCGCTGCGCGTGCGGCTCCCGGCTCGGGGCATGCAGCCCCCGTTGCGCCGCAAGCGCTATCAACGGCTGGCGGTCAACACAGCGATGCTAGTCGAAGACGATACGCTCGCCGGACTGATACCACGTGCCGTCGCTGCGAGGCTGGTCTACGAAACGAGCGCCGACTCCGGCCGCATCGCCTGCCGCCGCGTTTACCCTCGCCCGATGGATGCGTGGGAAGCGAACAATCCGCAGGCTGTGGATCCGTATGGCCCTGCCTACCTGCGCACCGTTGTTGAGTACGACCTGATCGTGCAGCCGGGACAGGTCGAGGTGCTCAAGCGCGAGGCGGCACAAGACGTTGCACCTGCAAGCGAGGAGCGCTGACGCCATGTGGTCCGCCGTCGCCAGCTACGTTCAGGATTTGATCCGCGCATGGGGCGAGGGGTGGAACCGCTTTTGGTATACACCCAGCCACACGACTACCTTGGGGCTGATGCGGCTGCTGGCCGGGTTGCTGGCGCTTTACAATCTGGCAACGTACACGCCGGACCTGGAACGCTTCTTCGGCCCTCAGGGCATGCTTCCGGTGCCCACCGTCCAGCAGCTCAATGGGGCGCCCGAGCCTACCTCGCGCAACCAGCCGGAACTGATCAGACCGCGCGTTCGCTGGTCTTATCTGGACTACATGGACACGCCCGGCCTGCTTTGGGCTGCGCACGGGGCGTCGCTGCTGGCCACCGCTGCGTTTGCCTGTGGGCTGTGGACTCGCCTCACCGGCTGGCTCACGCTCGCAGCGGCCCTGTCCTACTTTCATCGGGCGCCCATGGTCACGTCCGAGTTCGAGCCGGTGCTGGCCTTTGTGCTGTTCTACCTGGCCATCGGGCCCAGTGGGGCGAGCTGGTCCCTTGATCGCTGGCTGGCCCGGCGCCGGCGCTTGGCCGCTGAACAGGCCGCACCGCAAACCGCGCGTTGGAGTGCCACAGTCGCCACACGGCTGTTGCAGCTTCATTACGCGCTCGTCTGCCTGATGATGGCGTTCGGCCAGCTTTACAGCCTGGAGAGCGATGCCTGGCTGAACGGCTCGGCGATGTGGTTCATCTCGGTGCGGCCCGAGTCGGCGCTCGTCGATTTCACCTGGCTTCGGGGTCACGTCTACACGGTCAACTTCTGGACCCATGCGGTGGTGCTCTACGAGCTAGCGGCTCCCCTGCTGCTCTGGGTGCGCCGCGCCCGCCCCTTGCTCCTGGCCCTGGGCGCCGTACACTGGCTGCTCTTGGCCTTGGCCTCCGGGCTGGAGGCCTTCGCGGCGGCCATGTTCGTTGCCTCGTTGGCTTTTCTGCCGCCCGAAATGCTGCCACGTTCGCGCGTCTAGCCGGCGGCCAGCTCCGCTGCATCCCCCTCACGGTTGTGTTGTGCGCGAGGCCCCGCCGTGCGCGTGCCTACTGCGCGGCCCGTTCAGATGCTCGCTCGAGAAATTTCGGCCGCGGAACCGCATGAGACGCCGCGCCAAAGAACCTGCTAATGGCAGCGGCTACCCACTCTTGCTCGTCTTCGGTGATCTCGGCAAATATCGGCAGTGCTAGCACCTCTGCGGCCGCCCGCTCCGTCTCCGGCAGGCTGCCCGGCCTATAGCCCAGGTCTGCAAAACATGCCTGCATGTGCAGCGGCACCGGGTAGTAGATCTCTGTGCAAACTTTGTGCTCTTGCAAGAACCGGCGCAACGCGTCTCGCCTGCCCCCTAGCACGCGGATCACATACTGGTTCCACACGTGGCGGCGCTGCGGCAACGAGCGCGGCAGGATCAACTGCCCCTGCCATTCGAGCGGTTCCAGCAAGCTGGTGTACCGAGCCGCAGCCTGCTGGCGCGCGGAGACCCAATGCTCCAGATGTGCCAGTTTCACGCGCAGCACCGCCGCTTGGATGGTGTCTAGCCGGCTGTTGATGCCGACCGCCTCGTGGTAGTACCGTTGCCGCATTCCATGCACGCGGAGAAGCTGTAAGCGATCTGCCAGCTCGTCCCGCTGGGTGCACAGCATGCCGCCGTCGCCCGCCCCCCCCAGGTTCTTGGTTGGATAAAAGCTGTAACAGCCCACGTCTCCCCAAGAGCCCGCGGGCCGATCTTGATACAACGCTCCCAGAGCCTGTGCCGCATCTTCAATGACCGCCAGCCCATGCGCCTTTGCAAGAGCTAGGATGGGTTCCAACGCGGCGCACTGGCCGTACAGATGCACGGGAATCACCGCCCTTGTGGCAGGCGTAACCGCCTCGTCTGCCCGCGCGGGATCCATGCCAAACGATTCCGGCTCAATATCCACGAACACCGGCACAGCGCCCAGCCGCGCCACGGACCCGGCTGTGGCGAAGAAGGTAAAGCTGGGCAGCAGCACCTCGTCTCCCGGTCGTATGCCAATCGCCATCAGCGCCAACAACAAGGCATCGCTTCCCGAGGCGCAGGCCACGGCATGTCGGCAGCGGGTATACGCAGCCAGTTCCTCTTCGAGTGCACGGCAATCTGGCCCCAGTACGTATTGGCCGGAGCGGAGCACGCGCAGCACTGCCTCCTCCAGTTCTCCCTGAATCGCGGCATACTGCCTTGCGAGATCTAAGAGTGGCACGCCCCGAGAGACTGCTAGCGGTGCGGGCAAAGACGGAGCCGTACTAGCGAGATTGTCTGCCCGGCCGATCGGATCAGCCTGAACTGCTGCGAACTGTGCAGCCGTGTTCACCGTGTTCATCGAAGATGTGCCCTGACTCTGCGGCTCGATGTTGCCACACGGCGGCTCGCGCCCATGGCCCGCCGCCGCCCCTGAAGTTGTGGCCTGGCCTGCCGGCCTCGTGTTAGGCAGCTCAACAGCCCCACCATGGGTCGCCCCAGGCTGCTGAGAATGGTCGATACCCGGCATGACAGCCTCCCTGCATCGTTGCCCGGTGCGCGCAGGCTGCCTTTCGCTTTGGGCAGCACCTGGCCTAGAGGCCGGCGCGCAGTGTCCCGTCATAGGCCGATCCGACGGCTGCGTCAAGGCCGATTGGGCTGGTCTAGCAGTTACGGCATTCTAGTTCACAGGTTCGGAGCTTGCGGCTGAGCAGAATGCGGCATGCACAACGCAGCTTGCACAACGCAGCTTGCAGAATCGAGCACCCAGCCTGTGCCTGAAAGCATGGAAGAGCTGCACCATCCGCCACCTTACCTCACGGAAGCGCTTGGAGACCGTGCCAACCCAGCAGGCCAAGCATGGGCCGGCGGCCGTCGCAAGACCTTCCATTGAAACGCGTGTTAACCCAGCACGCCGGGAATGGGGCGTCCCTCGGGGAGCACAGCTTGGGGCCGGCCCTGCTGGTCGTAAAGCCGATGCTCTGGATCGAGCCCGATGGCACGGCAGATCGTCGCGGCCACGTCGCTGGGCGTATAACCGGGCCCCATGGGATAGGCACCCAGCCGGTCTGTAGCGCCAATCACCTGGCCAGGGCGCACGCCGCCGCCGGCGAAGAAGATCGAGCCAGCAGGTCCCCAGTGGTCGCGGCCGCCGTCTGCGTTGATCCGCGGGGTGCGGCCGAACTCGGTGAGGTACACCACCAGCGTTGTCTCCAACAGCCCGCGGGCTTCCAAGTCGAGCAGCAGGGCGGCAAACGCCTGATCGATGCCCGCCACGTGATAGCCCCGGCGCGCCATCTCACATATGTGCGGCTGCCGCTGCACCGGCACGGCGTGGTTATCCCACAGGTTGCCATAGTCTGGATCGTAACCGTAGTCGACCATCACAAACCGCGCCCCGGCCTCGATCAGGCGGCGTGCCATCAGGCATCGGCCGCCGATCTTGGTGCGGCCATACTGGTCTTTGAGAGACTCCGGCTCGGCCGCCACATTGAACGCCTCACGCACCCGCGTATTGCACAACAGCAAAAACGCCTCGTCGTAGTGCGGGTCCACACCCTGGCCCCGAAACAGGGCTTCTTGTTCCCTCACGGCCTGCTCGAGCACGAGGCGAAGCCGCGAGCGCTGCACGAGCCGTTCCAGATCCAGGCCGCTTAGCCACTGGAGCGCCTTGGGACGCAAGTCCTCTTCGGCCAGGGCGGTGGGATTCGACCAGCGTTCAGGGTGTGCGGTGAAGTCCGGCTCTTCAGGCTCTCCGCCAAGGGCAAAGGGCGCCAAATGATTGCCCAGCCAGCCCCCCACGAACAGATTGTAGGGCGGCGGACCCGGCCGGGTGATGCCAGGCACAGCAATGTAGCCGGGCAGTCCCTCGCGAGGCCCAAAGAGGTGCGCGACCACGCTGCCCAGGTTTGGCTCCGTCGTAATCTGCTCTCCAGTCACCTGCCGGCCTGACAGCGTCCACGCCTGGCTTTGCAGGTGGTCGTTGTTGGGATGAGAGAAGCTGCGCACCAGCGTGAAGCGATCGGCAATGGCTGCCAGGCGAGGCGCCGTCTCTGCAAAATGCACCCCCGGCAGGCGTGTGGCAATGGGCGATAGCGTGCCCCGAATCTCCTCCGGCGCCTCTGGCTTGGGGTCGAACGAATCGATGTGTGTGACCCCTCCGGCCATCCACAGCAAAAGGACCGATTGGGCAGTGGCACCCACAGGTACCAACTCGCCAGGGCGGCGGTCCGCACCTGTAGCAGGCCCCAAGCCGGCTGAGGCGCGGGCGGCAATTCCCAGCGCACCTACGCGCAGCACGTCTCGCCGCGTGAGCGGCCGGTAAGGCAGTGGATGCGGCAGCGTTTGCTTGCGTGGCATGGGTCTACCGATTGTCAGGCGGGATGCGTGTTGCAAGATGCCGCGGCGCGGGCGGGAAACCACCCCAGTTTACCCCGCGATTGGTCCCATGCCTACCAGAAACGGCACCGCCCGCGGCCGCAGCCGCCTGGGTATGGCCAGGCGCAAGCTCAACGCGGTTAGCGAATCCAGCTCCAGCCGAGAATTGCGTTGAAGCCGGGGCCGTCGATACCCGAGCCGAGCACGCGGTAGAGCTTGTCTGTCATGTTTTCCAGGGTGAGGCTTGCACGGTGTGCGCCGCGCCGGCCCAGCCGCGTGCCCAGCCTCATGTTGAGCGTGGCATACCCTGGCGTGCCTCCCAGCGGAAAACGGCTGTCGGTATTGTTCTCCGGTGCGTAGCGGTCTTGCCGGTGGACAAGCCACGTGTACACGTCGAACCAACGGCTGCCATCTGCCTCGCGCCAGCGCACGCCCAGGATGCCCTGCGCGGGCGGCATGCGGCTGAGGGGCTGGCTGCGGCCCACGTCCACGCCGTAGGTGTACCAGAAGTTGCCGTACAGGCTCCAGCCATCTGGCAGCAGGTACTCTCCGTACAGCTCGGTGCCGTAGATATAGGCATCGGAGTTGATACGGATGAAATTGTTGCTGCCCGGCACGATGGTGCCAAAGGGGCCGATCACGTCTGGCACGGGGTTTCCCGCAGCGTCCACCGCCTGGCGCTGGATCTTGTCTTGAAAGTCGTTCCAGAATTGGAAGACCTGGCCTCGCAGCCGCGGCGTGTCGAGCTTCAGTCCCACCTCATAGGTGCGGGAGTGCTCGGGCTGCACGTCCAGGCTGGGGATGTCTCGGTTGGCCTGGTTCACGGTGTTGTCTGCTGTGAGGTCGTCCAGATTGGGTGCGCGGAAGCCCTCGGAGACGTTGCCCACAAGCTGTAGTTCGGGCGTCAGCAGGTAGCCCATCCCGATGCTGGCGATCCAGTCCTGATAAGAACGGTCGAACGTTTGCGGCGTGCCGCTCACTGCATTGATCGTGCCGTGTGCCTGCGCCATCTCGTACCGCACGCCGGCCATGGCACTCCAGCGGTCGGTGAGAGGCACATCCCAGTTGATGAAGCCGCCGGCGCGATGGTAACGGGCATCATCTGGAATCTGCGGGTTGTCCTGCACAACGCTGCCGGTTGCGGGGTTGAAGCGGAAGCGAGACGCGTCGACGTCGTCATAGTAGAAATCGCCGCCATAGGTGAAGCGGCCGAAATCTCCCAGATCACGGGCCAGCGTGAGGTTGTAGCCGATCGTATCGACGTCGAACTCGCCCAGGTCGGTCCGCGTCGCGCTGCGAATCTCGCGCGAGCCCTCCTTGTTCCGGCCGTAAAGCAGCGTTGTCGTATACGCGTCGAACAGGGGATTGTAGGCCAGCCCCTGCAAGCGTATGTAGGCCAGGTCGCGCTGTTGAGGATCAAAGAACGTCGGCCGCGGCGTCGACGAGGGCGGCCCGAGCACAAAGGGAAGGAACCGGTCGCTACGCGGCACATCCTGCTGCTCGAAGTGCTGCAACGCAAGGGTCAGAAGGTGGTCGTCTCCCAGCAGGCTGTTGAACTTGACGTCGCCGGCATACTGGTCGTAGTTGGTAAACGGCTGCCGGCCGAGGCCGCCGCCTCGATCCAGATCGTGAACGTTCAGGTAGCTGGCTCCTCCGAAGACCCCCCAATTGCCGTACCAGCCCTCGCCGCCCACTCGCGTGTACGAGGCCAGGTCTGCCGTGCTAAAGTACTCGGTGAAGCCTCCGCTGGCATAGTTCCCCCCTAACGGGTCGGCACTGCGCGTGACCACGTTGATCACGCCGCCGATGGCATCGGACCCCCACAGCACCGACTGCGGCCCGCGCACGATCTCGACACGGTCGACCTGACCAGGATCGATCAGGTTGAAATACTGGTTGGGGCCGAAGCGGAAAATCGAGTTGTTCAGCCGCACCCCGTCGATGAGAATCAACACCTCCTGGCCCGTGAGGCCGCGGAGAAAAGGCGAGGCCTGCCCGCGGGCGGTCTGTTGCACGAGCACGCCCACCTCGTTCTGCAATAGGCGGGCCATGTCTGCCGGCTGCTTTTCCGCAATAAGCTGCCGGTCGATCACTGTGCCCAGCGACGGCAGATCGAACAGAGACTTCTCGCTGCGCACGGCGCTATCGAGGCCTACGGCCTCGCCGGCGCCGAAGATCTGGCCTGAAAGGCTGGGATAGCTTAAAGGCAGGTCATATGGATCCCTGAGGGGCGCTGACTCGACGGGTTCCTCTGCCGGCCGCACAATCACGGGGGGGAGTTCGGGCTCTTCTTCGACCACCTGGGCGTAGGCCGAGGCCATGCAAGAAACCGCGGCCATCAGCCACGCGAGTCTCGAATGCGGGCGCATGATCGGTCCTCCACTGACGCCAGTCGCAAGCTCGGGCGTGGCAATGGGCCAGCCGCAGCGATCAGGCACTACGGGTTGTATCGTCTATGCGGGATTGAGGGTTTATGAAAAGGCGTGGTGGCGGGTATGCACCCCGCGCTTATGCAAAAGGCGTCCCGTCGCCGAACATCCGAGCGCCCAGCGCTTGGAGCATGACTGCATGGGGAGGCTCACCTTAACCAGGCATGCCGGACGCCTCCCGCCTCGGGCAGCGTCGCTTTAGTGTGCGATAAGTCGTACAGCGCTGGGCTGTACGTTAGTTTTTTGAACCTGCTCCGACTGCGCAAACATTGCCAGATATGTCTAGCCCGTGGTCAGCCTGGGAGGTCCGAGGTAAATCATGTAGCGGAATAATCAGGCCGCCAATTAAAGCCAGCGGGCAACAAGTTCGTGCCATGGCCGCAGTGCGGAAAGGCTAAGCCAGTGAGCCTGATCGAGCCAGAACACCAGCTTGACCACTACGAGCGCCATGGCCCCTGCGAGGGCCGCTGCCAGGGCGATGAGTTCGCCCCGGCGCATTCGCAACATCGTGCAACTTGCAGTCGCATGCCGCGGATCGAAGCCGCGGCTGGAAACGCTCGCCGCAAGCGTGGCGCTGCGGCGCAGCATCAGCGCCAGCAGCGGTAAGAATAGCGCCAGCTCCATCCTTAGCCAGCGCCAAGGTCGGAGAAGGCGGTCCCAACCTGGTCGATACCCGCGCAGGCGCCGAGCCTGCCGCACGAGCAGCCACTCTTGTACAACTGCGGGAATGAACCGCAGTCCGGCCGCAGCCAAAAAGGCCAATGTTGCCGGCAGCCGCAAGGCAGCCAGTGCGGCCAGCAGCCGCTCTGGGCTAGTCGTTAGGCTGACGAGCATCCCAGACACGGCAAGTGCGGCCAGCCTGAGAGACTGCACCAGGCCGTATTGAGCACCGGCCCAAGAGAGCCGCAGGCCCGCGAGAGTCCACGAACCTAGCCGGAAAGGCGGGATGATCGTGAGTACGGGCGAGTCAGGGGAGGAAGGATAAAAGATGGCCTGTGTAAGCACTGTGCCCCACACGACCAATGCCACCGTCAGGGCCAGCGCAAGCCAGCCGCGCCAGGTGAGCTTCAGCCCCACCAATGGCAACAGAGCGAGCAGGGCCTGAACTGCCAGCGCGGGCAGTGAGGTCACCACCAGCGCCGCACATGAGTGGGCCAGCACCCAGCCCAACTTGCAGCGGGGATCCAACTCTGCCAGCCAAGGCCGGCAGCGAACAGCGGCTGCGGAGAGGGCTGGGTTCATGCGATGTTCCCGGCGTGCGCATGCGCCTTGCCGAGATGCTGCGCAGCGTGTGCTGTTGTGCGAAGCCAGGCGAGCGCCTCATCGGCATTCATTCCCAGGAGCCGGCAGGCCCGCCAGGCCGCAGGCACGCGCAAGCGGGCTGTGCGCAAGAGCGCCGCGTCGTCCAGCAATTCGTTTGGGGCGCAGTCGGCAATCAGACGCCCATCGTGAAGGACAAGCATCCGATCTGCAAAGCGTGCCGCCGCCTCCAGATCGTGCGTCGCAAAGATCAAGCACGTGTTCGCAGAGAGCAGCCCCTCTGGACCGCACAAGCACGTCAACGTTAGAGAAGCTGCCTCCTGCCCCAGCGTGGGTTCATCGAGCAGCAGCAGGCCAGGCTGCCCGGCCAGCGCCGCCGCCACGGCGACTCGGAGCCGTTGCCCCTGGCTGAGCGCATGGGGCGGGTCTGCGAGGTGCTCCGTGAGCAGCAGCCGCTGGGCCAGTTCGTCGGCGCGGCGGCGAGCCTCGGCTGGCGCCATGCCGTACATCTGCGGTGCCAGGCTCAGCTCGTCCGCCACGCGGGAGCAAATCAGTCCCAGGTCTGGGTTCTGAGGGACCATGGCCACAGGCGAGGCGGCGCACACGAGCGAACCGCCCGTGGGTGCATATAGCCCCGCCAGCAGGCTCAGCAGCGTGCTCTTGCCCGCGCCGTTGGGCCCCACAATCGCCATACGTTCGCCCACGCCAAGCGAGAAGGAAACACCTTGCAATACCGGCGGCGAGTGGCGGGCAAATGAGAAGGTAAGCTCACTTGCGCAAATAGCGCGGGCCGCTTGACGGGACGCGAGCCCAGCCCGGTCCATGGGTGCAGCCCCGGCCGTAGGTGAAGCCGCCGACACAGGCCCGAGCAATGCCGTGGGTACTCCACTGGTTGCGACTGCCTCCTCCTCTGCGTTCGCTGCGCTGACGGCCTGATCCGGCGGCGACACGAGACGGCACAGCGGCGCAGCGTGCACGCTGGCCTGGAATGCCGCGATCAACTCTTCGGCATGCCGGGCAGGCTGGACGCCAAGCTGACGCGATAAGCTGACGATGCTGGGCGCGGCGACTCCGGCGGTTTGAAGCGCATCGGCCCAAGCACCGCTATTTTCCACAGGCACATCGGCCACCAGGCGGCCGCCTTCAAGCGCTAGAAGGCGTTCGGCATGGGGGAGAACTTCTTCGAGCCGATGCTCCGCAATCAGAATGGCCAGACCCTGGCGGCGGGCGGCATCGAGCAGACTGAGCAGGTCGTCGGCTGCTGCCGCATCGAGCTGGCTGAGCGGCTCGTCTAGCAATAGCAGGCGCGGCTGCATGGCCAGGATGCTCGCCAGCACGAGCCGCTGCTTGAGACCGCCTGAGAGTGTGTGCGTTGGCTGCCGGTTGTACCCAGAAAGCCCGGCTTGCCATAGCGCCTGTTGCACCCGGCAAGCGATCTGGCCGGACTCCATCTGAAGGTTCGCCAGCCCGAAGGCAACTTCGGCCTCGACCGTTGTGCAGCAGATCTGGTCGTCGGGTGATTGCAGCACTAGGCCGACGCGGCGGGCACGCTCCAACGGTGATGCCGAGCCGATTTGCAGCCCGTCGATTACCACCTCGCCTTGCGCTGCACCAGCGGCCGTCGTGAGTAGGCCGGCAATCGCGCGCAACAGCGTTGATTTGCCCGATCCCGTGCGCCCCACGAGCAGTGTACAACTGCCGGCTGGCAGCTCGAACGAAATGTCTATTAACGCCGCCTGCGAGCGCCCCGGATACGTGTACCCAAAGCGACGCACCTCAAGCACCGGGGCAGAGTTGCCCGGCGAGAACGACAGTGGCTGCACTTCCGTCCGGCTCACGCGGCAACCCTCCGCAGCCGATAGCCCAACACAGTGCCCCAGGCAGCCCCCAACCCCCCGTACAGCAACCCCCCTACCAACACCACCGCAACCATGTACGCGAGGCCAAGCTGCAATCGGAAGGCGAATACGCTGATCGTGTAGTGCAAGGCCATGGTCACGCCATTGGCAAGCCCGATCGCTAAGGTCGTCCTCAGTACTGCTTGGACCGGCACGCCGCCGGCAGGCAACCTCAGGGCCGATCCCACGGTCACGCCCAAGCCGGCTAGGCACAGCTCATAGGCTGCCACGCTCACCGAGGCAAACATGAGTGCCGCCACATTCAACAAGCCCCCGCTAATGGAATTGAGCAGCAGCAACCCCAGCAGCGATAGCATGGCTGTGCCCGGCCGAGGCACCAGCACTACGAGCGCCGCCAGCAGCAGGCAAGAGATGCACTCGTCTCCTAGCGCCGAGATAAAAATGGCATACGGCCCCAACGCGGCATACAAAACCGTGCCCGCCAGCCGCGAGATGTAGGCGATCGCAAACTGCACCCCGGTCAACAAAGAGATCAGCGCCAACTCCGACGTGGTCAGCCGATCCATCAGCCGCCGCCAGCAGAGCACAACGCCTGTCCACCCCAATGCGCTCAGCAGCAGAGCGGCTATGCCCGCCCTTGCGACCAGCGGCTCGCGGGCCACCGGCGGCAGCTCTTCTGCCGCTGAGCGCACCGCCAACGCCAAAGCCGTAACGGCCAACAAAACGGCGTATGCCAACACGATCGGCTCAATGCGGCGTCTCACGGCCATGACATGCGGCCTGCCCTGTAGGCAGACGCTGGCTCGAGGCGTTGCAGCGGGCCGCAGTCTACTCCTGCCGAGCTTGCGCGAACATCCAGGGTACGACCCCTTCGGGATCGCGGTAGGCCGGCGTCCAGCTATCGTGGCCCACGCCCTCCAGCTCCGTGTACTTGGGATTGCCGCCCGCACGGCGTATGGCTTCGATCATCACCCGAGAACGGTCCACCGGTACCGCACGATCTGCCGTGCCGTGCCATGCCCACACCGGCACATCGACCAGCCGTGCGGCCTTGCTGGCGTCTCCCCCCCCGCAAATGGGAGCCACGGCAGCAAACTTCTCCGGATGGCGGATGGCCAAATCCCAACAACCATAGCCGCCCATCGATAGACCCGTAAGGTATACCCGCCGCCCGTCCGCACCAGGCTCCTCCAGCACCCTCTCCAAGATGCCCAAGGCGACGCGCATCTGATCGCTCATCTCCTGGGGCATCTCCACAGTCGCAGAGTTGAATGGCACTTCGACCCACAATTTGCCCCGCCGGCACTGTGGCGCAATCAGCCAGCAGGGATACTGCTCGCGGTTCTTCGGCTCGGCCATCCAGGTGGGCAAATACTTGAGCTGGGCGCGATTGTCGTCTCCCCGTTCGCCTGCACCATGCAGAAACAGAATCACGGGATACTTCTTGCCCTCCTCCAGCGGCGGCCTGAGCAGGCGGTACTTGAAGACCTCGTCGCGGTACTCTCCGCCCGTGTAGACGTATTCGCCCTCTTCGTAGAGAGACTCCGGATCAACCGGAGCCTGGGTGATCGCTGCCGCCAGCAGGGGCACAAGAAATAGGTTCATACGATGCACATGCTGCCATGGGGTTGTGTGACGCTCCCGCCGCACGCCCCGTTAGACGTGCTGGGCCAGGGCGGCGCAAAGCCTGTCGATGTCTTCCGGAGTAGTGTACAGGTGGCAGGAGGGGCGTACCAGCCGGTACGCTTGCGAATCGGCCGATTGCCATTCAATGATGGGCACTTCGATCCGATGTTCGCGCCATAACGTCTGCTGCAACGCGGCCGCATCTACCGCGGGCAAAGGCAGGGCGATCATGCTGCCGTACCACTCGTCGCTGTCGGGTACAAGCGCCGCCAAGCCGGTGAGTTGCTCGATGCGGTGTCTGGCATACTGGGCCATGGCGTGCGTGCGGCCGCGGAACCGGTCCCACCCCACCAAGGACAGGAAGGCCACGGCTGCGGGGAGCGAAAGCCAGGCCGAGGGATCGCGCGTACCCCACCAGTAGAATTCGTCCCGCCAGCTCGGCGGGCAGCCTTCGGGCGTGCGGCCCCAACTGATGACCAGAGGCTGCACATTTTGCTGTCGAGCCGGGCTGACATACAAGAACCCGGTGCCGAAGGGGGCGCACAGCCACTTGTGGCAGCTTGCGCAGTAGTAATCGCAATTCAGGGCTGCCAGGTCGATGTGCCGCATCGCAAGCGCGTGAGGGCCATCGATGCAGGTCAACACATTCTGGGAACGCAGCGCATCGCACAGTTGCCCGGCCGGCAGCACCACCGCCGTGGGGGACGTGACGTGGCTGAACACCGCCAGCCGGGTGCGGGGCGTCACCGCGTCCAGCACACACTGCACCACGCCGTGCGCATCTGTAAAAGGTAGCGGCAATCGGCAGACGACCAGGTGCGCACCAGCCTGCTGGCACCGCCGCTGCCACAGGCGCTGCACCGCACCGTACTCGTGATCGGTGAGCAGAACCTCGTCCCCCGGCTCCAGCGACACGTTGTGAGCCACGACATTCATGGCCACGGTCGCGTTATCGGTCAGCACGAGATCGTCGGCAGAACAGTGCACGAGTTGGGCCAGGGATTGACGGGCTTCTTCCAGCGCCGGCACAAGCTTGCGCGTGAGTACGTCCATGGGCTGGCGTTCCAGCCGCTCGAACCAACTCCTGCGCACGGCCAGCACCGATTCCGGCGCTGGCCCGAAAGATCCGTGGTTGAGATACGTTACGCCAGGCTCCAGCCGCCACTGCGCAGCAAGCTCTGCCCACTCGTAAGACGGTGAGGAAAGCAGATCTTCTTTCATAGAACCATTTGTGCGAGGCGCTTCATCCCCGTAGCCCGCCGTGTTGCCGCTGCATGCAGCGGCGAAGGCTCGCGGAGCCAAGCTGTGGGGGGGACGCTTGTATTACGTAGCACGGTCTCTCGCGAGCACCGCGTTGGCGCGCCGCCGGCCGGGCCTCGCATTTGTGATTGCGGCGAATGTGCCTTGCGGCAGGGCGTCTCGCGCCGCGCTTCGTCCGCATGCGCATTCGCCAGCATGGGCTTCTGCTCGGCGGCGCATGCTTTCTCCATTACCGTAGTCGTGATGTGGGCCGCCGTTTCAGCTCGCGGGTCGGGGATCCTGGGGGCCATAGCGGCCACGGTACTTCTCGACGGGGTACTTGTGCGCATTTTTCTCCATCTTGTCGGTGACGATGGAAGCCACGTCGAAGCCCAACTCATTGGCCATGGCCAGGGCATAACAGAGCACGTCTGCCAGCTCTTCGCCGACGGCAGCCAGGGCCTCTGGCTGTTGGCCAATGTTGCGAGACTCCTCGGGCGTGAGCCATTGGAAGTGCTCCATCAGTTCCGCCGCTTCGATGGCCAATGCCATCGACAGATTCTTGGGCGTATGGAACACCTCCCAGCGGCGCTCCGCGACGAAGTCTCGGATCAACCGCCGCAGTGTGGCAAGCGTGGTCGTTTCGTCTTGCGTCATACCTAAGCACTCGCTGGTGCGTAAAGGGCATGAGGGCTCAAGCATACCAGCCCGGCACGCCCGTGGCACCATGGCAGAGAGCGATTAGCCGGCGCGCCGCAGCGGGCCGGAACCGGCCGCCGGGGCGTAATACATGTTGCGGCCACGCCTGCCCAGGCTGTGGACAGCCCTGGTCTCACGCAGGCAATAGGCAATGCGCTGTGCCACGTAACGGGGCACGTCGAGCTGCTCTGCCAGAGTCAGCGTATCGAACTCCGCCGGCAGACGCACAGGCAACAGATCCGCCAGATCGGACGCCGTGCGCAGGTCGCGGCGGTCTACAATCGCTAGCAAACAGCGGTCTTCTACTCCATAGCGCCGCCGGCAGCGGCGGGCAAACCGGCGCTCCTCTACCTCGACCAGCAGCAGCTCGAGCGTGAGCCGCACGTGCGGGAACACGCGCGTAAAAGAAACCAGGTCGTTGAACACCTCCAGCAGCGTGCCGCGTTTGGGACTACGGCGGCGGCTCACGGGCCTGCCGCCCGCGCCGCTGAGCCGCACCACGTGCTTGGCAGACACAATGGGCTTTACCACGCGCACCCGATGCTCTGCCAACAAGCTGTGCACCTTTTGTCGAATGGCCGCCAAAGGCCCCTGCTGGATCTCGATCAGCTCGCCGTCGCGCACCGCATCAACCCGAAAGCCGCCCACGCGCACCTCTGTTGCAGCCTGGCCGCCCGCATACAAGGCCTTGAGCTGGCGATGCAACGTGAATTCCATGACCCGCCTTCAGGGCTCGATTCCAAGGTCCCGCACCGTCATCAGCGAGTCCAACCGCAGCCCGCGCGCCTCCAGTGCCTCTCGTCCCCCTTCCAACCGGTCGATCACGGCCACTACACCCTCGACCTTCAAACCGTACTCTGCCGCACGGTCCGCCGCCAGCAGAGTAGAGCCCGCCGTCGTGACCACATCTTCAATAATGACGACGCGGTCGCCCGCTATGACCGGCCCCTCGATGTAACGCTCCGTCCCATGCCCCTTCGGTTCCTTACGCACCAAAAACCCACGCAGCCCCAGCCCCCGCTGGCCCGCCACCCCCAATAGCGCGCCCACAATAGGGTCCGCCCCCAACGTGAGGCCCCCCACTGCATCCGGCATTCGCCCCGCGAGCACCTCCAGGATCCCCGTAGCCACAAGCACCGCCCCCTGAGCATCGAGCGTCACCTGCTTGCCGTCCAGGTAATACGAGGCCATGCGGCCCGATGCGAGTTTGAACTGGCCGAACTTCAGCGCTCGGGTACGAACCAGCTCGATCAAACGTGGGCGGTCAAACACACTCGCGCCTCCCGCTTGCAGCCACGAGGACATCACGCAGCAGCGTACCAGGCCCCACCGCGCACGCGGCGCAGTGGCAACGCCGCTTGGGCCGTATTGTGCGGCTCGAGGCCGCCGTCGTCCATCCCCGGTGCGCAACCCAACGCCCGAACTTACCACGCGGCGCAGCCTGCGGCGCCCGAGCAGCATCCGGCACCGCACACGTTGCCACAGGAGCATACCGCACCGCACCCGCCGCTTGGCTAGTCTGGTGCACCCGCGCTACCCGCGCCCCGCGCTGCTAGCGGCGGATGACCACCCGCGATGCCATGCCCCCTTCGCTCTCGGAGGTAAGGATGTCGAACACGTCTTCCATGTCAGCCGACGAAAGCCGAATCGAGCCGCGGCCGCCCTGTCGGCCGAGCGAACTCGCATCGTCGGTGGCATGCAGGTACACCCGCCCGCCCAAGTCCAGCAGCAGTTCTCCCAGTGGATTCTCCGGATCGTCCTGGTCGATGGTCAAGTCTGGACCGTAGTAAGTAGGATTGACCTCCTTGGATTTCACGGTGTACTCCCCTTCGGGCGTGGGATCGTCTTCCCCCAAACCAATACGGAATCGCCCGGCATACCGGCCGTGCAAAAAGAGAGTCATTTCCCACGTAGTCAGGTCCACCACCGCGTCGAACGGGCCGGGCACAACCTTCAGCTCTTCTCCGGCCGAGAGGTTGTCTGGATCGCCGATGCCGTTGATCTTCGCCAACAGCCGCCACGGGACATTGTACCTCTGTGCCACCCGATGCAACGTGTCGCCAGCAAGAACGCGGTACGGTTTGTCCAGCAAATGCTGCCGAGAGTAGATCACAGTCCCCGCCACCCGGCTGAGCAGCTCTACCAAGTACTCCTGCTCTTCAGGCGCAAGCCTCGGGTCTTGGTACCAGCGCGAGAGTTCTAGCAGGGCCTCGCTCAGGCGTCCGCTTTCCAGCAAGACCTGGGCGTTTTCCAGGGCCAGGGCAAAGTCCTCGCCCTGGGTGCCGGAGGAGTCGACAGAAGGTTGGGCCGAGGGCGCCTCGGCCTGCGCTCCCGCCACATAACCCGCGGGCGTCGCCTTGTCAGATCTGCCACGGCCACGCGCAGAAAACGGCGGTTCGCCTGCTGAGGGCTGCTCCGCAGGCGGGACCGCAGCTTCTTCGCCCGACGGCCGAACGTAGCGGGGTGCCTCGCTATCCGGGCCATCGGCCGTATGCTCCGCCGCGCTGTCAGCCGAGGGGAGCTGGCGTTTCTGCGGCCGGGCATCCTCGTTGGGCAGCTCGGGCAGCTCCAAGGATACGTCGACGCCCTCGCTGCCTTCGGCGTCCTCCGTCGTTCGGCGCTGCCCGGGCGTTCCATTCACGGCTACGTACACGCCGTAGCTTGCCCCCAAGAGCAGAATGCCCAAACATAGCGACTTGAAGGTATTCACGGCCGTCCTCCTTGACGGCACCGCCCGCCAGCCTCGCACCGCGCCAGTGCAAGTTCGTGGCGTGCAGGCAGGCCATCGTTCCGCCGTGAGTCCGGCACATTGGCCTCTGCGAACGCCGGAACCTCGGCTGGAGCAGGATCATACAGAAACGCGGCCGTTATGGCTACACCAGCCCCGCCGGCACAACCGGGGACCTTGATCCACTACAAGGGAGGAGCGGCTCAGAAGAGAGGAAAAGAAGAGAAGAGATCAAGGATACGAAAGAGAGGAAATGCAGAACGCGATCGGCGTACGACACATGGGTGCGCCGGTTACAAGCAGCGGCCGACGTTCATGCGCCCAGCGCATATTCATCCCAATGCTGCAAACCAGCCGCCCTATTGGCCCGGTTTGTTGAGGGCTCCAAGCATGCATGCATACCGGACCTGTTGCCCGGCGGCCCCCCGCGCCGTCCCTGTGATCCGGTATGGCACAAACTGCGCCCTCAACCTCTCAGCTTGATTTAGTGATGACACAAGACCACAGCCACGCAGATTGCCTGATTTGCCTGTTGCACGTAGAGCAAGCGTCTTCGCTTGCTCAGGCAGGCCGAACACCGCAGCCAGCGGTGCACAGCGAGTCGCTTGTGCTACGAACAGCAAGCGTCCCCACGTACTGCTCCGCGCAGTTCAAGCGCGGCCGAGCGATAGTCCGCCGGTCTTACAGTTTCTGCCCCTTGCCCCCTTGGAAAGGGGGGATGGTGTGTGGGCCGTGTACGCGCCCGAAGGGTTTTCGGGCCGGCTAGGGCCGATTCCATGGCCGGCCTGCGTTGGCCTACCATGGCACCTCGAGCTGCGCCACGATCTGTTCGGCCAGGCGTGCGATGGCGGCCTGTTGTGCCGTCGCCAGGGAGTGGCCGACCTCGGGCGCCAGCGAGGCTGTCTGGCTGATCTGGGCCAACTCGGGCGGTAGAGGGATGGGGTCCAGGGTTGCCAGCCGCTGGCCGCGCCGATCGTAGAAGCTCACCTCGCACACCAGTTCGACCTGGAGTTCGCGCCCTTCGTCTGTCGGCGTCTCGACAAGAATGCGTTTCGATTCGCCACGTATGCGGCCAGAGAGGACGGCGTCTGCATCTGGGGTCTGCACGGCCTTGTAGGGGGTTTTCAGCTCCAGCTCTTTGATGACGGCCTCGGTAAGCCGCTCTCCAAGATGCCGTCTGAAGCTGCCAGATTCGAACATCGGTACGTAGACGGTCTGCACATCCGGTGCGTAGAGCGAGCGATTGCCCAAGTGATAGGGCCCGCAGCCGCCAAACGAGAGGCAGATGCCGAGCAGGCAGAGAGCGGTGCGGTGCCAGTTTAGGAGCGCCGCTTGGAGGTGGGGATCCAGTCGTAGAGCCACTTGAGGCGGTCCGGGGGGACGGGGGGGAGGTGTTCGGTTTCCTGCATGCGGGCTTGGGCGCGCGCGGCGAAGCTGGTATCGGCGTATTGTTGGAGCACGTGGGCGTAGTACTCGCGTGCGGCCCGGTAGTAGCGTAGGCGGTAGTAGTATTCGCCGGCTTCGAAGTCGCGGCGGGCGCGTTCTTCTCGAATGGCTGCGCGTGCGGCCAACAGGTGTTCGCGTTCCTGGGCTAGCGGTACGGAGAACTGTGTTAGTGATTGGTTGGCCAGTTCCTCGGCGCGCTCCAGCGGGGCGGCATCGTACTGCGGGCCCTGATAGGCGAGCAGGTTCGCGTGCAGGCCCAGCAGGTGGGCGGCGGGCTGGTGCTCGCTTTGGGAGTAGTTTTTGCGCAACAGTTCATAGTTGTAGGCTGCATCTTCATATCTGCCTTTGAGATAGTTGAGATTGGCCAGGGCCATGGTGGCGTCGTCTGCCAGCGGGCTGGTAGGGTCGTTGATGGGGATGCTCTCGTAGATAGCGCGGGTGTTGCCCCAGAGGTCGAAGAAGGGCCTGGTGCGGTCGGTCAGGTTGAAGAGGCCTTGGGCTTTGCCGGCTTGCATCAGAGAGTCCCAGTAACGTGCGATGGCGAACTGCCGGCGCGTCACTGTGTCGATGTGGCGCGAGTTCTCGTACTTGGTGAGCAGATTTGCGTAGGCGTCGCTGGCCTTGGAGTAGCGATCTGCGAAGAAATAGGACTCTGCCAACATGAACAGGGCGTCTTCTTCCAAAGTAGAATCGGGCCAGCGGCGGGCAGCCGCCTTGTAGCGCTTGGCGGCCTCGAGGTAGTTGCGTGCGCGGAACAGGGCGTCGCCCTCGGTAAACATCCGGTGCGCGAGGGGTTCGTCGGGGCCTTGGCCGATGGCGTGCAGAAAGTTGTTCCAAACGCGCTTGGGGGCGAGCTTCTTGGCAGATCGCTCCAGCCAATCGCTTCCTTCGTCGGGATCTTCTCCATAGGCTGGCAGGGCCACGCCGGCTGCGGCCTCTGCTTGTGCTGCCTGCTGCTGGGCCGGGGAGTCGAAGGCCACGGGGGTAGCCCGCTCGCTGCCGGGCTGTGCAACGTTGGCCTCGTTGGCTGCGGCTTCTTTCTCCGAAGCCTGCGCGGCGGCGCGGGCTGCAGCGGTGGGCTGGCGAAAGTAGTAATCTTCGCGGGGCTTGTGCCACGGGCCATTGCAGCCCCAGGCCGGCAGCCAGAGCAAGCAGGCCAGGCCAGCGATCAGGCCGGCGGCGGACGCCCTGGTTCGCCGGTGGCCAGGAGCGGCAGGTAGGCATGCATCCGCGGCGGGCGGCCCATGAGATGCGCCACATACTGGCCCAGCACGCCGCGCAGTTCGACGCGCGTCCGTGCGTCGAGCTGCATCCGTTGCCATGCTTGGCTGGATCGGTCGGCGAAGCACTGCATGGTCCGCAGCGTGCCGCCGCTGATGGTCGCCACGTGCCGGCAGCCGGGGCGGCAGCCGGGGCACAGCACGCCGCCGGCCGTCAATCCAAAGGCCACGCGCGCCGTTGGCTCCACCGCGCTGCCACACTCGACACACACCTCCAGCGAGGGCAAATGCCCTAGGATCTGCAAGCTCGTCAATTCAAATCGCACTACCCACGGCAGCGCAGCGGCCCCCGGTTGGTCGAGCCCCGCCAGAGCCTCGACGGCGGCATCGAACAACTCAGGATGCGGGTCGTGCTCGTGCGTCAACTCGCCCAGCAGTTCTGCCACATAATAGGCCGCGTAGAGACAGGGCAGGCTGCGGCCTGCCAGCCGGAAACGGCGCTCAAGCCGGGCCTCGGTGAGCAGATCCAGTGCCTCGGACGATTTGGGCAGGAAGACTATCCGACACACGGCCAGCAGGTCAAGGGCAGCGTCGAAGGCGCTCTTGGGACGCCTTGCCCCTTTGGCCAAGGCCCCCACTTTGCCAAAGTCTCGTGTGAACAGCGTCACGACGCAGCTCGACTCGCTGAACTCGACGACGCGCAGCACGATGGCCTGGGTTTTTTCAAGCGGCATGCACAGGCGGCGGCAGTCCTAGGGCGGCCAGAATCTGTTGCTCGCGAACACGCATGGCGTGCCGTCCCTCGGGCGTCTGATCGTCGTACCCGGCCAGATGCAGGGCCCCGTGCACGACGTACAGCAACAGTTCATGTTCGGCAGGGCATCCCAGGCGCTGCGATACAAGTTGGGCGGTTTGGGCGCTGCACACGATCTGGCCTTCCACGTATCCCTCGCGGCTCTCCAGCGGGAAGCTGAGCACATCCGTGGGGCAGTCGTGCTTCAGGTAGCGGGCATTGAGTTCGCGGATCCCCTCGTCATCGACGAACGCCACGCTCACTTCGCCCTCGTAATCCGCAAGCGCCAGCCTGACGGCGCGGACCACCAGAGCCTCGGGCACAGCAAGATACGACTGGCGATCGGCAACTTCGACCCGCAGCATGCCATGGATCTTACACGCATCTGCCCGCGTGTCATGCCGTGCGCTGTTCAGGATACTTGACCCGCACGTGGTATTTGGCGATCAGAGACTTGCTCAGGCTCTCTTCGATCGTAGCGAGCTGCTTGAGGGTCAGGCCGCACTCGTCGAACTGGCCGTCGAGCAGCCGCTTCATGGCCAGCTCGTGTACCAGGCTCTCGATGCAAGAAGGCCCAGGCTCGACGAGCGTGCGGGCTGCGCTTTCCACCGCGTCCGCCAGCATGAGCACCGCCGCCTCGATCGTCTGCGGCTTGGGGCCAGGATAGCGGAAGGAACTCTCTGGAACCGTGGAGGAGTCTCCGTCTTGCCCGCTCTGTTCGCTCGCCCTGTGATAGAAGTACTCTACCAAAGTCGTGCCGTGGTGCTGCTCGATGAAGTCGACGATCGGCTCCGGCAAACGGTGCTGGCGGGCCAGGTCGGCACCGTCCTTGACGTGGGCAATGATGATCAGCGTGCTCATGGCAGGCACCAGATGGTCGTGCCGGCTGCTCTCCCCCGCCTGGTTCTCCACGAAATAGCCCGGCTTGAGCATCTTGCCGATGTCGTGAAAGTAGGCACCCACGCGGACGAGCAGGCCGCGGGCACCAACCGACTCGGCGGCCGCCTCCGCCAGCGAGGCCACGTTGATCGAGTGATTGTACGTGCCAGGCGCACGGCGCACGAGTTCTTGCAGCAGCGGATGCGCTACATCTGCCAGCTCTAGCAGGCTGATTTCGGTCACCACGCCAAACAGCCCTTCGATGAAGGGCAGCAGGCCAGTCGTCAGAAAGCCGGCCAGCAACGTCCACATGGCGTTGCGTGCAGCATCGCTCAGCAACGGCCAACTCAGCGGCTGGTCCATCAGCAGGCCTACGCCCAGCGTGAGCGGGAAGGCCATTAGCCCGGCAAAAAAGCCCACCGCAATCAGCTTCCGGCGGCTGCGCACGCGTCCCAATTGCAGCACGGATGCCGAGACCACGCCCATCAACATCAAAAACTCGCCCAAGCTCTGCCCCACGGCAATGGCCATCACCAGCGCCATCGAGAAGGCCAGCACCATCGCCAGCTCGCGTCCATACGCAATGCCAAACGTCATGGCCGCCACCAGCAGCGGCACCAACTCCGCACGCCACGGATCTTGAGAGGCCCAGACGCTCGCCGCCACCGTGATCGCCAGCACCAGCAGCATCATCGCAAAGCGATGCCAGCGGGCCACCAACCGTGGGTCATGGTGATACAGCGCAAAACCACACACTACGGTGAGCACCAGCATCATGCCGAACACTGCCAAACCGCGCTGCACCTTCCGAGCAGCGGGAAGTTGCTCGACGTACGCCAGGTGCTCATACCGCAAGAGTTCTAGCGTCTCGACGGTGAGGGACTTGCCGGCGCCTGCCAGAGGATCTCCCGCCTTGTATTGCCGATACGTGGGTAGGTCGTTCTCAGAAACGACCGGGTTGGGCTTGCTGAAGTCGACGCGCGCTACCACGTCTCGCGCCGGAGTGTGGCCGAGATGATACTCGAACGGCGGCAGCCAAGCCCGCGTACTTGCCCAGATCGCCCCCAACGTGAGCAACACCATGGCCAGCCGGCCGAGCACGCTGCCTCGCCTCAACTGGCCCAGCACCCGCGCCGTCGCCCCGGGTGCCAAGGAAAGCTGGACCCGAGGAATGCGTGCGCGCTTGCGCACACCGTTGGATGGCATGGCCGCTACCTCGCGCGGGACCGGCGTTCTCGCGGCCCCTCCTCATACGCACGCACAATGTCTCGCACCAGCTTGTGCCGCACGATATCTCCCTCTGTCAATGTCACGTGGGTCAACCCCTCGATGCCTTGCAACCGCCGCAGCGCGTCGATCATGCCGCTCGGCACCGATGGCGGCAGATCCACCTGCGTAATGTCTCCCGAGACTACGATCTTGGAGCCACGGCCCATTCGCGTGAGAAACATCTTCATCTGGGCCACGGTGGTGTTTTGTGCCTCGTCCAAAATGATGAAGGCATCGTTGAGCGTGCGGCCGCGCATGTAGGCCAGCGGGGCCACCTCGATCAGATCCATCTCCGTGTAACGGCGGAGCTGCTCGTGGTCGATCATCTCCCGCAGCGCGTCGAAGAGCGGCCGCAGGTAGGGATTGATCTTCGCCTGCATGTCCCCCGGCAAATAGCCCAGGCTCTCGCCCGCCTCTACAGCCGGACGCACCAGCACAATCTTGCGAATCCGCTCCTGCTTGAGCGAGGCCACTGCCACCGCCACCGCCAAGTACGTCTTGCCGCTACCCGCAGGGCCCACGCAGAACACCACGTCGTGCTGCAAGATAGCCTGCACGTAACGCGCCTGGCCCGCCGTCCGCGGCTGTATCTTGCGCCCAGCGCTCAAAACCTCTAAAGACCATGTCTCGGGGGCGGGTACAGATCCCGTCACTCGCGCAAGGGCCCGACTCACGTCGTCCGGCCCCAGGCTCCCTTGTACGTCGCACAGCGACTTGAGTTCCTCAAGCACCTCCGTGGCGCGCGCAACCGAATCCTCGCTCCCTTCGACGTGAATGTGATCGTTCCGCGCAGAAACCCGCACCCCCAATGCCTCGCGGATCAGCCTGAGATGCTGGTCCCGGGTGCCGAACAGCGCCACTAGGGCGCGCGAATCGACCACGGCGATATTGGCTTCTGTCATCGTCGCCGGGCTACGCCCCGCTGTTCAATACAGGGCAGCACGTGGTCCCGCACTCCCTGGACAAAGATAGCATCCCCGCTCCCCGCCGCTCGTGGCACACGCGGGCGGGAAAACAGGCTCCTCGAACTGCCCGAATCGTCTTGCACGTTCCCTTTTATACCTCACAAGCCTAGGCCATTGCCAGCGGCATGTGGCCGATTTTCACAAATCCTTAAACAGAAAAGACTTGCACAAAACAGGCCCAACCGCACATCTCCTTCTAATAATAGTATTGTACGCAGTTTGGCCATTGCTAGCACCTGCTGCATCATCAGGCCGCCAGAGTTCGCCCCGCCCCGATCCCAGCCCAGGCTTCAAAGCCCGTCTTTCGATCAGACCGGCAGAATGCTTGCAGCGTACACTTATGACGCACCCAGGCCGTACACCCGAGAATGCTTGTAACCACCGCCCAAGGCTTGCTCGCCCCAGCTCGCCACCCTTGCCCGGCCGACTGTTGGCTGCCGCGTTCGGTTACCAGGCCCCGGCCCAGCTTTCCATACGGCTAGGGGATTGTCTTGCACGATTGCAGCCGCTATCCGTCGAGCATGTCACGCCCGCCTGCGTCGGCCGCTTGTGGCCCAGCCGCCACCAGCGACACCGCGTTATGGCTTTTGCTGCCGCCCTCTCTGGTCCTCGTTAACCGGCTCCAGCCGGCACACTCCTCATGGCCGCATTGCCAAACTTAGACCGTTACGCACGCCAGATGCGCTTCGCCCCACTGGGTGAAGAAGGACAACGGCGCATGGCCGCCAGCAGGGTTCTCGTCTGCGGCTGCGGAGCGCTTGGCAGCGTGCTGGCCAACACGCTGGCGCGTGCCGGGGTGGGAAGCATCCGCATTGTGGATCGAGACTTTGTCGAGCTTACCAACCTCCAGCGGCAGGTCCTGTTCGATGAAGACGACGTGGCCGCGGGCTTGCCCAAGGCTGTTGCGGCGGCCAACAAGCTGCGGCGGATCAACTCCCAGGTCGAGGTGGAGGCGATTGTTGCCGACCTCGACCACCACAATGCACTGGAGCTGTGCCGGGGGGTCGATTGCATCGTGGATGGCACAGACAACTTCGAGACACGCTTTTTGCTCAACGACGTCTCGCTCCAGCAGCGTACGCCCTGGGTCTACGGGGGATGCATCGGCGCAGAGGGCCAGACCATGACCATTGTTCCCGACCAAACGCCCTGCCTGCGGTGCCTGATGCCGGAGCCGCCCCCGGCCGGCACAACCCCGACGTGCGACACGGCAGGCATTCTGGCCCCGATCGTGAACGTGGTCGCCTCATACCAGGCGATGGAAGCCATCAAGATTCTGGCCGGCCGGCGCGAGGCCATACAGCCCTACTTAGTCGTGTTCGAGATGTGGGAGAACCGAGTGAGGCAGCTTCGCGTGTCGTCGCTAAGAGAGGGGGGTGGCTGCCCGGCCTGCCGGCGGCAGGAGTTTCCCTGGCTGTCGGGCGAGCGCGGCAGCCACACGGTGGCGTTGTGCGGGCGGAATGCCGTGCAGCTCATGCCGCCGCAGCAGGCTCGCGTTTCGCTAGAGGAGCTGGCTTTGCGCCTCCAGGGGGCTGGTCGAGTGACACAGAATCCATTTCTAGTCCGATTGGATGTCGAGGGGTACTCGCTTGCCGTGTTCGCCGATGGCCGGGCGATCGTCAGTGGAACCGACGATATCTCCCTCGCACGCACGCTTTACGCCCGGTACGTCGGCATTTGACAGACAAAAGGGGCTGCGTGGCGACTGCGCGCTTGGCGTAGCCCAAGCCTCCTCGCTTGTGCAGAACTGCTGGTGGCACAGGCATTCTTGCCTGTGCAGATGTGCCGGGCAGGTTTGGGCTGCCTGAGCAAGCGGGGACGCTTGCTCTACGTAGCCCAAGCCTCCTCGCTTGTGCAGATCTGCTGGTGGCACAGGCATTCTTGCCT
>FWPU01001874.1_pt1 | contig 60825 bp, 52 predicted proteins | sample 2228361 | NCBI WGS metagenome assembly FWPU01 (sample SAMEA103939777, study PRJEB20133) | metagenome
GCGAGGGTTCGGCGTGCAGACATGAGAACCTCCTCAGAAAGGTTTGACACTTCTACGAGTTATTATACCGGATTAATTTCTGGAAGACCATTAGCCTGTCACGTCACCGCCTGAAGGCGGCGGTATGGGGCGGTACGACTGGCGTCAGCCTGTTGTGCACCGCCTGAAAGCGGTGGGACGGGTACGCCAGGCGTATGGTTTTTCAGGAAACAACCTCCCTCAGCACGCGCCGGCGGGCTTCGCCCTGCTCGCCGAGGGCTTTATACCATTTTAGATTGTAGATTTTGGATTGGAGATTGCTGCGATGGCGTTGTGATGCGCTCTGATGAGCGTGCGCATGCGGCTTGTTCAATTCCAATTGGTATTAGCCCCACAGTGCACAATGCAGGCGTCACCCGCTGCCAGCGCCACCCGCCAGACGCTGCTCGCACGCACCATTATCGGCTATCGGCTATGCGCAGGCGTCACCCGCTGCCAGCGCCACGCGCTGCTCGCACGCACCATTATCGGCTATCGGCTATGCGCACCGGCGGGCTGCACAGGCCACGGAAGCGGCTTTCGCAATCAATAGCCGAGGCGTTTGCGCCTGTGGAAACGGATCATCTGGCGAGATACAACTGGAGTACTATCGAATACCGGCTATGCTGAACAACCATCATAGCCGGATGATACCGGTTATCGTTGATAATACCACACTGTCATATGCGGTTTCGGGCTTTGTGATGCCAGGAGTAGTACTCCAAAATCTAAAATCGAAAATCAAAAATGGTTATGACTCATGTGGATCGGTGTGATGTATGATAGACAAGCCTGAATGTATACACCGAGTCTTCTAACACAGGAGGCGCCATGAACCGCACGGTGATCTCTCAGATGTCTACCGCGGCTGCACAGCTATCGGTGCGCAGGCGACTCACGTCTGGTTTTGCGCTGGCTGTTGCGATCTGGATCACCGGTTTCATTGGTCATTTCACGCCGTTCGCAGAATGGCCCGCGCTCTTTCTCTATGTTATCGGTTCGATCGGCGTGACACTGGCGCTTGGGTTACGCGACCGTTTGTGGGAAGAGATGTGGGTGACGCGCCGTGGACTGGGACGCGCGCTGGCGTGGGGCGGCGGTGTTGGGCTCGTATTACTGGTGATCGACAATATCAACACCTACATGTACTACCGCGCAGGTGGTGCACCGATGGCGCAGATGGAAGCGATACTGATCGGGATGCGCCTGGTATTCTTCTTTCCGCTGCTGGTGCTGGCGGAAGAATTGCTCTGGCGCGGCGTTCTCCTTTCAGGATTGCACGACGCCGGGGTTAACCGCCATCTTGCAGTCCTGCTTACGACTGCCGCCTATGCGCTGAACCACTTCGCCGTTGCGCCGGTGGGCATGATCGAACGTGCGATGATGGCGGCGATGGGGTTGCCGATCGGGATTGCCGGCGGGTATCTGGCCCTCAAAACCCGCAGTGTGTGGGCGCCGGTCGCGCTCCACGGATTGACGATGATCTCGATGATCGTCGATATCTTCGTCATACCGCGACTGGTATGACACTATCTTCCTTTCGCGCGCAAAGAAAGGGAGCGATGCATCCGCTGCATCGCTCCGTACAATGACAACCAGGTCGAACGCCCGTATCAGCACTCGCTTACCGCCGACGGGGACGCTGGCGATCATCACTGCGCGGACCCCGGTCGCTGCCGCGCTCTCCGCTGCTGCTGCGCCCGCCGCCATCACGCAGACCGCGCCCGGCGCCTGCTGCGCGGCGATCCTCGGCTGTCTCGCCGGTCAGCAGCGCGCGTCGCGACAGGCTCACCTTGCCGGTGCCAGGCTCGATGCCGATAACCATGACATTGATTTCGTCACCCATCTTGATCACATCCTCGACATTCTCGACGCGACCGACATCGAGTTCCGAAACGTGCACCATACCGTCCTTTCCGGGCGCCAGGTTGACAAATGCGCCGAACGGCATGATGCGAACCACCTTGCCGAGGAAGATATCACCGACCTTGATCTCACGGGTCAGCGCCTCAACCATCGTCACTGCCTGTTGCGCAGCGGCGGCGTCAGCCGTCGAAATATACACTCGCCCATCTTCCTCGATATCGATCTGAGCGCCGGTCGCTTCGGTGATGCTGCGGATCGTCTTGCCGCCAGGACCGATGAGCGCGCCGATCTTCTCCGGGTTGATCTGCAGCGTAATAATGCGCGGCGCATACGGTGACAGTTCCTTGCGCGGCTCGCTGATCACTGCGTTCATCTTATCGAGAACGTACAGACGACCCTCGCGCGCCTGAGCAAACGCCTCGCGCATGATCTCGTAGGTGATGCCGGTCGTCTTGATATCCATCTGCAAGCCGGTGACACCTTTTGCGGTGCCCGCAACCTTGAAATCCATATCACCCAGGTGATCCTCGATGCCCTGAATATCGGTCAGCACGCGCCAGCGGCCGTCTTTGCCGGTAATCAGCCCCATGGCAATTCCCGCGACCGGCGCTTTGATCGGGACGCCAGCATCCATGAGCGCCAGCGATGATCCGCAGACCGACGCCATCGACGAGGAGCCGTTCGATGAGAGCGTTTCGGATACCAGGCGCATGGTGTACGGGAACTCCTCTTTCGACGGCAGCACGGCGAGCAGCGACCGTTCCGCCAGCGCACCATGCCCGATATCGCGGCGGCGCGGCGAACCGAGGCGCCGGATCTCACCGGTGCTGAACGGTGGGAAGTTGTAGTGATGGATGTATCGCTTGGTCGTTTCGATGCCCAGATCATCGAGGCGCTGCTCCTCGGCTGGCGATCCGAGCGTCGCCAGGGTCAGCACCTGCGTCTGACCGCGGGTGAACAGACCCGACCCGTGCACGCGCGGGATCAGTCCCACCTCGACCGAGATCGGGCGAATGTCTTTGGGACCGCGCCCATCAACACGCTCGCCGCGTTCGAGTATCATGCGCCGTACCTCTTCGTACAGAATGTTCTCGAACGCGGTAGAAACCGCAGCAGTACGCGCTTCGATCTCCTCCTCCGGTTCATCGGCAGTGAAATGCGCGATCACCTCGCGCTTGAGCGCCTCAGTCTGCTCGTCGCGCACCATCTTGTTCGCATCGGTGATCGCCTCGTACAACCGGTTCCCCAGCCACTGCTGGATCGCCTCTTCGAGCGACGTATCGACTGGCGGCGGAACAAACTCTTTCTTTGGGCGACCTGCCAGTTTCACCAGTTCATTCTGCAGATCGCAGATCTGCCGGCACACCTGGTGCCCCTGAATGATCGCCTCGAGCATCAGCTCTTCAGAAAGTTCCTCTGCCCCCGCCTCGACCATCAGCACCGCGTCTTTCGTGCCGGCTACCACCAGATCGAGCGCGCTGTGCGCCATGTCGGGCATTGGCGGATTGATCTGCAGTTTGCCGTCGATATATCCGACCTGCACCGCACCGACCGGACCGAGGAACGGGATATCGGAGATTGCCAGCGCTGCTGAAGCGGCGATAATCGCCAGCGGGGCTGGATCGTTGACCATATCGATGGAAAAGGTGGTGACGATGATCTGCACCTCGTTGCGGTAGCCTTCCGGGAAAAGCGGACGCAACGGACGGTCGGTGAGCCGTGAGGTCAGGATCGCCCCCTCGGTAGGCTTGCCTTCGCGTTTGAAGAAGCTGCCGGGAATCTTGCCCGCAGCGTACATTTTTTCTTCGTAGTCAACCGTCAACGGAAAGAAATCCACATCAGGGCGTGGTTCCTTTGATGCCACTGCAGTTGCCAGCAGCATCGTGTCGCCGCACCTCACCACCACCGCGCCGTTCGCCTGCTCGGCGAAGCGCCCCGTTTCCAGCGTAAGGGTACGGCCTGCAATGTCCATACTCACCGAATGAATCTGACGTTCTGACATAATCCTTCCTTGCACGCGGACCGTTGCCCGGTCCAATGCGGGGTGTCAGGCACTGGAGGCTGCGGTCGAATACGGTTCGGCTGCAATCTCCAATTCCTGACAACCCCAGACGTCCAATAAATGCGAGCCTGAGGCGCGTCCCCCAGGCTCATACACTCACTATGGGTTTTCGTAGGGTGGGCGTACACGTGATGCCACATCCCGATCCGTACACCTGGCGTTCTTCAGAGCCTGGGGTGTACGACACACACGCGCCGCGCTCCATGACGGCGCACTGATCGAGCGATGTGTGCACACCCCTGACGCCATGCTAGCGACGCAACCCCAGACTGTCGATCAACTTCCGATACGCATCTTTGTCTTTGCTTGCAAGATACGCCAGCAACCGGCGACGGCGACCGACCAGTTTCAGCAGCCCACGTCGTGAGTGGTGATCGTGCGCATGCACTTTCAGGTGCTCGATCAACCCGTTGATCCGCTCGGTCAGCAACGCCACCTGCACCTGCGGCGAGCCGGTATCGCTGCTGTGCACCTGATAATCAGCGATGATTGCCGTCTTTTCGTCTTTTTCCAGCGCCACGAGGAAACTCCTTGCATCTAATCGCGAACAGGCTGGCGCAGCCTGTCGTTCACTTCTTCCAAACCACATGCTAGTATACCATAAGATGCACGATCGTGCGGTGTGCCCCTGCAAAAACGCGCGAGAGGAAGCATTGGCAGTTCCCACGACGGAACATGGTATACTGGCATGGATGATTACATTCAAGCCTGGCATATGTCTGCACAGCTCTGCCTATGGATCAACAACGCATCAACCCGATTGAAATCGAACTGAAATTTCGCGTCGATGATCCATCGATCTTTCGGGCGCTGGCACGCCCGATCACCCTCGGCGATTTTCAGTTGAAGCCGGTGGGAGACGGTGAACACCAGCACAACACCTACTACGACACCCCCGACTTCCGACTGCGGGCGCAGCGCTATGGTCTTCGTGTACGCACTGTCGGTCATCATCGGATCGCGACACTGAAAGGCGAAACCCAGTCACGCGATGGTCTCCATCAGCGCCCTGAGTGGGAAATGCCCGTCGAGAGCGACGATCCGCTGCGCTGGCCTCCTGGCGATGTGCGCGATCGCGCGCTTGCGTTGGCAGGCGGCGCCCCGCTGCAGCCTGTGCTGACAATCGAAACTCTCCGTCGTCCGGTGCGTGTCTGGCGGGGAGCGCGTTGTGTCGCTGAAATGGCACTCGATGAAGGGGTCATCTATGCTGGCGGGCGCGAGCAGATGTTCTACGAACTGGAGATCGAATTGTTGCCCGAAGGTGCGCGTGACGACCTCGATCTGCTTGGGACGTTGTTGCGACAGCAGTTCCCACTGTCCCCCGACAATCTCAGTAAACTGGCGCGCGGTCTGGCGTTGCTCGACGAAGCGATATCAGACTCAGAGGATGCTGCAAAACGATTGAAAGGAAATGCTGTGATGTCTGTAGTGACTGAACGTTTCCTTGTCCGTCCGCTCACGCTGGCGCTCCTGGATCGTGCGGCCACAACCGGTGCGCTTCTGGGGGTGCATCGCAGGTTGTTGGGGCTGGCTGCCGCCTGCTACGATGCCGCGCTTGCCGCTGGCGTCGAAGCGCCGGAGCGCGCGGCGCGCGACATGCTGCTCTCAGCCCGCATCGACGACCTGGACGCCGATCAGCAGGCGCTGGCTGCTGCACTGCCGGGCATGGTACGCGCCAGAGTGCGCCCGCGTCGCGATCCTGCGTTCATTCGTCTCAGCGACAGCGACCAGAAGGCGGCGTTGCGCCTTGGCGCGATTCTGCGCCTGGCTGCGGCGCTGGCGGAGCAGGGCATCGGTACGCTGGCCGTCGCTCACGCGAATGGTTCGGTTGCACTGACCCTCGCAGCCGGGAATGATGACATGCTGGAGCGGATCAATGCGCGGATCGACCTCTGGCATGAGCATATCGGCCCGATTACGTTCTCCTTCGCAGAACGCGACATGCTGCCGCTGCTGCCGGTTGAACCGCTCGATCCGGCGTACACGGCGCTGAAACTTATCGATGGGTTGCAGGGAGGCGAACCGCTGGCGGAAGGGGCGCGGCGTATGCTGCGCCGCACCTTCGAGCGCCTGCTCGCCCGCATCGACGCCGTTGAAAAAGATGAAGACCCGGAGGATGTGCACGATGCGCGTGTGGCGACACGACGCCTGCGCGCCTCACTCCAGGTCGTCGAGGGGATCTTCGACACGGGTTTGTTGCGGGAGTTGCGGCGCGGGTTGCGGCGCGTCGCTCGTTCCCTCGGCGTTGTGCGCGACTATGATGTGTTTCTGGAGGCGGTGCGCGCCTTTCGTGATCGTCTGCCGGAAGAACGCCGCTCGATCATGGAACCGCTTCTCACTGCCATCGAATCGGCGCGAGCTCCTGCCCGCGCGCGCCTGATCGCCGATCTGAAATCGAAGCGTTTTGAGCGTTTTCTCTATCAATTCGCCGTGTTCCTTACCACCCCCGGCGTCGGAGTCGTCGATCAGACCGAAACCGGTGCGCCGACGCGGGTGCGCGACTTTGCCGGCAGCGCTATCTGGCGACGCTATGAGCAGTGGCGCGCCTTCGACGCTGTGCTCGATGGCGCGCCCGACGAAGTGCGCCATACGGCGCGCATCGCCGGCAAACGGTTGCGCTACACCCTTGAGTTCTTCGCCGATGCGCTCGGTCCCGGCGTCGATCAGGCGCTTGGTCCGTTGATGGACCTGCAAGAATTGCTCGGCAATCTCCAGGATGCCGTCGTTGCGCGTGAGCATATACGCGCGCTGAAACTGCTCGATGATCCCGGCGCGCAGGAGTATCTTGCGGCGCTCGATGCGGAGCATGATCGTCTGCTCACCGGCTTTTCGCGGTTGTGGGCGAAAGTCGACAGCGCCACCTACCGGAGACGATTGTTTGAACTGATCATTCGAATGTGACTATCGGACAGGAGTTGGAACCGTGACTGAAATGCAGAAGATCCCGCGTCGTGATGAGATTCCTGAACAGTACCGCTGGGATCTTACAACGATCTACCCGGACGATGCCGCCTGGGAGCAGGAAGTTGCCGAAATTGAGCGGATGCTCGGCGAGGTTGCCGCCCTGCAGGGGCGTGTTGTCCAAAGCGCCGATGATCTGCTTGCAGCGCTGCGTTTGCGCGACCAGGCGTCGATGCGCCTCTGGCAGGTCTATGTCTACGCCAATCGGCGTTTCGACAGCGATACGACTGACTCTGTCGGGCAGTCGCTCGCCGAACGGGCAGGGATGCTGGTGGCAAAGGTGGGCGCTGCTCTGGCGTTTATCGACCCGGAGATCCTGTCAGCGCCGGAAGAGCAGATACGCGCCTGGCTGCGGGAACATCCCGATCTGGCAGTGTACGAGTACGCGCTGGATCAACTGCTGCGTCAGCGCGCCCACATTCGCTCTGCGGAAGTCGAGGCGATCCTGGCGCAGTTCAGCGATATCACACGGGCGCCGGGCGAAATTTTCGAAGTGTTGACGAATGCCGACCTGAGTTTCCCGACGATCGAGGATGAACAGGGGCAGAAGGTGCAACTGTCGCATGGGCGCTACCTGCGCTTTTTGCGCAGCCCTGATCGGCGGGTGCGTCGCGATGCGTTTACCGGTTACTACAGCGTCTTCCAGGGGATCCGCAATACGCTCGGCGCGTCACTCGCCGCTCAGGTGCGCACCCACGTGCTTAATGCTCGTGTGCGCAATTATGCTTCTTCACTGGAAGCTGCACTGACCCCGAATGATATTCCGGTCGAGGTCTACCACAACCTGATAACGACGGTCAACGCCAGCCTGCCACGGCTCCATCGCTACTTCCGTCTGCGCCGGCGGATCATGGGGTTGGACGAATTGCACTTCTACGACCTCTATGCACCGCTGGTTCCCGAAGCCGATGTTGCGGTTCCATATGCGGAAGGGGAGCGTCTGGTGCGCGCGGCATTCCAGCCGCTTGGCGAGGAGTATGGCGCTGCTATCGCGGAAGCGTTCAGCAGTCGCTGGATCGACGTGTACGAGAATGTCGGCAAGCGCAGTGGCGCATACAGCGATGGCTCCTATACGACAGCGCCATTCATGCTGCTCAACTATCAGGATCGCCTGAACGATGCGTTCACGCTGGCGCACGAACTCGGGCATGCAATGCATTCCTACTTCACGCGCAAGACGCAACCCTATATCTATGGCGATTACACGATTTTTGTCGCTGAGGTCGCCTCTACGCTGAATGAAGCATTGCTGACCGACTATCTGTTACAGACGCGCGACGACCCGACCCTGCGGCGCTATCTGATCGTCGAGCAACTGGAGGACATCCGCACAACGCTCTTCCGCCAGACCATGTTTGCTGAGTTCGAACTCGAGATTCATCGCCGCGCAGAGGCGGGTGAGCCGCTGACGACCGAGCTGTTCAGCACGATCTATCGCGATCTGGTGGCACGCTACCATGGTACGGACGTGGTGCTCGACGAACAGATTGCACTGGAGTGGGCGCGGATTCCGCATTTCTACTACAACTTCTATGTCTACCAGTATGCAACGGGGCTTTCGGCGGCGCTCGCGCTCCATAAGCGCATCGTCAGCGAGGGCGCCCCGGCGATTGAGCGGTATCTGCGCTTCCTCCGCAGCGGGTCGTCTCGCCCTTCGATTGAATTGCTGCGTGATGCTGGCGTTGATATGCTCTCGCCGGCGCCGATTCAGGCGGCGATGGATCACTTCGATGCATTGCTTGGCGAACTGGAACAGATGACCGACGTGGCGTAACGGTGACCTGACAGGTTTTTGGTATGAGCGCTGGTTTGCTCTCACCCCTAGCCCTCTCCCTCAGCGTGGGAGAGGGTTTTCGTTCATCGCGTCAGAACAGGTCAAACCTGCACGTTCGGGGTCGATGCCCTCTTTGATGCACCTGGCAGGCGGGTCGGTTCGACAGGTTCGCAGTCAGCCCGCCAGAATGCACCAGCGGTCCCGTCAGCATCTCTGCCGAACTCCATCTATGTCCCGCTCAGCACACAGCTCAACCCCTCCAGCAGTCGATCAATGTCGGCTGGGGTGTTGTACGCCTGGATAGAAATGCGTATGAGAGGCATGCCTTCCCACTCGAAGCAGGGAACTTCGATGCGGAACTCGTTCCAGAGGCGCGCCTGAACCTGCTTCGGGTCGCATGGCGGCAGCGGGAGCGCGCGCATCTGCACCCACCAGTCGGCGCCGTCGGGAGTGAGCGGCGCACATCCGGTGATCGCAACGATACGATGAGATGCCTCAGCCAGCAGGTCGTGGCATGCCTGTCGCACCGTTGTCCAGTTGTTGGCGGTCTGGAAGTCAATTGCCGCTGGCACGCTGAGAAAGGCGGAGGGATCGTCGGTGCCCATCCACTCGTAATAGTCGCGGAACGACGCCCCTTCCGGATATGCCAGAAAACTCGAACGCATCGGATGGCGCGGCTGCCATCCCCAGCTGACGATCAGCGGCTCCAGCATGGCCTGTCGTTCGGGATGGGCATAGAGGAACCCGGCGCCCTTGGGCGCGCACAGCCATTTGTGGCAGTTGCCGCCATAGAAATCTGCGTCGATTGCCTGCAGGTCCAGGTCGATCTGTCCAAGCGCGTGTGCGCCGTCGATCACCGTTATGATGCCTGCTGCGCGCGCGCGTTTGCAGATTGCCTCAACCGGCATGATCATTGCCGTTGGCGAGGTGATGTGGCTGAGCGTGATGACTTTCGTGCGTTCGGTGACGCCGCTCCAGATCTGCTCGACGATGGCGCCGGCATCTGTGGCGGGCAGCGGAACCGGCTGCGGGATGTACGTCGCGCCGCGTTGTTCGCAGACGTAGCGCCAGGCGCGCTCGACCGCGCCGTACTCGTGAGTGGTTCCCAACACTTCGTCGCCGGGTTGCAGGTCGATCGAGCGCGCGACGATATTCATTGAATAGGTGACGTTAGGGACAAACACGATATCCTGCGACGCAGCGCCAATGAACGCTGCCAGGCTTGATCGCGCGTCTGCCAGCAAGCTGTTGAGCCGTCGCCCCAGAAACTCGACCGGCTGTTCTTCAAGGGTGCGTTGCCACTGCTGGTACGCCTCGAACACAGGGCGGGGACACGCGCCGAAACTGCCGTGGTTCAGAAAGGTGATGTCGGATCGGAGAAGAAAGAGGCTGGATGGGTGCATAGAGAACTGATGTGCTATGACGTGTCGCCTCGCTCGATGTGAAGCGGACGAGATGCGGATACCTGACTCCTGCGATTATCGCAAGAGTTCGATCAGGTGTCAACCAGGCTGGCTGCCAGGTTCTGGAGACATGATCTGTCCACAGGCAGCTCTCCACGCTGGGCGAATGCCCGTGTGCGCGTCAGTCCGGTTGTTCTCACGTGTTGGCGTTCGCCGAAAACGCCGCTTTGCCCATCTCGCGCATTGCCGGGCGCCAGACCCGTTCCGCCAGCGATGGCGCGCGCGCCGGGGGCGTTGACCATCCTGTCAGCCGGTTCTCCTCCAGCCTGCGATCCATTGCGTGAGACCTCAAGGGTCGGGCGCGTTCGCACGTTTCGCGTTCGCACGTTTCACGTTCTACGCTGAACCACCTGCCAGTTGACCGCATGCTGCCGCGATGGATACACCGCGCTCGACGCGCACGGTGCAGGCGATGCCGCGTTCGCGCAGGATGCGCTGGAACGTCAGCACGCGACGACGTTCTGATCGTCCGAGGGGCATGCCGGGGACCGGATTCCACGGGATGAGGTTGACGTGAACCAGCTGCAGCGGCAACCCGATCGGTCCTGCCTCGCCGCGCAACAGCGCCGCCAGTTTTGCGGCATGCTCCGGCTCATCGTTCTTCCCCTGCAGGAGCACATACTCGAACGATACCCGCCGCCCGGCGGTTGCCAGGTAGTCGCGCACGGCATCGAGCAGCGCCGCCAGCGGGTACCGGCGATTGACCGGCATCATGGCGCTGCGCAGGTCGTCATCGGGGGCGTGGAGCGAAATCGCCAGATTGATCGGCAGTGTCTCCGTCGCCAGGCGCCGAATGCCCGGAACCAGCCCGACCGTCGAGACGGTCATACTGCGCGCGCCTATGTTCAGCCCGCGCGGATCGTGCATGATCTCCACGGCGCGCCACCAGCGGTCATAGTTCGCAAATGGCTCACCCATGCCCATGAAGACAATGTTCGTCAGGCGTGAGGCGGAACTGACCGGTGGGACGAAGGGCGCATCGCTTTCCAGATCATCCGGCGTCCACCAGGCGTCGTCTTCTGGCAGTTGGGTCACCGGTGCAGGGTGCTGACCCGCAGCGAAACGACGCATCTCGCGCGCTGCCCAGACGACCTGCGCGACGATTTCGCCTGGCGACAGGTTGCGCAGCAGACCGAGCGTTCCCGTGGCGCAGAAGACGCATCCCATTGCGCACCCCGCCTGCGTCGAAACACATACCGTTGCACGGTCCGGGTAGATCATCAGCACACTCTCGACCAGTGCGCCGCCGGGAAGACGAAACAGCGCCTTGCGCGTCAACCCGTTGTCTGCCGTTTGCACCTGTTCCGGCGTCAACGGTTCGAGACGTGTCTCGGCGGCGAGTCGTTCCCGCAGTGAGAGCGGCAGGTCGGTCATCGCCAGCGGTGAGTCGGTCAGGTTCACATACAGCTGGCGAAAGACCTGACGGGCGCGGTAGGCTGGCTGCCCCCAATCGGTCAGCAGGCGCTCCATGTCCGCCAGCGACAGATCATACAGATTTGGCAAAGTGTCACGCTTTGTCATTGGAAGCGTCGTTATAGCGCGTGGGCGATCGCTGCCGCCACCTGCGCCGCGATACGTGCATTCTGGCGCAGTAACGCAACGTTGGCGCGCACACTTTCGCCGGCGGTTTCGCGTGCGAGCGCTGCCAGGAGAAATGGGGTCACCGCCGGACCGTGAATCCCTTCCTTCGATGCAGATTGCAGGGCGCGTGCGATAGCCGCCTCGACCGTTGCACGATCCAGGGCATACGCCGCAGGCGGCGGCACTGCCAGCAGCATGCCGGCGCCGCCGAGCGCGCGGTGGGCATTCCATGCGCGTGCAACAAACGAAGCGTCCGGCGCCGGGGCAACCGGCAGACCGCTCGAGGCGCTGTAGAATGCCGGAAATTCGGCGGTGCGCCAGCCGAGTGTCGGCACGCCGCTGGTTTCGAGGTACTCCAGCGTCGCAGGCAGATCGAGGATCGCCTTGGCGCCGGCGCATACCACCAGCACCGGTGTGCGCGCCAGTTCCGTCAGATCGGCAGACACATCCCAGCTCTCGCGCGCACCGCGATGCACACCGCCGATTCCGCCGGTTGCAAACACCTGCACCCCTGCCAGATGCGCGAGCGCCATTGTTGCGGCAACCGTTGTTGCGCCATCGCCGCCTGCCGCGATCACATACCCAAGGTCGCGCCGTGAGACTTTCGATGGGCGATTGGGCAGATCGGTTCGGGCAAAACGCTCGATTGCCGCCGGGTCCATTCCGACGGTCGGTACGCCTGCTACAATCCCGACGGTCGCCGGGACGGCGCCGCTGTCGCGCACTTCCTGTTCCATGGCGCCTGCCAGTTCGAGGTTGTGCGGGTATGGCAACCCGTGAGAAATGACCGTACTTTCCAGTGCGACGACCGGTCGTCCAGCAGCGAGCGCTGCCTGAACTTCAGGAGCAATAACCAGTTTCATGGGAGCACTCCGCGCGCAACATTGCGTCATAACGAACCTGGACGCCCTGCGCGACAGTCTGCAAGCCAAAATCGACAATCCGGCATGGTCTCACTCCTTTTCCGCCACTTCGACCGCCCACGCATGCACCCCCTGCGTCGTAAACGAGAAATGGCGGATCTGCACGCCGGCTTCGATTAACACCCGCTCGAGTTCGAGCCGCCGGTCGAAGGGACACGCGAAGACCATAAAACCGCCGCCGCCGGCGCCGGTGATTTTGCCGCCCCATGCGCCGTGACGGCGCGCCAGCGCATAGATGTCTTCGACCTCCGGCGGCGCGATGTACGGCGAGAAGGCTTTCTTCACCTCCCACGCATCGTGCAGCAGCCTGCCGAAGTCGGCGATCCGCAAACTGCGCAGCAGACGAACCGCTTCATCGACGAACGCTTTCGTTTCATCGTGGTAGCGCAGCGTATCGCCTTCCTTCAGGCGACGCACCTGATCATCGACCAGATGCTGAGTGAGCAGTTTACGACTGCCAATATATCCAAGGAGCAGACAGCTCTCCAGTTCGAGCAACGCAGTGGGATCATTCAGCACCGGTTCGACAATCACGCGCCCGTTGCCGAAGTGATACACACACATGCCGCCAAACGCCGCCGCATACTGATCCTGTCGCCCGCCGGGAATACCCAGATCGACGCGTTCGATCCGGTAGGCGAGTTCCGCCAGCGTATGCGGGTCGAGATTGATCTGATAGGCGGCGCCGATCAACTTCAGCATGCTGACGACCAGCGCCGATGATGAGCCAAGCCCGGAGCCGGGCGGCACATCGGAGAACATGATCACCTCGACGCCTTCGGAAGGCGGCATGGCAGCGTCGAGCACCGCCTGCGGCAGATCGAGCCGCCCATCCCAGTGCCCGGTCGTTTTTCGACTGACCTCTTCCAGGTCGAGTGACCGGATGATAATTCCCGGTTCTCTGCTGGGGCGCAGCATGCAGCGCACATATTTATCGATCGTACAATTGAGCACCTTGCCGCCATGTTCTTCAGCATACGGGCTGACATCGGTGCCACCGCCGAAAAAGCCGATCCGCATCGGCGCTTTGGCTTTGTAGATCCGCATGGAACGCTCCTGTTGGAATACACGCGCCGCAGTATAACACGTTTTGCCGTGAGTAGCGCATTCTTAACCCTGTTGCGCATACTTCTTTTCCACACCAGGAGTGCAGGTGGCATATGATGAATCACACACCTCACTACTGCTATTTCCGAAAAATCAGGAGAGGAGTGCTTCCATCCTTTCATTTCAGCGATGGTCTTTCGTTTCACAATTCATGGCGAACAGGTGACGATCAGCGCCAAACCTGGTTCGATCAGCGTCATGTTCGGTACATATGAGGTGCTGACGTATGATCGTGGCGGTCGGTTGTGGGCGCTGGTTCGCAATGGTTGCGCCTACCGGCGTGGGCTGAATGGTCAGGTGCTGGAAAAGCGCCACGTGGACGGCCTCCTGATCCGGCGGCGCCTGAGCGATGCAGAGGCGACCGATCTGATCGGCTCAGCAGCGGCGCGAATAGCGGCATTGCGTGATGCGCTGGTAGTTATGGAGGCCGCGCGTGTCGGTATGAATGGTGCGTCGGGTGAGATGCTGGAGATGATCGAACGCGCAGCATGCTTCGATGCCGCAGCACACCGTGCAGATTGTGCAACGTTCGTCCGGGTGTACGATCCGGTCGGCATCCTGCCGCCGGATCAGTATATGGCAGTCGTGGTACAGGCGACGGAAGGATGCTCATTCAATACCTGCACCTTCTGCGACTTCTACCGTGATCGTCGTTTTCGCATCAAATCGCCCGACGAGTTTCGCATGCATGCACAGGCGGTACGCGCGTTTCTCGGCGACTCGCTTGCGATGCGGCGATCGATCTTTCTGGGAGAGGCGAATGCACTGACGGCGCCGACCCGTCGACTGGAAGCGTTTATGGAGATTGCGCGCGAAGAAATTGGCGCGCTGCCCATCCATGGGTTTCTGGATGGATTGACCGGCAGGAAGAAGAGCGTGGAGGAGTATGCGCGTCTGGGTGCGCTGGGATTGAAGCGGGTCAGCATCGGGCTGGAGAGCGGGCACGATCCGCTGCTGGCGTTCGTCCAGAAACCATCGAGCGCCGCCGATGTTGCAGAAACGGTGACGATGTTGAAACAGGCGGGCATTGCGGTGAGCCTGATCGTACTCGTCGGGCTGGGGGGCGATCGTTTCGCTGAAGGACATGTTGCCGATACGGTCGCCTTGCTCAACCGGCTTCCACTCAGCGCCGGGGATATTGTGTATTGCAGCACGCTCGTTGAACCCACCCATGCACCGTACAGCGCGCGCATAGCGGAAGCGGGCATTCGACCGCTCGACACCGCCGAACTTCGAGCACAACGTCAGGCGATTGTGGAGAGCTTGCGTTTCGGACCATCCGGTCCACAGATCGCCACTTACGATATTCACGAGTTCATTTATTGATCGGAGGTCGAGATGGTTCGGGGACGCATCATTGTAGATACGGAACGCTGCAAGGGATGCGGATTGTGTGTCGCGTTCTGTCCGAAAGGCGTTGTGCATCTTGCGGCTGCACTCAATGCTGCCGGTCACCATCCCGCGCATCTGCACGACCCCGACGGTAAATGCACCGGATGCACCCTTTGCGCTCTGGTATGCCCTGAAGCGGCAATCACGGTCTATCGCACATTCTCCGTCAAAGCCAGTGTCACAGCTGGCGGCGTGTGCGCTCTGGAAGCGGCGTCGTAACTGCTCAGACGATGAACACAAAGAGGAGTTCGCAATGGCGCGAGAACTTCTGAAAGGCAATGAAGCAATTGCTGAGGCGGCGATCCGTGCCGGACTCGATGCCTACTTCGGGTACCCGATCACACCGCAGACCGAGCTTCTCGAATATCTGGCGCAGCGCATGCCTGCGCTTGGGCGTGCATTTGTGCAGGCGGAGAGCGAGGTGGCTGCCATCAACATGGTGTATGGCGCTGCCTGCGCCGGGAAGCGCGTGATGACGTCGTCTTCGGGTCCCGGCATCAGTTTGATGCAGGAGGGGTTGAGTTATATTGCAGGCGCCGAACTGCCCGCGGTTGTGGTTGATGTGATGCGTGGCGGTCCTGGGCTGGGAAATATCGCCGCCTGCCAGTCGGATTATTTTCAGGTGACCCGTTCAGCCGGGCACGGTGATTTCCGTCCACTGACGCTGGCGCCTGCGACCATTCAAGAGGCCATTGATCTCACCGGGCTGGCGTTCGACCTGGCGGAACAGTACCGCATGCTGGTGATCCTGCTGGTCGACGGCAACCTGGGGCAGATGATGGAGCCTGCCGAGTTGCCGCCGTTCCGCCAGGACGCCGCAGCAACGCCGGAGTGGGCTGTGAACGGGGCGAATGGGCGGCCACACCGGATCATCACGTCGCTCTACCTCCAGCCCGAAGCATTGGAACGGCACAATCTGGCATTGCAGAAGAAACTTGCGCTGATTGCCGAACGCGAGCAGCGTTTCGCCGGTCTGTATCTGGAAGACGCCGATCTGATCGTCGTCGCCTTCGGCAGTGCAGCGCGTGTGGCGCAGAACGCCGTCGAAGCCGCGCGCGCGCGCGGCATGGCGGTCGGGTTGTTCCGTCCCATCACCCTGTCTCCTTTCCCTGCCCGGTATCTTGCCCCGCTCGCGCCGCGCGCGCGCGCGTTCCTGGTGGTCGAAATGAACGCCGGTCAGATGGTGGACGATGTGCGTCTCGCCGTCGCCGGTCGTGCGCCGGTGCGCTTCTACGGACGATTGGGCGGCGTCGAAATGCTGCCGGATGAGGTGGTGCAGGCGATCGAACAGACCATGCATGATACGCGCGTCACAAAGAATGGTGCGCGCAGACTCGATGCGGAGGTGCAGCGATGATTGCTGAAGAATGTGTGTACCAGCGTCCGGTCGGGTTGACTGCCGCGCATACGCATTATTGCCCCGGCTGCACCCACGGTATTGCTCATCGCCTGACTGCAGAAATACTTGAAGAACTTGGTGTTCTGGGTCGCACAATTGGCGTCGCTTCCGTCGGATGCTCGGTGTTCGCCTATAACTACATTGCCTGTGACTTCGTCGGCGCTGCACACGGGCGCGCGCCGGCAGTCGCGACCGGTCTGAAGCGCGTGTTGCCCGACCGGATTATTTTCACCTACCAGGGTGACGGCGACCTGGCATCGATTGGGTTGGGCGAGGTGTTGCACGCTGCGACCCGTGGTGAACAGATTACGGTCATTTTCATCAACAATGCGATCTATGGCATGACCGGCGGGCAGATGGCGCCAACATCACCGCCTGGCATGGTGACAACGTCATCGCCGGGCGGTCGCGATCCGCAACAGACAGGGTATCCGGTGCGGGTCTGCGAACTGGTGGCGCAGATGGGCGGTGCGGCGTATGTGGCGCGTCGCAGTCTTCACAACCCGACGGAAGTCCGCAAGGCGAAGAAAGCGCTGCGTGCTGCGTTCGAGTGCCAGATTGCCGGTCGTGGATTTGCGCTGGTCGAACTGCTCTCCACCTGCCCGACCAACTGGGGGATGGCGCCGGTCAATGCGCTCCACTGGGTCGAAGAGCGGATGCTACCGGTGTTTCCCCTCGGAGAGTTCAAGAATGTTGAACGTTGAACGTTCCACGTGGAACGTTCAACGTTCGCACGTTCAACGTTCCATGCGCACGATTGAGGAGACCTATGTACCACGATCTGATCATCAGCGGTTCTGGCGGGCAGGGCGCGCTGTTTGCCGGGCAGTTGCTGGCGTATGCCGCAATGGATGCCGGTTTTCAGGTGACCTGGATGCCGTCATATGGACCTGAGATGCGCGGAGGGACGGCGCACTGCACGGTGATCGTGTCCGATGCGCCGATCGGTGCGCCGCTGGTGCGCAACCCGCAAACGGTCATTGCGCTCAATCGTCCTTCGCTCGACAAATACGAGCCATTGGTCGCACCTGGCGGTCTGCTCATCTACAACAGTTCGCTTGCCGGGCGCGAACCGGAGCGACCCGATATCACCCTGATCGCTGTGCCAGGCAATGATCTGGCGCGTGAAATCGGCGATGAGCGCGTGCTCAATATGGTGATGTTGGGGGCGTTCCTGCGCCTGCGACCGATCCTGCCGATCGAAGCGGTCTGCCAGGCGCTGGAGCGCCACATGGCAAAGCGACGCCGGGAACTGCTGACGCTGAACGTTGCAGCGCTCGAGCGCGGATTTAGCGCCCCAGCCGTTCCCGTACCGCATTGATAATCGTCTCCGGCGCGGGGAAGCCGCCGTCACGATACATCGAGTGGATCAACTCGCCATCCACGGCAACGTCGAAGGCGCCGTCCTGCCAGGGGATGATCTCGATGCCTGCGATATCATAGCGAAAAGCGTTCATCAAAGCAGAAACGAGTTCGAGCGTCTGTGGCTCATAACCACATGATGCACAATACACAATTCTGATTTTGGGGAGCGATCGCCCACCCTCGAGTTCCATCGTTACGCCTCCTGGTGAATTGTCAGCCCTTGCTGGATCAGTTCCCGCAGTTCACGCACGACCTCGCGGTCAGCCTGCACGCGGGTTTCGGCGCGAAATGCGGCGAACGCCTGCATGAGCCGCGCGCGCGCAGCGTCGGGCATCACTGCAATCGAGGTTCCTGGCGCCACATCAGCAAATGCAGGGTCAGTCGCATACAGGTTCGCCATCATCTTTTCCTGCATCTCGGTGATCACCGCAGGGCGCTCGATCCAGTGCCCGATCGGACGAAACTGCTGATCGAAGAATGCAAAGACCGGGATTGAACGATGAACGCCCTGATTCAGATACTGATCCATCAGGTCGGAATTCTGGTCACGCAGAAAGACGCGAATATCGAGTTTGCCACTTTCGGCGGCGAGTCGCCCCAGTATCGGAACATTGGCGATGGCATCGCCACACCAGTCCTCGGTGATCACCAGAACATGCAGCGGTTCGGGCAGGTTTCTGAAGAACTCGATGTCATCGGTTGACGGCTCGACGGTGCGTTCATTCTCTTCCAGACGCTCGCGGTTGCGGGTCATCTGCGCTTTGTACTCGTCGTAGGTCATACCCTGCTCGAAACGTTCACGTGTGACGGTCATAGCGTGCTGATTCTCCTTTGTTGTTGATCGCGCCAGAACATGCATGGACACATGATACCCTGTTGGGGTATCATGCACATCCACAGTGCCAGTACGAAAACTCTCCATCAAAGGATGGTTACGACCGGGCAGGATCGAGACGCACTGCGGCGCCCGCTTCGGCGCTGCGATAGATTGCGTCCACGATCTCGGTGACCTGTAACGCCTGGTACGCCTGTGAGACCGGTTGTCGTCCTTCGAGGATCGCACCGACGAAATCGGCGGTCTGCACATCGCCAGGGTTGTCGCGCTCGCCCGGCATCCAGTCGGGTTGCCAGCTGATCAGCATATTGAGGTGCGCCTTATTGACCTTCGGCGGAAAGACCTCCAGCCCTGCGGTTGTTCCCGAAAGCGAGACATTTTCGTAGTTCTCGGGAATATTCAGCGCCCAGGAGCACTCCAGGAGCATGCTTGCGCCATTGGCGAAACGAATGAATGCTGCCGCCTGATCCTCGACGGTGAACTCGCGATAGTTCCACTGCCCCCAGGGATTGACGTTCGGCGCTTTGCCGAGGTGCTGCGAGATGCTGGCGCAAACCTCGACCGGTTGCGGGTTGCCCATGAGCCAGAGTGCTGTGTCGAGCAGGTGGACGCCGAAATCGATCATGGCGCCACCGCCCTGAATATGCTTTTGTACGAACGTTCCCCACGACGGCACGCCCCGGCGACGGAGCGCATACACCCGCGCCATATACACATGCCCCAGTTCGCCGGAGTCGATGATGCGTCGGGCAGCGCGCACCGGCGCTGTATGACGATAGTGGAAGGCAATACTCAGGATCTTGCCGCTGCGTCCGGCGGCTGCAACCATGGCGCGACCTTCGACCGGATCGAGCGCCATTGGCTTTTCGCAGAGCACGTGCAACCCGGCATCGAGCGCTGCAATCGACGCTGGCGCGTGGAATTTGTTCGGTGTACAGATCACCACTGCATCGAGTTTCTCTTTCTCGAACATAACGTGATAATCGGTGTACACACCGGGAATCTCGTATTCTTTTGCAGCCGACTCGGCCAGATCGACGACGACATCGGAAATGGCAGCCAGCCGGACGTTAGGATGCTTCTTGAAGCACGGAAGATGGCGCCCGCGCGCAATGTTGCCGGCGCCGACGATCCCGACATTAATGATCGTTGAGGTGGTCATGATAGAACGTTCTCTCTGCAATACTCAAGACGGAAGTGAGTCAAGGCGTACCTGGCGCTGTTCGTGCGCCGATCGATTGGATGCTTCCATCAATTTCGTCAGGGCGAGCGCTGCCTGAACATTAGCAGTATGACGCGCGCCGCGCTGGATGTGGTCGACCCACTGGACGAACGGGAGCGGCGATGATTCGGGAATCTCCTGCTCGAGCCACCCTTCTGCACTGCGCACACGCAAGACTGGCGGCGGCGCCTGGTAGATCAGGCTGGTGCGCGTGCCGTGAACCTCGACGGTAAATGGCGACGCAGGCGTGACAAAACCGGCTTCAACGACCGCTAATGCACCGCTGGGGTAGCCAAGGGTGACGACTGCATTGTCTTCCACAGCGCGCCCGGTAACGAACCCATACTGCGCGCTGACAGTCTCCGGCAGCCCAAGGATGTGGTGCGCCAGATACATTGGATGGCACCCCAGGTCAATCATCGCACCGCCGCCACACTGTTCCAGGTCATAGAAATGGGGCGGCAGCCATCCGTCCGGGTTTTGTTCCGTGCGTAAAGCGCCATTGTGCGCCATGCGCGTGCGCACCAGCGTTACATCACCCAGGACACCGCCGGCAATGAGGTCATCAATAGCCTGCAGGTATCCTGCCGAGAGTTGTGGCAGCGAGACGGTCAGCACCACATTCGCCTGTTCGACTGCTGCAATGATCTGGCTGGCTTCGGCGAGCGTCGGTGCAAGCACTTTTTCGGTGAAGATGTGTTTGCCGGCGCGTGCTGCAGCAACCATCACATCGTGGTGCATCGAGGTCGGCGCGTCGACGATCACTGCATTGATCGTCGCCGACGCCAGGAGGTCATCGAGTGATTCGTAGAACGGCACGCCCAGTTTTTCAGCAGCAGCGCGCCCGCGGTCTGGCATTTCGTCCCAGACGGCGCCGATCGTGACATCGGGATGGCTCTGTGCCTGACGAGTGTAGTCCCAGGCGTGGACGTGCCAGTAACTCAACATGGCGACGCGAATCATGGTCGCACATTCCTTTCCAGCATACAGCAGGTCGTGCGGGGAGGCAGAGAGGACTCCTTCGGGGTGACGCACTATCTCCGCGCGAACCAGAATGAATGGCGTTTCACCCGTCGCGATTATACCACCAGTTCTGGATTACCTCACCATAAATTCGTCCCTCGGGAACAGGTCGCGGTTTGTGTCGTTCGATGGCGTGCGGGGGGTTGATGGATCGGACACGACCGGCTGGCGCCTGACAAGGTACTCATCGAGCCATTCCAGAATGTCTACTCCAGACTTCTGATAGTACTCGCGCGTGAACGGATCTTCGAGCCGCTGGAAGATCGCCTGCACGTCAAGTTCGATTGGCGCATTGCTGCCGATCAGAATATCGCCGAAATCGATAAAGTGTGGAAAGACCTGTACAAAGGTCGTGCGCACCCGCTCGGTTGGAACCCACGTTACAACCAGACCGCCGGGGTTCAGATGGTTGAGGGCAAGACGGAAGTATTCTTCAGAATAGAGGTTTCCCGCATATGCACTATTCGGGCGGAGGGCATCGGCTTCGATGACATCGTAGGTGCGCCCCTGCTGCATAAGGTACGACCGTCCATCGGTGATCTCGTAGGTGATCCGGGGATCGCTCAGAATCGATACCAGTGCCGGATACTCGCGCCGCTGCGCCATTTCTCGCAGCATATCCATCTGTGAGCCAACGATCTCGATACAGACGATTTCCCTGGTTTCGGCGCGTCCGCCAGCGTGGAACAGCGTATCTCCCGATCCAAGCCCGATGATCGCAATTGTTTGTGGGTTGGGATGGATCAACACCGGCAAAAACCCCAGGATGCTGTGCGTCCAGCCATAGGGAATTGCGCTCTGTCCTATTCCATTGGACATCACGTATGACCGACGGGAAAAGTCGCTGGCGCTGCTCTTGATCAACGCCAGACCCGTATTGTCTTCGGCAATGATCACATTCGATGGCGGAACACCGTGCAATGTCGCCCAAAAGGTTTGTGAATCCGGCACAATGGCTGCCATGCCGGCGACCAGCGCAACACTCCCGGCATACGCAACACGACGCGCCCAGACGCGCGCCAGACACGCCCACGCCGCCAGAACGAAGAAAAGCCCGGAAAGGATGCTCAACACCCGCAGGCTATCGGTCGTTCCCAGCAACGAGAGCGCCGCCAGACCTGTCAGCAGTGTACCAGCCATGCTGCCGATGATATTCGAGGTCTGCAACCAGCCGACACGTCGCCCCAGTGCGTTCGGGTCGCGCTGCACAATCTTCTGCAAGAGTGGAAAACTCATTCCCATAAGCACGGTCGGTACGCCGATAAAGAGGATGGGTAACAGGAGGTAGAGGAGCAGAAAGTATCTTGCGTACTGCAACTCCTCGAAAGGTAAGGCATCAGGATTGAAGGCGAGAAGAGGGAGCGCATCGACTGCGGCGCCCGCGTTGAGTGGTTCATATCCTTCAAAATAGTGCCAGAACGGCGCCAGCGCCGGGGATTGACCGACCTGTGTAACAAAGATGGTCAATGGAGCAATTGCACATGCAGTCACACTACCCTGCAAGAGGAAGAAAGGGCGCACCGGATTGCGGGTATGGGATGCCCAGCGAATGCCCAGGAAGGTGCCGAGCGCCAGCCCTCCCAGGAACATGGTCAGCAGCGTCCCAAAGGTGAAAGCCGTCGATTTGAGCATGACCCCCAGAATGCGAAACCACAGGATCTCGAGCGAGAGTGCAATGAAACCAGAAAGACCATAGAGTGCAATCCAGACTGGAACCGGAAACTGCCTGGCAGACCCTTGCTCGCTTTCCGGTCGTTGTTCAGACTCAATCGATATGGCGTCGTTGTCCGCCGACGTTCGCGTCGAGCGTATCAGCAGCCATGCCATCGGAAAGGCAGTCAGTGCAACCAGGAAGTTGATCGCAGCCCCTATCTGCAAAATAGTCTCGAAACTGTACTGCCGCAACAGCACCCAGGTTGTCACTCCGGCGCCAACCGCTGCACCAAGGGTGTTGATGCCGTAGAGACTGCCGATCGCGCCTGCCGCCATGTCGATTGATCGTGTGATCGCCCGTGATAGCGCCGGCAGCGAGACACCCATGCAGAAGGTCGGGATCAACAGACTCACAAACAAAACCACTGCCATCAGCAGCGGCGAAGACGAAAGAGACGCGAAGCGCTGGTAGAGCCAGTCGTAGTACAACCCCTTGCTCAACAGCGCGAATATGGCTATCCCCAACTCAACGCCGGCAAACAGCGCCAGATTTCTCCAGCGCGACAGGCGATCCGCCAGATACCCGCCGGCGAGGCTGCCTGTTCCCATGCCGCCCATATAGGCTGCAACAATAATGGTCACCGAGTAGACATCAGCGCCTGAAAAGAAACCGAGCATACGTTGCCAGATCACCTGGTAGAGCAGCGCCGAAAAACCAGACGCAAAGAAGATGATCAGCGCTGCAGAAGATACGAACCGCTCGGCATGGGAAAAAGATTGCTCACGAGAATGAACAAACATACGGTTCGCCGCCAAATCCTGCCTCCTCTCCGGTTGACCAGCCCCGGGTGATCGTTACCGAGACAACTATACCATAGCGGGGTGACCGGGATATACCACTCCCTTGATTACTGGTTGACGTCTTATACCATTTTAGATTTTAGATTTTGGATTGGAGATTATCGCGCAGGGCGTTCTGATGCGATTTGACGGAACTTCGTTTGCGGAGTATTCAAGTGGAATTGGTATTACTATCAAATGAAGCCTGGCGTCAGCAGTCCATAGAGCAGGCGTCAGCAGTCCATAGAGCAGGCGTCAGCAGTCCATAGAGCAGGCGTCAGCAGTCCATAGAGCAGGCGTCAGCAGTCCATAGAGCAGGCGTCAGCAGTCCATAGAACGGACGCCTGGCTTATGGTTTTTCAGTAAACAATTCCCTCTATCCCACGAAGGTGGACTTTGCCCGGTTGGAGCACGGCGCGAACGGGCGGGCGGCGCCTGGTTGGGGCACGGCGCCGCCTGGTTGGGGCACGGCGCGAACGGGTGGACGCTGCCTGGTTGGGGCACGGCGCGAATGGGCGGGCGCCGCCTGGTTGGGGCACGGCGCCGCCGTGCCCAACGGGGTTTCCCCCGCTTGCGGGGGTGACAGGCGCATGCTCTGTCCGCATTCAGCACAGAGGTGTGACCTTGATCCCTATCCGAAAAACCGCCTCCTGAATAGCGCGCAGCGCGTATCGAAGGGGCGGTTTTTCGGATAGGCGCTTATCGTCATGAGCGCCGGTTCGCACACATGCACCACTGCAGCGCACACGTTCAGTCCGCTCCTCAAGGCGAAATGAGGGCGTGCAGCACCGTATGGTCGGCTCAGAAGGTGATCGACAGTCCGCCGTCCACGACGAGCGTATGCCCGGTGACGTAGGTACAGCGCGGCGAGACGAGGAACGCCACGGCTTCGGCAATCTCTCCGGGCATTGCCGGGCGCGCAAGGGGAATACGTCGTCTTCGCACGTAAAACTCCTGAAATTCTGGTGTTTCGTGTTCGTTGATGCCATTGACGATTGCCATCGGTGTTTCGACAAACCCAGGCGCCACACCGTTCACCAGGATGCCGTGCGGCGCCAGTTCGACCGCCAGACAGCGCGTGAGCTGGTCGATCGCTCCTTTTGCCGAGTTGTAGTGACTGGACTGCGCCATGCCAAGGAACCCGTTGACCGAGGAGATGTTGACGATTCGTCCGCCATGTCCCTGGCGTACCATCTGCCGCGCCGCCGCCTGACTGCATCGAAATGCGCCGAAGTACATCACATCGACGGCGCGCACCCAGTCGTCGAAGGTTATATCGAGCAGATCGGCGGTGTAGAAGATGCCTGCATTGTTCACCAGTATGTCGAGGCGTCCGAATCTCTGCACAGTTGCATCGACCATGCGTTCTGCGTCACGAGTCACGTCTGCCTGCACGAAAATCGCCTGCCCGCCGTCCGTGGCGATTGCGTCAACGGTTGCTGTTCCTCCCGATGCGTCGATATCCGCCACCACGATTGCCGCGCCGTCTCGTGCCAGGGTCAACGCCGTTGCACGTCCGATGCCGCTGGCGGCGCCGGTGATCAGCGCGACACGTCCTGCAAGCATGCCACTCATCGCACCACCCCATCACGATCAATGTGGGTCACAGCGCTGACGCCACGGTAGAGTACAGCGGTCACTTCAGTATCGAGTTCCGTTCCCGGTTCCAGGCGGCTTGCGCTTCCGTGCGCGATCGCCTCTTCGAGCCGGTAAGGGTAGCCGGTGCATGGCTCGAGAATGGCGGTGTAGAGTCCACGCCAGCCGCCATATGCGCCAAAGACCCATACCGAACTGAAGACCGCCGGATCGAATGCCAGTCCGAAGCCTGTGGTGCGTGGAGCATCGGTCAGCGCGCACCAGCCGGCATCGAGTTCGATGGCGTAGAAGAAATCGCAGAGCGCGGCGCTCTGCGGTGGAACCTGACGCATATCGACCGTTGCGCCGGCATCGGAGCGCGCCAGGGACCAGGTGAATCGCTCGACGGTCGCGCCGAGCCGCTGGCGAAATCCTTCGTCAACCAGTACGGTGCGTGCAGGAAGGTCGATCCGGCAGCCGGGGTGGATTGCCAGCGCCGGGTGAAGTTTGAGCAAAAAATCGAGCGGCGCCGGTCCGTCGTTGCGAATCCGGTAACGAATGCGCAGCATTGGCTCATCGGCGCGCAACGTTATCCTTTTCTCAACAAAGGTCGGTGTGACCACACCGCTGCGACTCAGGCGCAGCCGTATTTCGTGGGCATCGGCATCCGCCTGCCAGTCATACGGCATCGACCACCACTCGCCGTGGTCAGGGTACGTATCGCCACCGATGACGGCAGGTGCGTCGTTGGGAAACAGTTCATCCCACCCGCCGCAAAACCAGTCGTCATAAGCGGCGCCGTAGATTGCCGGTCGCGGTGGAACGCGCGGATTGTGCCAGAGGATTTCGCGGTCTGCCATTTTATCGACCAGCGACCAGATTTTTGCACCCAACTCCGGCAGGATAACTGCGCGCAGATGGCGATTTTCGAGCAGCAATGCCCGAAAACCCCGGTAGGTCCAGTCCGGATCGAAAGAAACCCCGTTCATTGCTTAGCCCTCGACATCGAGCATTATGATCTCCGAGCCGAACTCCTCCAGCGCAACAACGACGCCATCGCGTTCCAGTTCGGCGCCGGTGCGCCGCAGCGTGTGTTTGCCATCGACGAAGCGCACCACATACTCCGCTTCGGGCAACAAACCGCGCGGTTTGAAGGTGTGCTCGGCAACATCACCCTGCGCGCGGTAGACCATCACAACGCTGTGCAATTTGTCGGGCGCTACCGCCTGGATGGCGTCCCATCCCCAGCCCAGACCGTCGATGTTGTGGAGCGGCGCTTTCAGATGAATGATCTTCGCCGAACGAATGAGGCGCCGCAATGCCTTGTACTGCTCGATGGCGCGCCTGGTTTCCGCCATTTGCGCTTCGTTCCACTCGGTGACGCGCTGCATCAGGATGAGCGGTCCGCCGAAGATCGAACTGCGCAGGGTGTAGGGCGAGGGATCGTCCTGCATGTAGCGCACGCTATAGCGTGGCGAGAACGGATAGGATGCGCCATACACCCCCTGCCGCGTGGCATACGACGATGTGTTATCGACCGTAATACTGGTATGATACAGTCGCGCCATTTTGTACGTCATCATACACCCGCCATCCTCGCAATTTTCGAGCACCAGATGTGGACGGGCGCGGCGCAACGATCCGATAACGATATCCAGCCCATACTGCGAGTTCGCATAATTGCTGTCGCCTGGTGCGTGCGTATGATCGTTGCGCTCACACCGTTTCACCATGTCCTCGCCGTCCTGGATGATATAATCGATCCCTTCCTCATCCACCAGCCGGATCAACTGCTCGATCAGCCAGGCGCGGCAGGGTTCGTGCCCCAGACAGAGCGGGCCGGCGCCGTAGTAATCGTTGCCTGTGTGGATGAGCCAGTCGGGGTGCTCTCTGGCGACCGGCGCCTCCGGGTTGCACTGCGCCAGCGCCACATGAACACCGAAGCGCATGCCATAAGAATGCGCCCGCTCGACCAGCGGCTTCAGTCCGCGCGGAAACTTGACCGGGTCGGGGCGCCAGTCGCCGATCATGCGCGCCCACCCCAGGTCCATCACTGCCAGTTCGACGCCAAGTTCCGCACAGCGGTCGATGGCTGCCAGTTGTTGCGCTTCATCGATGTTCTGTTCATAGCGCCAGGAGTTGTACTGCACCCACGGGTAGCGGTCGTCCGGCAGCGGGGGATGGACGTGCGCCTCGGCGAAACGCTGTGTCACATACCCCGCTTCGTCCCAATCGCCTTCAAAGCGACCAACAAAATACGCCGGGATCTCGAAGACGGCGCCAGGTGCAAGCCGATGCGCCAGATCGTCGATCTGGCTGACCAGGTTGACCTGATCGGTCGTTGCCCAGGCACGTAACCGGCTCTTGCCATTGAACTCGATGCCGCACACCATACCGCGCCCGCGCTTCGGCGGCTCTTCGTGCCAGTCGGGTTGCCCATCGCGCAGAGCGAACCAGGCGCAGCTCGAGGGACCCCAGTGGTGGGCAGGATACGATCCCATGCGGATCTCATGGGGAGCGCATCCCACCCGCAGCCAGATTTCGTGCTGGCTGAAGAAGTCGCGCCGGTAATTCCAGCTAAACTGCTCGACGTGGAACAGGTAGAGCGGCGGCGCTGCATGTGGCGTCAGCGTCAAAATGTCGCACTGTTCGATCAGCACTGGCGTACTGCCGCGATTCTCCAGCGTTGCCCAGGTGCGCACGAATGGATGATCGGAAAACAGGTGGAACCAGCGCGTCAATCGCAGGTTGCCGTCTGCTGTATCGAGCGTCAGCGCCAGCTGGCGACCGCCGTCGTCGGCGGACTGCTCATCGACAGTGACTATCTGCGCCCATGCCGGTGTCTGTCCATTGATGCGCAGGGCGCTTCCTGTTCCCGACAGGTCGAGCCCTGCGGCTGCGCCACCGAAAGTCCAGGTCAGTCGCCCGTCGTCCAGTGACACGGTGAGGGTCACGCGGTCAGTGCGAAGCGACCATGTCTCAGGCGTGGCGCCTGATCTGGAGCGAGTCATGCAAGTCATCCTTTCGCCAGAAGCGCGTTGGCTTCCTCATCGATCCTCTTTGCCGCCTCTTCCGGCGTGATGTTGCCCAGGAAGAGTTGATCGAACGTCGGTAACAGCACCTCGCCGAAAATCTGCTGATTGTTGCGCGAGTAGAAGTCGCCGAGTCGTGCGCCTTCGATAGTGCTGAGCACGTTGCGCAGCCCTGCCGGCTGCCCGACATACATCTCCTCCGACTCGCGCGCCGAACGTGCAATCGGGATCCAGTCGTGATTGGTCGCCATCGTCTTCTGATACGTCGTGGCTGACCATCGCGCAAATGCGAATGATGCATCAATAACCTTCGAGTCTTTCGGGATAACGTGCCCGCCAAGCCAGTACGCGGACACTCGTTTATCCTTCCACATCGGCAAGGGCGCCATGTCCCATTTGAACGGCACATCCTGAAAACCGCTGATGGCCCAGCTCCCATCGAAGAACATCCCCACCTTGCCGGTCTGGAAGATGCCAATATCCTGTGCAGTCGCTGAACGCTGCGTTTTCGTGGGTGCGACGTTGTGCTCGAAGATCAGGTCGCGAAGGAACTGGAGCGCCTGCACATTGACCGGATCGCTGACCTGGAATTTTGTCGGCTCGACGATTCTATCGAAGAACCCGCCACCCATTGCCCACGCCAGCGTCTGTGCTCCCCACCAGATGTCCATCACGCCGACATCCATGCCCCACTGGGTGGTTTCATCGCCGCTGCGCTTCGTCAGTTTTGTTGCCGCATCGAGCACATTGTCCCATGTCCAGGTCTCATCGGGATACGCCAGACCCTCGGCATCGAAGAGATCGCGGTTGTAGTAGAGCGCCAGCACCTGAATGTTCTCGGGGAGACCGAAGAGATTGCTGCCATCGAAGCGCCAGGCATCGTACAGTGCAACCGGATACTCGTCGGCGTTCATCAGTTCCGGCGCCAGATCGACATACGGCTGGAGATTGGCGAGCAACCCGGCTCTGTAGTGACCATACGCCTGCACATCGAAGAAGTAGAGGTCAAACGGGTTCTTCGAACCATACGCCAGGTCGATTCGTGGCCAGTACTGGTCGTAGGGCAGGAGTTGCAGATCGAGCTCATACTGCCCCTTGAACGCTTCGTTGAACATCTGATTACGAACTCGAAAGTTTTCGTCGATCACCGGTCCGTTGCTCCACATGAGCGCGCGGATTTTCGTCGGCTCGCTGGAGACCTGCGTTGGCGCTGAGGCAGGCGCCTGGCCGGTGGGTGTGGTCGGTGATGAGCCGCACGCAGCCAGAATGCCGGAAGCGAGCATTGCCCCTCCCAACGCTGCACTGCGCAGAAATTGCCTTCGGCTCAGACGGGTGTGTGATGCCATGATGAAATTCTCCTCTATTGTTTGATTGCTGCCACAAACATCCGATACGATGCGAGCGCTGGACGCAGTGCGTGGCGCTCCTACCCCTTGATCCCGGTCATCACGATCCCGCGCACAAAATAGCGTTGCGCAAGAACGAAAAGAACAAGCGGCGGTATGATCGAAATCGTCACCGCTGCCATCAACAGATGCATCTGCGGCCCGATGCGCGGCGAACCCTGGAAATAGGAGAGCGCAACTGCAATTGTGCGTTTGCTCTCGTCGGTGAGATAGATCAACGGCGTGAAAAAGTCGTTATACGTACCTACGAATGTAAAGACCACCACCGTCGCCAGAACGGGATAACTGAGCGGCATCATAATGCGCCACCAGATCTGGTAAACATTGGCGCCGTCGATGGTGGCGGCCTCTTCGAGTTCGCGCGGAATCGTCAGATAGAATTGTCGAAGCAGGAAGATGAAAAATGCGCTGCCGAAGTAGGCGGGCACGATGAGCGGCAAAAACGATCCCACCCAGCCCAGCGCATTGAACAGCAGATAGGTGGGCACGAGCGTTACTGCGCCGGGCAACATCAAGGTCGAGAGCAGGAGCATAAAGATCATATTCTTGCCCGGCGCTGCCAGGCGCGCAAATCCGTAGGCGCTGAGCGAACAGGAGAGGAGCGTGCCAATCGTCACCAACCCAACGATAATGGTCGTATTCCAGGCATACAGATGAAACGGCGTGCGCGTCACCGCCTGCACGTAGTTCTCCCATTGCGGCGGGTTGGGAAACCAGATCGGCGGCGAAAGATAGACCTGACTCGCCTGCTTGAGCGATGTCGAGATCATCCAGAAGAAGGGGATGAGCACAAGTGTAGACCCTGCCAGCAGGATGACCAGCACTGCCAGTGATGTCAGACGCGCCTGCCCGCGACGTGTCCGCCAGAACGGAAGCGGATGACTGTGTACGCTCATGAAGATCTCCCCGGTCGCTCACTCTCGTAGTAGACCCAGAGCGGCGACGACTTGAACACCAGCAATGTCAGCGCCAGGACGATCAGAAACAGCACCCACGCCACTGCAGCGGCATAACCGAAGTTCAGGTACAGGAAAGCGTGCCGATAGAGATAGACCGACAGGAACAGAGTGGCATTGTTTGGCCCGCCGCCGGTGATGACATACGCATCGGTAAAGACCTGCAACGCCCCAATAACTCCCAGAACGAGATTGAAAAAGGTGACATGCGAGATCATCGGCAGTGTAATACTGACAAACTGTCGCCAGCGTCCGGCGCCGTCGATCTCGGCGGCTTCGTACAATTCCTGCGGAATACCCTGCAACCCTGCCAGGAAGATCAGCATCGTGCCGCCAATGCCCCACAGGCTGGCGATAATCAGCGCGACCAGCGCCCACGTTTCATCGAACAGCCAGTTGGGACCTCGAATGCCAACCCCACGCAGCAGAATATTGATAATGCCGTAGTCGCCGTTGAACAGCCAGCGCCAGAGCATCGCCACCCCAACGCCAGAGATGACGGTCGGAAGGTAGTACACTGAACGGAAGAACAAAATGCCACGCATTTTATGGTTGAGCAGCATCGCCAGCCCGAGTGCGATGGCGAGTCCCAGTGGCACACTGACGATTGAGTAGATGGCGCTGACCCTGAGCGATTGCCAGAACAGCCGGTCGTTGAAGAGGCGTTCGTAATTCGTCAGACCATTCCAGCGCGGATCGGTCAGAATGTTATAGTCGGTGAAACTGAGCAAAAACGAGGCGATCATTGGTCCGAGGGTGAAGAGCAGCAACCCCAGGATTGCCGGCGCCATGAAGATATAGGCGTTGATCGCTTCAATGCGTCGCCGACGACTTGTCCGATGCACGCTGCGATGGATTGCAATGTGCGGCTGAGTATGAGGCGTATCCACGTCGCTCCTCTCCTTCGAGACAATGACGGCTTCGTTCCTGCTCTTTGCCTGGCAATGACTCAGTCTTTACTGTGTATCAGCACGATTGCTGACCCTTCTTCTGGCAGGTCGTCGAAGCGCAGTCCGGTGTTCATCAGTGCAGCGCCGCTGATCTGCGCCTGTCGTCCGGTATCGACCCACGAAAGGGTGTACACCCGATCTGGGTGCAGGTGTTTCAGGTGCAGCACACGCGATGGTTCTCCGCCAGGCAGGCGAAAGACCGCAATCAGATGCTCACGTCCTTCGGGCATCGAGTACTGGAACCCTGCCCAGCGGTCGCCACGCCCCTCTCCGAGCGGCTGCCCGGTCAGCCGATACATGTCCGCTTCGCGCACAAAGCGCCGCATGACCGTTTTGTAGAACTGAATGTGTGCAGCATACCGCTGCGCGATCCATTCCGGCAGATCGGGCAGGCGTTGTGAAAAGCCAAAGCGCCGCAGCATTGAGATACGGGTGTAGTAGTCGATCTGATGCGGTTGAAGGGTCGGATCGTGCGGATTGAACGTCTGGCTCGGATGCCTGGCAAACGCCCATTCACAGAAGCCCCAATGCAGACAGGCATCCGGCGCGAGCATGCACGTTGCACCCCAGAATACCTGCAAACTATGCTCGGGCCAGTCCGGGTCGCTCAGGAATGCCATATGGGTGCGACGCGCAATGCCCGGGTCGATGCGCAGCCCGCCTGATGAGCAATTTTCCAGCACCACGTCGGGATGCGTGGCGCGCAACCGGTCGAGCAGTGCGTAGTATCCCCGGTAATGGGCGTACAACCCATCTTCCGCGCCATGACCATGGTCGGTGCGGTTGCATCCGGCGCCGGGGTCGAGATTGAAATCCAGTTTGATCCAGTCGCATCCATCGTCGCGGATGAGCCGGTCGAGCGTTGCGAATGCCCACTGCTGCGCCGCCGGATTGCCGAGGCACACATAGCCCAGGCGTTCGCCATCGCGCAAGGCGACAAACTCTGGATGCCGCTCCGCCAGCTGCGCGTGGATGCCCAATCCCTCGATTTCGCACCAGATGCCGAAGCGCATGCCACGGTCGTGGACATAATCGGCAAGCGCGCGAATACCCGACGGAAAACGCACCGTATTCACCAGGTTCCAGTCGCCGCGCTGTTCGTACCAGTGCGTATCAGCATCAGCTTTCCCAAACCATCCGGCATCGAGGGTGCACACCTCGATGCCCAGGCGCGCTGCTGCATCAACGTTGGCGCGGAATGTCGCCTCATCGAGCGCGCGATCTTCGTATGCCCACCAGTGGTTCCACTCGACCGGCAACCCATCAGCCAGTGGGTTGTGTGGATACCAGAACCGCCGTCCCAGACGCGCAAACTGAACAGCCGTCTCGTCGAGATCGTCGCCCTTTGCGAACGCCAGAACCACCGGCGGCGCTTCGATCAATGCACCCGGTGCAAGATCGACGGCGAACTCCCAGTCGTGCAACCCGCCCGAAAGCATGATGACGCCATCCAGTCGCGGTGTCAGCCGCACCGTCCAGTTGCCCGACCATGCAACCATGCCGGACATCAATGAGCGACCGTTGCGTTTGAGGGTGAACCAGGGGGCGTGACCGTGCGACGAGCGGCCTGACCGACTTTCGATCACGGTTGCACTGCTGAGGTGCGTGTGCTGCGGCTCAAACTCCGCGCCCCACGCGCCGGTGAAGGCGCAGAGTTCGTAGAGGCTGGGAGGAAGATCGAGCGCCAGTGAGTCCAGGCGGGTCACACGACGCGGCGCTTCACCCTCGTTTCGCACGACAATCCACGTCTCCAGCGCTGCAGCATCGGCATAGGTCACCACATGATACTCAACCACGATCCCGGAAGCGGCGTCTACCAGTTCGACGCGCACATGGCGCACGCCGGACGGCGTTTTGTTCTCCGACACATGCCGCACCTCAACCCCCGTTGTGTGCGCATCGTACACATGCCCGTCCACCACCACCATAAAAAGCGCCGATGAATCCAGCGCCCACAATTCATCCATCAGCCCCAGCCTGTCCAGCCCGATGCGCGGAACAAGACGCAACCGGCAGGCGCATGTGGCAGTAGAGAGATCAAGCGCGGCAGGGATGGTCACGAGACGCTCCTCTGAGGATTCGCCGCCGTTGTCTCGTGGCGAATAGCGCGAATGCGCTGTTTCAAATATTCGATAGACTGATCATCGATGCGGAACTCAATCACAACATCAGGTCGCCGGCTGGTCAGTTCCGCCAGAGCGGGAACACAGTTGTGCGTCACCACCAGATGATCACAGATGCGCGCCAGACGGCGGACATCGTCGTGCGCATCGATCAGCGCAGTTATGACATGAGCCGTCGGTTGATAACTCAGAATGGTGTATTCCAGCGAACGAGCAGTGCCCGGCAGCGTACACACCAGTCCGATTCGTGGTTTTGTCAGCCGTGCAATGCGCAGCAGCGACTCGGGCGAAGGGCGCGTATCGACGCCGATCACTCGATCTTTGTACGGCGCCAGCGCCTGTGATACCTCAGCGAGATGGTGGAAGGTCGTCACGATCAGGTCGTATTTTTGGGCGAACGCGTCAGTATTCTGACGCAGCTCATCAAGCAAGCCGGCGCTGATCGGCATACCGGTCAGTCGTGACAGGTCATGGCTCAGTGTGGTGCTATCGTAGGAGTTGCATTCGAGGAAGCGGATCGTCAGATCGTTTGCGCCATACACCTCCTCGATCAACGCCGTGATATCGGCGAGCAGTTGCTGGCGCGTCATCCCGGCTGACATTGCCTGCCACACCACGTCACGCGCATACTGCCGCACATACTCCAGCGGCGCTGTGGTCGTTGCGTTGCGGGTCACAACAGGAGAACGCCGATCGGTGCGCATCTCGATCAGACCGAGTTTGCGCAGTTCCTGGCAGGCTTTGTTCACCGTGTTGCGGTTCGCGCCGAATTCTTCAGCCAGTTTCCGCACAGGCGGCAGTGTTTCGCCAGGGTGATACACGCCGTTGCTGATACGCCAGATCAGCGCGCGCTGAATATCTTTGGTGGAGATGCGCTCCTTTGTCACGGTTCGACGACTCCGTCACGTTGTCTTATAGCATAAGATATAAGACACATAGTACGCGAGAGTCGCGGTCGTGTCAAGCGATGTGTTGGATTTTTGACATATGACCCATTTCGTTCTACTGTATAATCATCACTTGCCTTTGACACATTGCAGGGACGGTTATGACAGGCGCTGTGCTGAACCGACTGGCGTTCGTTGTGGCCAATGTCGTGGTGATGATCATCCTTCACGGCAATTCACGTCAGTGGTGGCCCAAAATTCCCTGCCTCAGCCTGCGCAACGAAAGTGTTGGCGAGCATACCCGGCTGCTTTTCAATACCCTGGCAGTGGTGACCGTCGTGCAGGCGTTGATTGGGCGGTTGCCGCGGGAGCGCTGGTTGCCGCGCGCCCTGACCCTTGGCGTGATTCCGGCGCTGCTGCCGGGTCTGATCTGGTTGGGTCAGAGCGGGCTGCGACTGAAGGGCGCGATTGCCGAGCGCTACAATCTCGCGCTCGTGCCGATCCTGCCCATTGCTGCGGTTGTGGTGGAAGATCGCCTGGCTGCTGCGCTGAGCAGCACCGACGAGTCCGTATCCGCGTCAGATGATCGGTAGAGCGCACTATGGATCCGGCGGGAAAAGTCGTGCTCATCACCGGTGCGTCGAGCGGGATTGGTGCGGCGACTGCGCGCGCCCTCGCCGCCGCCGGAGCACACGTTGTGTTGACTGCGCGCGACACTGCCCGGCTCGATGCCCTCGCCCGCGAGTTGAACGGGCGCGCGCGCGCCATCCCTGCGAATGTCGCCGATCCGATCGAGGTGCAGCGTCTCGTTGCGGAAGTCATCACGACCTGGCAGCGTATCGATGTGCTGATCAACAATGCCGGCGTTGGTCTCGCATCACCGGTGGCGCGTGTGCAGCCGGAGGATCTGCGCGCTGCACTCGATGTCAACCTGTTCGGTTCGCTCTACCTGACGCAGGCGGTGCTTCCGCATATGCAGCGCAGCAGGCGCGGACAGATCATCTTCGTCTCGTCGGTCGTCGGGCTGCGGGCATTGCCTTACGCCGGCGGCTATGCGGCCACCAAAGCGGCGCTCGAGCGGTTGAGCGAGGCGCTGCGGGTCGAACTGCGCGGCAGCGGCATTACGGTGACGCTGGTGCGACCGGGAACGACCCGCACTGCATTCAACACGCGCCGTCTTGGCGTCCACGGCGATCAGCGTCGCTTCAACCCGCCCGGCGTTGCGCCCGAACGGGTGGCGGAAACGATTGTGCGCGCCATTCGCCGTGAACCACGGGTTGCGTATGTCACGTGGAGCGATCGCCTGACGCTCTGGATGGCGCTGATGCTTCCCGGGCTGGCAGACTGGCTGCTGGCGCGTCTGTTTGTCTGGCGAGACGCTGAAGGGAAAGGTGTTCCGTATGCGAATCCTGAGCGCTGACGATATACGGTGTGCGGTGACGATGCCTGATGCGATCGAGGCGGTTGCTTCTGCATTCGTGCAACTCTCAACCGGACGCGCTGTCGTGCCGCTGCGCGCCCACCTCCAGCAGCGCGCGCACGAGTCGCACACGTTTGTAATGCCGGCGCTCCTCGAAGAGAGCGGCGGTTTGGGCTTGAAGGTCGTGTCGGTCTTTCCGCATAATGCTGCGCGCCACGGTCTGCCGCGCATTCACGCGCTTGTGACCATCCTCGATGCTGCAACCGGACGACCGGCGGCGGTACTCGAAGGATCATACCTGACGGCGCTGCGCACCGGTGCAGCCTCGGGTGCAGCAACCCGCGCGCTTGCCCGTGAAGATGCGCGGGTGCTGGCGGTGATCGGCGCCGGAGCGCAGGCGCCTCAGCAGGTCGAAGCCGTTTGCGCCGTTCGCCCGATCGAGCGGGTGATTATTGTGAATCGCAACCGTGAGCGCGCCGAACGCCTGGCGGCATGGTTGAGCGAACATTCGATTACGTCCGCTATCGACATTGTGTCGTCCGCTGCGACAGCCATTCCGCAGGCGGACATCATCTGCTGCGCCACATCCTCGCCGACGCCGGTCTTCGACGATGCCGACCTGCGCCCCGGAACCCACATCAACGGCATCGGTTCGTTCACGCCGCGTATGGTCGAAGTGCCGCCGGAAACGGTCGGGCGGGCATACGTCGTGGTGGATCAGCAAACGGCAGCGTGGGCGGAAGCCGGTGATCTCCAGCATGCCCGCAGCCTGGGATTGCTCGACGAGTCGCAGACGGTCGAACTGGGTGCAGTGCTCGTCGGTCGGTCGCCTGGACGCACGAGCGACGAGCAGATCACGTTCTTCAAATCGGTCGGCAATGCGGTGCAGGACATTGCTGTTGCGCAACTGGCGCTGCGTGAGGCGGAACGGCTCGGTCTGGGGGTCGAGGCGACCCTGTGACGACGGGAATGCGTTGTCTGCCGCAACACACGGTTGCGTCTTATCCTCCCGTGCGCTTTCCCAGCTCATCGCCGCGCCAGCGGATGTTGCCGCGTAACAGGAGGTTGGACGCGTTGAGTTTGTACGCCAGATCGCGCGCCAGGTTGCGCATGATCACAAACCCGATCCGCGGGTTGTGCTCCGCAAGGGCATCGAAATCCAGCGCCCGCATCATGATGAGCACAGTGGGTTCACTGGCGGAAACGGTCGCCGTGCGCGCTGCGCCGCCGAGTAATGCCTGTTCGCCGAAGCATTGACCGGGATAGAGGGTGTTGATCGTGGAGGGAGCGGTAGTCCCGTCTGACATGCGGGTTGTGATCATGACCCGCACCGTCCCCTCATGGACGACATACAACTCATCACCGGTATCGCCTTCGTTGAAGATCGTCTGACCTGCAGGAACGCGAAGCGCCTTGCACAAGCCGGCGATCTTGATCAACTCATCGTCGCTCAACCCGACAAAGATTTCGACTCTGCGCAGATTGTCGATCACGCGCGCGCTCATCTGCGTCTCCCGGCATCGATGCTGCCTGCATTCAGGTTTCGGGTACAATGAAAGTATAGCACGAAAGCAACCGTCTTTATAGCTCCAGGGAGTATCGCGTCTATGGGCAGACAATCACGCGCCAAACGCGCACGTCGTGAGCATGCAACATACCTGGCGACTGTCAGCAATTGTGAAGGGACATGGCTCGAACGTCCACCGGATGCCGACGAGCAGGCGAAGATCGACTCGTCCGGCAAAATCCTGCGCCGCTTTCGGATGCAGGCGCTCCAGCTTGGCGCCGATCAGGATGCGTTCAACCGGTTCAGCCTCGAACTCTTCCGCGATGAGCGCTTCACGCCGCTGCACTTCAGCGATGACCTGATTGAGATGATCCTCGACGACATCGGCGAGCCGCCGGTCGTTGAGGACGAAAACGATCCGTCATTCACCGACTATCTGCTGCGCGCGTTGGGGGTCGTCGCTTCGTCGCGCCTGCGCCGCACCATGGCGGAACAGGCGCGTCGCTTCCTGCCGCAGTATGTGGCTGCCGGGCAGTACAAAGAAGCGCTGACGATCGAGCATAATTGCTACATGACGGTCATGAGCGACGCGGCGACGCCGTTGCTGGTGCAGATGCTCGTCAGCGGTCTTGCGCGCTACTACGAGGAACACGAAGCCGACGAAGCAGTAATGTCGAACGTTCCGGGCGAAGGTGACGGTCACGCAGCATGAGCAGGATGGAAGTGTGATGACAGGCAGGTGGATGTACCTGTCGCCGATGGGTCGCCGCTGGCGCTAGTACGACGGCGGCTCATCGGTGATTGCAGCAATGCGCCATCCGTCGGGTGTGTTGACCACAACGACATACAGTTGATTGGGACCGGATTTCCAGCGCGTTGGAAGATCGGGAACCGGCGTCGCCTCGACGGTAACGCCGTAGATCAGGCGCTGATCGACGGCAATCACCGAGTCGATGGTTGTCACGTTGAGCGACTGTACCGCCAGCGTCGTGCTCTCGAACATCTCGAAGGTCATGTTCGCCTGCATTGGCGGCGCCAGCAGCGCCCAGGCGTCCGCTGCGCGGCGTTCGCCGAACGCTGTGAAATAGGAGCGCACCGTCTGTTCGGCAGCAGTGATATTTGCCGTCACCGGCGCTCCGGCAACCGGCTCAGGAGTCGTCGTTATTTCGGGAATCTGACCGGCCGCTTCCGGTTCGATACGCACCTCGCCGCCTTCCGCAACCGCTGTCAGGACGACCGCCGCCGTCGCATGCGCCGGTGACACGGGCGTCGGCGACGGCGGAGCGCTGAGCGGCATCGCCTGCCCGCACCCGATCAGGGCGCTGATGAGTACTGCGCATGCAATCCAGTTGCGTAGATACGGCATGTGCGCCTCCACCACCGGGCGGTGTCGTAATAAGGGTAGTATACCATGCTCGTTCAGGCATGGCTCGTATCGGCGTGTGCCCCTGATTCGTTCGCTGCACAGGCGCAGAGGGAGTTGGAGGAAATCGCCCTGTCTGCACGGGCGCACGTTCGTGCGCCCGTGCCCGAACCCTTACCCTTCACCATGCCCGCGCGCAACGGTCAACGATCAACGCTGGCGCTCAGCGTCCATATCGCCACCAGTAGTAGTGCTGGCCAACGTTCCCCATCTCGACGCGGAAGGCCGGCGGGTTGGCCGGGTTGTAGGTCAGCACCCGTCGCTCGAAGACCTGGAACAGGATCGGTCGCTCGACGCCGCCAACCTTCACTTTGACCCAGTATGCTCCCGTTACCGGCAGTCCAAAGACATAGAGCGGATCGTACACCTTCGCGACGACATAGCGTCCGTTCTCGTACACCAGCCCGCTCTGGTTCATAAAGTCCAGGAATGCGCGGGCGACGCCATGGTTGTTGGGCCCGAGCAACAGCATGGTCGCCGGGTCATTGACATAGTCATTGAAGCCGGTAATGCTGCCGTCCGGGTTGATGAAGCCGGTCGCCGGGCGATTCAGATCGTTCGGGTTGACGGCGCCAGGGTTCTGGTAGAAGCGAATCAGGTCGGCGTAGGTCGGGAACTGATCCGGGTCGCCAATTGCCGTGATCCGCGCGGGCAGACGCCATTCAAAGAGATTGTATCCCACCTGCATCCGCCCGGTCATCATTTCGATTGGCAGCAGCCCATTCGTGACATACCATGGCGAGAAGGGGTTGGCAGTCGGATCGTTGATCTCCATGCGGCTCTTATCGAAGTATTGCACCACGCGCATGCCTTCATAGCCTTCAACCAGCGGTTCACGCATCGCCGGCGTGTTTGGCGCGGGTCCCCACGTCCACGACCGTCCGCTGATCTGTTCGGCGACAGGACGATCCTGGCGCTCCCAGACGCGGCGGAATGCATCGTTGCCAAAGGGGGGCGCCGAGGCGGAGGCGGGCATTGCCGCCGTCAGCATTGTGATGATCAGAAGGGGAACAAGAAAAGCCATACGTCGCATCGTAGCGTCCTTTCTGCGCATCATCGCGCCGGGCGCCGGTCGATGCTCTGGTGGAGATGCAGAAGTTCACAAGGAAAGCGTCGCTCGAACCGGCGCCGCTGCTTCCAGAGCTGGCATAGAGAGGATTGCCAGCCGCACTGCTGAATGGGAAGACCCATCCGACTCAATAGTATACCCTGCTTCCCTGTGACAGGAAGGGAAGAAATCGTCACACCAGGGGAACGAACAGCATCCGATGCCCCTGCATTCACACGCCGCTCCAGGCAGAGAAGCCGCCGTCCACCGGCACAACGACGCCGTTGACGAATGCTGCGCCCGGTCCGCAGAGCCAGATCAGCGTCGCCGCCAGATCATCCGGGACGCCGAAACGTCCGGCGGGCGTGTGCGCAATAACACTCGCTCCACGTGCCGTCAGCGATCCGTCGGGACCGAGCAGCAATGATCGGTTCTGTTCGCCGATAAAGAAACCCGGCGCGATGGCATTGACCCGCAGTCGCGGACCGTACCGCCGTTGCAGCTCGACTGCCATCCAGCGTGTCAGATTATCGACGGCGGCCTTGGCGGCGCTGTAGCCGGCAGCCAGGGTCAGTGGACGCTGCGCCGCCATTGAGGAGATGTTGATGATGACCCCCTGATCGCCGGACTCAATCATTGCGGCGCCAAAGATGAGCGACGGCAGGAGTGTGCCGATCAGGTTCAGATCGACGACAGCGCGAAAGGCTTCAGGGTCGAGATCGAGGAGCGAGGCGTCGGGCGCCAGGATCGCGCCCGGCATGTTGCCGCCTGCGGCATTCACCAGAATATCGACCCGTTCCCAGTGTTGGAGAATGGCGGTGCAGGCATGTTCGACCTGCGCCCGGTCGCGCACATCAGCACTGAGCGCCAGCGCATCGCCGCCAGCGGCTTTGATCATAGCGGCGGCGGCGTTTGCTCCTTCGAGGCGACGGGCAAGAATGGCGACCCGCGCGCCAGCGCGCGCCAGCCCCTGCGCCATCGCAGCGCCCAGCGCACCGCTGCCGCCGGTCACCACCGCGACTTTTCCTTCCAGACCAAACAGTGAGCGGAGAAATGGTTCGGACATGACGCACCCCCTGCAGAGTTGTCGGGTATGGTACCATAAGTGTACGACAGAGACGAGCAGGGCACAGGTTGTTAAGCAACTGTTCCCGATTGAGGGGATCGGGGGAAGCCACCGAGACTCAGGTCTTATCCGAATAACGCAAGATACTGAAAAACCGCATCTTGAGGAGCGCGCAGCGCCCCCGTACGCCCCCGTACGGGGGTATGGGGGCAGCGCGCATCGAAGGGGCGGTTTTTCGGAGAAGCTCTCAGGATTGGCGGCGGGATGGCTTTTGCAAGCGCCATGAGATGTCGTCCCGCCGACGCAAAAACACTATTTATGAAGTCTAAACGCTTGCAGCGGGTTTCCTCTGCGCTTCTGTGGCAGACTGATCAACAAGAAGGACATTCCATGAACTTCATCCGTGATATGCTGAGCCGTCCGCGTCCGCCAAGCATCAGGCGCTCAGTGCAGCTGCCGCGTCGTGTTGCGTACTACCCCTCGCCGGTCGACTGGCGCGATGAGGTGATCTATTTTCTGCTCGTTGATCGGTTCAGTGATGGTCAGGAAGAGACCCGACCGCTACTTGATCGGCGCTACCTGGCGTCCGCGCGACCAACGCTGCCGAACGGCGAACCGTGGCGCTGGGATCGCTGGGCAGAATCAGGGGGAGAACGATTTCAAGGCGGTACGTTGCGCGGCGTCACATCGAAACTCGGATACCTGCAACGGCTTGGCGTCACCACCCTGTGGCTCAGCCCGGTCTGCAAACAACGCAGTCACCTGAACACCTACCATGGCTATGCCGTGCAGGATTTTCTCGATGTCGATCCACGGTTTGGCACACGCGAAGATCTGGTTGATCTGGTGAGCGCTGCGCATGAACTCGGGATGCGCGTGCTGCTCGACGTTGTGTTCCAGCACTCCGGTCCCAACTGGCGTTACCCGCCCGATGTTCCCGGTGGCGCGGAAATGCCGCACTACACCACCGGACGCTACCCGTTCGGCAGCTGGCTCGATGCAACCGGTGCGCCGCTGCGTGGCGATCCTGATGTCGATGATGCCGTCTGGCCCGATGAGGTGCGCAATACCGAGTACTACATACGGGCCGGCGCCGGTGACCTGGGCGCCGGTGATATCAATGACCCGGCAGCTGAACACAAACGTTCGGATTTCTTTACGTTGCGCACCATTGATCTTGCTCAACCGGACGTGCTGTCCAATATGGCATTGTGCTACAAGTACTGGATTGCGCTTACCGATTGCGATGGATTCCGGCTTGATACGCTCAAACACATCTCACTCGAGCAGGCGCGCAATTTCTGCGGTACGATTAAGGAGTTCGCCGCCAACCTGGGAAAAACAAACTTCTTTCTTGTGGGAGAAGTGGCAGGCGGTGATTTTACAGCAACACGCTACCTCAATGCACTGGAGCGCCATCTGAATGCCGTGCTCGATATTGGCGAAATGCGGCTGGCGTTGAGCGAGGCGGCAAAAGGTCTGGCGCCGGCGCGCACCTATTTCGACGGATTCGTGCCCGATCTGGCGACGAAGGGATCGCACCGTAATCTCGGCAGCCGGCACGTCTCGATCCTTGACGATCACGATCATGTCTTCGGTGCAAAACTCCGCTTCTCGACCGATGTCATGTCGCAGCATCAGGCAGCGGCGGCAACTGCATTGCAACTCTTCACACTCGGCATTCCGTGCATCTACTATGGCACCGAGCAGGCGTTTGGCGGTCCAGAACCATCCGAGCGACGCTGGTTGCCGGAATGGGGGCGCGTCGACCGTTACTTGCGCGAAGCCATGTTCGGACCGCTCCACCCGCGGGCGCCAGGACGCGCCGGACTCGACCCGCAGGCAATCGATGACTCGCTGCCGGGGTTTGGACCCTTCGGCACCGCCGGACGCCACTGCTTCGATGAGCGGTTTCCGGTCTATGTGCGGATCGCGGCAATGACCGCGTTGCGCGCCGCCTATCCGGTGTTGCGCCACGGACGCCAGTACCTGCGCCCGATCTCGAATTTCAACCAGCCGTTTCAGTTCCCGCCAGCCGGCGAGATCATTGCGTGGTCGCGCATTCTCGACGATGAAGAGGCGTTGTGTGTCATCAATCCAAACGGCGTCGCCGCGCGCGGCGGTGATGTCGTGGTCGATGCAGTGCTGAACCGTCCTGGCGATGCGATGACCGTCATCCTGAACACGGCGCAGTCGGCGGACCCGATGGGGTATGCCGGACCGCATCCGGTCGGTCAGCGCCTGATCGTTCGCGAACGCAATGGCGCGTCGTATGTCGAAATCCGCGACCTGCCGCCGGCTGAGACGCTGGTGCTGACCAATCGTCCGTAGCAGGGGGATGTCGCGGTGCAATGCTATTGCCCTGTCTGTTTTGTCGAGATTGACCCGGAAGAACAGAATAATCCGTGTCGCGTATGCGGCGCTGTGCCAGCCGTATGGCAGCAACGCCCCTACACCGAGCGTCTCATCCATGCGCTCCGGCACCCTGTTTCAGAAGTGCGTATGGGTGCGATTATCTCCCTGGGCAACCGGCGCGAACCACAGGCTGCAATCCTGCTCGCCGAATGCGCGCTGGCGCATCCTGTCGATGTCGTTCAGGCGCTTGCAATCGTCGCAGCGCTCTGCAACATCCAGCCATCACCCGAACGCACCAGTGCGCTGGAACTGCTTGCCAGCCATCCAGCGCGCGCTGTGCGTCGTGCCATTGCACGAGTGCGTTGAAGTCAGTTTTGGAGGAAAAACGTATGCATCTCACACGACCCTTGACGATCAGCCTGCTTGTGATCCTCGTCATCTATATGACAGCATGTGGCGCCTCTCCGCCATCAGCAGGCATCCCATCCAGTATTACAGCGACGCCAGTAAAGACGGGGATGGATCATTCTGCTATGATGCCAGGCATGCACGATGCGCCGTATGACGCTCTCTTCATTGATAGCATGATCATTCATCACGAAGGAGCCATTACGATGGCGCGGCAGGCGCTCGAGTATGCTGAACGTCCAGAGATTCGGCAGCTTGCCGAGGCAATTCTTGCGACCCAGCAAAAAGAAATCGACGACATGCGATCCTGGCGCGCCGCATGGTATCCCGATCTTGCGTCAACCGACGGCATGGGTATGGACATGGGTCCGATGACTGTGCCCGACGGACCTGAGCCGTTCGATCAACGCTTTATCGAAGCGATGATCCCACACCATGAAGGGGCGATTGCGATGGCGCGCGATGCGCTCCAGCACGCCGAGCATCAGGAAATCAAGAATCTGGCGCAGGCGATTATCACAACACAGGACGCAGAGATAGCGCAAATGAGAACATGGCTTAAGGAATGGTATGGGAAGTAATACCATTTTAGATTATTTTGGATTGGAGATTGCTGCGATAGCGTTGTGATGCGCTCTGATGAGCGTGCGCATGCGGCTTGTTCAATTCCAGTTGGTATAATCGGGCAAACGCTGCGTGCCACTGTTTACGATGGCGGCGGGCACGTTGATGCTGCAGGTTGCAACCGTTCAGCGCGCCTGGTTGGGGCACGGCGGCGTTGTGCCTCGACGGGGTGCTCTGCCGAAGTGCGTCCCCCGTGAGTCCGCGGCGGCGGGCTTTGCCCTGGTAGCCGAGAGCTTCAGCCCGACGGCTCACCGGCAGGCGTCGCCCGCTGCCAGCGCCGCGAGCCACCAGCTAATCGCATGCAACGCTATCGGCTATCGGCTATTGGCTATCGGCTATGCACGCCGGCGGGCTTTGCCCTGGTAGCCGAGAGCTTCAGCCCTACCGCGTCAGATGGACTTCGCCACGCCAGCCCCGCCGCCACCGCGCGCCACAGTATTCGTTTATTCGTTGCTCATTCGTTGACCGACGGGCGCCCGCGTCAGCCCCGCTATCGCCTATCGGCTATCGGCTATCGCCTATCGGCTATGCCAGCCCCGCCGCCACCGCGCGCCACAGTATTCGTTTATTCGTTTATTCGTTGACCGACAGGCGCCCACCCCGGCCCCGCTATCGGCTATCGGCTATCGGCTATCGGCTATGCACGCCGGCGGGCTTCGCCCTGGTAGCCGAGGGCTTCAGCCCGACGGCATCCGGCGGATTCATTTGCGTTCAGATTTGCCCGCCCCCTGCTTGTGTGCTATACTACCGAACGGCGCGCTGCGGCGCGCTTCATTACACACATCGCTCAATCGCCGCCTCTCCTGCCGAGGTATGTCGGTTGCGCGGCGCGTCAGGAGCGATGGAGGCATTCGTCGGGCAGGCGAGCGCCTGTCAGTCTGAAGGATAAGGAGTAATCAGGCATGACTCAGGGAGCGCAGCGGCTCGTTTCGATGCGAGCGTTGCTCGAATCAGGGGCGCATTTCGGGCATCAAACCAAGCGATGGAACCCGAAAATGCGGCCGTACATCTTCACGGCGCGCAACGGCATTCACATCATCGATCTGCAAAAGACGATCGCTGGTCTGACAGCGGCGTATCAGTTCGTTGTCGAGACAGTTGCGGCCGGCAACAAGGTGCTGTTCGTCGGCACCAAGAAGCAGGCGCAGGAAACGATCGCCGAAGAGGCGGCGCGCGCCGGGCAATTCTTTGTGACCCAGCGCTGGCTGGGGGGGACGCTGACCAATTTTGCGACTATTCGCAAACGGTTGCGCTACCTCAATGATCTCGAAGAACAACGCGCCCGCGGTGAGTTCAATAAACTGACGAAAGCCGAAGCGCTCAAGCGCGATGCCGAGATCGAAAAACTCAACAAGATCTTCGGCGGCGTAAAAACGATGGATCGACTGCCAGGCGCACTGTTTATCGTCGATCCGTACAAAGAAGACCTCGCGGTCAAAGAAGCCAGCAAAGTCGGCATCCCGATCGTGGCAATGGTCGATACCAATTGCGATCCCGATCTGATCGACTATGTCATACCGTGCAACGACGATGCAATTCGCAGCATCCGTCTGATTGCTGCAAAGATCGCCGATGCCGCCATCGAGGGGCAGAACCGGCGCGAGTCGCTCCAGGCGGATATGGCGTACAGCGGATCAGACGAACAAGACATGACGGAACGCATGATCGCCAAGGAAGCCGAGGCGGTCGAGTAACGCAGCGGTGAAAGAGACGCAAGGAAGACTGAAGGCAGCAGCGCCGCCTTCGATCTTCCCTGTTTTTATGTCAGAGAGAGGGAGTCATCGTGGCTGAAATCACTGCTCAAATGGTGAAGGAACTGCGCGAGCGCACCGGCGCGGGCATCAAGGAGTGCAAGGATATTCTCGAGCAAACCAATGGCGATTTCGAGAAGGCAATCGAGGAACTGCGCAAACGTGGTCTGCGTGTGAGTGACAAGGTCGCCGGGCGCGAGGCAAAAGAAGGGCGCATCGAAGTCTATATCCACCACGGCGCGCGTGTCGCTGCGATGGTCGAGCTGAACTGCGAAACCGACTTCGTGGCGCGCACCGATGATTTTATTCAACTGGCGCGCGACATCGCCATGCAGGTTGCAGCAATGAACCCGCGCTACGTTCGTGTCGAAGATGTGCCCGAGAGTGAGATCAACGCCAGCGGGCTGTCGCCTGAGCAGTTCTATCGCGAGCAGGTGTTGCTGAAACAGGTGTTCATCAAAGACTCGTCGCAGACGATCGAAGAAAAGATTCAGGCTGCGATTGCGAAGATCCGCGAGAACATCGTTGTGCGACGCTTCATCCGGTATGAAATCGGCGGCTAAGCCAGAACAGGCTCCGTCGGACGATGAATGAACGCGCGGTGATGAGCGTTCATTCGTCGGAACACCTGTTGCGCCTGATATGTGGAGGCATCATGGCCGAACCTCGATATCGCCGCATTCTGCTCAAACTTAGCGGCGAAGCGCTTGCAGGCGGCGGCGCTCACTCGATCGACCCGCAGATGCTCGAGTATTACGCGCAGGAGATTGAGCGCGTGCTGCGGCTTGGGGTGCAGGTCGCGGTCGTCCTGGGCGGGGGAAATATCTGGCGCGGCAATCAGGCGATTGCACGCGGCATGGATGCGGCGCAGTCGCACTATATGGGCATGCTGGCGACGATCATCAACGCCCTGGCGCTTCAGGACGCACTGGAGCGCCGTGGCGTCTTTACACGAGCAATGACTGCGATTAAAATGGATGAAGTCGCTGAGCCGTACATCCGCCGACGCGCCACGCGCCATCTCGAAAAGGGGCGCGTCATTATCCTCGCTGCCGGCACGGGCAACCCATACTTTACGACCGATAGCGCTGCAGCGCTGCGTGCAGCGGAGATCCGCGCCGAGATTATTTTGATGGCAAAGAATGGCGTCGATGGCGTCTATAGCGCTGACCCGCGTCGTTATCCGGACGCAAAACGCTTCGAGTACATCAGTTATATGGAGGCGTTGAGCCGCGGGCTGACCGTGATGGATAGCACTGCGCTGACCTTCTGCATGGATAACAATATCCCCATTATTGTGTTCGATCCGCTGACGCCGGGAAATATCGAACGGATCGTCCTGGGGGAACATGTCGGCACGCTGGTCAGTGGACATCCGTCGCAGTAGCAAAGAGAACGAGGAAACGTATGGTCAACGATGTCCTGCGTGAAACTGAAGGTCGAATGAAAAAAGCGACAGAGGCCCTGCGCAACCATCTGGCGACTATTCGCACCGGGCGGGCGTCGCCGGCGCTGGTCGAGCATTTGCACGTCGAAGCGTATGGCGCCATGCTGCCGCTGAACCAGCTGGCTACCATTACTGTCCCTGAGCCGCGTATGCTGGTGATCCAGCCATTCGACGCCAATACCGTCAAGGCGATTTCCAAAGCGATCATGAACTCTGAACTCGGGATTACACCGTCTGACGATGGTCGTCTGATCCGTCTGGTGATCCCGCAGTTGACGGAGGCGCGGCGTAAGGAGTTGACGAAACTGGTGCGCGCACGCGTTGAGGAGTCGAAGGTGGCGCTGCGCAATATTCGTCGTGAGGCGCTGGAAGATTTGCGCGACCTGGAGCACGAAAAGATGATCTCGGAGGACGAGCATCGTCGCGCTCAGGAGAAGTTGCAAGAGTTGACCGACCGCTACGTGAGAGAACTTGATCACATTGGCGCCACAAAAGAAGCCGAAGTGATGGAAATCTGATCGGCGCGTCAGCACAACACTGTACGCCACAGAACATCCGTATCCCCTGGTGCGCCGCCTACGCGGTTTCTTCAGCGCCGATGCTCGATGCAATCGTTCAATTTCGTGATAGGATACTGCTGACATGTCGCAGCGCGCACGCATTCCCCGGCACATTGCGATTATCATGGACGGGAATGGTCGCTGGGCGCGCCAGCGCCATTTGCCGCGTCTCGCTGGTCATCGCGCCGGTACGGAGAATATCCGCCGGATCGTGACGGAGTGTGCCCAGCAGGGGGTGCAGTACCTGACGCTCTATGCGTTTTCGACCGAAAACTGGTCGCGACCATCGGCGGAGGTCGATGGCTTGATGCGTATTTTGAGCGACTTTATCGACCGCGAGACGATTAATCTGCATCGCGAAGGCGCGCGCCTGCGCCACCTTGGTCGCCTCGATAATATTTCTGCCGAATTGCGACAGAAGATCCTCGATGCGATCGAATTGACGCGCCATAATACCCGGATCACGCTGGCGGTCGCATTCAATTACGGCGGACGCGCCGATATCGTTGATGCAGTGCGCGAGTTGATCGCGCTTGGCGTCAAGGCTGATGATGTGACCGAAGCGATGATCAGCGATCATCTTTCGACCCGCGGTATGCCCGATCCTGACCTGATTATTCGCACCAGTGGCGAATGGCGCCTCTCGAACTTTCTGATCTGGCAGGCGGCGTACAGTGAATACTGGACGACGCCGGTGTACTGGCCCGATTTCAGTCCTGAACATTTGCGTCAGGCCATCGACGACTATGGGCAACGCGAACGCCGCTTCGGCGGACTCTCAGAGGAATCCTAGCGCGTTGGTCCAACGGGTGCTGAGTGCGGTCGTGCTGCTGCCGCTCGTGGTTGTGTGCGTGTGGTGGGGCTTCTGGCCGTTTACGGCGCTGGTCGTTGCTGCTGCTGTCGTCGGGCTGGGCGAATTGTATGCGGCATTCAACCGTGGCGGACACCAGGCGAACTTTGCGCTCGGCATCGCGCTTCTGGCGCTGGTGCTTGGTGCGATGATCATTCGGGCGGTTGCCGGCATCGATCTGCTGGCGCCTGCCCTGGCGTTGATGGTGATGATCAGCCTTGCAGCGTGCGCTTCCCGCCACGCACAGCACGGCGCAGTGGCAGAGTGGGCGTTGACGTTTGGCGGCGCCCTCTATATCGGGGGGCTGCTGGGGTTTCTGGTTCTGCTCCGCGCTCTGGAAACTCCGCTCCGCGGCGGATTGCTTGCGCTCCTTCAACCGCAACCCGGCGCCGCATGGATCGCCCTGGTGTTGATGGCAACCTGGGGGCAGGATGTCTTTGCCTATTTCATCGGGAAACGCTGGGGACGCCGGCGCATGGCGCCGTCGCTCAGCCCGCGTAAGACGTGGGAAGGCGCGGCAGGAGGGATGCTTGGCGCGCTTGCAGGCGCGCTCCTGGCGCTGGCGCTGTTTGGTCTGCCGCTCTCGCTCTGGATGACTCTCCTCATCGGCGTTGTCGCCGGTGTCGTCGGACCGGTCGGCGATCTGTCCGAGTCGTTTATCAAGCGTCAGGCCGGGCTGAAGGACGCAGGCAGCCTTATCCCTGGTCACGGCGGTATTCTGGATCGGATCGATAGCGTGCTGTTCAGCGCTCCGGCGATCTACATTGTGCTCACGATACTGCTGTGGCGGTGAGATGAAGGATCGTCGGTGGAACGTGCGAACGTTGAACGCGCGAACGTGCGAACGTGTGAACGTGGAACGTGCGAACGTGCGAACGTGTGAACGTGGAACGTGGAACGTGGAAAACGCGCCCGACCCTTGAGGTCTCACGTCGGTAATCGTGTTCCGCCATGCCCCTGGCTGGCGGAATGGTCGAACCAGCCGGTACGCACGTGTCCCGACCTCAAGGGTCTTGGCGGGCTGGAACGTGGAACGTGGAAAACGCGCCCGACCCTTGAGGTCTCACGTCGGTAATCGTGTTCCGCCATGTCCCCTGGCTGGCGGAATGGTCGAACCAGCCGGTACGCACGTGTCCCGACCTCAAGGGTCTTGGCGGGTGGAATGAGGAAACGTGGAACGTGCGAACGTGGAACGTGGAACGTGTGAACGTGCACGTTCGGAGGCAGGCGCGCGGGGGACAGACACCGGTGCGTGAAGTGCGACTGCCATTCGTTTATTCGTTTGCCATTCGTTGACAGCGGGAATGGTACAGGCATGTGGCATGTGCGAACGTGGAACGTGCGAACGTGATGACACAACAATCACGCAATCTCGTAATCACCCAATCTCGTAATCACCCAATCTCGTAATCACCCAATCTCGTAATCACCCCGCGGGAACGCGAAACGTCATCAGGAATCTCGATATGTCCCGCTTATCCGCACGAAATAAACGCTGGCTCATCAGCGAAACGCCACGCGAGTTTATTGCCGCCTTTCGCCAGTTCCCGCCGCTGATCGCCGCCGTGCTCTATCAGCGTGGTCTGCGGAGTGAAGGCGCCATTCGGGAGTTCTTTGCTTCCGACTATCGACTGCACGATCCCTTCAGTCTGCGCGGCATGGAAACGGCAGTCCAGCGCATTGTCGCAGCCATCCAGAATCACGAACCAATGGCGGTCTATGGCGATTACGACACTGATGGCGTGACAGCCGTGACGCTGCTGGTGCAGGTCATCCGCGCCATGGGCGGCATGATCCAGCCCTATGTGCCGCACCGTATTCGCGAAGGGTATGGCCTGAACATCGCCGCGATCGATGCGCTTGCGCGTGAAGGCGTTCGCCTGCTGATCACGGTCGATTGCGGCATCAGCAATGTGCGCGAAGCAGAGCACGCACGCGCCGTCGGGCTCGATCTGATCATCACCGACCACCACGCGCCGCCGACACGCCTCCCCAGTGCGCTGGCGATCATCAACCCCAAACAACCGGGGTGCCTGTACCCGTTCAAGCACCTGGTTGGCGTGGGGATCGCCTATCAGCTGGCGCGTGCGCTGGCGCGCCGCGGTCTGCGCTCGACGCTCCAGAAAGATGATCTGCTCGATGTCGTCGCTATCGGCACCGTGACTGATATGGGACCGCTGATCGGCGAGAACCGTGTGCTGGTCACGCACGGTCTGAAAGCGCTCAATGCTGCACAGCGACCGGGGGTGCGCGCGTTGATCGAGGCTGCTGGTCTGACACCGGGCAGGGTGACATCGACCGATATCAGTTTTGGGCTTGGGCCACGCCTGAATGCTTCCGGACGGATCGACAATGCGCGATTGAGCTATGAACTGTTGCTCGCCGAAGAACTCGAAACGGCGCAGCGCCTGGCGCACGAACTGAATATGCAGAACCGTCAACGCCAGGAGTTGTCGAAGAGCGTCCAGGAACAGGCAAGCGCACAGATCAGGGCGCTTGGCAAGGACCGCCAGCGGATCATCGTCCTCGATGATGTCGGGTATCCGGCTGGGGTGGTGGGACTGGTGGCAGCGCGCCTGGTCGAGGAGTACGGTCGCCCAACCGTGCTGATCGAACGCGGCGAGACCTGGTCGCGCGGTTCGGCGCGTTCCATTCCGGGGTTCAGCATCATCGAAGCGCTCACCGCCTGCGCCGATCTGTTCGAGCGTTTCGGTGGGCATACGGAAGCGGCCGGATTCACCATCGCCACCGACCGTCTGCCGGAACTTGAGGAACGGCTGGTTCAGTATGCCGAAGAGCGCCTGCCTGATGACCTGTTAACGCCCAGCCTCTGGCTCGATGCCGAAATTTCGCTTGGCGAACTGTCGTATGAGTTGCTGAAGGAACTGACGCACCTGGAGCCATTCGGTCAGGGCAACCCACAACCGGTGTTGATGAGCAGCCGGGTGCAGGTCATCGGCGCGTGGCCACGGGGAAGCGAGGGACAGCACCTGAAACTGCGGCTGGCTGATGCCAGCGGTGCAGGTCCTGTTGATGCCATCGCGTTTCGTTTTGGCCATCTGGCGCGTTACTTCGAGCAACCGCGCTGGATCGATGTGGCATACACACTCCAGGCTGATGAGTGGAACGGCGGCAACGCCGTGCAGTTGAATGTCAGGGATTTCCGCAGCGCACGATGAGGTGGCAATGCGATGGAAGAGATCGTTCGTTTTCTGCTGGAACATCCGCCCTTCAGTCAGTTGCCGCTGCTCCAGATCCAGCGCATTGCAAGCGCGGTGCAGATCGAGTATTTCGGGCAGGGCGTCCAGATCCTGACACAGGGAGGCAAGCCTGCTGCGTTTCTCTATCTCATCCGGCGTGGCAGCGTCGATCTGGTGCGGGAGCGCAACGATGTGGTGGAAGTGACCGACACATTGAGTGAAGGCGAATGCTTTGGGTATGTCTCGCTCATTCAGGGCAAACCGCCGATCAGCACCGTGCGCGCTCACGAAGCGACCCTCTGCTATCTCATTCCGGCGGCGTTGTTCCATCAGTTGCGACGAGACTATCCCTCATTGGCGCAATTTTTTGCGCGATCAATCACCGATCGGCTTGAACAGGCGCTGCAACAACGCCATGCAACTGCCGCACCTGAACTGTTTCAGACCCGTCTGCGCGACCTGGTGACCGAACCTCTGGTAACCGTCTCACCCGACACCCCGGTGCGCGAGGCGGCGCGTCGGATGCGCGAGGCACAGGCATCTGCGCTGATCGTCGATCTCCCACCGTATGGCATGCTCGATGCGGGCAGCGGCATTGTCACCGACCGCGACCTGCGCAATCGAGTCATTGCCGAAGGGCTCGACTACACGACTCCGATTGCGCAGGTGATGAGCGCACCTGCCATCACCGTGCCCGCCGATTGCCTGGTGTTCGAGGGGTTGCTGAAAATGATCGAACACGGGGTGCACCATTTGCCGTTGAGTGATGGCGGGCAGATCATCGGCGTGGTCAGTTATCGCGATTTTCTGCGCCTGCAAAGCCATAACCCGCTGCTCATGCCCCAGCGACTGGTACGAGCGCATAGTGACGCCGATCTGCGCGCGTACACCGAACAGGTGACCGCAACTGTCGGCGGGTTGCTCGACGCCGGCGCCAGGGTGAGCGACATCGGGCGCGCCGTGGCAGCGGCGCACGATGCGCTGCTGGTTCATATCATTCGGGATGCCGAGGCAGCGCTTGGACCGCCGCCATGCCCATATGCCTGGCTGGTGCTGGGAAGCGAAGGGCGCTACGAACAAACGCTGCGAACCGATCAGGACAATGCGCTGATCTACGCCGACAATGCGCCAGAGGGCGCCGAAGCCTACTTCGAGGCGCTGGCGGAACGGGTTGTTGAGCAACTGGTGCGCTGCGGCTTTCCGCGGTGTCCGGGCAATGTGATGGCCACCAACCCGCAATGGCGTCAGCCACGGTCGGTCTGGCAGAACTATTTTCGCCAGTGGATCAGCGTTCCCGACGAAGAGGCATTGCTCCAGACTGCGATCTTTTTCGACCATCGCCCTGTGTATGGCACGCTGGACACCGAAGCCTCACTGCGCCCGATCATTCTCCGTGCGCGCGACAACCGGATTTTTCTCGGGCGCCTGGCGCGTGCTGCACTCCGTCAAACCGCACCGATCAACTTCTTCCGCCAGCTGGTGCTGGAACGTCGCGGCGACCAGCGCGGGTTGATCGACCTGAAATACCGCGGAACGGCGATGATTGTCGATCTGGCGCGCCTCTTCGCGCTGGAAGCCGGCATTCCCGATACCAACACAATTGCTCGTCTCCGGAAATCTGCCAGCCACAGCAGTCTGAGCGAAACCAGCGCCGAAGAACTGATCGCGGCATTCGAACTGCTCAGTCTTCTGCGCCTGCGCTGGCAGTATCAGCAACTGTCCCAGGGGCTGGAACCAGGCAATCAGGTCGAGGTTGACAAACTCACCCCGCTCGAACGACGTGAGTTGAAAGAAGCGCTTCGCGCTGTTGCTGTGGCGCAGCGGGCAGTGGCGGTCACGTTTCAAACCAGCCTGATTGCGTGAGGACACTGCCCATGTTTCTGTTTCGGCGTCGTCCAGCCAACCTTCCCGAGCCTGTGGTCATGTACCTCGATGCGCCGCGCCCCGATCCAACGCTCTCCTGGCGCGACGTTCCCTACAGCGTCATGGATGTCGAAACCACCGGGCTGAACCCGCGCCGTGACGCACTGCTCGCAATTGGCCTGGTAGACATTGACGAAGGGCGCATTCGCATGGAACGGCGCTGGTATTCCCTTGTGCACCCGCCCGACAATGTGCCGATCAACCCCGATGCCATTCGTGTGCATCAGCTGCTTCCGCAGGACCTGGAACACGCACCGTCGCTTGAAGAAGTCATCCCTGCCATGCTCCAGCGAATCACAGGACGGGTGCTGGTGGTGCACGTCGCCGACATCGACATTGGCTTTCTGCGCCAGGCGATGCAACGATTGTACGGCGTCGAACCGCGTGGTCCTGCCATCGATACGGCGCGCCTGGCATGGCATTTCCAGCGCCATCAGCGCCTGATCACGGGTTCGGAATCCGAACAGGAGCCGGCGCTGCAACTGCGCGCACTGGCGGAAAGCGTCGGATTACCCGTTTACCCGGAGCACAACGCCTTCAATGACGCCCTGACGACAGCGCAACTCTTCCTGGCTCAGGTGAGCATGTTTGCAGCACACGGTATGCCGCGCCTGCGCGATCTGCTGCGCGCTGGCGGATGTCTGCGATAAATGTTGGCAGGCGAGAGTCAAGAGCAGGAGAGCCTGCTCATTGCTGCTGACATTTACAAAATCTTTATCTCAGCCTTACGTTGACTTGACATCTCCGGCATATACTGTTTACAATCAGTATACACATCCCCGCATGTACCCGAGTCATGGTGTAAGCCCTGTACAGCACAATGTCGTGTGTCGAGGCGCGCTCTCCGCGAGTTGCTCTGATCACACAGCATTGACGCCAGGAGGTGAACAGATGACACTCACCCATGCGACTGGTTCGACCAACAACGTCGAAACCGCTGACGTTGTTGTGGGTCCGCTGGAGGAAGCCGCTCGCACTGCGAATCTGCGCGACTATGAGTCGGTCTACCGTCGTTCGATGGAGGATCCCCAGGGGTTTTGGGGTGAGGCAGCACAGGCGCTGCACTGGTTCGAACCGTTCCACACGGTGCTCGATGAAAGCAATGCCCCGTTCTACAAATGGTTCGTCGGCGGCAAGACGAATCTCGCGTACAACGCTCTTGATCGTCACGTCCAGACCTGGCGCAAAAACAAGGTGGCGCTCATCTGGGAAAGCGAAGACGGCATCATTCGCACCTATACCTACTGGCAACTGTACCGTGACGTCAACAAGTTTGCCAACGTACTCAAATCGCTGGGTGTGCGCAAAGGCGACCGGGTGGCCATCTACACCGGTCGCTGCCCAGAGCAGGCGATCGCCATGCTGGCATGCGCGCGCATTGGCGCCGTTCACACCGTCGTGTATGGTGGACTTTCCACTGAAGCGCTGCGCAGCCGTATCGAAGACGCACACGCCAAAGTGCTGGTGGTAGCGGATGGCAGCCTGCTGAACGGCAAAATCGTCAAACTGAAAGAAATTGCGGATCAGGCAGTCGATCATGCACCCTCGATCGAAACGTGCGTGGTTATCAAACGCACCGGGCACGCGGTCGATATTCGCAGCGGGCGCGACTACTGGTGGCACGATCTGATGAGCCTGCCAATCGCATCGGCGCGCTGCGAGAGTGAGCCGCTCGATGCGGAAGACCCGTTCTTCATCATCTATACCTCAGGTTCCACCGGCAAGCCCAAGGGTGTTGTACATACTCTCGGCGGCTATATGGTGGATGTCTATACCACCCTCAAATATGTTCTTGACTTCAAAGAAGAAGATACGCTCTTCTGCACTTCCGATGCAGGCTGGATCGTCGGTCACTCAATTGTGCTCTATGGTCCGTTGATGCACGGCATTACCACGCTGATGTACGAAGGTGCGCCAGCCTACCCATACCCGGATCGCTGGTGGCACCTGATCGAACGGCATGGCGTCACGCTGATGTTCACCGCGCCGACCGGTGTGCGCGGATTGATGCGCTATGGTGACGCCTGGCCGAAACGTCGCGACCTGAGTACGCTGCGTCTGCTGGCGTGCGCCGGTGAGCCGCTCAACCCGGAGGCCTGGCGCTGGTTCTACGAAGTGATCGGGCAACGACGCTGCCCAATCATCGATAACTGGTGGCAGACCGAGACATCGCGCCCCATGATCTCGAACTTTGCGTCGCTGCCGATGAAGCCCGGTTCCTGCGGCTTCCCCGTCCCAGGCGTTGGGCTCGATATCGTTGACGAACAGGGGCAGAGCGTGCCGCCTGGCGTCGAAGGCGCGCTGGTCATCACCAGCCCGTGGCCCTCGATGCTTCGCACCATCTATGGCGACGATCAGCGCTATATCGAGCAGTACTGGAGCCGCTATCCAGGCAGGTATCTGACCGGAGACGCCGCCAAGCGCGACGCTGATGGGTATATGTGGATCATCGGTCGCACCGACGATGTCATCAAAGTCTCCGGGTATCGCCTGGGCACCGCCGAAGTCGAAAGTGCGCTCGTGGCGCATCCGGCAGTGGCGGAAGCCGCAGTGATCGGATTGCCGCATCCGGTTCGCGGGAATGCAATTCATGCTTTCGTGCTGCTCCGCGCCGGGCATTCGCCCTCTGAAGCGCTTGCCAACGAGTTGAAAGCCCATGTCGGGAAGGTGATGGGACCGATTGCCAAGCCGGAGACGATTTCGTTCCCGCCGACCCTGCCCAAGACCCGCTCGGGGAAAATCATGCGTCGCGTCCTGCGTGCTCAGGCGCTCGGCGAACCGCTCGGCGACCTGAGCACCATGGAGGGATAAACGGGATCGGTATTCTGATAGTGTGAGCAGCCAGGAGGAATCGGCATGTCGATCGATGTCGTCGAACCAAGAACAATCAGTCAGTTCGAAGATGAACAGGGCATCTACGCGCCCACGCCGCAGACTGTCGAACAGGCCAATGTCACTGCCTACATGCGCTCGAAAGGCTTCTCGACCTGGGAAGAACTGTATCAGTGGTCGATTGAGCATCCGCAGTTGTTCTGGGCGGATATGGCGAACCGTCTCGAGTGGTACGAGCCATGGGAAAAAGTGCTCGATGACTCGAACAAGCCCTTCTACAAGTGGTTCGTCGGTGGCAAGTTCAATATCATTCACAATGCGATTGATCGCCACCTGAAAACCGCCCGACGCAACAAACAGGCGCTTATCTGGGAAGGAGAAGATGGCAGTTACCGCGCCTTCTCTTACTTCGGCGTCAATCGCGAGGTGTCGAAGTTTGCGAATGTGTTAAAGAGTATGGGAGTCCAGCCGGGTGACATCGTTTCGATCTATATGCCGCGCATCCCCGAACTGGTGTTTGCGATGCTGGCATGCGCCAAGATCGGTGCGGCGCACTCGGTGATCTACGGCGGCTTTTCGGTCGAGGCGCTGCGTGAACGGATCGCCGACGCACAGTCGAAAGTGCTGATCACCGCCGATGGCGGCTATATGCGCGGGAAGATCGTCGAACTGAAGAAGATTGCCGATGAGGCGATGGGGCATAGCCCGTCGATCCAGACCTGCATCGTGGTGCGGCGCACCGGGCACGACGTCGAGATGCAGGCGGGGCGCGATTACTGGTGGCATGATCTGATGAGCCTGCCGATCGCCACGGCGCGCTGCGAGACGGTGCCGGTTGATGCGGAGCATCCGCTCTACATTCTGTACACCTCCGGCAGCACCGGCAAACCCAAGGGTGTCGTCCACGTCCACGGCGGCTATGCCGTCCACGTCTCGGCAACGCTCCACTTCACTTTCGACATCAAGGAGGAAGATCGTTACTGGTGCGCTGCTGACCCGGGGTGGGTCACCGGGCACTCATATATTGTGTATGGCCCGCTGATCGAAGGTGCAACATCGTTCATGTACGAAGGAGCGCCGAATTACCCCTATCCAAATCGCTGGTGGAGCCTGGTCGAGAAATATGGTATCAACATTCTCTACACGGCGCCGACCGCTATCCGTGGTCTGATGCGATTCGGCGACGCCTGGCCCAACCGCCACGACCTGTCGAGCCTGCGGCTGCTCGGTTCGGTCGGCGAGCCAATCAACCCGGAAGCATGGCGCTGGTTCTACAATGTCATCGGCAAAGGGCGCTGCCCGATCATGGACACCTGGTGGCAGACTGAAACCGGCGGGTTCCTGATCACCCCTAATCCTGCCACTCCGCTGAAACCCGGATCGGCAACCCGTCCCTTCCTCGGCATCCAGGCGGATGTGGTCGATGAACAGGGGAACAGCAAAGGTGCAAATGAGGATGGATTGCTGGTCATCCGAACGCCGTGGCCCGGTATGATGCGCACCATTCTGCGCGATCCGGATCGGTACGTCAATCAGTACTGGAACAGCGATCCGCCCGGCATGTATACCGCTGGCGACTCGGCGCGCAAAGATGAAGACGGCTACTTCTGGGTCATCGGGCGCATCGACGATGTGATCAAGGTCTCGGGGTATCGCCTGGGCACGGCAGAGATCGAGAGCGCGCTGGTGTCGCACCCGGCGGTGTCGGAAGCAGCAGCCATCGGTTTACCGCACGAGGTCAAAGGAACGGCCATCCACTGCTTTGTCATTCTGCGGACGGGTATCGAGGGCACACCGGCGCTGGAGGATGAACTCAAGGCGCACGTGGCGCGTGAGATGGGTCCGATTGCACGCCCCGAGAGCATTAAGTTCGTCTCGATGCTGCCCAAGACACGATCGGGCAAGATTATGCGGCGTGTTCTCAAGGCGCAGGCGTTGGGGCAGGATCCCGGCGATCTCTCGACACTGGAAGGGTGACCACAGCGTTGAACTGTTCAGCGTTGAATGAACGTTCAACGCTGAACACCTTTTTATTCGACGTGGTATGCCAGCACCACCAGATTGTGTGGCGTCCCCTGTCGATCGCGGATGTGATCGACCAGCCGCCCTTCGAGTTTGAAGCCCAGGCGCGTGAAAATAGCCTGGCCCGCGGTCTGTTCCTCGACCATATCGACGTACACTTTTGCTGCTCCGATCTGGCGCGCATGGGCGACAATTTCGCCCGCCATGACGGTGCCAAGCCCGCAGCGTCGCCAGGCTTCATCAACAATCAATTGAATGTCTGCCACATGGCTCGAGCGGCCCGGTAACTGGCGCGCTGAGGCATATGCTACAATAGCGCCGTCTGGAGCAACAGCCACGACCTGTCGCCAGTGCTCGGCGTCGCGGAGATTGACCAGACGCGCAACCACTTCTGGGCTGCGCAGGTCATTCTCGGCATGCAGCCAGTCGTTCTCGGGCAATGCTGCGCCAAATGCAATCAGCCGTTCGTTGTCTCCCGCCTCGATCAGGCGAACATGCACCGTGCGCCCGTCGTAGAGCGTGGCATCGAAAGGAACCTGTGGAGGGGCAGTCGTCATTGGCAGCTCCTGTCGTGGTAATCAAAGCGTGAAATCTTGCACAACATCGATTATACCATTGTCGGTTCACGGGAGTTCGTATGGTTCGCAATGATGGACGAGCGCCTGCCGATCTGCGTCCCGTTCGGATCAGCATCGACACCTATGGCTATGCCGAGGGTTCGGCGCTGATCGAGATGGGAAATACGCGCGTGCTCTGCACTGCCAGTGTCGAAGAGGGTGTGCCGCAATGGCTGCGCGGTCAACAGCGCGGCTGGGTTACCGCCGAATATGCGCTCCTGCCGCGATCAACGGCGCAGCGCACCCGCCGCGAACGCAACGGTCTCTCCGGGCGCACCCAGGAGATCCAGCGTCTGATTGGGCGTGCGCTGCGTGCTGCTGTGTCGCTCGAAGCGCTTGATGGATTTACCGTCACAATCGATTGCGATGTCCTTCAGGCGGATGGCGGCACCCGCACCGCGTCGATTACCGGCGGGTATGTGGCGCTTGCGCTCGCACTGCATCGCCTGACCGCCGCCGGACGTCTCGCCGCCAACCCGCTCCAGCGTGCGGTTGCAGCCGTCAGCGCCGGGTATGTCGGCGGATGGGCGTTGCTCGATCTCGATTACAGTGAAGACAGTGTCGCCGATATGGACTGCAACCTGGTACTGACGGAAGATGGCGCGATTGTCGAGGTGCAATCCACTGCAGAAGCGCGTGTCGTCAGTCGCGCAGAATTCGACGCCCTGATCGATCTCGCTATCGACGGCATTGATCGCCTGCTGGCAATTCAGCGCAGGGCGCTGGCGCCGGTTATTGAAGCATTGCGCGTTGAGCGAGGGGATATTGAACACTAAGATCGCGCGTGTGAGCCTGCCTGCTTAGAGCCTGTTCGCAAACCTGGTATTCTGTCGTCCAGTGCGTGCACAGGTGGGGGCAGATAGGAACGAAACGACCGATTGCTGATGATGCCTGGTGCATTCCAGACGAGGTGTGGCAGTGGATAGCGCCTCACCTCCCGGGTCATCAGGCGATGGATGCAATCTTATTCGTGGTGCGAACCGGCTACCTGTGAAAGATGATCCCGCGCCAGTTGGGCGCCTCCAGCCCCGTCCACGATCGCTGCTGGCAGTGGGGCGCCGATGGCGTGCCGAACCGTGGTCGCGAATGTACCGCCGCCTTCCGGCGGTCGAGGGACAGGCTAAAGCCTATCGTACCGCCGCCTTCAGGCGGTAGCGGACAGGCTAAAGCCTATCGTACCGCCGCCTTCCGGCGGTCGAGGGACAGGCTAAAGCCTATCGTACCACCGCCTTCCGGCGGTAGCGGACAGGCTAAAGCCTATCGTACCGCCGCCTTCCGGCGGTAGCGGACAGGCTAAAGCCTATCGTACCGCCGCCTTCCGGCGGTAGCGGACAGGCTAAAGCCTATCGTACCGCCGCC
>FWPU01001880.1_pt1 | contig 60751 bp, 56 predicted proteins | sample 2228361 | NCBI WGS metagenome assembly FWPU01 (sample SAMEA103939777, study PRJEB20133) | metagenome
GGGCGCTGGGGATCGCCAAGAGTTCCGCCGGAGACCGGCTCAAGCGGCTGGAGCGCATGGGGCTTCTGGTGAAGCGCGGCTCGAGCTACGTTCCCACGAGTCACGCCCAAGCATCCATTGAGGGAGGACAGGCGCTGTACCAGGGGGCGCAGGCGCCCCACTGAGCGGCGGGAAAGGAGAGTGCTCGGGGGGGCTGCTTCTCGTCAGGGACGGCTTGGTGAGGTTGTCGAGGCGCGAGCGCGCAATTCGGCGCTGATCGAGCCAGGGTTTCAGGGTCGAGCCGGCCGAGCGAGGCAGCCCCGCGGGAAAGCCATAGGGCGTGAACCAGGGGGACGAGGGGAGCAGCTGCCCCCTGACCGGCCCGCGCCGCCGCGGGCGGCGGCTCCCTATCGTTGCTCCCAGAGCTCCGGCGGCAGCTCACGCACGAAGGGGCTCGGCCGGCGGGGGTCGTAGGCGACCACCAGGGCTTGCATGGCCCGCGAGCAGGCGACGTAGAACAGCCGGCGGTCACGGGCCTCGTAGGCCTCCACCTCCTCCGCGGGCACCGCGGCCTGGCGGGGGAGCGTGCCCTGGTTGACGTCGAGCACCACGACCACCGGGAACTCCAGGCCCTTGGCCGAGTGCAGCGTCAGCGCCTTGACCGCCGGCTGGTCGAGCTCGAGGTCATCCCCCTTCGACCACGCCGCGGGCATGTCCAGCTGGTTGAGCGCGGCGACCACCTCGCGCGCACGGGCTTCGCTCGGGCAGAGGATGCCCACCCCGCTCAGTGGCACCCGCAGCTGCCGGCACAGCCGGTAGACCAGCTCGCGGAGCGTACCGGCCTCCGTGCCCTGGTCGATCCCCACCAGCAGCGGCCTGGGGCCATCGCGGTGGGCCGGTTCGGGCAGATCCTCCGACTCCAGCGACGGGTGGCGGGCCAGTGCTGCCAGCGCTGCGTGGATCGGCCGTGTCGAACGGTAATTCCGCCGCAGCAGAAGGCTCCGGCCCCTCATGTCGAGCGCCTGGTCCACCGCCTTGAAAGAGAACCCCTGCTGGTAGAGGCTCTGGTTGGCGTCGGCGGTGATGTAGAAGCCCCGGGGGTCCTTGGCCAGACGCAGCAGGAAGCGCAGAGCGACGGGCGGGAGGTCCTGCGCCTCGTCGACGATCACCGCGTCGTAGGCCGGCTGGGCGCTGGCCCGCGCCGCCGTGCGGGCTCGGTTCCAGCTCAGCAGTCGGCGCTGATCGAGCAGCCTGCGCCAGCGGTCGTAGGCCACCCACACCTTCTCCCGCTCCTCGGGGTACAGCGGGAGCTGCCGCCCGTGGCGTGCGAAGCCCAGGTACTCCTCGCGGTCAAGGTCCCAGGCCTGGATCACGTCGTGGAACTCGTCGCGCAGGTAGCGCGGGCCCAGGCCCTGCAGAAACGGATCCCGCAGTTCGCCCAGCACGGTTCTCACGGCTTCAAGCAGCTCCGCATCGCCGGCGATCTTCCAGGAGGGGGCCCTGAGGTTCTGCCGCACCAGCCGGTCTACCCAGCTCACCTCGACTTCAGCGTTCAGGCCCCGCTCCTCGACGAGGCGCGAGAGGAGCTGCTCAGCGTAGTGGGCGAGTGTGGTGGTGTAGGTGGCGAACAGGACCCGCGAGCCGGGCCGGTGCTGGGCGTAGGCCAAGGCCCGGTACAGCGCCACGACGGTTTTGCCGGTGCCGGGGCCGCCGCGCACCAGCGCCGGGCCCTCCAGCCGCCACTCCGAGGCGCGGACCTGCTCGGGGTCGAGGCGCAGCAGCAGGTCGCTGAGGCGGCCGCTGAGGTAGGCCTCCAGCTCCTCCCGCGAGTGCACCACGTACTGTGCCTCGGACCGGGTCTGGTCCAGGCCGGGCTGGTACAGCATGCCGATCACGTGCATGACCCACTCGCCCGGTACCACTCTGTCGAGGTGGAGCAGGTCATCCTCGCCTGCGCAGCTGAGGAACTGCGGGAAGTAGAGCCGGGGTACGCCCCAGCTCTCGAGCTGCTCGGGGCGCAGCTGGAAGACCTGCTCCTTTGGCGGGCCCCCCGCGGCGAGCCGTTCGTCCTCCTCGTCCCAGTCGGCGGGGGGTGGGGCGGGCAGTTCGCCGGGCGCGGGCAGCGTTCGGGGGTTGAAGGGCAGGTCATAGGTGTCCTTGTTGCGCCGGCGGACCGCGTGGATCTCCACGTACTCATCCAGGCGGCAGAAAACCCGCCACTTGCCCACCTTCAACCGGTGAAAGCCCGGGTACTTGTGTAGCGGGCGCAGGTCGAGCCGCCCCGAGCGGGGATCCCTCGCCAGGAGGTCGATGTCGCTCAGCAGGGCGTCTCGCTCTCGGGCGGGCACCGCCTGCAACTCCCGCAAGGCGGTTGTGGTGAAGATCGTGTGCCGCTGCATCAGCCCTGGACCTCCTGGGGGTGCCGGAAGAGACGCGCGAGCCCGCGGACGGAGCTGAACCAGGCTAGCAGCGAGCGCATGTGTCGTTCCAGCCGATCAAGCCGCGTTGCATTGTCCTGCTGAGTGCTCGCGGTGGTGTTACCGAGTTGCTCCAGGGTCTGGGCCAGCCCCTGCAATTGCCGCTCGAGTTCCTGCTGCCGCTGCAGCTGCGCGCCGAACTCCCCCTGCAGCTGGGCGTGGGCCTGCTGGAGCGCACGCAACTCCTGACCCAGCGCCTCGCGGGCCGATCGCTCGGTGTCGAGGGCACGGGTGAGTTCCTGCCGGTCCCTCGCCTCCTGCTCCAGGCCCTGCGAAACGGTACCTATCTGCAACTCCATATGCCCCAGCCACTCCCGAAGCTGGTCAAGCTGACTGCCCAGCTCCTGGCGCAGGCCTGTCTGGGCCGCGGAGGCCTCGCCCCGGAGCGCCTCCAGCCCCCCGCGCAGTTCCTCGCTGAGTTCGCGCAGCGGTTCCTGTACCCGGGCCTCGGCCGCCGCCACCTCCTCGCGGAGGGCCTCAAGCCACTCGTCCTGGGTGGCGGACCACTGCTGTCTGAGGGACTCCACCCGCTCACGCAGCTCCCAGAGCAGGCGCTGATCGCGCAACTCCTCCAGGTCCTTGAGTATCTCGCTCAGGCGCTGGCCCAGGCCGAGCGCCTGAGCTTTGCCCTCCTCCTCGAGGCGCTTCAGCCACCCGTCCGCCTCGCCGCGGAATCCGGCGCGGGCCTGCTCGAGCTCCGCCCTTAAGCGGGCGACGCGCTCCTCGGTGGCCTGCAGCGCTGCCTCCAGCCGGGGCAGGGAGTCCCCGGCGCGCTCGAACAGGGCGATGGCCTGGGCCACCTGCTCGTGGGCGGCGTCCAGCCGCTGTTGTTGCTGTGCGATCCATTCGTCGGTCAGGTAGTCAGCCATTCATTCCTCCTGTGCTCCCACCACCGTGGGGGGCGCGGCGTGTTCGACAGCAGTGGTGAAAGCCTTGAGCACTGCCGCGGGCAGCAGCTCGCCCAGGCGCTCGGCGACCTCCACCAGACCCTCAAGCGCCCAGGCGCGCTCGAGACGCGCTGCTCGCGCGGCGTCGAGCTGCCGGAGGGTCTCGAGCAGGGCAGGGCGGGGGTGGTTGCGCCCCAGAACCCCCTGGGAGTCCCCGGCCAGGTCGTCGGCGAGGCCCGGCAGCCACTCGCCCAGGGCTAGCACGAAGGCCAGCTGGCCCGTCAGGCTCATCCGCGCGCGCAGCATCACCTCCAGAGCACGCTCGGCCAGCACCTTGGCGGTGGGACCCTCTCCCTCGAGCCCCGCGCTCAGAGCGGCCAGGAACAGCACCGCCAGGTCGTTGGGCCGCTGCTCGAGCAGGTACTCCGCCCGGCCGCGCACTGCGCCCACGAACCCCGCCTCGACCACCTCGCGGGCGTAGGCCCCCAGCGCCTCGAGGTTGTAGCCCGTGAGCACCCGCTCGAGGCCCTCCGCCAGGATCCGCTCGCGCGTCGCCTCCTCGGGGACCAGGGCTCGCTCGCGCCCGAAATTCAGGTCCGGCACGCAGGTGTCGCAGAAGCCGCAGCTATAGTCCTGCGGCAGGCGCAGCTCGAAGGCCCGCCGAAGGTATACGCGCCGGCAACTGCCCGCCGGCAGCACGGCATAGTGGTAGAGGTTGCGCAGCCCCGCCAGCCGCATGGCGCGGATCGTGGTATAGAGCGACTCGATGAGGATCTTCCCGGCTCGCTGCACGAACTCGGCCTGGTCGCCCTCGGAGCGGGCCAGTTCTTCGACCCCGGCCAGCACTGCGTCCGGGGTGCCGGTGGCCTCGCCGTAGCCGCGCACGTAGTCGGCCAGAGCGGCGACGCCGCGGGCCCAGGTCCAGTCCTTGTTGAGCGCCGCTCGGTAGGCGCGGCTCCCCTGGCGCGTATAGGTACGAAGTACCTCCAGCACCCGCAGGCGGGAGAGGGCCTTCTCCACCGGTTTGTTGTCACCGGTCCCGGGCGACTCCTCCAGCGTCTCCCCGGCCAGCGCCCTGGTGTAGGCCTCGGTAAGCCGGGCCAGTTCATCCCGGGCGCCGGGGAAGTTCTGGTTGATGAAGTAAGCCTGCTGGCCCACATCGCACAGCTCCTTCAGGCTGTAGGGGCACTCCAGGGTGGGGAAGCCCCGGCTGTTGTGCGCCAGACAGGGAAGAGGTATGGGATCTTCAGCTTTCAGCCCGAAGATGGCTTGGTCAACCAAGTGCTGCTTTTCGCAGGCAGGGTCGGGGGGCACGGTGATGAGCGCGACGTGGGCGTGGGCGCGGTCGCGTCCGGCCCGGCCGGCCTCCTGGTAGTAGCCTTCCAGGCTGCCCGACATCACATAGTGCACCACCAGGCGGATGTTCGGCTTGTCGATGCCCATCCCGAAGCCCTTGGTCGAGACCAGCACCGGCAGGCGGTTGTCGAGGAATTGCGTCTGGGTCTCCAGCAAACGCTCGTCCCAGTCGCCGGGGCTGGCGAAGTCGTCCCTTTTCCCGACGAACCTGCAGTCCGCCTCAGCGCAGCGGTACTTGTCGTAGTTGCTGTAGTAGCGGGTGGAGCCACAGCGCGGGCAGCGGCCCGGGGCAGAGTTGGAGTGGACGCCTACCGCCCCCTCTGGCAGCACCCCGTCGCGACGGAGGTGCTCGGCCACCGCCGCTGCGTTGCTGGCGAAAAAGGCGCGGCTGTGCGCGTTGGCGAAGGGGGCGAAGACCACCGTGCCGTGGCGGTGGCGGCCGCGGGAGTCGCGCTCGAGCAGCCCCTCGTCCCCCGCTCCCAGCACCTCGGGCGCGACCCGGGTCAGCACCTCGTCCAGTGCTCGCAGCCGCCCCGCGTAGCCCTGGCGGCCGTCGACGACGTGGACGCTGTAGCTCAGCTCGGGCCGGTCGCTGCTGCGGCTCTGCACCACACTGTCCGGGCTGATGCCCAGCAGGCGCAGGATGTCTGCGCGCACCACTGGCGAGGCAGTGGCGGTGAGGGCCAGCATCGGCACGCGCTCGGCCACTCCCTGCTGCTCAATGTACTGGCGCAGGCCCTTGAGGTGGAGGTAGGCGGTGCGGAAGTCGTGGCCCCACTCCGACGCACAGTGGGCCTCGTCGACGGCGATGAGGGAGAAGCGGTGGCCCTGGATGAGCTCCCCCAACTCCCGCCGGAAGTTGGCCAGGTCAAGGCGCTCGGGAGCGACGAAGAAAAGGCGGTAGCGGCCGTTACGCAGGTGCTCCAACGTGGCCTCTGCGGTCCCGGCAGCGTGCTTGCGTCCACTCATGAAGCCCACCCCGGTGATCCCGTCGCGGTAGAGGTGGTCGACCTGATCGAGAATGAGTGAGACCAGCGGGGAGACCACCAGGGCGGTGCCCGGCTGGACCAGGGCCGCCAGCTGGTAGATAGCCGACTTGCCGTAGCCCGTCGGCAGCAGCACCAGCAGGCTCTCGCCCGCGAGCACCCGCCGCACGGCCTCGGCCTGCTCCGGCCTCAGGCGGGGGTGGCGGAAGAACCGGCTGAACAGGTGGTCGAGCGCCTCCGGCGCTGGGTCGGCGATGCGGTAGCCCGGGTCGACCCCTGCCGGGTCCTGGATCAACCCCCAGGCAGCCTCCAGGACCTCATCCGGCTGCCAATCCGCCTGCAGGAGCGGGTCCTGGGGGTCTTCGACGAGCACGTCCGCCTTGCTTACCGATCCGAACTCCACCTCCGCCAACAGCGGGCGCCTCAGCTGGCCCTCGGGATCACCTAAGTAGGCCCGCAGTGCCCGCTGGGACGCTTCTCCCAGCCCGTCGGCCTCCAGCCGGACTCGCGGCAATCGCTGCTTGAGGCCGTAGAGCCGCCGCACCGCTTCCAGCAACTCCAGGCTGTCCAGGAGGGCGAGCACCGGCAGCGGCTGGTTGCCGCGGACCCGCACACGCAGCTCGCCCGACCCCTCTGCGCCCAGCCGGGTCAGCCAGGCGGCCGACCACAGCCGCAGCGCCGCCGGCCCCAGCGCCAGCCAGCGCCCCCAGGCCGGATCGCCGCGGCGCACGGCGATCCCCTGCCGGCGCGCCTGGACTAGGGCCCAGCGCGGCGAGGCCTGCAGGGCGTCGAGGGCATCGACGTTAACCGGCGCGCCGCCCAGGCGCCAGTGCTCGGGGCCGGGCTTGGGCGCCTCGAGCGGCTCGGGCTCGGGCATCGCCCGCTCGAAGAAGGGCAGCAGCAGCCGGCCGAAGGCGCCCTGGCGCTCCGGCGCCATCGGGTCGAGGAGGGGGAGGCGGCCGTAGGCCCCGGCGGGCCACAGTTCCAGCGCGTCCGCGTAGTCCGGGGCCCGCGCGGTGCGCAGCTCGCCCTCAGTCCACTCCAGCTGCAGCCCCTCCGCTTCGGCGAGCGCGAGCAGGGCTTGCTGCAGGAAGTAGGGCACCCCTTGCAGCGGGTCGTGGTGGGGCCAGCCCTTGGGGTCCCAGCCGACGAGGTAGGCCAGGCGGTCGATCCTCACACCAGCTCCTCCTCCGGGCCGGCTGCCCGGTCACGCTCCCACAGGCTGTAGGCCAGGGCCAGCGCCTCGGGCCTGGCCCCCGCCTCGACCAGGGCGCGGTCGGCCTCGAGGAGGGTCTGGCCGCTGCTGATGAGGTCGTCGAGCAGTAGCAACCGCAGCCCGCGCACGGTGGCGGGATCGGCCACCCGCAAGGCTCCGGCCACGTTGGCGCGCCGCTCCGCCTCCCCGCCGGCGTCATGCTGGCGGAGGGGGGGCACCCGTTGCCACTGCAGCACCCGCAGCACGGGATGCCTGCGGGCCTCGAGCTCCTCGGCCAGGGCATCCAATCCGGCCTGGACGGGCTGACGCGAGGGCACATAGGCTACCGGCAGGCCCGGGTAGTGTTGCGCGAGGTAGTCTGCAACTGCGCGGACGCGCATGCCAGAGCGCTTGAAGTCGAGGATCTGGTAACGTGCATTGCTGAGGAGGTCGTTGGCCCGCCGGCCCCTGGGCCGTTTAGGGAGGTAGCGCCCGAGGACGCTCCACACCCGCCCGGCCCGGCTCAGGCGTAGCGGGGCCGCGATTGCTTCGGCCGGGACGCCCTCCTGCTCCAGGGGGTGCAGGTAAACCCGGTAGTCGCCCAGCGCGTAGAGGAGATCTTCCGGAGCGGGGAGGATGAGGTCCGGTCCCGCGTTGAGGGCGTGGGCGGCGTCCGCCGCACCCCAGGTCGCCAGGGCGGAGACGACCCCCAGCCGGCGTGCGGCCAGCAAGTCCTCCAGTCGGTCTCCCACCAGGAGCACCTCTTGCGGGTTCAGGTCCTCGACCAGCGGCTGCAGACGGCCTGTGCTGGGTTTGTTGGCCGATGCCACCGCGCTGCCCAGGAGCTTCGCGGCCACCCTGCCGGGGAAGTGCCGCTCGACGGCAGCCTCGACGTAGCGCATCGGGCTGTTGCTGGCCAGTACCACCTCGACCCGGCCGCCCAGGAGCTCCTCCAGGACCTCCGTGACGCGGGGGAACGGGCGCAGGTTCTCGACCAGTGGGCCGGGGTCGCCGCCCAGGCGCTGCGCTTCGGGGGCGGCGGAGCTGTCGAGCAGCAGCCCGTCGAGGGCGACGATCAACCGGCGGAAGGCGGGGTATTCGGGGAGCCTTGGCAGCGGGGCGCTGGGGGCCGGGCGGGAGGGCGGCTCGAGCAGGTTGCGCAGCAGGTGGGCCGCGGCCGCGGTGTTGGGCTCGGGCTCGTACGGGCGGGTCTCCTCCAGAAGCAGCCGCGCCTGCTCGGCCGGGGGCGCATCTGCCACGTCCCTGGCCGCGGGGACGTCCTGGGGGAGCCTGAGTTCGCGCAACGGCAGGATGCAGCCGTAGCACCCCTCGCCCTGGCAGTCGCAGCGCAGACTCAGTTCCAGCAGCCGTCGGGCTTCCGCCAGGATCTCCGGTAGCTTGGCCGGCAGCTGGGTGGCGACCCCGATGCCGCCTTCCACGGTGTCGTAAGCGGTGAACTCCAGCTTGTGTTGCCGGATCCGCAGGGTGAAGCCGATGTCGGAGAGGTCGGCCTCGAGCACGTCGGGGATGGTCTTGGCCAGCGCGTTGCTCAGGGCCCAGTACGCTGCCAGCGAGCCGTCGCTGAAGCTGATCTGGCCGAGATCCGTCTCGTACTCGCGCGCGAGGGGCGAGAACACCGGGTGGTCCCTCCAGGCGTCCGGGGCGTTCTCGAACCCCATCTTCCAGTCGTAGTGCGGCTCCGTCTCCTCCCCGCACGAGCAGGTGCCGGGGAGCACCAGGCTGAAGGCGTGGGCGCTCACCGTGGCCCGGCGTCCGAACCAGCTCTGCAGGACGTACCCCCGACCCTGCATTGGCTCCTCTCCTTCCCGCGTGGACTCCGGCACCACCACGCTGCCGCTTTTGAGCAGTTCCCGCCTCTCCAGCGGGTCCAGCGGCACCCTCCGCCCGTCGCGGTCTTCCACCGTCCACTCCTCGACACCGCCGGCCCCTTTGACCCCCCGGGCGCTTCGCAGGGACGGGCAGCAGAAGCGCACGGTCTTGGTGAAGCGCTTGACGGCTAACTCCAGGCCCACTCGCACCCGCCCCCGTCCCGCCTCCGCGACCACCGAGCCGAGCTCGGCGCGGGCCTCCACCACCTCGAGCCGCGGGTCGACCACGAGCCATGGGCTGTGGTAGTGCTTCACCTGCCTCGGGTCGGGCCGGGCCAGCGGCTCGGCGCCGTAGTACGCCCGGTTGTACTCCTCGGGGTCCATCAGGCTGTCGGTGATGTCCTTGACCCACACCAGCACGGCCTCCTCCCTGCGCTGGTTCCGGCGGACGCAGGCGCGCGTCCAGTCGACGGTGCGGTAGTAGCGGCCCTGATGCGGGAACACCAGGGCCAGCGCCCATTCCCGGTGGGCCGCCTCCTGCTGCAGCTCCCCCAGCACCCACTCCGGGGTCGTCTCTGCCTCCAGCAGCAGCTCGCCGATCCCCTGGGCCGGCGCCCCCTCGCCCAGCCGGATTACCAGGTACGTCGGACCCGGCATCGACCGCAGCGGCGGCGCCTCGACCTTCTCCAGCGGCTCGGCGAGCAGCGGGGCTAGCTCCTGCCTGAGCCGCTCCTGGGCCGCCTCGGGCACGGCTGCCGGGCTCAGGAGCTGCTCGAGCAGCTCCTCACCTCCTCCCCTCCCCAGGCGGTGTGCCTCCCAGCGCATGCGCCGCAGGTGCTGCTGCAGCAAAACCGGGTTGGCGGGGTTGATGTACACCGGGTCGGCCTGGGCCTCTACGAGCCGCTTCAGGTTCTCGAGGCGGGAATAGTACTCGTCGGCCGCTGCGCCGACACGGTCGGTGCGCGGGACGAAGACCACGTGCGCCGGCCCCGAGCGCCCGGCCCGTCCGGCCATCTGCTTGAAGCTGTTGCGGCTACCAGGGAACCCCAGGATGGCGACGTGCTGGAGGTCACCGATGTCGATGCCTGCCTCCAGCGTGGTGGTGGAGAAGACGAACATCGACTCAGTGCCCTGGCGCAGCTGGCGCAGGACAGTGGTGTAGTCGCGGTGGCCGTTGAAGAGTGGGTACACCCGGGTGCCGCGCTGGCGGCGGTAGGTCTCCGCCAGGCGCCGGGCCTCGGCCCGGCGGTCCACGAAGGCGATCCCCTTGCGCCCCTCGCGCTGGACGGTATGGATGAGACTGGGCACGTTCTTCGTGACGCCGCGGTAGTAGAAGCGTGCGTGGACCGGTGCCCCCGACGCACCCACCACGCGGAAGCAATGGCGCCCGGTCAGGCGGCGCACGAAGTCGGCGGTGTTGTCGAGGGTGGCCGTCGACACCACCAGCCGCACGTCGCTGCGCACCAGCGCCATGAGCCGGCGCAGGAACAGAGCCATGTTGATGCCGAAGTAGCCGCGGTAGACATGGGCTTCGTCGAGGACGATGTAGCGGACGTGGCCGAAGAACCCGGCCAGCTCCGGGCGGTCGAGGTAGTGGTTGAGTTTGTCGGGGGTGGCCACCACGATGTGGGGGGACTCGTTCTCAAAGAGTTCCTCGAGGCTGGTGCTGCCGAAGAAGGGGCGCACCTTGAGTGGCAAGTCCTTGCACATCCGCGTCAGCTTGTCGTGCTGGTCGGTGGTGAGCGCGCGCAGCGGGTAGATGAACAGCGCGGTGTTCTTCCGCTGCAGGAGGTCCTCGAGGATGCCCGGGGCGAAGGCCAGGGTCTTGCCCGAGGCGGTGGGGGTGGTGAGCACGAGGTCGAACGGCTCGCGGCGGGTGGCGCGCAGGAACTCCAGCGCCAGGGCCTGGTGGGTGAAGAGGCCCTCCTTAGCCCCTGCAGCCACCAGCGCCCGGGCCAGGCGCTCGTCGAGGCCGAGCGCCTCGAGAGGGACGATCTGACCGGGCCTGAGCTGCGGCCGGGGGTTGAGGACCTCGGCTTGGTCGAGACTCAGCGGCTCGTCCGAGACCGCGGGTGCCAGGCGCAACTCGACGCCCCGCTCTCGCAGCCGCTGGCAGTAGCGATCGAGGCTCATCTGGTACAACGCCTCGGCTAGGGGCCGGGGCCATGGCTCGCCAGTCCAGGTGTGGATGAGTTCGTCCGGTAGGGTGCGTAGCACCTCCTCGGCCTGGGCCGGGGTGAGGGCGGCCACCGCGCGCCGCAACTCCCCCTCTGTCCGCGCCCGCGCTACCGCCGCGCACCAGGTGTCTGGCAGCCCCGGCGGGAGTGCGTCTGTAGGGACCAGCCACACCGGGAAAGCTGTGGTGCCGTCCCACACTACCACGGTATCGTGCGGGAAAGCCCCCTCAGCGGGCAGGCGTTGGCCGGAGGTTGAGTCGAGGAAGGCCTGTGTCCTCTCGTCGTAGATGAGGTATTGCCACTGCTGCATGGGGGTCTCCGGTAACTCCTCACGTCCTTTACCCGTGCTGGACCCGTCTCCTGCGGCCCGGAGGGCAGGCAGGCGTCGCACTCGTGGACGGCGCGGGCGGTGGGCAGGAGAGGCTCGTGGGAGGGTCAGCGGTCATTGGATAGGGTCAGCGAAACACGGCAGCCGGAGAAGGGGCGTGCCATCGAGGTAGTGAAGGCGTTGCCAAGGAGGCTGGCACGCCAGAGATCGAGGTCGTCGGTAAGGGTGGGTGCTGTGCCCACGGCGCGAGCGAGGGCCCCGAGGTCCCGATATGAGGCGCGCTCGCCAGCGCGCTCCAGCCACCAGCCGTGCTCGGCCTTGCGAATCGTGGCTTCCGGATTGGGCAACGGGAACGGGGGGTTGGTTGTGACTCGTACACGCCGAACCGGGCCGGAGGGGAGCAGTGGGTCTAGCCGGCGCTTAAGGTTCGTGAAGCGTTGTCGGAGGGATTCGAGAGGCTCACTGAGGTCTGGGTCAAAATCAGTGACCTCCTCCAGGAGGCGTTGGAGGCGCTGGGTCCCGTTCTCGAGGGTGGCATTGTCGGGGCTTGCCAGGGTTTTGGCGCTGTGTACACGGACGAGGTACGCCTTGATTTCCTGCTTTAAGTCGTGAACGTCGTTGGGGGGGGTGTCCATAGTCGAGACAAGCTAACAAACCTGGCTTCTGAACATATACGGACGTGTTTGCCGAGTTCAAGGACTGGAGTTTTAACTTCCGAATCCGCGGTTACTCTTTCGTTACATACCTCCTTAAGTCCATGGAATGTCACCGGGGTAGCCCGGCATGGTATCGCCCCTGGTTGGGGCAAACGAGAACACAACCATTCTAGTGACATTCTATTAGTATGTTGCGACTTTTGACCCGCTTCTTGATTGCCCTGATCCCCCTGACTGTCCTGAACCTGGCCCTGGTCCAGAACACTGTGGTAGGGCGGGCCAGCGTGGTGGACGGCGACACGCTGGAAATCCAGGGGGTGCGCATCCGCCTGTGGGGGGTGGACGCCGTAGAGAGCAGCCAGACCTGCCTGAACGCCGGGGGGAAGGTGTGGCCCTGTGGCCGGAGGGCGGCTTTTGCCCTGGCCGATTTCTTGGGGCAGCGCACCGTGCGTTGCGAGCGGCGGGACACCGACCGCTACGGACGGATGGTGGCGGTGTGCAGCGTGGGTGGGGTGGAGATCAACCGCTGGCTGGTGGAGCAGGGGTGGGCACTCGCTTATGTCAGGTACGGAGGGAGTGTCTACCTCAACACCCAGCAGCAGGCCCAGGCTCTGAAACGGGGAATCTGGCAAGGGCGTTTCACACCGCCCTGGGAGTACCGCCGCAACCCGGCTAACCCGCCCAGCGCCGGAGCGCCAAGAAGTCCGGCCACCCCACCAAGCAGCGTTTACTACCGCAGCTGCGCCGAGGCCCGAGCTGCCGGAGCCGCGCCAATCTACCGGGGCCAGCCGGGGTACCGCCCAGGACTGGATCGGGATGGGGACGGGGTGGCCTGTGAGCGCTGAGGTGCGGCCCCCGGCGTCAAAGGGCAACCCGGCAGTGCCGCACCAGCTCCCGCCGCAGCCTACCCACCAAGACCCCCAGCTCCCGCAAGGCTTTGATCAGTTTCTCGCGGGTGTCGGCTTCTGTCCAGTCCGTGCGCCAGCCCATTGCCTCGAGTTCCTCTTCCGAGGTTTCCAGCTGTACCCTCAGGTAGAACAGCCTTGAAAGTACCCTCTGGGTGCAGCGGGCGATGTCCTCGCTCACCGGAGCCGGCCACTCCCCCCGGCTGCTTTCCAGGAAGGTGCTCAGCGTCCCTAGCCACCTGGCTGCCTCGTCCAACTGCGCCGAGCCACCCCGCACAAAGCGGTGGCACTCCCGCAGACGCTCTCTGGCTTCGATCAGCTGCTGGGCTATCTTCTGCCAGCGTCCGCTAAGGCGCTCCTCCAGGCTTTCCAGCAGGCTGGATGTTGGCGACAGACCGAAATCAAGTTCCTCCAGGGCTTCGTTGCGCAGGCTGGCCAGGACGGCTTTGGCATAGGCGGCCTCGAAGAGCTCGGGCGGGCGGTATCCAGCCCGGCTTAGCCCGGCCAACTCGGCCAGGCTGAAGCAGGCGTACAGGAACCACCGCAGCCCCTTCCAGGCCTCCAGCTGGGCTCCAGTGACAAGCTGGGGGTCGGCTTGCGGCCATCGCTTGACCAGCTCCAGGGAAACCCGCTCTACCGGCTCCCTCAGCAGATCGGCAGCCTCGCTCAGGGTGTAGCGCTGTGCGCGCCTGGCCTCGAGCAGTTCCACAAAAAGGCTCCTTCCACGTACCAAGGCTAGCAGGCTCCTGGACTGGAATCCAGCTCGCCTGCCGAAACCAGCGCCTCCACCTCCGCCCACACCCCCTGGCTGACCCAGCTCTGATAGTGCCAGTAGGCCATCTTCCCCGGCGGGTAGCTGGACGGCAGGCTCTTCCAGGGCCGCCCCTCCCGCAGCACCAGGAAGATGGCCTCCACGAGGGAACGCCTGGCGTAGCGGGGTGGGGCTCCTCTGGCTTGGGGTTCAAACAGCGGCTCCAATTGCTGCCACAGCGCATCGGGGAGGGGATAGGGGTAGCGGGGGTCAGGCTCCCGTTTCGGACGAACACGCTTCCCATACACCCACCTCCAGGCTGTCCCGTTGCTCACCCCGTACTTCCGGGCCAGGCTGCGGGCGCTGGCCCCTGTCCGGCGGTGCTCCTCAATCAGGGCAACCCGAACTTCTCCTTTCCCCGACGGCCCCGGCTTCTTGCGAGGAAGAAAGTAGGTCATGTTACCTTGAATACCCCGATTGCCCTGCACACGCCTGCCCCTGCGGCTGGTACGGCGATCCCCAGCGAAGCTGTGGCTGCACCCCCACCCAGCGTACCCGTTATGCTGGCCGCATCAGTGGTCCCCTGCTCGACCGCTTCGACCTGGTGGTGGAGGTGCCCCGCCTCACCCCCGAGGAGCTGGCCCGGGCCCCCGAGGGGGAGCCTAGCAGGGTGGTGCGGGAGCGGGTACTGGCGGCCCGAGAGCGCATGAAAGCCCGTCAGAAGAAGCTCAACAGCGAACTCTTGGGCCGCGCCCTGCGCCAGCACACCGCCCTCTCTCCTGGCGGCGAGGCGCTGCTGCAGGCGGCCGCCCGCCGCCTGGCCCTCACCGCCCGCGCCTACGACCGCATTTTGCGGGTCGCCCGCACCATCGCAGACCTGGCCGGCTCGGAGGCCATCCAGGAGGCCCATCTGGCCGAGGCGCTCACCTACCGCCGCAGCCTGACTTGAGCCAAGGGCATGCAAGATGGGTGAGCCACGATTCCTCCTCGACCCAAGATGTAGCGATAGCTGTTCATGCCCTTTTTGGGTGAACCCTTGGCTGCTGGAGGAGATACAACCTTACCAAAGGCACTGTCCTGACGAAGTCAGGGTGGGGTGAAGCCAGGGTTTGTAGTCCGGGCTAGGGCATCCGGATAGCAGGGTCGTAGGCTAGACTCCGGTGGCCGTGGACTACGATTACATCATCGCCGGGGCGGGCGCGGCGGGCCTGAGCCTGGCCTACCACCTGGTGCAGGCGGGCCTGCCAGGCCGCATCCTGTTGCTCGAGCGGGCTCCCAAGACCCATAACGATCGTACCTGGTGCTTCTGGGAGGTGGGGGAGGGCCCCTTTGAGGCGGTGGTGGGGCACCGCTGGACAGAGCTTTGGGTGCGCGATGTGGGTTTTGCCCGCCGCCTCGACCTCCAACCCTACGCCTACAAGATGATCCGTGGCCTGGATTTTTATCGTCATATGCAGCACTGGCTAGCCCAGCAGCCCAACCTCGAGCTGCGCTATGGCGAGATCAGCGGCATCGAGGAGGAGGGAAAGGGGGCTGTGGTGACCCAAGCCGGGCGGCGCTACCAGGGGCGCTGGGTCTTCAATAGCCTTTACCGGCCCCCGACCCTGCGGCCGGGGTATCGCTATCTGCTGCAGCACTTCCTGGGCTGGGTGGTGCGGGCCCCAGAGCCCGTCTTCAACCCCCAGGAGGCCACTCTGATGGACTTCCGCACCCCCCAAGAAGGCCAGGTGCGCTTCATTTACCTGCTGCCTTTGGATGCCCAGACCGCCTTGGTGGAGTACACCGTATTTTCCCCCGAGGTGCTACCGCCTGCGGCCTACCAGGAAGGGCTCAAAGCCTACCTGGCCGGAGTGCTGGGGCTGAAGGAGCACACCATCCTCGAGGTCGAGTCCGGGGCGATTCCCATGACCGATGCCCCCTTTCCCCACCGGGCCAGTCCCCACGTGATGAACATCGGGATGGCCGGGGGGCAGACCAAGGCTTCCACCGGCTACACCTTCCAGCGCATCCAACGCCAGTCCCGCCGCATCGTTCAGAGCCTACTCAAGACCGGCCAACCCTTCTACCCCGAGCCTCTCCTGCGGCGCCATGCCCTTTTGGATAGCGTGCTGCTGGAGGTGCTTTTCCGCTGGGGAGGGGCAGGGCACCGGGTTTTCCGCGACCTGTTTAACCGAAACCCTCCTCAGCGGGTTTTGCGCTTCCTGGACGAGGAGACCCGTCTGTGGGAGGACCTGCAGGTTATGGCTCGGGTGGACCTTCCGCTCTTCCTGACCGCCACCTTGGCTACCTTCTGGAGGCGGGTATGGCCGGGCTAGTCTGGGGGGTGCCGCTTATGTTGTCGGTGCTGGTGCGCGTCCCGGTACCGCTCTGGCCCGAAGGGTTTCCTTTATTGAGCTTGGCTCAGATGCTCCTAATTAGCCTGGCCGCGCTGGGGTGGGGTTGGGCCCGGGTGGGCTGGCGTATTCTGGGCCTGGCTATCGTGGCCTTTGGCCTGGGGCTAGGGGTGGAGATGCTGGGTAGCCAGACCGGGCTACCCTTTGGCCACTACACCTACGCCGGGACCCCCCCACCCACCCTGGGGGGGGTGCCCCTTTTGGTGCCCCTGGGCTGGTTTGCCATGACCCTCTCAGCCCACACCCTGGCCGGGGGGCGGCCCGGCTACACTGGGGCGCTTTTGCTGGCCTGGGACCTGGGCCTCGAGGCCCTCATGACCGAGCGGGGTTACTGGACCTGGCAGGACCCTGAGCCTTTGTGGTACGGGGCCCCCCTGGCTAACTTCCTGGCTTGGTTTGGGGTGGGCGCGGGTCTTTCCTGGCTATACGCCCGCCTAGGGGGCCCCAAGCTGGCCCAGCCGGGGGGGCTGGCCTGGGCCTACCGCCTCGAGGCCTTTTTTCTGCCGCTGGGCCTGGCCTGGTGGGGGCTTTGGCCGGCGGCCTTGTTCTGTGGCCTGGCCATGAACCTGCTGGCCTGGCGGCGTTAGGAGGGGCCCAATGACGCGGATACGTCCCAGGGAAAAACTCCTCAAGCTGGCCCTCGGGGCCTTGCTGCGCCACAGCCTGCGGCGGGGCCTGCGGGGGGTCTGGGTGCAAGGTACGCTACCCCCGGGGGCCTTGGTGCTGGCCAGCAACCACCACTCCTGGTGGGATGGCTACCTGTTGCCCGCCCTATGCTGGGGCCGGCGTCCGTTGGCGGTGGTCATGGGAGAGGCCCGCTTAGAGGAGTTTGCTTTTTTCCGCCATCTGGGGGCCCTCCCGGCCCACCGCCCGCGCCAGGCGCTGGCCTGGTTGGCCCAGGGCGGTGCGGTGTTGATCTTCCCTGAAGGGGCCCTCCGCCCGCCTGGTTCCTTGGGTCCTTTACAGCGGGGAGCGGTCTGGCTGGCCCAGCAGGCCGGGGTGCCGCTGGTGCCAGTGGCCACCCGGGTGGTGTTGCGCGGGCACGAGTTTCCCGAGGCCTATCTGGTCTTCGGGCCCCCCCTAGCGCCCGACCTGGCCGGGCTAAACCAGGCTTTGGGAGAGCTATTAGCCGGGCTGGATGAGGCCCTAAGCAGCGCGCCCCCCGAGGAAGCCCTACCTGGCTTTACCCAGGTGCTCCGAGGCCGCCTCAGCACGCATGAGCGCCTGGCTGGTTGGGGGTGGACCCTGGGTCGCCTGGTGGGGGGGAGGTAGGGTGCTGGGGGTTTTCTTTTACCTGCTGCTGGCCTGGCTTTGCCTCAAGCTAGGGGTACTTTTGCTCAACCTGCTGCTCTTTCCCGCCCTGCGCCCGGCCTCCTCGCCCGCCAAAGGAGTCTCCCTCCTGGTACCCGCCCGCAACGAGGCCGCCAACCTGCAAAAGACCCTGCCTGGTCTTTTGCAGCAGGAAGCCCAGGAGATTCTGGTGCTCGACGATGGTTCCACCGATGCCACGGTTCAGGTGGTGGCCCGCTTCGCCCAGCAAGACCCCCGGCTTCGCCTGATTCCTGGCCAGCCCAAGCCCGAAGGTTGGCTGGGCAAGAGCTGGGCCTGCTGGCAGCTGGCCCAGGCGGCCCAAGGCCAGGTGCTCCTCTTCACCGATGCCGATGTGTACTGGCAGCCTGGGGCCCTCGGGGCGGTGCTGGCGCTTTTGCAGCAAAGCCAAGCCGGCCTGGTCTCGGTCTATCCCCATCAGCGCACCTCTGGCCTGGCTGAGCGGGTGCTCTTACCCCTAATCGACGATGCCCTGCTTTGCTACCTGCCCCACCCCCTCCTGGCCACTCCCTTTCCCCTGGCGGCCGCGGCCAATGGTCAAGTGATGGCCTTTGCCCGCCCGGCCTACTGGGCTGCGGGGGGGCATGCCGCGGTGCGGGCCGAGGTGCTGGAGGACGTGCGGCTGGCCCAGCGGGTCAAGGCAGCAGGCTGGGGGCTGGGCTTAGCCCTGGGGGGGCGCTTGATCGCGGTGCGGATGTACCGCAGCTATGCTGAGCTGGTGGAGGGCCTGGGCAAGAACCTGATCGAGTTCCACGGCAGAAGCCGGCTGCTGCTGGGTTTTTCCTACACCGGGCACCTGCTGGCCTACACCCTGTGCTGGCCACTGGCCCTGTGGGATGCGGACTGGCTGGCCCTGGGCTTTTTGGGCCTGCTGGAGCGCCTGCTGCTAGGCTGGAAGACTGGTCGCCCGGCCTGGGAGGCTTTGCTGTTGCCTTTGGCGCCCCTGCCAGCCCTGCCCATCTACCTGCGAGCCGGGCAGGGCCGGTATACCTGGAAAGGAAGGAGCTATACCCGATGAAAGCCATCGTGATTGGGGCTGGTTTTGCCGGGCTGGCCGCGGCCTTACGCCTGGCTAAGGCCGGGCTAAAGGTGACCGTCCTGGAGCAGCTGGCGGGCCCCGGGGGCAAGGCGATTGGCTGGGAGGGAGTGCCCACCGGGCCCACCCTGCTGACCCTGCCCGAGGTGCCCCGGGCCATCTTCCAGGCTCTGGGCGCTTCGCCCCCTCCCTTTCAGCCGGTCTCGCCCCTCACCCGCTACGCCTGGCCCGACGGGCGCCGCTTTGCCCCGGAACACGACCTGGAGGCTACCTTAGCCCAGCTTTCCCGCCAGGAAGCCCGGCGCTACCGCCACCTGCTGGCCCTAGCCCAGCGCCTCTACCAAGACGCCCAGGCCACCTTTTTGCTGGGCCCACCTCCCGATGCCTCCCGCCTGCTGCACTACGCCCTGGCCGCCGGCTGGCGGGCCTATCCCTTCCACTCGCTGGCCCGCCTGGTTGAGGCCGGGCCCTACCTCACCCCTTTCTTTTTGCGCTTCGCCACCTACCTGGGGGCCAACCCCTACCGGGCCCCGGCCGTGCTGCACAACATTGCCTGGGTGGAGCTGGGCCTGGGAGTCTACCACCTCCCAGGGGGGATGCAGGCCTTGGCCCAGGCCCTTTACCGGCTGGCCCAGGATAGGGGGGTGCACTTTGTGTTTGGCGAAAAGGTGCTTCGACTGGAAGAGCGTTCGGGCCGAGTGGGGGCTATACAGACCGAGCATGGTTGGCAGAGCGCCGACCTTTATGTCTCTGCTGCGGACCGGCACTTCACCTTAGGCTGGCTGGGCTGGCCCTTACCCCGCGAGACCCTGGGCCTTTCCGGCTTTGCCCTCTTGCTCCACCTGGCCGAGCCGGTACCCCTGGGCCACTACGTGTATTTTTCCCCCGACTACCCTGCCGAGTGGCGCCAGATCGCCCAGGGCCGCTGGCCGGTAGAGCCCACCCTCTACCTCCATACCGATGGGGAGGTGGCTTTCCTTCTGGCAAACGCCCCACCCCTCCCTGCCCAGGCCCCCCCGGCCTTGGCCCAGGTGGAAGCCTATGCCCGGCATCTCTTGGCCCGACTGGCGGCCTGCCACCCCCTGCCCATTACCGCCTGGCGCGCCCTGAGCCCCTGGGACTACAGCCAGACCGCCTACCGGGGGGCGTTGTATGGCCGGGCCCCCCACGGGCTCTTAGGCGCTTTGCGCCCGGGCTGGAGCCTGGGCGGCTTGGTCAATCTGGCCCAGGTGGGGGGGACGGTGCATCCAGGAGGAGGGGTACCGCTAGCCTTGCTTTCCGGCTGGAATGGGGCGGCCTGGCTGCTGGCCCGATTGGGGGTGGAAGGGTGAAGGGTCTGCCCCAGCCCAGAGGCTACCCCTGGGGGTTCTTTGGTCACCTGCCCCGCTGGGCGGGGGCCCCTTTGGCCTTGCTGGAAGAGGGGGCCCGGCTGGGCGAGGTGTTCACCCTGGGTTTGGGCCGCTGGGCGGTGGTGGGCTATAGTCCGGCCTGGAATCGCCTGGTGCTTTCCGACCTGGAAACCTTTTGTTCGACCGGCAGCCTGGCCACCCTGACCCCCTACCTGCGGGGTGGGGTGATTACGACCGAAGCACCCGAGCACAAGCCCCACCGCCAAGCCCTCGACCCGCTATTTCACCGCCGGGCCCTGGTGGGCTGGCAGGCCCGGCTGCAGGAGACCCTCGAGGCCCTCCGACCCCCAGAGACCTTCGAGGCAGGTGCCTGGGCCTCCCAGGTGGTGCAGGCCAGCCTGAACCTCTTGTACTTCGAAGGGCGTTTTCCTCCAGCCCTGTTGGCCCGCTTCCTAGCCCCCTTGCAGCAGCCTTTCCCAGCGCCTTTGCTGCCCCGCCCGCTAGGCTTCGCCCGGGTGCGCCACGAGGTGCGCCGGTTGCAAAGGCTGGGGGTGGGGCTGGCCGCTCGGTTGCCTTTGGAAGAGGTGTTGATTGGTTTGGCTGCCGGCTACGACACCACCGCCCATACCCTGGCCTGGGCCTTGTGGCACGCGGCCTGCTACCCCCAGTGGCACCACCCACAGAGGAATTCCCTCCTCATCCAGGAAACCCTGCGCCTTTACCCACCGGGGTTTATCGGGAGCCGACGGGCAGCCCGAAGGGTGGAATGGGCGGGGGTGGTTATACCCAAGGGGGCTTGGGTGCTCTACAGCCCCTACCTGACCCACCGCCACCCTGATCTTTGGTCCCAGCCCCTGGTCTTCGACCCTTCCCGCTTTGAGGGAAGGCTTCCCGCTTGGGGTTACCTGCCTTTCGGTGGAGGGGAGCGCACCTGCCTGGGCATGCACCTGGCCCGGCTGGTGCTGGAAACCGCCCTCTCTCTTTTTTCTCAGCTAGAGCCCCTAAAGGGCGACCCCACCCCCCGCCCTGGCCTGACTTTGGCTCCCCAGGGCCCCCTATGGCTGCGGGGCCGCTGAGGTCGGGTCGTCCACCGGGGCAGGCCGGCCCTGTTCGTCTACGGCCACATAGGTTAGGTTGCCTTTGGTGGCCAGCACCTTGGGTTCGCGCAGGTTTTCCCGGTAGACCTCGACTTCTACGGTGAGGGAGGTGCGGCCTACCCGCACCACCCTGGCCACCACCTCCAATAGGTCGCCCACCTTGATGGGCACCTCGAAGACCACCTCGCCGACCCGTACCGTGACGCAGCGCTTACGGGCGCGGCGGATAGCGGCGTAGGAGCCTACCTTGTCCATCAGACCCAGCACGAAGCCACCAAAGGCGTTGCCGCCGGGGTTAGCGTGCTCGGGAAAGACTAGTTCCAGTGTACGCGCTTCCATGCCCCCTAGCTTACCGGATGGCGTCTTTGGATTTTCCCCGGCTAACCCGATACACTAGGGGCATGAGTGCGGATCACGAGGCCAGGCTATACCAGGCCTGGGTACAGGTTATCGAGTGGATGAAGGCCTACGCCGAAGAAAAAGGCGTGCAGTTCAGCAAGGAATCCGACTTCCCTGATTTCATTTACCGTATGGAGCGCCCGTATGAGGTGCCCACCACCCTGATGGCGGTCTCCCTTTCCGATGCGCGGGGAGAGCCCTTTTTCTTCGCCTCGGTGTCGCCCCAGCACGCCAAGCTCAAGCACATCGCTTTCCGGGTACCGGGGGGACATGTGCACCACCACGCCCACTGGGAGGAGGGCAAGGGGTTGGTGCTCGAGGGGAAGTTCCCTTTGGATAAGGAGAGGCTGTACCAGATGGCTGACCGGGCCAGAGCAGCCCTGGCCAAAGCCTCCTGATAATAGGCCGCAACCCCCGGTCGGGGAAGGGCGCTTTGGCTTTTGTGGGCGACCAGCTCTGCGTAGTGGGCGAGGGCGGCTTGGGGGTTACCAGAGAGCCAGGGCGCGGGTAGGGCCACCCGGGGCCCCTTTGTGCTTGGGGCCGCCCACGATAATCATGGCCCCGCTAGGGCGCACGCTCCCCAGATTGGCCAGATTCTCCAGGCCATACTTGCCCGCACCCAGCAAGGTCACGTGGCTCTTGAAGTCTTTGGAGGCGCCGAGATCCAGGGAAAGCGTATCCACCCCCACGATGTTGCGCTCCCGCACCAGAAACTCAGCGGCGGGGCCGAAGCTGGGGGTGGTGCTGGACGATGGATGACGGTCAGTGGGGCAATTAGGCGCTCTACCGGAGGAGCCAGTACCTAACCGGCTCCTGCTCCACACTTACCCCTGGCAGGGATTACAGCCGCTGCAACCCCTCCTCTCTAAACCCCTCCCGGCGGGCAGCAAGGCCCAGCCGGGCATCCAAGCAGACGAAGGCCAGCCTGGAGGGCCTCCCTCCGCTCGCTACGAAAGCCGCGGCTAGCTGGAAAGCATCCATAGCCCTCAGGCTGTGAACCCGGAGGAAGCGGCGTGCTGCCTCCCGAACCTCCTCGGTCGGCAATACCTCGTTCCAGCCAGCCTCGAGTTCGCGCAACCGCCTGAAGGCCTGCTCTAACTCGCTCGACTCCAGGAGTCCCTCCCGCTCGAGGCGCGACATGGCCGAGGTGAGTTCGACCGGCGTACCCCACCAGACCAGCAGCTCGGGGTCCTCTCGGTAAAGCTCGAGCATCCGGGAGGAGGCCTCCTCCCGAAGCAATAAGGGCACCAGGGCGGAGCTATCCCAGAATCTCAACGCCCTTCCTCCCGCTCGCGGAGGAGGATCTCCAGGGCGCTTGCTTTGGCCTCAGGCCAAGGAAGGGCCTCGAGGTGTACCGGCTGTCCCAAGCCGCGGCGAACCAGGCCCTTACGCTCCAGTAGCGCAAGCCCTTCTCCCGAACCTCCGGCCACGGGGCTCAGTCGGGCTACCGGGACGCCCCGCTCCAGGATGAGGGCCTCCTCCCCGGCCTTGACCCGATCCAACAGGGCGCTAAGCTGGTTTTTCGCCTCGCTAACGGAAACCGTACGCATATAGCTATTATAGCCAGATTCATGAAGTCTATCAAGCAAAGTAGCTCTGAACTCGGGGCTAGATCATCTAGGTAAAGTGTGAGTGCCATTTTTTGCAGTGGGGGAGAGATCTCAAGCCCATGGTGTAGGTAAGCGGCCCCAAAGGCAAAGGGGCATAGCTCAACTCCAGCCGGGTGGTCTGCGCCCCGTTGGGGCCGGGAACTGTGAAAATGCACCAACCTGCCTAGCGACCGAGGGATTTTTCCCGCAGAACGTAGCCGACCCCGCGTAGGGTCTGGATCAGCCGGGGCTCGCCGGCAGCCTCGAGCTTCTGCCGCAACTGCTTGACATAGACCTCTACAATGTTGTCGTCGCCAAAAAAATCGCTGCCCCAGACCTGATCAAGCAAGAACTGCTTGGAGAGCACCCGTTCGGGCTGGCGCATGAAGGTGTGCAGCAGGCGGAACTCGAGGCCGGTCAGTACCACCTCGCGCGCTCCCCGGAAGACCTGGTGGCTTTCGGGGTTGAGCCGCAGGTCGGCGTAGCGCAGCTCGCCAGATTGGGCCTGGCGCTGGCGCAGGCGGGCCTGGATACGGGCTAGCAAAACCTCGAAGCGGAAGGGCTTGACTACGTAATCCTCGGCGCCGAAGCCAAAGGCTTGGATCTGATCCTCGGCAGTATCGCGTGCAGTGAGCATGAGTACTGGGAGCTGGGGGTCGGCTGAGCGCAAGCGGCGCAGAACCTCGAGCCCGTCTAAGCCTGGCAGCATCAGATCGAGAACGACCAGATCGGGCGGGTTCTCGCGGGCCAGGCGCAACCCCTCCTCGCCCGAGACCGCAGCGTAGACCTGGAAGCCCTCGTAGGAGAGCCCACGCCGCAACAGGCTGGTGATGCCGGGGTCGTCGTCGATGACCAGGATGCGCCTCATCCCCCCATTGTAAGGCCGGACTCAGCTCAGACTCAGCCTTTCTACAGGCTTGCTTCAGCTTGAGGCGGTACCCTTGCTTCTAGGAGGAGGGCTGTGCTGATACGGGGTAGGGAACTCCTTGGGCGCAAGGTGGTGCTCGAGCCTGACCAAGAACCGCTGGGCTGGGTGCACGATCTTGTGCTGGACTACGAGCGGCACACCTTGCTGGGGCTTTTGTTAGGCCCGGAATGGTCGAGTAAAGCCCCGGTGATCCCCTTTGCCATGATCCACCGCCTGGCGAGGAAAACCCTCAGCGTTTGGGAGGCCGAGCCTTCGCCCTTTTTGCGCCAGCGGATGGAGGCCTTGCTGGCCCGGCCCAGGCTACTGGGGTCGCGACTATGGTTGCCGGAAGGGGTTTTGCTGGGCGTTTTGGCTGAGGTGGTGCTGGAGGTTCGCACCGGGCAGGTTCAGCGGTACCTCGTGGGCGGTGAGGAGGTAGCGGGGGGACTTTTTCTGAGCGTTTCGCCCCAGCGGCTGTATGGCCTGCTGGAAGGCCCCTTCCGCCAGCCCTTGCCCGCCATGGGAGGGGCTACATGTACGGAAGCCCTTGGCTGGAGATCACAATAGCCCTCGTGCTGCTGGGGTTTTTGGCCGTGGGGCTGGCGGGGTTGGTCTGGTTTATCCGGGTTAGCCTGCAGGCTGAACCGGAAGAACTGCCGGAAAAGCCTGAGCCCCAGACCTACCGCTTCAAGGAGTTCGAACGGCTGCCATGAAACCCGTCCGGCGCATTCTGATACCCACCGACGGCTCGAGGCATACCCGGGTGGTCCTCGAGGTGGTGCAGACCCGCTACCCCCAGGCCCAGCCTCGCTTGCTCCACGTCGGGCGGGCGGGCCAGATGTTCAGCCTGTTCATGCCCTCCTCCCTGAGTGCGGCTAACGGGGTTTACCTGCCGTATTTGTTGCAGGAGATCGAGGCTGAGGAGTGGGCTAGGCTGCGGCGGTTGGCCCAGGAATGGGGGGTTCAGGCTGTGCTGCGGCAGGGAGAGGTGGTGGAGGGCATCGTGGAGGAGGCTTTGGTCTGGAAGGCCGATATGGTGGCGCTCCACCACCTGGGGCGCAGACTTCGCTGTGCCCCCTCAGTCAGCCAGTCCTTGTTGCGGCGGCTGCCCCTCGAGGTCATGGTGGTGCACCTGCCCAAACGGGTGGTGGAGATTTATGTGGGCTGGGCTGAGCCCGAAGCTTTGAAGGGCTCGCTAGCGCTGGAAAAGCGCCTTCATCGAGGCTAGACACTACAGGAGGGACGCCATGAAAATCGCTATTTTATGCCATGCCAGTGCAGGGGGGTCGGGGGTGGTGGCCACCGAACTGGCCCTGGCGTTGGCCGGTCTGGGACATACCGTACACGTGATCGCTGCCGAGCGGCCCTTCCGCCTAACCGAGGAGCGCCTGCACTCGGCGTTGCGCGACCTGGGGAGCGAGCCGCCGCCGCAGAGCGTTTTGGCCCGGCTGGTGCAGCAAGGCAGCCAGAGCGTGCGCAACTGGTTGGGCAGAATTGTCAAACGCTCGGTAGGGCCGGCGGCCAAGCTGCACTTTCACGAGTTTTTGAGCGCCGATTACCCCTTGTTCAAGGACTCCCTGGTGACCCTAACCGCGGCCAACTCGCTGGCCAAGGTCATAGAGGAACACGGCATCGAGATCGTGCATGCTCACTATGCCATACCCCACGCCACCAGCGCCCTTTTAGCCCGGGATATGGGCCTGCCCATCAAGGTGGTGACCACCTTGCACGGCACCGATGTAACCTTGGTGGGCCTCGAGCCGGCTTTTGCCCTCACCACCAAGCATGCCATCTTGCAGTCCGATGCGGTCACCGCGGTTTCGCACGCCCTGGCGGAGGAGGCCCGACGCAGCTTTGCGGTGGATCGCCCCATCGAGGTGGTCTACAACTGGGTGGACACCGAGCGCTTCCAGCCCAACACCGACCCCGCTTACCGGGCTCGCTTTGCCCAGCCGGAAGAGGCCATTTTGCTGCACGTTTCCAACTTCCGTGAAGTCAAACGTCCCCTGGATGTGATACGCATTTTTGCCGGTATCGCCGAGGTGCGTCCGGCCCGGCTCCTGATGATCGGCGACGGGCCCAAGCGGGCCGAGTGCCAGGAACTAGCGCACCAGCTCGAGCTTTCTGGGCGGGTACAGTTCATCGAGGCCACCCCCCAGATCGAGAGGTTCCTTGCAGTGGCGGATTTGTTCTTACTGCCCTCGGAGCAGGAATCGTTTGGGCTGGTGGCCCTCGAGGCCATGGCCTGTGGGGTGCCGGTGGTGGCCTCCAACGCCGGAGGCCTTCCCGAGGTGGTGCTGGACGGGGTCACGGGTGCCCTGCGATCCGTGGGCGATGTGCCGGGGATGACCCAGGCGGCCCTAGAGATTCTGGAAGACCCGGCCCGGCAGCACCAGATGCGCCAGGCCGCGCGGGACCGGGCCATCACCCAGTTCCGTCCCGAGCGTGTCCTGCCCCGCTACCTGGAGATCTATCAATCGGTGCTGGAAGGCCGTCCGGCGGTGGCTGACTAGGCCGGGCGGGAGCTATAGTAAGGCCAGGATGCCGATCCGGCTGCGCCTGGCTCTGTGGTACGGCACCTTGTGTGCGGTACTGATAGGGCTGGTCGGGCTTCTGGGGTTTTCGGCCTACACCCGGGGGCAGTACCAAACCCTCGACCAAGTCTTGCTCCTCTCGGCCAACCACGTGGCGGTAGGCTGGCGCGAGGCCGGCACCTCGTATGTGCTCGAGGCCGACATCTCCGAGCTTCAGGTGGCCTTCCGTCTGTACGACAGCTACGGCCACTTCAAGCGCGGCTCACGGTTGGAGCCTCCCCTCGAGCTGGTTCAGCCCCAGAAAGTGCTAGAGCAAAACCTCTCGGTCTACGCCGACCCAGTAGCCCGGTTCCTGCACCTGCCCTGGACGCGCAGCGAGGGAGCCTTCCTGCTCCGGCAAGGCCAGGATGGGCAGCGCTGGCGGGTATATGTGACCCCTCTGGTCAAGGGGCAGGAGACCTTGGGCTACCTCGAGGCCCTCACCCCGCTGGGTCTTTTGGATGCTTCGGTGCGGCGACTAGCGACGCTGCTCCTGGGGGTGGGCCTCATCTCCATACTGGCGGTGTTTGGCCTGGGGCTGATGCTGGCTGGAGGAGCCTTGCGCCCCATGGCTCGCCTGATCGAGACGGCCCAGCAGATCGCCCGCTCCGCCGACCTTTCCATGCGGGTGCCGCCTATCGCCGCCCGGGATGAGCTGGGGCGGCTTTCGCGAACCTTCAACCAGATGCTGGAGAACCTGGCCAAGGCCTCCGAGGCGCAAAAGCGCTTTGTGGCCGATGCCTCACACGAGCTGCGGGCGCCTTTAGCGGCTATTCAGGGCAACCTCGAGCTGTTGCGGCGCTACCCCCAGATGCCCGAGGCCGACCGCCAGGTGGCCCTGGGCGAGGCCGAGCGCGAGGCCCTAAGGCTTTCCCGGCTGGTGGCCGACCTGTTGCTTCTGGCCAAGGGGGATGCCGGTGTGCCCCTGCGCCCAAGCCGCTTCCGCCTCGATGAGGTGGTGGAGGAGGCCCTGCGCGATGTGGACTGGCGGGCGGAGGGGCACCGGCTGGAGGCCCGGCTACAGCCGGTCTGGATGCGGGGCGACCCCGACTACCTAAAGCAACTGGTGCTGAACCTGCTAGAAAATGCCCTCAAGTACACCCCTGCCGGGGGCTGGGTGGGACTAGAGCTAAAGCCGCAGGGCCACCAGATTCTCTTCCAGGTGCAGGATAGCGGTATTGGTATTGCCCCGGAGGATCTGCCCTTTGTCTTCGATCGCTTCTACCGCGCTGACAAGGCCCGCCGGCGCGACCCCGGCGGCAGTGGCCTGGGGCTTTCCATCGTGCGCTGGATTGTGGAGCAGCACCGGGGTTCCATCCAGATTCAAAGCCAGCCCGCCCAGGGGACCACCGTCCGGGTGGTGCTGCCTGCTGAGGGGGTCGCCGAGGGATGAGTGTCGCGCGGCTTGCGTCCGAAGAGGCGGCCCGGCATCTGGAAGAGGCCGCTCAGGAACGGGGCTTCCTCACCGCCTGGGCGGGGCTCACGCTGCCCCAAGGGGTTCAGCAGCGCTACCGCGACTGGCTGGCCCAAAGCCGGCAGGCCGGGATGACCTACCTGGAGCGAAACCTGGAGGTTCGGCTCAACCCCATGCGGCGCTTTGAGTGGGCTAGAAGTGTGCTGGTGCTGGCCGCGCCCCACGCCTACCCCCCGCCCCCCAGGCCCGCAGGCGGGGTGCGCCTGGGCCGGGTGGCCCGCTACGCCTGGGTGCGGGACTACCACCATCTGCTCTGGCCCCACCTCGAGGCCTTGGAGGCTCTGGCCCGGCGCCTGGGCCTGCGGGCCAAGGGTTACGTGGACACCGGGCCTTTGTCCGAGCGCAGCTACGGGGCGCTGGGGGGGCTGGGTTGGATCGGGCGTAACGCCATGCTGCTGCGGATGGGGGAGGGTACCTACCTGACCTTGGCGCTGCTCCTCACCAGCGCTTTCCCGCCCCCTTCCACGCCCTACCCAGCGCGCTGTGGCCGCTGCACGCGCTGTGTGAACGGCTGCCCCACCGGGGCCTTGCTGGGCGACGGCACCCTGGACTCGAGGCTTTGCATCAGCTACTGGACCATCGAGCACCGGGGCCTGATTCCCCCTGCCCTGTGGCCCGCTCTAGGAGAGTGGCTCTTTGGCTGCGATGTCTGTCAGGAGATCTGCCCCTGGAACCGGAAGGCCCAGGCCTTCTGGCTGGGCTTTGCTCCCGAGCCGGAGCTGGCCTACCCCAACTTAGAGGACTTCTTTCTCCTTTCCTCCAAGGCCTTTGAACGCAAATACGCTGGGACGGTTTTCCTAAGGCCAGGCCGTACCCGCATGGCCCGCAACGCCCTGGTGGTGCTGGCCAATCTGAAGAACCCCGACCACCTCCCCTTAGTGCGCCAGGGGGCCCGCGACGTCAACCCCATGGTGCGGGCCACCGCGGCCCAGGCTCTGGCTCGCCTGGGCGACCTCGAGGCCCTTCTTCCTTTGGTCAAAGACCCCGAGCCAGAGGTGGCTGAGGTGGCTTTGGGCCTGCTCAGGCAGGGTTACTGAGGAAACCGCCCTTGTCGCACCACCTCGGCCAGCACCTCGGGCAGCTCCCAGGCCGCCAGGTCAAAGGCCACCTGCCCATAGTCGTAAGGCAGTTTCAAAAAGCGGTGCAGGACTTCGCCGTGGAGGTCGTCCTCCAAAATCAGCACATCGGCCCCGGGTTCGCCCCCCAGGCTCAGGCCCACCGAGCCGGGGTCAAAGACCACCCCTTTGAGCACTGCTCGGCGAAAAGGGATATGCTTGCCCGCCACCACCGCGTAGCGCGAGCGGATGCTTTCTAGCATTTTCAGAATTTCGGCGGGATGGGCCTCGTTTAGGTCAATCTTTTCCTCCGGATTTTCCGGTGAACCGTAGAAGGCCATCAGGCGTCCGCTGGGGGTCTCATAGCGGTGGCGGGACCTCAGGTTGCGCAGAAACTTCATCTCCCGGGGGCCGAGCTGGGCCCGCGTCCACTGGAGGGTAGTCTCGGCAATCCCTTCCCGGGGTGGGGCGGGCAGGGCGTAGGCCACCCGCAGGTCGGCAGCCCCAGGCACGCAGGGGATGCCTTCCCGATCAAGCTTATGGATCACCTGGCGGGGGTGAGGGCCGTACCCCACCAGATCGCCTATGGCTAGCACGTGCTCTACCCCCTCCTTGCGCAAAGCCTCGAGGGCGGCCTCGAGGGCCGGTAGGTTGGCGTGAATCTCTGCGATGATGCCCAGCCGCATGGTTCCCTCCATTCTGCCACAGCGGCCCCACGGTATGCTGGGGGCGTGCAGTGGTGGTTTCCTTTGCTTTTGGGTCTGACCCTTTCCCTCTGCTTACCGCCCAGCCCGCTAGGGTTTCTGGCCCCTTTACCCCTGCTCTGGCTTTTGACCCGAGGGGGGTTTCGCTTTGGCTTCCTGGCAGGGCTGGCCTTCTGGGCGGTCCACCTGGTCTGGCTACCCTTGAGCTTTGTGGTGCTGTTCCAGACCCCCTGGGGAGCCGCGCCCTACCTCCCCCTGGTTCTGGCCAAGGCTGCGTTGTGGGGGCTGGTCTTTGGTCTGAGCCGGGGCCGGCCTTTGGCCCGAGGGGGGCTTTGGGTGGTGCAAGAGTACCTGACCTCCTTGGGTGAGCTGGCCTTTCCCTGGGGCTTTCTGGGCTACGCCCTGGTGGAGGCCCCCGGACGGGTGCTGGCCAGCCTGGGCGGGGTGTACCTACTCTCCCTGGTGGTGCTGGGGGTGACCCTGGGCCTGTTTTATGCCTGGCAGGGCCTACAAAAAGAAGGGGCCATCCTTTCCCCTCCGGCGCTGGGCGGGGTGGGAGTTTTGCTCTTCTGGGCGGGGTTGTGGCTGATGCCGTTGCCTGCCATCCAGGCCAGCCAAAAAGCCCTCTTGGTGCAGGGAAACATCAATCCCTTGCAAAAGCTCGAGGGGGTTTCGGCGGAACAGGCCTACCTGGAACTCACCCGCCAGGGGCTAAGGCTTCATTCCGAAGTGGCCGTGGTGGTCTGGCCCGAGACTGCCGTGGCGGGCTTTCCCCCTGAGCTTTCGCTCGTGTTAGAGGGGCGAGAACTTATCAGTGGCCTCGAGACCGGCTACGCCAACCGGGTGGTGCGCTATGTGGACGGTGTGATTACCCACTTCTACGACAAAAACCGGCTGGTGCCTTTTGGCGAGCATTTTCCCTGGAACCAGGTGTTACGCCCGGTCTACCGCTTCTTTTTTCGGGCTTTTGGCTTCAATGGGGACCTGGCCAGCCGCACGCCGGGCCAGGGCTATACCCTTTTGGATAACTACGGCGCTTTCATCTGCTACGAGTCGGTCTTCCCTTCAGTGGCGCGGCGCCTGGTGCAAAAGGGGGCGGCGGTGCTGGTGCTGGGCTCGAACGATGCCTGGTACGGACCCAGTTTTGGGGGCTTGCAGCACTTCCAGATGGGCCGGTTGCGCGCGGTGGAAACCGGACGCTGGCTCTTGCGGGCGGGCAACGATGGGGTTACGGCCATCATAGACCCCTATGGCCGGGTCACGGCCCGCCTCCCCCAACGCCAGCCGGGTTTCCTGGCGGGGGCCTTTGGCCTATCCTCTAGCCAGACCCCGTATGTGCGCCTGGGCGACTGGGCGGTGCTTCTGGCGGGGGTTCTGGGGTTTTTTGGCTTGCGCATTTGGACAAGAGGCGCTATAGTCTAGTCTTGCTGGCAGAGGGCCAGCCACTTCCTTTCATGCCGGGATGGCGGAATCGGTAGACGCACCCGACTCAAAATCGGACGGTGAACAACCGTGTGGGTTCGAGTCCCACTCCCGGCACCAAGTACTGGAGGCGTGTGGTGGAGATTCTGCAAAACATCTTGATCTTTTTGTACATCGCAGTGGCTGGGTTCCTGGTCTACCTGGTGCTTTCCCAGGAACCCCGGCAGGGGGCTGGGGACATGTTTGGAGGTTCCACCGATCTGTTCAGCACCCGGGGCTTGACCGGTGGCCTGTACCGCATCACGGTGATTTTGGGGGCCCTGTTCGTGTTTCTGGCCTTCGCTTTCCGCTTTTTCCCCCGCTAGACTCCTGCTTGCTCTCGTCCCCTGGCTCGAGCCAGGGGTCCTTTTTTCTTACGCGACCGCTTCAGGCCCATCCACCGTTTGGTGGATGCTGCCGGGGGCCTAATTCCAACCTGCGCCCTTGACAAGGGCATGATGGCTTTATAGCTTTGTACCAAGTCCATCTCGTCTGCGGTACATCCCCTAAGCAGCGAAGGTGGTGAACTGTCCCAAATCAGGAGGCATCTGATGAGAAAACTACTAGTTTTAGGCATGATCGCCCTGGCTGGGGTTGCGTTGGCTCAGCCTAAGGTGTTCAAGGGCACCGAGCCGGGCCGCCCTGGGGGGGCTTATCGCGTCACGGCCATCTCTGACCCGCGCACCTGGAACCCCTTTGTGGCACGGGAGACCTCCTCTACCGACATCATCGGCCTGTTCCTGCCTACCCTCACCGGTTACAGCCCCTACACCCAGGCTCCGGAGGGGAACCTGGCCAAGTCCTGGGAGGTGCGAAACAACGGCCTGACCGTGATCTTCCAATTGCGTGAGGGGGCCCGCTGGTCCGATGGGCGGCCCATCACCGCCGACGATGTGGTGTTTAGCGCCACCGTACACGCCGATGCCCGGGTCAACTCCAACGCCCGTAGCAGCTTTGTTCTGGATGGACAGCCCATCCGTTGGAGCAAGGTGGATCAGTTCCGGGTGCGGGCCGACTTCCCCAAACCCTACGCGCCGGCCCTGATCCAGGGCTGGTACATCGTGCCTGAGCACGTTTTCGGCCCGGCCTACCGTGCGGGGGTGCAGCAGCTCCAGGCTTTGTGGAACCTGGACACCCCGCCGGCCCAGATCGTCTCGGGAGGGCCCTTCAAGCTGGATAGCTACGTGAAAGGGGAGCGGGTGGTGTTGGTGCGTAACCCCAACTACTGGGGCGTGGACGAGCGGGGCAGCCCCGTGGCCTACCTCGAGCGTTACACCGTGCAGATCGTGCCCGACCTGAATGCCCAGCTGGCCCGCTTCCTGGCCGGAGATGCCGATACCTTCTCGGCGGCCAACGCCGACCAGGTAGCCCAGGTGCTGGAGCGTATCCGGGCGGGCCGGCTGCGGGCGGAGATCTTTCCCAACGCCGACGTGACCTTGGGCACTAACTTCATCGTTTTCAACTGGAACCACAAAGACCCCTTCAAGGAGAACCTCTTCCGCCAGGTCAAATTCCGCCGGGCCATGGCGCACCTGATGGACAAGAAGTCCATGATCGAGGTGGCCCTGGGCGGCCTGGGTCAGCCCCAGTGGAGCCCCATCTCCATCCCCAACAAGGCCTTCTTCACCGATGAGGTGGCCAAGTACGAGTTCAACCCGCAACGGGCGGCCCAGCTTCTGGCCGAGCTGGGCTTCCGTAGCAAGAACCGTGACGGTTGGTTGGTGAACGCCCAGGGCAGGGTGCTGGAGTTCAACCTGGTGACCAACCAGGGCAACAACGTGCGCGAGCGTATCGCCCAGATTTTCCGCGATGAGGCCCGCAAGATCGGGGTCAAGGTGGAGTACCGGCCCATCGACTTCAACGAGCTGGTGCGCCAGCTCACCAGCCCTGCCGCCGACGGCACCCGCGACTTCGACGCCATCCTGATCGGCCTGACCGGGGGGATTGAGCCAGCCTTCAGCCGCAACGTATGGGAGCTCAACGGTCCGTTGCACATGTGGAACCTGGGCATGGGTGGTAAGAACCCGGCCAAGGTGGAGGCCTTCGAGGTGCTGATCGACACCCTGATGAAGCGCGGGGCCACCACCCTTGACCAGGCCCAGCGCCGGCAGATCTACGTGCAGTTCCAGAAGGTAGTGGCCGAGAACCTGCCCATCATCTACACTGTGGCCCCGGCCTACAACCCGGCCCGCCTGACCCGTCTGGGCGGCATGTTCCCTAAGGAGCAAGTCAACGCCATTACCGGTCAGGCCCCCTACATCGAGACCGTCTTTGCGAAGGAGTAGCGGCGAACCAGGGCAAGGGGTGGTGCTTAGGCCACCCCTTGTCTTTCCGTGGGTAAAGTTATGTACGCCTATATCGTTCGAAGGCTACTCCAGCTCATCCCCACCTTTTTTGGGGCTACCCTGCTGGCCTTTCTGGTGATTCAGCTGGCCCCGGGGGATTTTGTCACCCGACTCGAGCTCGACCCTACCCAGGATCGCGAGTCCATCGCCAACCTGCGCCAGCAGCTAGGTCTCGACCAGCCCCTGCCGGTGCAGTACGCTAAGTGGCTCTCCGGCATCCTGCAGGGCTACCTAGGCCTCTCCCTCTCCTACAAAACCGATGTCTGGAATGTGATTGGCCCCCGCATCCTCAACTCCATGGTGTTGGTGGTGCTGGCCACCCTGATGATCTACCTGATCGCCATCCCCATCGGGGTGTACTCGGCCATCTACAAATACACCTGGCAGGATCGCTTCTTCACCGTGCTGGCTTTTCTTGGCCTGGCGGTGCCTAACTTTTTCTTTGGCCTGATCATGCTCTTTTTGGCGGTCTGGCTATACGACCTGACCGATGTGCGTCTCTTGCCTATTGGCGGCATGACCAACGAGTTTCTGCACCTAGGCAACATGACCCGAGCGGCCCAGTGGCTCTTTCCCCTCGCTTTGTTAGGAACCCTGGTTTTCGCTGGCTTGTTTTGGCAGCGTACCCGGCAAAAGCTGGCCCCTACCTTTGGCCAATGGGTGGGGCTGGTGCTCTTTGGTATGAGCGCCTTGCTGATGCTTTTTCCCCTGTGGCAGGGGCCCAGCCTACCCGAGCGCCTACCCTACACCGAGGCCCCCCTCTGGGCCCGTATCACCAACATCCTCTGGCATGCCTTTCCCGTGGTGATTGTGGTGGGCACCTCAGGCCTAGCCGGGCTGATGCGGGTGATGCGTGGGCAGATGCTGGACGTGCTCTCCCAGGACTATATCCGCACCGCCCGAGCCAAAGGGCTTTCGGAGCGGGTGGTCATCTACAAGCACGCCTTGCGCAACGCGGTCATTCCCTTCATTGCCGGGATCGGGGGCCTTCTGCCGGGCTTGATTGGCGGGGCGGGACTGGTCGAGGTAACCATGGCCTGGCCCGGGATCACCCCAGCCCTCCTAGAAGCCATCTCAGCCATTGATGTGTACGTGATTATGGGCCTGATCACCATCACTACCATCCTGCTCATGATCGGCAACGTCATCTCGGATCTGCTCCTGGCCTGGGTGGATCCGCGCATCCGCTATAGCTAGGGGGTTGGGTATGCTGCGAAGATCGCAATCGAGTCCGGCGGCCCTGGCCAACCGGAGTTTTTTCCAGCAGGCCTGGCTGCGCTTCAAGCGTCACCCTTTGGCCCGGCTGGGGGCTGGGGTTTTGTTGGTGTTCTACCTAGGGGCCTTATTCGCCGACTTTTTGGCCCCTTACCCAGAGGAGAAGAGTTTCCGCGACTTTTCCTTTGCGGCGCCTACCCAGATTTTCTGGCGCGACGAGAATGGCCGCCTAACCCGACCCTACGTGTGCGCCTCCGAGCGGCGGCGTAACCCTGAGACCTTCAAGGTGGAGGTCATTACCGACTGTGAGAAGGGTCGGTATCCCATCTACTTCTTTACCAAGGGCGAGCCCTACCGCTTTTTGGGCCTCTTTCCCGCCGATTTGCGGCTGATGGGGGGGCCCTGGTTGCTGGAGGACAAAGCCCGCCTCTTTCTTTGGGGCACCGACGACTTTGGCCGCGATATCTGGGGGCGTATCTGGTTTGGGGCCCGCATCAGCCTGACCATCGGCATCTTTGCCGTGGCTCTGGCCCTTTTGATTGGCATCTTCATGGGTAGCATCTCCGGCTACTACGCCGGGCGCCCGGTGACCTTTAGCATTGGGCTTTTGAACCCCCGCTTCTGGGCCTTTGTGCGGGCCAGTCGCTTGGTAGACCACCTGGTGGCCTTGCTGGGCCTGGGGCTAATAGCCGCGCTGTTTTGGGGCATGACCCAGGGCTATCAGCTATACATCCGTCCCGATTTGCAGCGGGTGAGCACCCTGTTGCTGGGCATGCTGGGGCTGGGGGTGGGGCTGGTGGTCTTTGGGGTGCTCTTGTACTACCTGGTCTGGCGTAGCCACTTGGTGCGGGCCTTGCTGTGGCTTTCGGCCTGGGGGGGGGTGGCCTGGCTGGTCTGGATCACGGTCTGGGGCTTTTTGCAGAGCAGCCGGGGCCTCGAGGCCTTCCTGGCGGGCCTCTTGGGCGCAGGGCTGCTGGGGGCTATCGGCTACATTCTGCTCTGGCCCCGCATCGAGTTCGACCTGGACACCCTCATCATGCGCTCGGTGGAGGTGCTGGCGGCCATTCCTGACTTGTTCTTGCTGATTATCCTCTCGGTACTGATTCCCATGGAGGTGCCACCGGCGGTGCGCTTTGTGTTGGTGGTGACCATTCTTTCCTTTGTGAACTGGGGTGGGCTGGCCCGCATCATCCGTAGTCAGGTGCTGCAACTGCGTGAGATGGAGTACGCCCAGGCGGCCCAGGCCTTGGGGGCAGGGGATGCCCGCATCGTGATCCGGCACGTGCTGCCGGGAACCTATACCTACCTGATTGTGGCAGTGACCCTGGCCATACCCGGCTTCATCCTGGGCGAGTCGGGGCTTTCCTTCCTGGGCCTGGGTATCCAGGAACCGGCCACCTCCTGGGGGCTCATGCTTTCCAAGGCTCAGGCCACCGGGATTACCGCCTTCACCGAGCGGCCCTGGCTTTTAATCCCAGGCGTCTTTATCTTCATGGCGGTGCTGGCCTACAACTTCATGGGGGATGGCCTGCGTGACGCCCTCGATCCGCGCACCAAGGTCTAAGGCGATATAATGCAGCCTGCTTTGGCAGTGGCTTAGGAGTAGGCATGGACGAAAAACGGCTGGTAGAAGTTACAGACCTAAAAGTGCACTTTTTCACCGATGATGGGGTGGTCAAGGCGGTGGATGGAGTTTCCTTCCACATCAACAAGGGGGAGACCCTGGCGGTGGTGGGCGAGTCGGGCTCGGGCAAGTCGGTAACCAGCCTGGCCATGATGCGCCTGATTCCCAATCCTCCGGGCAAAATTGTGGGAGGCAGCATGCTGTTCCGGGGCAAAGACGGTCAGCTCCGCGACCTGGCCAAGGAGGACGAGGCCACTATGCGCAAGATTCGGGGCAACGACATCGCCATGATCTTCCAGGAGCCCATGACCAGCCTGAACCCGGTGTACACCGTAGGAGATCAGATTGCCGAGGCCATCGTGCTGCACCAGGGGAAGAGCAAGAAAGAAGCCCTCGAGCAAGCGGCGGAGATGCTCGACTTGGTGGGCATTCCCGAGCCCAAAAAGCGCTTGAGCAACTACCCCCACCAGATGTCTGGGGGGATGCGCCAGCGGGTGATGATTGCCATGGCCCTTTCCTGCAACCCCTCGCTTCTAATTGCGGACGAGCCCACCACTGCGCTGGACGTAACCATCCAGGCCCAGATTCTGGAGCTGATGAAAAAGCTGCAGGAAGAAATCGGGATGAGCATCCTGTTCATCACCCATAACCTGGGCGTGGTGGCCGAGATGGCGGACCGGGTGGTGGTGATGTATGCTGGGCGGGCCGTGGAGGAGGCCGATGTGGTGCCGACCTTCAAAAAGCCCCTGCACCCTTACACCATGGGCCTTTTGAACTCGGTACCCCGGCTCGACCTGGCCGCCACCCACCAGCAGCGCCTCGAGGCCATCCCTGGTAACGTGCCTAACCCGCTCAGCCTTCCCTCAGGCTGTGCCTTCCACCCGCGCTGCAAGTTCTTCAAACCCGGCCTGTGCGATACGGAGATCCCCCTCCTGCAGGATGCGGGGGAAGGGCATATGGTGCGCTGTGTGCGCTGGGCCGAGATTCAAAAAGGTGAGGCGGTGAGTGCATGAGCGTAGCAGCTCCCGATACCACAACCACCCACCTGGTGGAGGTCACCCACCTCAAGAAATGGTTCCCCATTCGGGGTGGGATTCTTTCCCGCGTGGTGGCCAACGTAAAGGCGGTTAACGATGTGAGCTTTGGGGTAAAGAAAGGGGAGGTGTTGGGCCTGGTGGGGGAGTCTGGCTCGGGCAAGACCACTGTAGGCCGCACCATCCTGCGCCTAATCGAGCCTACCGAGGGCAGTATCCGTTTCGATGGGCAGGACATCACCCACCTGCCCAAAAACCAACTGCGGGCTTACCGGCGCAGGATGCAGATCATCTTCCAGGATCCCTTCGCCTCGCTCAACCCGCGTATGACCGTGGGGGACATCATCGCCGAGCCGCTGGTGATCCACGGCCTAGAGGGTTCGGCCAAGGCCCGTAACGATCGGGTGGCGGAGCTATTGGAGCTGGTAGGGCTCAACCCCGACCACGTACGGCGCTACCCCCACGAGTTCTCCGGCGGCCAGCGCCAGCGTATCGGCATTGCCCGGGCCCTGGCGGTGCGCCCCGAGTTTATCGTAGCCGACGAGCCGGTCTCAGCCCTGGATGTCTCCATCCAGGCCCAGGTGGTCAACCTCTTGCAAGACCTTAAGGAGCAGCTGGGGCTGACTCTTTTGTTCATCGCCCACGACCTGGCGGTGGTGGAGTACATCTCCGACCGGGTGGCGGTGATGTACCTGGGCAAGATCATGGAGCTGGCCCCCTCGCGCGACCTCTACCTGAATCCCCGCCACCCCTATACCGAGGCTTTGCTCTCGGCCATTCCCACCCCCGACCCCACCGTCAAGCGCGAGCGCATCGTACTGCAGGGGGATATTCCCAGCCCCATCAACCCGCCCTCGGGCTGCGTCTTCCGTACCCGTTGCCGCTATGCCATTGCCGAGTGTGCAACCACCGTACCTGAGCTAAAGGAAGTAGCCCCGGGTCACTTTAAGGCCTGCATCCGCGACGATATTCTCAACTGAGGCTGGCTAAAAACAGCCCAGGGCCATGGCCCTGGGCCTTTTCTATCCTGCTGCTATACCCTCGAGCTGTTCCAACCCGATACGGTGGCAGAAATCGCCGAACGATTCCCCAGGCTGCCCCTCCACCTGAAAGCGCCGAAGCAGGGGCTCGAGTACTGCAGCGATGGCCCCGCGTTTAACGTTGTCGCGGTAAAGCTGCCCTACTCGGGTGCCCAGGGGACTACCCCCCAGATAAATGCTGTAGGAGTCTAGGCTGCGTCCGACCAAACCCACCTCGGCGGTGTAGGGGCGGGCACAACCATTGGGGCAGCCGGTCATGCGTACGTGAGGGGCACGCTCGGCCAGGCCCAGCTGTTCCAGCAGGTTGTGCAGCTCACGGATGACCTCGGGCATCACCCGCTCGCTCTCGGTGATGGCCAGGCCGCAGGTGGGCAGCGCGGGGCAGGCCATGGCGTTTTGCACCGCCAGCGGGAGCGTACCGGGGAGCGCCACGCCGTGATCGCGGAAGATGGCTTCGATAGCGGCTTGGTCGGCGGGGTCGATGCCGGCGAAGAGGATGTTCTGCTGGGCAGTAAGGCGCAGCTCGGGGGCGAAGCGCTGCACCACCTCGCGGATCGCCACACGCAGGTTTTCCTTGACCCGCCCGTTCTCCACGAACAGCCCGAAGAAGAGCTTCCCGTCGCCCTGAAGGTGCCAGCCCAGGTGGTCGTCGCCGGAGAGCCACGAAAGCGGCCGGGCTTCGGGCAGGGCGTAGCCCACGTAGCGCTCGACCTCGGCTTTGAAGCGCTCGAGGCCCCAGGCCTCGACCAGGTACTTCATGCGGCCGAACTTGCGGTCGTCGCGGCGCCCGTGGTCGCGCTGCACCCGGACAATGGCCTCGACGACCTCGAAAAGCTGCTCGGGCTCGACGGTGGCGAGAGGCTTGGCCAGCACCGGATGGGTGTCCTTGGCCCCGTGGCTCTGACCCAGCCCGCCGCCCACCAAGAGGGTGAAGCCCACCAGGCGCTCTCCTTCCACCACCGGCACGATGCCGATGTCCTGGGTGTAGACGTCCACGCAGTTGTCGCCGGGGAAGGCGAAGCCGATCTTGAACTTGCGCGGCAGGTAGGTATCGCCGTAGAGCGGCTCGTGCTCCTCGAGGCTCGCCGCCTTCTCCCCGTCGAGCCAGATCTCGTAGTAGGCGCGGCTTTTGGGCTTGAGCCGGTCGGAGAGTTCCTTGGCGTAGCGGGAGAGCTCGGTGCGCTGGCGGTCTTGAAAAGGCGCCGGGCAGGCCACGATGTTGCGCACCACGTCCCCGCAGGCCGAGAGGGTGGTGAGGAGGTTGCGGTTGAGCACCTGCATCAGGGGCTTGAGGCCGCCCTTGCGCACCCCGTGGTACTGGATAGCCTGGCGGGTGGTGATGCGCAGCGTGGCATTGCCTAGCTCGTCGGCCAAGCGGTCGAGGGCGAGGTACTGCTCGGGTGTGAGCACCCCACCAGGAATGGCCACCCGGATCATGAAGCGGTAGTCAGGCCCTAAGCCTTGGGCCTTTCTTGCCTTACGTACGTCGCGGTCATCTTGCTGGTAGATGCCGTGGAACTTGAGGATCTGGTAGCCCTCCTCGCTGAAATGATCGCTGCCGTCGTGCAGCTCGGTGTCTACCGGTCCACGCAGGTGGTTGCTGGCGATTTTTATGTATTCGACCTTGGACAGCTTTGCTTCTGACATAGCAGTTCCTCTGTGCGCTTTCCTCTTTAGACCAGGACTCCACCGGCAACCTGCCTGGTGCCCTGCCGGGCCGCGCTCAAGCGCTCCCTCAACCGCACGACCTGCCCGATGACCCACACCGCGGGGGATTGGACCTCGACCTCCCCCCGGGCCACCTGGCCCAGGGTGGCGAGCACCACCCGCTCCTCAGGGGTGGAGCCCTTCTCGATGAAGGCCACCGGCTCGTCGGCCCCTCGCCCGGCCGCGATGAGCGCCTGGGCGATGCGGGCCCGCTCCCCCACCCCCATCAGCACCACCAGGGTGTCCACCCCGGCGTAGGGGGTGAGCTCGGGCAGCGCCCCGCCCTGGGTATGCCCCGAGAGCACCGCGAAGCCCCCCGCCACCCCGCGCAGGGTCAGGGGAATGCCGGCCAGCCCAGGCAGGGCCAGGGCCGAACTCACTCCGGGCACCAGCTCCACCTCCACCCCGTGCTCGGCCAGGGCCAGCCACTCCTCCCCCCCGCGGCCATAGACCATGGGATCGCCCCCTTTGAGCCGCACCACCCTCTGCCCGGCGCGGGCGTGGGCCAGCAGGAGGGTGAAGATCTCGCCCTGCACCCGCTCCTGCTCGCCCGGTCCCTTGCCCACGTAGACCAGTTCGGCCAGGGGGTGGACCAACTCCAGCACCGCGGGGCTGACCAGGCGGTCGTAGAGCACCACGTCCGCGGTCTGCAGCACCCGGAGGGCCTTGAGTGTCAGCAGCTCGGGGTCGCCGGGGCCCGCCCCTACCAGGTAGACCTTGCCCCTCTTCCCCCTCTCGCCCTCACCCCTGTGGCTCATGACGGCACCTCCAACTCCGATGCGTTGTGGTCGTGGTACAGGGCCTCGAGCAGGGCCTCCCTGACGCGCTCGGGTTGGCCCAGCGCCAGCAGTTCCAGGGCCGGGCTGTCCACCATGCGGTACCAGGCGGCCTTGCGGGCCTCGAAGTCGTGGGGGTAGGTTTGCTGCACCAGGGGGCGGAGGGTTCGCAGGAGCCGGAGGTACTCGGCGTAGGCCGGGCCATACTCCTGGGCCAGCCGTTGTCGGATGCGCACCCCTAGGGCCGGGGCTACCCCGCTGGTGGAGATGGCGATAAGCAGATCGCCTTGCTGATGCACGGCGGGCAGGATGAAGTCGCAGTGGGCTGGGTCATCCACCGCGTTGAGCCACACTCCCCGTTCGCGGGCCTCCTGGGCGATGGTGGCGTGGAGGGCGCGGTCGGGGGGGTGGGCGAAGCAGAGCTGGAAGCCCGCCAGGTCGCCTCTTCGGTACGCCCGCCGCAGCCAGGTTAGCCGCTCCGAGGCGGGGGGGGCTTCCAGGGCAGGGTGGGCCAGAGGGGAGAGCAACGTCACCCGGGCCCCCGCTTCCAGCAGCCGCAGTACCTTACTTTCCGTCTCGAAACCGCCCCCTACAAAGAGCACCTTCTTGTCGCGCAGGTCCAGCATCACAGGAAAATAGGCCATCTTTACCTCACCAGATGGGGCATGCTGCGGTAGATTAGGTTTCCACCGATAAACACCAGCCACAGCAACAGCCCTATTCGGAAGGGGCGCTGACTAAGCCGCTGGGCTAGAAAGGCACCGCTGACCGAGCCCAGTAGGCCGCCCAAGGCCAGCTTGAGGAGCAAGGGGCCATCGGTCTGGCCCAGCGCAGCGTGCAGCCCACCTCCAATGCCCGATAGGGCTAGCCCAAACCAGATATCGGTACCTACCACTTTTTGGGCTACCAGCCGGGTTCCGTTGAGCAACAACAGTGTGCCCAGGGCCCCGGCTCCCGCTGAAGAGAAGCCCACCTCGAGGCCAATGAACCCCGCCAGCGAGGCTATCGCCCAGGGGGGAAACCGCCGGGGGGAAAAGCGGTGGGTTAGCAGCAGATTGAACAGCGCTACGGTTATGATAGTGGCTCCGATGACCGCCAGAACCAGGTCTTTTTGGCTCTTTAGCTGGTTGAGTAACAGGCTGCCAGCCACCACAGCGGGTATTCCTCCCAGCAGCAGTAGGCCCAAGGCTCGAGGCTCCACTAGGCCGCGGGCCCAGTAGATGGCGCCAGCCGGCACCTTGGCAATAAAAGAAAACAGCAAAGCGGTGCCTACCGCTACCTCTGGCGGGAGACCCAGGAACAGAATAAGCACCGGAGCGGTGATGGTGCCTCCTCCAACCCCGGTTAGCCCGATGGTGAGGGCGATAAAGAAGCCGATGAGCACCTCGCTCACGTCTCTACCTCCTGGTAGGCTTGGCGTAGCACCTCAGCGACCTCAGGCCGGGTGAACTCCGAAGGCAGGGGGGCCCCCTGGCGCAACAGCGTGCGTACCTTGGTTCCGGAAAGCACCAGGTGGTGCAGGGGAGGGTGGGGACAGGTACGGGGGGAGACAATCGAGGCGCAGCGGGTGCAGTAGTAGGTGTGCTCGAACTTGAGAATGTGAATGCCGATCTCCTCTGGTCGGAAGGCTGAGAAAATTTCCTGAGCCTCGTAGGGGCCATAGTAGGAACCTACTCCCGCATGATCGCGGCCCACAATGAAATGGGTGCAACCATAGTTTTTGCGGCTGATGGCGTGTAGGATGGCTTCTCGTGGCCCGGCGTAGCGCATGGCGGCAGGATAGACTCCCAACAAGACCCGTTCCCTGGGGTAGTAGTTTTCTAGCAGCACCTGGTAGGCTTGCATGCGCACAGAAGCGGGAACGTCGTCTTCTTTGGTGCTGCCAACCAATGGGTTAAGGAACAGCCCATCTACCTGTTCTAAAGCCACCTTGTGCAGATACTCATGGGCCCGGTGGATGGGGTTGCGGGTCTGGAAGCCCACCACTGTTTGCCAGCCCCGCTGGGCAAAGAGGCGGCGGGTTTCGCTTGGGGTGTAATGGTGTTCGGGGAAGGCCCCACGGGACAGACCAAACAGCCAGACGGGCCCAGCCAGATTAACCTCTCCTTGTTGCAGAAGGGCAGCCACCCCAGGATGGGCCGGGTCGGTGGTACGGTAGACCTCGAGGGCCTCTTTGTGGCGGTCGGGTATATATTTTTCCTCGATTTGCAGCAGGCCCACGTTCCGCCCTTGCCAGACCAGGCGCACCTTACCCTGAAGCGCTTTGGCCTCCTCGGTTCTGACCCCCAAAGTGATGGGCAGACTCCAGGGCAGACCGTTCTGCAACCGCATATGTTCCACTACGCTTTGGTAATCGGCCTGGCCCATAAAGCCATCTAGGGGAGAGTAAACCCCGGTGGCGATGAGCTCGAGGTCGGCATAGCTCCGCGCGGAGAGCACAATGGCGGGTAGGTGGGTGTAGGCTTGGGCTTCCTCCTCCGGTAGAACACGCTCTATCAGGTAGCCGCCATGGGGAGAGGGGGGGGCATAGCTTACAAGCTTTGTAAGATTTGAAGCCATAAAAAAACTCCTATAGCGCTTGGTCGCCTTCCCACAACCCACATTCGGTTTTGCCCCTGCCTGCCCAGCGGCCCGCTCGAACCTCCTCACCAGGGCGCACAGCACGGGTGCAGGGCCAGCAGCCAATGCTAAGGAAACCAGACCAGTACAGGGGGTTTACCGGGAGATTGTGGGCTTTGGCAAAGGCCTCGAGGGCCGGGCGATCCCAGAAGGCCAAAGGATTGATACGCGGCCGTTCTCCTGGCTCGAGGAAGCCCAAGTGGGCTCGGGTTTTGGCTTGGTCGCGGCTGCGAGCGTTGAGCAGAGCTGGGGGGTTTTTCTGAGCCAGGTAAGCACGTAGTGGCGCTACTTTACGCGCTGCACAGCAACCATCGGGGTCGGTGCGGTAGCGCTCCTTACCCCAGGCTTCCTCGGGTAGATTGGCCTTCAGGGTTACGAAGTGCATTTGGGGATAGCGCTCTTGCAAGTGGTCACGGGTTTGTAGGGTTTCGGGGAAGTGATAGCCAGTGTCTACGAAGACCACCTCCCCCCGGTAACCGGCTTGAGCAGCCAGCTCGAGGAGCACCACCCCGTTCAGGTTGAAGGCGCTGGTCATCAGTAGGCCAGGGTAATGCTCGAGGGCCCAGGCGATGACTACCCGGGGATCGGTTTCAGCCTTCCAGTTCATGCCCTCACCCGGGTACGGATTCCAATTCGCTCAGCTGCCTGCAAAAGCACCTCCAGGCACTCTTGTAGGCTCTGTTGGTCGGTGCGTAGGTGCACGTCGGGGAGGAGAGGGGGTTCGTAAGGGTCGGAGATGCCGGTGAACTGGGGTATTTCCCCCCGTAGGGCTTTGGCGTAGAGTCCTTTGACGTCGCGTTGGGTCAGAACCTCCAACGGTGCGTCTACGAAAACCTCGAGCTTCCGCGGGGCCTGGGCCAGCACCTCCTGACGAGTGGCGCGGTAGGGGCTAATGGCACTGACCAGCACGATGACGCCATGCTTGGCCAGCAGATTGGCCACAAAGCCGATCCGTCGCACGTTGGTATCGCGGTCTTCCCGGCTAAAGCCCAGCCCTTTGGAAAGGTGCTCGCGTACGGCGTCTCCGTCCAGGTGTTCAACCCTGTGCCCGGCCTCATATAAGCAGACCTCGAGGGCTCGGGCCAGGGTGGTTTTACCCGCGCCGGAAAGGCCAGTGAACCAGATAACTGCGCCTGTAGAGGCCATAAACCTGTTCCACCTCCCTTCGGGCAGAAGCCCGAATGGGGACAAACTAGCATAAATGATAAAACTTGTAAACTATCTGATTCATCTCGGTCCCTAAAGCTCGAATAAACCACCTCTCACCTGCAAGAAGCGCCAGGGTGGTTTACTAGGCCCATGCTAAAACCACTCTGGATGGGAGCCACGTTGCTTTTGGGGGATGTACTGGCCCAAGAGGCCACCGTTTATAGGGGTTTCGCCGAGCTGCGCCAGCCACTAAACCTCCCTCCTGCGGAGTGGGTTTGGGAACCTAGCGAAGCCCTGTTTCAAAGCCTGGTGCCAGGCAGTTTGCGGATGCTGGGGGTTACCGAGCGCTCCCGTCAGATAGAGCCTCCAGCGCAGCCTAATCTTCTAGCGGCCTATGTGGGTAAGGAAGTGCAGTTTTACTGGGAGGGAGAGTGGCGTAAGGCCACCCTGGTCAGTGCCGAACGTAACCTGTATCTGTACGAGGGCCGCTACCTGGTGGGTCTGCCGGGAACGGTAGCCTATCCCGACCCCAGCGGATTCAATACGACTGGCCCCAGGGTCATTTTCCGCTACCAGGGTGCAGGGGCGGCTACGCTGGCCTATTTGACTCGAGGTCTGACCTGGAGCCTGCACTATACCCTGGACGACGGCGAGCTGGTGGGCTGGGCCACCCTGACCAATACGCTGGGCCGCCCCGTGCGGCTGGGCAAAACCGAACTGGTGGCCGGAAGTGTGCCCTTGCTGGAAGAAGGTTTCAACGTACCGGCTCCCCGCCCCGAGACCCGGATGCTGCAGGCCGCGCCAGCCGCTGCCGATGCCTCCGAAGTGGAATTCGTAGGAGAGGCCGCAGGCACCTACCGCTACCGCCTGCCCGGGGAGCTCGCGCTGGGGCCTGGCCTTACCGAGTTGCCCTTTATACGCACCAGGGTAGAGGCCACCTACCTCTGGCGTTTGCAGATGGGTTTCAGTACCGAGCGCGAACTCGCCTTTGCGCGGGGCCTCAGATTCGCTGCACCTGAAAACCTGGCTGCCGGTGTGGTGAGCATTCGCGAACAGGGGGTGTTTGTGGGGCAAGCAAGCATCCGTGATACGGCCAAGGGCAACCTCGTTACCCTTATGCTGGGCCCCGACCCCGAGGGCCGGGCCACACGGCAGGTGGAACAACAAGCCCGCAACCACTTCCGCGTGACCACCCGTATTCGCAACCCCAAGTCTTATCCCGTTGAAGTTGAAATCCAGGAACGGATGCCCCAGCCCTTCACCCTGGAGGGAGAGGGCCTCGAGCGCATCCCCCAGGGCTACCGCCTGCGCTTTACCCTGGCCCCTGGGCAGAGCCGTACCTACAGCTACACCCTGACCTTGCCCTAGCGATACCGCTGTCCAAGGGCACCCAGCCTACGAAAGGATTAGGCCCCCTCAGGCTGCCTTGGCCTGAAGGGGGCCTTTTAGGTGTGGTGGGCGCGATTGGACTCGAACCAACGACCCCTACCGTGTCAAGGTAGTGCTCTAGCCATCTGAGCTACGCGCCCACGAGTAAGTTTTTGGAGGCGCTGACCGGATTCGAACCGGTGAATGGAGGTTTTGCAGACCTCTGCCTTACCACTTGGCTACAGCGCCGTGCCAGCAGCCTAGCAAAAGCTAGGTTAGCATTTGCCCGAAAGAGTGTCAAACGCTTTTGCAGTACGATGGGCCTGTGCGCGAAGTGTACATCAAATCCCCTGGCGGCTTTCGCTGGCCCTTTTCCAAAGGGTTATTGGTGGAATCCATGATGCTGGCTGGGCTCGAGATGGAGCCGGCTTTGTCGGTGGCCCACAGCATCGAGGAGCAGCTCAAAAGCCGCAAGAGAGCGGAAATTTCCGCCCGGGCCCTCAAAAAAATGCTGGTTCAGGAGGTAGAGAAGCACTTCGGCCTCGAGCTGGCCGAGAAGCTGCGGGGCCAGACCCAGGCCTTCGAAGATATTGTGGTCAAGGAGGGGTACCGTCGCCGGCCTTTCTCCAAAGGGGTGCTGGCCCGCAGCCTGGAGGATGCGGGGTTTTCCATGCGCGAGGCCCAGGCTATCGCCCGTTCGCTGGAAAACCGTCTGCGCACAAGTGGGGTGCGCTCGATTACATCGGCTGAGTTGGAAAAGCGCATTGTAGCCGAGATCGAGAGGCTTTTTGGCCCGGCAGCGCGCCGGCGCTACGCAGGGCGGCAAGCCCTGGCAGGGGAGATTTTTGTGGAGGAGGCCGAGGGCGAGCCGCGGGTACCTTTCTCTAAAGGTGTGCTAGCCCAATCGGTGATGGCGGTGGGTCTATCGCCGGATTTGGCCTACCGTCTGGCCCGGGATGTGGAGCGTCGTCTACGCGAGGCTGGCTCGACGGTGGTCACCCGTGACCACTTACGCCGTGTGGTCTCAGAAGAGCTGATGGAGGAGGCCGGAGAGGAGGTAGCCCGCCGGTATCTTCTCCTACGCAGCGTTCGCCGGGCGGTAAAGCCGGTGCACCTGCTGATTGGCGGGGTGGCGGGGGTAGGCAAGAGCGTACTGGCCTCGGCACTGGCCTACCGATTGGGCATTACCCGCATGATTTCCACCGACGCGGTTCGGGAAATCCTGCGGGCCACTATCCCCAAGGATCTGTTGCCCACGCTGCACACTAGTAGCTTTAACTCCTGGCAGGTCCTGGCCACCCCCCACACCGACCAGCCCATCCCAGCTTTGGTGATGCAGGGCTTCCGCGACCAGGTCTCCCGAGTAGCGGTGGGGCTACGGGCTATTCAGGAGCGGAGCGCCCAGGAAAAAACCTCGCTGGTGGTGGAGGGGGTGCATGTGGTGCCAGGGTATATGTCGCACCAGTACCAGAGCGAGGTCATACAGATTCCCATGATGTTGGTTCTCGAGGACGAGAATTTACACCGTGACCGCTTTGCCCTGCGCGAGCGGGAGACCCAAGGCTCGCGCTCGAGCCGGGTCTATGCCCAGCACTTCGAGCAGATTCGCCTGATTCAAGGGCACTTAGTAGAGCTGGCCAAGGGGGCCGGGGTGCCCCTCATCGCCGCCGACAACCTCGACCGAGCCATTGAAAAGGGCCTCGAGGTCATTGTGGAGCGCTTGCAGGATGCCTACCTCGAGGTGACCCAGGGTTAATCTCCCAAGTGTCCTGCAAACCACAGATACGGGCTTTTGGGGAAGTATGCTGAACCTATCCTCTGGGGGCTTGGGCCGGTGTAGACTACTGGCGCAACGTAGGGTTTCGCAGATTTTTTACTTCTTCGCTAGGGAATGGGTATGGGTGAGTACATTCAGATGAAAGGGTTGTTGCCCGTTCCTCCTTTGGGCATTGGGACTTGGCAATGGGGGGATCGGCTGATCTGGGGCTACGGCAAAGGCTACCAACAAGACGACACTCTGGCGGCTTACCGAGCCGCGCTTCAGGCTGGGGTGCGACTTTTTGATACGGCCGAGGTCTATGGGTTTGGTTTGTCGGAAAAGCTCCTGGGCCAGTACTACCATGCCCACGAGCCTAAGCCTATGGTCATCAGCAAGATGTTTCCCTATCCCTGGCGCCTTTCCCGCAAGAGCCTACGGGTGGCTTTGCAAAAGAGCCTCGAGCGCTTGCAGATGCCGGCGGTTGACCTTTACCTGTTGCACTGGCCCTGGCGGCCGGTGCCCCTCGAGCAGTGGGCCGAATCGCTGGCCGAGGCCTATGAGCAGGGGCTGGCCCGGGCGGTAGGGGTTTCCAACCACAACCTATCCCAGCTCGAGCGGGTGGCCCAGGTACTGGCCAAGCACCGGGTGCCCCTATCGGTCAACCAGATCGAGTACCACTTGCTCGAACGCGGCCCCGAGCTTTCCGGTCTGCTACGGGATATGCTTTTGGAAGGTATCGTGCCTATGGCCTACAGCCCTTTGGCTATGGGCTGGCTGACTGGAAAATACAGCCTGGAAAACCCCCCTCCAGGTCGCTACCGGGCCCGACGTTACCTGGCACGTAGAAGCAGCATACCCACCATTCTGCAGGCCCTCGAGGTTATCGCCCAAAGACACCACGCCACGCCAGCCCAGGTGGCCCTGCGCTGGTGCATTCAAAAGGGAGCCCTGCCCATTCCTGGGGCCAAAAACGCCCGACAGGCCGAGGATAGCGCGGGGGCCCTACGGATCCGCCTTACGGACGACGACATGACCCTACTCAACGCGGTGAGCGTGGAGTGCGCCTGACGCGCTTCACCGCTTACGGAAGAAGTCCAACAGGCTTTTCCGTCTGGGGGGCTTCCCTGGTGCGGGGTTTTTGTTGCTTTCGGGCTTGCGGGATGGTGCGCCGCGCACCGTCTGGAGGAAAGCCTTCAGGTTTGCCCGGATGACGGGGTCTTTGGCCAGGAGGTTGCGCACGATCCGGTCGAGGTGGGGGGGTAGGTTGGTGGCGGGAGGCATCCGGTGTAGGTGGGCGTGGCTAAGGTCTTCCAGCGTCTCGCCCACAAAGGGGCGTTTGCCCACCAAAAGCTCGAAGGCCAGTATCCCAAAGGAGTAAGCGTCGGAGGCGGGGGTGGCCTGCTCGCCCAAGAATAGCTCCGGGGCCATGTAGAAGGGGCTGCCCGCCCGCTCGAGGGGCTTGGGGTTCTCGCGGGTTTTGGCTACCCCGAAATCGCCTAACTTAAACTGATTCCCGGCGATAAAGATGTTGGAAGGCTTAACGTCTTGGTGCACGATGCCGCGGTCGTGCAGGTAGATGAGAGCCTCGGCAATCTGGTACAGGCACTCCAGGGCTACCTCGCGGTCGAGGGGGCCTTGTTTGAGCCTGTCCTCGAGGGTGCCCTCCTCAAAATATTCCAGGGCCAAAAAAGCCCCTTCCCCTTCTGGTCGGCCCGCCAGGCCACGTACTAGGTTGGGGTGCTGGAGACTAAGGGAAAGGGCTACCTCCTGAGCAAAACGTTCGGTCAGGGCACGGTTTTCCCGCACCTCGCGGCGTGGAACCTTGAGGGCTACCTTGGTGCCATCGGGGGCGTGGGCCAGGTATACCTGTGCCGACCGCCCCAGGCCCAGCAGCATCTCTAGCCTGAAGCTTTGGCGGGTCAGTCGGCGGTAGTCCATGGGCGCTTTCACTTCCGTGCTCGAGGGGCCGTTATTCCCAACCACAGCTTTGCCGAGCATACCACGGCATCCTTTGCTCGCAAAAGCGAACGGAGGCCGTGATTATTACCGCATAACGAGCGTTACAAAAGGGTTAAACTTTCCCCTGGCTTCAGGGCCTTCCCCCCCACCCCCAAAAGACCGGCCCGCTGAACGAAGGCATCCCCGTCTTGGGCAATTGGGGGGAAGGTGTTGTAGTGCACGGGCAGTACCTGCTTGGCTTTGGTGAGCTGAAGGGCCTCGAGGGCATCGTCGGGCCCCATGGTGAAATGATCCCCGATGGGGAGAATAGCCAGGTCTATGCTGTAGGAGGCCACCAGGGTCATATCGCTGAAAAGCGCGGTATCGCCGGCTATGTAGAGGTGCTTCCCTCCCATCTGTAGGACGAAGCCCTGGGCTAGCCCCCCATAGGTGCCGTCGGGGAACGAGGAGGAATGCCAGGCAGGGAACCACTTGAGCCAGCCCCCCTTGAACCTGTAGGTGCCTCCCAGGTTCATGCCAATGCTTTTACCCCCTTGCTTCTCAGCGTAGGAGGCGATCTCGTAGTTAGAGACAATGGGGGCCCCAGTGCGCTTGGACAGGGCCACGCTGTCGCCGTAGTGGTCGCCGTGGGCGTGGGTTAGCACGATTAGATCGGCCTCGATCTCTTCGGCAGAGAGCGCGGCTTTAGGGTTTCCGCTAAGGAAGGGGTCGACCACGATGCGGGTGGTGCCATCTTGAATCAGAAGAGCGGAGTGTCCCAGATACTTTACCTCGACCACAGTTTCACCTCCGACCTTCTCAAGTATATGCTCCGAGCCCTTAGGGCTGATAGGCTCTTTGCTCAAGGTTTGATCAGCTGCTCCAGCACCCGCTCCACCTGGCGTTCAAAGGCCGCTTCGGCCAGCCGCCCCAAGGCCCGCCCCCCCCACTTTTCCCCCTGAGGCCAAGTGGCGTGGATGCGGAGGGTAAGCTGGTATTCGATCCCCTCCTCCACCACGCGGCCACTGCCCTCCAGCTCGGCCCAGAAGGCTGGGGGGTCGTGCAGCGGCAGGGCCTCCAGGTAGGCCCTTTGGCCCTGAGGATGAATTTGACTGCGGAAGGGAAAGTGAAGTTCCCCCAGCAGCGGGGCCTCGGCAGCTAGGTAGCCTTGAAGGGTGTAGCCTTGGCGGGTTAGCGCTTTAAAAGGTGGCTTTTGGGCGAAGACCCGCTCGGGCTGTAGCAGGTGCTCGGGCGGCTCGGCCAAGCGAAGCTGGAACGATTTTTCCAAAACCATAACCCTAGCCTAGGCTGCCCACAGCACAGCAGTTGTGCCCCGTGGGCCCTAACTGATCCACTCTACCCGTAGTTGCCCGGCTTTGGCGAGCTGCTCGATTTCTTCATCGCTTACATTGCGCAATCGGGAAAGCTGGCTAAACTCTGGCGTGGCGCTGGCCAGGCCCACCCGCACGACCAGCACTTCCTCCCCTTCGGCCTTGCCAATGCGCCAGACTAGGTAGTTGCCCAGCCGTTCGAGTAGGTCCTCCACATCCCACAGGGTAGCGGGTTGTGGCCGTTGGGTAAAGGGCGCCTTGGTAGACTACCCCCGTGGAAGCCATTGTGTTGGCTGGGGGCAGTGCACAGGATCCCCTGGCGCAAAAGTATGGGGTAGCGAGCAAGGCGTGGATACCTTACCGGGGCCGTCCTTTGGTGGAGTATACCCTCGAGGCTTTGGATCAGGCGGGGTTGGCCATTATCCTGGTAGGCCCCCAGGCGCCGCTTCGTCCCATGCCCAAACTGTTTTTGCCCGATCAAAATAGCCTTTTGGCCAACCTCGAGGCCGCTGTCCAAGCCGCAAAAGGAGAGCGCCTTTTGGTGGCCACCGGGGATATGCCTTTTCTAAGCGTAGAGGCGGTGCGCTGGGTATTGCAACAAGCCCCTGAGGCAGGCTTCGTTTATACCATTATTCCCCGCTCCACCATCGAAAAGCGTTTCCCCGGGATGCGCCGCACCTATGCCCGGGTGCGGGAGGGTTCTTTTACCGGTGGGAACATAGCTATTTTGGACAAGAAGCTTTTCTACACCGCCCTGCCTTTGCTCAAGCGGGCCCTGGCTTTGCGCAAAAGGCCGCTGGCCCTGGCGGGCTTGATAGGCTGGGGCACGCTGGTTAGGGTACTTATGGGCCGGGCCGATATCCCTGGCCTGGAGGCCAGAGTCTCCCAGATTCTTGGGGTTCCTGCCCGGGCGCTCATCACCCCCTTTGCCGAGGTGGGCGTGGATATCGACAAGGAAGAAGACCTGCGCTGGCTCGAGGCCACAGGGTAGGAGGGGTGGGTTGCTGTAAACTGGGATTCGAATGCGAACGGTTCGTGATCTACGCCTTGCAGGTCTAATTGCCTATTTGGCGGCTTTAATTGCCGGGCTGGTGGCTTCTGGGCTGGTGCACCTGGCCTTTGGTGGCCGGGGCCAGTTCGGCTGGGAGGGGTTCAATTTTTTCGGCATCCTCGAGGGCCTAGCCTTTTTGCTGGTCTTTACCCTTTCCCTTTGGATCGCCAAGCGCGCGGTTAACGTAACCACCACCACCCTGCTTTCCGCGGGGCTTTTCGCGCCTACCTCGGCCCGTAAGCTGGCTCGAGCGGTTCCGGTGATCGGCGCTTTGCAGTCCTTCGAGGGGAGCATTGCCGTGCTGGTTGAGGAGGGCCAGCCGGTAGGGGTCATCGGCATCGCCGACTCTTTGGTGCCCTGGGACGAGGCCCCGGTGGTCTCGGGCCACACCGCAGCCAGCGAGCTGGGCTCGCTGTTCCGCCAGCACCAGGTGGTCTTTGTGGCCGATGGGAATACTGTGCACGGCATGATCACCCGTGAACGTTACTTCAAATACCTGGGAGCCAAGTAGTTCACGGGGAAGTCTTCCCAGTTGGTTGCAAAATGCTGACTGGGCCAGGGGTGTTCGCCTTCTCGATGATGCGGAAGGGCGAGAGGGTTATATGAACATGGCTGGGTGCCTGGTTAGCGTATCCTAGGAAAGACGATTGGAGATGCCCATGACCACCAAAGCTCCGGATATTGTAGATCTGCTCAACCTAGCGGTAGACCGTGGGGCCAGCGACCTGGTGATCACGGTGGGTCTACCGCCCATGGTCAAGATTGACGGCGAGTTCCACCCCACCGAGTACGAGCCCCTGACGCCCCAGGAAACCCGCCGCCTGACCTATGCCCTGATGGATGAGAAGCAGCAGCGGGTTTTTGAAGAGGAGAAGGAACTGGACTTCTCCTTCAGCCTGCCCGGTAAAGGGCGTTTCCGGGTTAACGTCTTCCTGCAGCGTGGCAGCGTGGGGGGGGTGCTGCGGGTAGTGCCCGCTAGCGTCAAAAGCTTTGAGGAGCTGGGCCTGCCGAAAAACGTGGCCGAGATAGCCCTAAGCCCCCGGGGATTGGTGCTGGTCACTGGTCCTACCGGCTCGGGCAAGTCCACCACCCTGGCCTCTATGATCGACTACATCAACGAGCGCAAGCGCTGCCATATCGTGACCATCGAAGACCCCATCGAGTTTTTCCACCGCCACAAGTCCTCCATTATCAACCAGCGCGAAATTGGCTCCGATACCCACGGTTTTCACAAGGCGTTGCGCTCGGTGCTACGCCAGGCCCCCGATGTGATTCTGGTGGGGGAGATGCGCGATTTCGAAACCATTGCGGCAGCCATTACCGCGGCGGAAACCGGACATTTGGTGATGGGTACTTTGCACACCAACAGTGCCCCTGAGACCATCGACCGTATTATCGATGTCTTCCCCGAGTCCCAACAGGAGCAGGTGCGGGTACAGCTTTCCAACAACCTGGTGGCTGTCCTAACCCAGCAGCTCTTGCCCAAGGCCTTTGGGGGTGGTCGTGTGCTGGCCTACGAACTCATGATGGCCACACCGGCCGTGCGGGCGCTTATCCGCGAGGGCAAAAGCCATCAACTGGTCAGCGTCATCCAAACCGGCGGCCAGTACGGCATGATTACCATGGATGCCTGCCTGGCCGATCTCTACAAGCGCAAGCTCATCACCTACGAGATGGGCCAGTCGCGCGCAGTAGACCCCAAGGAGTTTGCCCGCCTGGCCGGTGCGGCGGCGGGACAAGTAACAGGCATGCGGCGTCCGTAATGAAGGCGGGTTTTATAAAAGAAGGAATTGCTACAACTGGCTGGATAAGGGCCCCGATCTTGGGAAAACCCTAAAGAGGGAAATGTGCTTGAGTGGTTATTGCCTGCTGTAGTTGCCTCATCGGCATTCTTAGTGGGTTTATCTATTCCTCTGGCTCGAGCCCTGGGTATTGTGGATGCACCTGGGGCCATCAAGATTCACAGCCTGCCCACACCGCGCTTTGGTGGCGTGGGCATGGTGGCAGCCATTGTCCTCTGGGGGGGCTACACGGGTAGCCTCTATGGGGGTGCCTTGTGGGGTTTGCTGCTGATCGCCCTTACCGGTGCCCTCGACGACCGCTACGGCCTATCGCCTAAGATTCGCCTGGCGGCTGAGTTGGTGGCCGGGGTGTTGTTGGGTCTGCACTTCTGGAGCAGCCTTGGTTGGGTCGGATTAGCGCTGGGAGTGCTTTTGGTGCCGGTAATGGCCAACGCGGTAAATCTGATTGATGGAATGAACGGACTGGCTGCTGGAAGCGCCATGATCTCGGCGGCAGGTCTAGCAGCCTTGTTGCGGGCACTGCAGCTCGAGGCTACCCTGGCGCTTGTGCTGGTGGGCAGTTTAGCGGGTTTTTTGCTGTGGAATTACCCTGAAGCCAAGAGTTTTATGGGTGATTGCGGCAGTCTTTCTATTGGTTATCTGTTGGCTTTACTACTTATGTATTCCGTAACCCAGGGCCCCACTGCTTTTCTTGCTGCTGGCGTTATGGTGGGCTTTCCCATCTTCGACATGCTGGCGGGCATTATTCGACGCTGGCGCCGAGGCAAGCCTATTTTTGATGGCGATCGTGACCACACCTACGACCGGCTCGATCAGCTTTACGTGCGGGCCCCTGTCAAAACCGTACTTATTATTTGGATGCTGACCGCTTTTCTGGTTGGGCTGGGTTTGCTGATCAGCAAAGTGGCCTTGGGACTTGGGGTTTTGCTGGCCATTTTGTTGGCGCTGTTTTTATTCGGGTGGGCTTACTGGTTGGGTTCGCTTTAATCGATATGCCCCTGGCTTATGGGTTGGCCCACACTTGGCCTGGCTTGCCGTAAGAGGGATTCTTGCAGATAAATCACAGTAAGGGACGGGATTGATCATAAACGGTAGCCCTACGTAGGGCGGATGAACCGTGAACTCGTAACACCGCGTTACGGACACTTTGTAACGAGGTGGAAGGCAATTGCTCCAAGCGCCCGTCTGGGCGCTACTTTTCCAGTCGGTAGAGCTTTGCTTGCTCGGTTGAGAATCGTTATGAACCACGTTACCGGTGTGTTGCGATAATAGAAAAGCTTGCGGCTGAGCGTAACGAAGGCGACAATGCAAGTAGGCATCGCGCTTGTTTTGAGATAACGCGGCCATAACGGCTTTTGCCCTAAACTTCCCCAGTACATAGAGGCAAATGTCTCTACCCGCGAAGGAGCGCGCAGATGCTGAAAGACCCCGTTGCCGTTGCACCTTTTGCCCCCTGGCCTCATTTCGAGCCTGATGAAATAGAAGCTGCGGTTAGGGTGCTTCAGTCGGGTAAGGTCAACTACTGGACAGGTCAGGAAGGGCGTCTTTTTGAGCGTGAATTCGCCAACTATGTAGGAACCAGGCATGCTATCGCCCTGCATAACGGCACTGTGGCTATTGAGCTAGCTCTGTACGCGATGGGGGTAGGAGAGGGCGACGAGGTCATCACCACCCCGCGTACCTTCATCGCCTCAGCTAGTGCGGCGGTAATGCGGGGGGCTAGACCGGTATTTGCCGATGTTGATCGGGAGAGCGGTCTGATCACAGCCGAGACCATCGAGAAGGTCATCACCCCTCGCACCAAGGCCATCATCGTTGTGCATCTGGCGGGCTGGCCTGCCGATATGGATCCTATCATGGAGTTAGCTCGCCAGCACAATCTGTGGGTCATCGAAGACTGCGCCCAGGCCCACGGGGCTAAATACAAAGGCCGAAGCGTAGGTTCCATTGGGCATGCAGGGGCTTGGTCGTTCTGTCAGGACAAGATTCTGACCACCGGCGGCGAAGGGGGCATGCTCACCCTAAACGATGATGAGCTGTGGAATAGGGCCTGGAGCTTCAAAGACCACGGCAAAAGTTACGATGCGGTCTACAACCGTCAGCACCCGCCGGGTTTTCGCTGGCTGCACGAGGACTTCGGTACCAACTGGCGGATGCTCGAGGTTCAAGCGGCGATTGGCCGGGTCATCCTGCGCAAACTGGATGGTTGGGTGCAAAAGCGCCGGATGCATGCTCATTACCTCAGCCAGCGCTTCCGCCAAATTCCGGCCCTGAGGGTGCCGAAAGTGCCTGCCGAGCTGTATCATGCTTATTACAAGTACTACGTCTACGTGCGTCCCGAGATGCTCAAGCCAGGTTGGAGCCGGGATCGGATTATGCAAGCCATTAACGAGGTGGGTATTCCTTGCATGACCGGGAGTTGCAGCGAGGTCTATTTAGAAAAGGCCTTTACCCGCCGGGGCTGGCAGCCAGCCGAGCGCCTGCCGGTGGCCCGAGAGCTGGGGGAAACCGCCTTGATGTTCTTGGTGCACCCCACCCTGAGCATGGAGCACATGCAGGTAACTGCTGATGTGGTTGAACAGGTTATGCGAGAAGCTTCTATTCACTCTTGAGGGGTGGCTATGTTTCAGAATTTAAAGGAACTGCGCTCTAGCCCCGATGTCTTGTTGCGGGTTGTGGCCGACCAGATCATGGTGGCAGGCAGCTTTGCAGCGGCTATGGTGGCGCATCTGCTGTATTTTTATAATGGTTCTGATCCAGGGCAGCTTCGGGCCTATGGCGAGATTTACCTGCAAAACGCGGGACTTCTCCTTCTGATTGGCTTTTTGGTTTTTGCTATCAGTGGCTTTTATACCCGGGGTCGGGCCTACCAAAGTCGCTACAAAATTCTGGTTGTGGCGCAGGCGGTGTCCCTAGCCTACGTATTGTTTGGTTTTGCGGTTTTTATGCTACCTGTGGTAGACCCTCCGCGCTCGGCCATTTTTCTCAGTGGTTTTATTAACTTGGCACTTGCGGTGGGCTCGAGGGCCTGGGTACACTACTGGTCTGCTGCTGAGCAAGCACGCCAAGCCAGGGCCAATCCCGTACCCCCAGTTCTTTCCGATGAACGGGTGGTTTTGGTGATTGGGGGGGCGGGTTATATCGGTTCGGGGTTGCTGCCTCGCTTGCTCGAGAGGGGCTACAAAGTGCGGTTGCTTGACTTGCTGATGTTTGGCAAAGAGCCCATTGCGCATGTGCTGCACCATCCCAACCTGGAAATCATCCAGGCCGATTTTCGCCAGGTGGACAAAGTGGTCGAGGCCATGCGGGGTGTGGATACGGTGGTGCACTTAGGGGGACTAGTAGGTGACCCAGCCTGTGCGTTGGACGAGAATCTAACCATCGAAATCAATTTGGTTGCAACCCGTACCATCGCCGAGATAGCCAAAGGAATGCATGTAAGACGCTTTATTTTCGCTAGCACCTGCTCTGTCTATGGGGCAAGCGATGTCGTGCTGGATGAACGCAGCAAACTCAATCCGGTTTCCCTATATGCCCGCAGTAAAATCGCCTCCGAACAGGTACTACACAAGCTCCAGAGCGATGATTTTTCCGTAGTGATTCTGCGTTTTGGCACCATTTATGGCCTCTCGGGGCGTACCCGCTTCGACTTGGTGGTCAATTTGCTAACCGCCAAAGCTGTGGTGGAGAAAAAAATCACGGTCTTTGGTGGCGACCAATGGCGCCCCTTTGTGCATGTAGATGATGCTGCCCACGCGGTGATGTTGGCGGTGGAAGCTCCGAAAGAGCTTGTCCACAATCAAATATTCAACGTCGGCAGCAATGAAGGCAACATGACCTTGGGCATGGTAGGGGAGCTGGTCAAGAAGCTGGTTCCTGACGCCGAGCTTATTGACTCGGGGCGCGATGGTGACCGACGCAATTACCGGGTAGACTTTTCCAAAATTCGCAATGTTTTGGGGTTTGAGCCGCGCTGGACGGTGGAAGAGGGTATTCGGCAGGTCATCGATGCCCTTCGCAGTGGCAAGGTACGGGACTACCGGGCCCCCATGTACTCCAATGTTAAGTACCTCACCGAGGATACCGCCTCAGATGTAGTCAAGCAGTACTACCAGGGTTGGGAAAAGAGCCTTATAGAACAAATTTATTCCAAGGACGAGGAAAAAGAGGGTCATCCAACCGTTGTACCGCAAGCCTGAGGGGAGGCAGGCTGGCGTTTGGAGGTAAGAGGTATGAAGCCAAGTTTGCTTTTTTTGATCGTAATGCTGCTGGTTCTGCCAGCCTGTACGCCTAAACCCCCATCGGCGCCTGGCAATTTCTCTGCTGAGCCTGACGATACGCCCCAGGTACGGTTGCGCTGGGAGGCCGTGCCCGGAGCAGTGGAATATGTGCTAGAGCGCCAGACTGGAACAGGCCCGATTAGCGGTAGCGTAGCCCCATTGGCTACCCTTAGTTCTACTACCTATACCGATACGGATGTGGAATACAGTACAACCTACACCTACCGTCTGACTGCCCGAGGGCCTGCTGGTAGCAGCCCCCCGGCGGTTGTGTCCGTAACTGTACCGCCTCAGCCGCCTCAGCCCCCGGCTACCCCTGCCAACTTCCGGGCTACCTCGAGCCTAAGCACCAGTGGTGATCCCCAGGTGGAGCTACGCTGGGAGATTCCCGAGGGGGTTACGCGCTACCGCCTCGAGCGTCGAACTCGCGAGGGGGGCTTTGCTACTTTAGCAGAATCCCTCCCTGCCAATGCCACTGTTTATACCGATACTACTGTGGGTAGCTGTACCTCCTATACCTACCGCCTGACCGCTCTAAATGGGGCAGGGCCCAGTACGCCGGCCAGCCTTCAGCTCGAGACATTACCGCTGAACGAACCGGGCTTTAGCTGCACTCCCACGGCGTATACCTTTGCCGACCCTCCTTCACCGCCAAGCCTCGACCTCGAGGATTATGGCCTAGACGTGGAGATTTTCGACAATGCCGATCTCAGCGGGTTGTTCTTCCGCCGCATTGAACCCAATATCAACCACAACTTTCCCAGCACCCCCCCCGTTTCCGGCATGGGGGTTGATACCTACAGTATTCGCTGGACCGGCCTAATCACTCCTCCCGCCACAGCCACCTACACATTCACACTGCTGGTCGATGATGGGGTACGGCTTTGGATCAACAATCAACTGTTGATCGACAACTGGGCTGACCAGGGCTTGGCCCGGCGCCGCGCTACCATCAGCCTAATGGGCGGACAGGCCTATCCCTTCAAGCTGGAGTACTACAACCAAGACCCCAGGGGGGCTATCCGGCTGCACTGGGCGCGCCCTGGCCAAAACGAGGAGGTAGTGCCTCAGACCGCCTTCAAGCGCCATGTTTGGGCTAGCAAAGGCCGCTTTGGCCCCAAGCTGCCCTGGCCTACCGTGGCTACCCACGCCGTCATGTTGCCGGATGGTCGCGTCATGACCTTCCACGGCCTCGACCCGGTAGGCAAAGGTCAGGGGGATAACTACCGCGACTATAGCAAGCACGCCTCCACCCAGGTGTTCGTATGGACCCCGGGCACCCCCACCGATGCTCAGAGCCAGGCCCGCTACGACAATACCCGAACCGACCTTTTCTGTGCCGGATACGTCTTGGCCGCCAACGGTAAGCTCTACCTGGCCGGGGGTAATTTGGGCTACGACTACAGCGCTTCGGGCGAGGAAAGGGGCTTTGCTGCTGGTCATACCCATACCAACATCTTTGACCCTAGCTCCAATACCTGGAGCTCTGGCCCCGACATGACCCAGGGCCGCTGGTACCCCAGCGTAATTACCCTGCCAAACGAAGAGATGCTCATTATTGGAGGCAATGCGGATCAACACAATGGCGATGGTGTTAATAACGACTGGAACTTCATTCCCGATGTATGGAACCCCTTTACCAACACCCTGCGTCGCCTGACCGGGGCCAGCTCGGAAGGTAAGGCTATAGAGCACTTCTACCCCTGGGTGCACGTGGCCCCCAATGGGCAGGTCTTCCTTTCGGGTAGCTACAAGAACTGGTACTACCTCAACACCGCGGGTACGGGCTCATGGGGGAGCATCAACATCCAAACCTACAACCGCTACTACGGTTCCTCGGTGATGTACGAGCCAGGCAAGATTCTGGTTTTGGGTGGGGGGAGCGATACCTTCGAGAATGAGCAGGAGGACAATGATGAGCAGGGGGGCAGAACCGCCCAGGTCATCGAACTCAACCCCAGCAACCAGACCATCCAGGTGCGGGATGTAAGCCCAATGGCCCACAAGCGCACCCACCTGAACGCCACCCTAATGCCGGATGGCCGCATCTTTGTCAACGGTGGCAACGAGGATGGTATCAACTACAGCAACGAAACCGCTGTGTACGAAAGCGAGATATGGTCTCCCAAGACCGAGAAGTTCAAGCTGGCTGCCGAGGCCCAGTGCCCCCGCACCTACCACTCCACCGCTCTTCTCCTAACCGATGGAACCATCCTGACCATGGGTGGGGGAGCCACCGGCGGCGATGATCCCCCCAGCGCGCCTGAATGCGACAAAAGCAAGAGGAATGCGCAGAAGGTCAACCAACTCAACGCAGAAATTTACTATCCGCCGTACCTGTTCAATGCCGATGGTACCCCGGCCACCCGCCCACAGATTCAGGCTCTAAATGTTCCCCCGGTAGGGGGCTACCAAACCATGGATTATGGCCAGACCTACACGCTGCAGACCGACGTGCCCAGCAGCGTGGTGGAACGCGTGACCATGGTGGCTCTGGGGGCTGTGACGCATGCCTTCAACATGGGCCAGCGCTTCATTGAGCTAAACTTTACTCCTACGGGCCAAAATGAGTTGAGCTTTACTTCACCACAGAGCCCCAACTTGGCTACCCCAGGCTTCTACCAGCTGTATGTGCTGGATGGGCGGGGGGTTCCCTCTGAGGCCAAAATTGTTCGCTTAAGGCAGTTGCCATAAGCTACGAAAGCACCGCCCACTGGGCGGTGCTTTTATATGGGCACATTTAGCGCACTTCAAAAGGCCCCAAGTCAACGGCAACTCCCTTTAGGCGGGGACCGGCCTCAAAGTCCAGACTGGGAGCTGC
>FWPU01001881.1_pt1 | contig 60744 bp, 42 predicted proteins | sample 2228361 | NCBI WGS metagenome assembly FWPU01 (sample SAMEA103939777, study PRJEB20133) | metagenome
TCGCGCAGGTCGGACAGCAGCGGCCGCTTGTCGGAGCGCTGCTCCACCGCCCGCGAGAGCTGGGCGGCGGCCAGCACCGGGACGCGCAGCTCGCGCGCCAGGGTCTTCAGGCTGCGCGAGATGTAGGACACCTCCTGGACGCGGTTCTCCATTCGGGTGTCGCCGGTCATCAACTGCAGGTAGTCCACAATGACCAGGTCGAGGCCGACCTCCATGTGCAGCCGGCGGCACTTGGTGCGCAGCTGCAGCGGGGTGATGGCCGGCGTGTCGTCGAGGTAGACCTGGGTGTCGGACAGGGCGCTGACCGCCTGGGTGAACAGCGGCCATTCGTCGTCCCTGACGCTGCCCAGGCGCAGGCGCTGCGAATCGATCCCGGTCTCCTGCGCCGCGGCCGCCCTGGCCGCCGGCTGCAAGGGCCCCGAGAAAGCCCCGCCCCCCTCGCAGCAGGTCACCGCCCCGCCGCCGGCCGCACCCGCCCCACAGCCCCAGCCCCCGGCGGAAAAGCCCAGGGAAGCGGCGAAGACGCCGGGCCTCGTGGCGCACCTGAAGTTCGACGAGAAGGAGGAAGACACGGCGCTCGACTCGTCGGGCTGCGGCAACCACGGCAGGCTCATCGGCGGGCCCAGGCGGGTCGCCGGGAAGATCGGAGGGGCGCTGGAATTCGACGGCAACGACGACGTCGTCGAGATACCCAATTCGCCGACGCTCGAGAACCTCCAGGAGGGCAGCTACACCATATCGGCCTGGTTCAAACCCGCCGATACCCCGCCGGGCCAGGACTCCGACAACAAGGCCCACTACGGCATCCTCAACAAGGCTGGATGGCACACGGGCCTCCGGTACGGCAACGACAACAAGCTCGTCTTCGAGCACTGGCTGCAGACCGAAAACCCCAACGAACCCCAGTGGTCCGGCATAGGCACGTGGGAAGACACCTACGATCCGGGCAAGTGGTACCACGTGGTCGGCGTCGTGGACGTCAAGGAAGGCACCGCCTCGATATATGTCAACGGCGAGCTCAACAAGACCAGCGACCCGTGGGACACCAAGGCGAAGGCCCGCGAGTACGGGCAAACCCCGTGGAGGATCGGCTACGCCAACCCCGGGGCGAGGGAATGGGCCTGGCCCGCCAAGGGCACGATCGACGACGCGCGCATCTACAACCGGGCCCTCGGCGAGGCGGAGATAGCCGAGCTTTACAAGGCCGGGGCGGCGGGCCAGGACAAGTAGCGCCGCCGCAGGCCCGGAGCGTCCGGGCTTTACCTCGACCGCCGGGCTTTGTAATCTATCCGGTGGACGCATGGGCAAAGAGGTCGTCTACTGCTTCAACTGCGGGGTGCGCCTCCTGCGGGTGGACTTCGAGAGGGGCGCCGCCTTCAAGATCGGGTCGGAGTGCACCTGCAACGACTGCCTGCCGGAACTCCTGGCGCTGCTGCCGCCCAAGGAGCGCGTTGCGTTCCAGAAAAGCCAGGCCAACCAGGAGATCAAGGCCGCCCCGCGCCGCGGCACCGGCCGCGTCCCCATGGCCGACAGGTCCACGCGCAAGATCACCTCAACCCGCATCAGGGCCAGGGCCGCGCCGAAAGATCTGGAGGCGGAGGAGGAGGAAGAAAAGCCCTCCAAGGCCGACCGACGGCGCCTCAGCAGGATGCCCTTGGTCCTGCTAGGGGCGGGCGGCGCGCTCGTCATAATCGTCCTCATCGTCCTCATCGTCCTCCTGGCAACGAGGAAGGGGCCCGCTGAAAAACCACCCGACACGGAGGCGGTCGGCGCGAAACCGGCGGCGCCCAAGACCGAGCCGGCCCCGGAGGCCCCGACGTACGAGGAGCAGGCGCGGCTCGCCCTCGAGAAGGCCCGCGAGTACAAGACCCAGAAGCCGGGCGATTACGACGGCCAGCTCCAGATGTTCCTCGAAGTCGCCATGCGGTTCGACAAGACCCCCGCCTCCGAGGAGGCCCGCAAGGAGGCCGAGGCCGTAAGGGAAAAAATCGCCAAGGGGATGACGCCCAGGATGGAGGAGCTCCTCGAGAAGATCAAGGGCCCACGCGAACAGGAGGAATACCAGAAGATACTCGACATGCTGGACAAGGCCAAGGACGAGGATCCCAAGCCGGCCTGGATCCTTCAGGTGGACAAGCAGATCGACGAGGTCAAGTCGGAATTGGAGAAGAAGCACGCCGAAGTCGTCCAGAAGGCCAAGGAGGCCAAGGAGAAGGGGGAGAAGGAGGAGATCGCCAGACTCAGGGAGCGGCTTACCAGGTGGGGGGTGGCGCGCCTGTTGGAGGAGTTCAACACCGCCTTCGAGGCGCCGCCGGCGGACTCGTCGACCGGCACGGGCGGCGCCGAAACCCCGGTGCCGAAGGGCATCGTGCGCAACGAGGAGGGGAAGGCATATCTCGAGAAGTGGATGACGGCGGTCGTCCCGGCGACCAGGCGAGACTATGAAGCGGCCATCGCGCGGGTGGAACAGGCCGCGCAGGGGCTCAACGAGGAAACCTGGAAACAGGAGGCCGCCGAGGACGTTCGGGATCTCAAGGCGGCGGCGGATCTGTACAAGGCGGCCATGAAGGAGGTGGGACGGATAGCGCCGGGCCAAATCGTGTCGCTCGAAACAGTCTCTCCCTCCGGGGCAAGGGAGACCGTCCAGGGCGTCGTGACGCTCGCCGACGCCGACCACCTTGAGGTCAGGCGGGAGGGGCAGAAGACGGTCACTTTCGTCGATCCGGCGGAGATCTCCGCCTCTTCGCTCGCCAGGATCGCGCGGGAGGCCGGCAGGACCCGAGGCGCCGAGCTGCGGGCGGCAATGGTGCTGATGCTGCTGGAGGGCGAGACGGAGCCGGCCAAGCAGTTGGGAGTCGAGGTCCCGGAAAAGTACTGGGATTACGCCAAGACGGCGAGGGAACGGGCCCCGGCGATCGACAGCGGGGCGGCGCGCAAGGAGCGGGAGGCCAAGTTCCTCTTCTGGGGGGCGGGCAAGGATTTCCTGAAGATGGAGACGATGGGGACCGCGATCGAGAAGTACAAGCTGATGGCGCGGGACTACGTCGACACCGCGATCATCCAGAAGAACATAGCCCTGGTGACCCGCAGGAGCGTGGCCGGCAAGGAATACTTCATCCTGGCGGACGACATCAAGGGGAGCGGGGCGGTCAAGCGCCAGTCCCATCCCGAGCTGAAGTCCTGCTGGACCTGCCAGGAGGACGTGGGGCATGACCCGGCCAAGGCGCGCGAGACGTACGTGGAGATCGAATTCTGGGCCCTGCCGCAGACGGCGTACCAGTGCTGGGTCTTCGCGGGCGCCTGCTGCGAGGAGACCTTCATCACGTACCTTCAGGCCACCGACATGACGGGCCCGAATCCCAGGAAGACCTCGGAGAAGATCCCCTACGATGTGGGAGGGCCCGTGGCCGCCCCGGTGAATCCGAAGGTGAAAGGCCTCAAGAAGACCCACGCCCAGCACGGCGGCGAAAAGCAGGCCTCCCGCTGGGAATGGATCGCGATCCCGCTGCCCAAGTACCCCTCCGGGGGCCTCAAGAAGATCCGCCTCATGACGGAAAACAAGGGTTTCTCCGTCGGGGCGGCGTTGGTGACCTCGCTGAGGAAGGCCCCGCCGAAGGACGACGAGCTGAGGGAGGACTTCAAACGGGCCCTCGACGAGATGAAGGAACGTCCGCGCGAGAAGGATCCGGAGGCGGGAATCGCGGCCCATTGGAAGCTCGACGAGGAAGGGACTGCCTCCGCCCGGGACTTCTCGGGCCAGGGCAACAGCGGCACGATCAAGGGGAATCCAAAGTCCGTCACCGGAAAGATAGGCAAGGCCATCGAGTTCGACGGCAACGACGACGTCATCGAGATAGCTGGGAACCCGGTCCTGCAGAAACTCCAGGAGGGCAGCTACACGATCTGTGCCTGGTTCAACCCTAAGGACGTCCCCTCAGGCAGCGGCTCGCAGAACAGGGCCAACTACGGGATCGTCACCAGACCCGGCTACCATGAAGGGCTGAAGTATACCAGCGACAAGAGATTCCACTTCGAGCACTGGCTGGTGAGCAACGATCCCAAGAAACCGTTCCAGACCAACACCGGCACCTGGAACGAAACATACGAACCCGGCCAGTGGTACCACGTGGCGGCCGTGGTTGACGCGAACTCTCGTACCCTGTCGATCTACGTGAACGGCAAGCTCAAAGCCACCAGCAAACCCTGGGACCAGAACGCCAAGGGACGTGATTACGGCAACGCGCCCTGGAGGATCGGCCACGCCAACCCCGGGGCGAGGGAATGGGCCTGGCCGGCCAAGGGCGCCATCGACGACGTCCGCATCTACAGCAGGGCGCTCAGCGCCCAGGAAATCCAGGTCATCTACGGCAGCGGCATGGCCGGATTGGACCAGTAACGCGCGACATCACTCGGGATCGCCCTCTTCCATCCCTTCCCTTTCCCTCTCCTGCCCCTCATCCCCCTTCCGCTCCTCAGTCTTCACCCCGCCGTCCTTCCTCACGCGCTCCTCGCCGCCGCGCTCCCCAGCCTGCCTCCGCTTGGCCTCTTTCCTCTCCCCGCCCTCTCCTTCCCGATCCCCTTCACGCCGCTTGCCCTCACCGCCTTCCCCCTTCCGATCCTCACCGAACTCCCCTCCCGCCCCCTTCTCTTTCAAATCACCTCTCTCCCGGTCGCCTTCGGTCCTGCGCCCCGCGTCCTTCTTCCCCTCGCCCCTGCCCTCGCGGTCGCCGCCCTCCTTCCCACGAACCTCCCCATCACGAGGACCCTCCTTCTTGAAGGCCCGATCCCCTTCACGCCGCTTGCCCTCACCGCCTTCCTTTCCTTTCGACCGCAGGGTTTCCACCTGTATCGCGACCACCGTCTCTTCGTCCTCCGAGAGGCGGCAGGTCACGAGCGCACCGACCGAGAGGTCGGAAATCCCCGCCGCCTTGCCGTCGATCGAGACGGCCGCACCGGGTGCCAGATTCAGGCAGTAATCCCATGCAGCTTCCCCGCCCCTGCGGATCGTGATCTTTCCGCCCTCCGCGTCGACCGACTGGACGATCCCCTTCAAGACGGGCGGCGACTTCTTCCCGTCGGTCTCCTGGCCCGCGGCCGCGACCGCAACCACGCCGATGAACGCCGCCGAAATACCGGCCTTCCACGCGCGCTTCATGGTCTCCTCCGTCACTTCTCCCTGCCCCCTTCTTCACGATCCCCGCCCCTGCCCTCTCTACCGGGTCTCCGATCCCTCTCCGCGTCGTGCCGTTTCTCCCTCGACCGCGCCCATTCGATCTGCTCCTCGGTGAGCGCGGCGATGGACAGCCCGCCGGCGCCGTCGTATCTCAGATCAAGCTCCACCGCCTGGCCCTTCCGGACCTTCCGGATGAAGGACTCGTGGTCCTGGTCGGGCACGAGTTCCCCCTCCTCCTTCTCCGTCAGTCCCGGCCTCACGTCGAACGTCCCGCCGACCATCTTCCGCGCAAGTTCGTCCCCTTCCCCCGCCGCGCCCGTGACGCGCAGGAGAATGCGGTTGTCGCCCTTGCCGACGACTTCGCCCTTCAGCCTCCCCCGGAACCCGCGGAGGGACGGATCGGGGGAGACCTTCCGGGCATCCTCGGGCGCCTTCTCCCGCCGGCCTTCCTCTCCCCTGCGCGGCCTCTCCTTCGATTCGGCGGGCCCCGGTTTGGATTCGGTCCGGCGATCGACCTCCTCCGGGCCTTCCCTGGGCTTCGCGGGGACGGCGCCGGAGACCGGTGCGGGCTCCGGCTTCTCTGCGGGCCCAGGCCAGAAGAGCAGCGCCGCCCCCACCGCCGCGACTATGACCGCCGCCGCGGCCAGCGACGACCCCGGGCCGGCCAACCACGTCCGCAGCGCGCGGGCCGCTCGGCCGCCGGCAGCCCCCTCCCCGGCCGCTCCCAAGACGTCGGGCAGTTGAACCGTGTCGAAGGCCATCTCCGCAAGGCGGCCGCGGGCGCCCGCGTCTGATTTCAATCGCTCGTTGAGAAGGCGGGCCTCGCCCTCCGAGAGGGCGCCTTCCAGGTACCCGTGCAACAGTTTGTCCAGATCCTCGCTCACTAACGTGACTCCGCTTGGCGGAGCCGGAGCTCCACGCAGGCCAGAAGCGCCTTCCTGAGGCGGTAGAGCATCGTGTCCACGGCCCCCCGCGTCGTCGAAAGCGAGGCGGCCAGCCGTTCCACTGGGACGGCCTCTTCGTAGCGGCGCCTGAGGATTTCGCGTTCCCGCTCCGGGAGCTGCCGGGTGCATTCCCGGAGTGCCTCGCGCCGGGCCTCCCACATCGAGTCATCCCTCTGCAGGAAAGCCCCGGCCACGCGCTCGAGCGCCTCATCGTCGAGGACGTGGACCTTCCGCCTTGCCATCTTCTTGCGGTAGTCGCGCACCACGTTGACGGCGATCGCCCGACCCCAGGCAAGGAAGTTGCAATCCTCTTCCGCCTCGGCGCGCTTCCGGGTCATGATGACGGCCGTTTCCTGGAAGAGATCCTCGGCGGCGGCGAAGTCCCCGACCATGGCGGTTATCATGCCCTCGATGACCTTCTTGTACTTCACGATGTTCCTGACGAGCGTCTCTTCCCGCACGGCCCTTCGGCTCCTTCCGAATCATTGATGGCCGCTGGCGACCGAATCTCACGCCGCGATCCGAACACCCGCCGGGGGAGACGCGCGGTGGTTCAGGGGGGGACGAGGGAAACCCGGATGCCCCGCGGGGGCGCGCCCGCCCGGTCTGTCAGGCGCAGGCACCCCTGCCAATTCTGCTTCTCGTTGACGACCTTGAAGAGTATGAAGTTCCCGCCCTTGCGCAGCTTGGCCTCCTCGGAGACGTTCTGGTCCTTCTGGAGCGTCCGCGTCTCGGTAAACTCGACGACTTCCTTACCGTTCAGCCAGACCTTCGCCTGATCGTTGCTCCCCATCCTCAGGCGTACGCCCTTGATCTCCTCGTCGGCCAGGACGTAGCATGCCGCGTAAGCCGCGGCATCTTCACCACGTTCCGCCCCCAGCAGGCGCAGGAAGTCGACGTAGTATTCCGGCGCCCTGTGCGCCATCCAGACGTATTCCCGGCCGCCCTCCGAAACCCGCTGGCCCTCAACCGGCCTGATCTTCCCCTCCTCCTTGATCCTCTTCCGCGCCAGCTCGACCTTTCCCGTCTGCGGCCTCTCGAACGGGAACGGCCCCAGGATCAACCAGTGGCGGATGAAACCCTCCGAATCCATGCCGGGCACCTCGGCGGCGGGCGCATCCGGCACGGGTGCGGGGGGGGCCGCCTGCGGCGGCCTGAAGGCCCCCGGCGGGGCCGCGCCGGGCGGCAGGGCGGGCCGCTGGAGGATGGGGGCGGGGGCCGCCCGTTTCTCCTTGTCGCGCGCGGCATGCAGCAGGGCCACGGCCCCTACGACGGCCGCCGATATGGCGCCGCCCAAAAGGACGACGACGCCGAGCCCCATGAACGCCTCGCGGAGTCTGTCGATCCAGCCGGATCTCCCGTCGCGCAGCGTCAGGGCCATCCCGTAAATCTACAAGGCGGCATGGTCCAAGGGGAGCGAATTCGAGCCCGGTGCCCTCACTCCTTTTTGTGCTTGAGGAAGATCTCCTCGTGCATCGTCTTCATGGTGGGGTCGGGATTGGGGCACTTGTAGGTCTTGTCCGAAGGGACCTCGTAGGTCTGCATCGTCTTCTCGCACAGGTAGATGGAGGCCTTCTTGACCTTCACCTGGCCCGAGCCAAGCGCGGCGCTCCAGGTCGCGGCGTTGCTGAAGCTCTTGCCGGCGAGCCTGGCCATCGTCTCGCGCGTCTTGGCCGCGGCGGATGCCAGCGCCTTGTTCTTGTTCTTGTTCTCCTCGCGCCCGAAATCGGTACCGCCCCCCATGCCGGGCAGCCCTCCTCCGCCGCCCATACTGGCGCCCTCGAAGAAGTCTGGCTTCTTCTCCTCGATCTCCGCCCTGGAGAGGAATTTCAACAGAGGCGGGATGGCGTCGGGACAGCCGATCTTCTCGAGCGCCGCCAAGATGTCCCCCGCCAGGGCGGGCTTGAGCTCCAGCGCCATGACGAGCGGGGCTATCCCGGCGCACATGTCGAGCTCGCCCAGGGCGTTGACGTAGACCCTCACCATCTGGTCGTTATTGAGGTTGGCCTGGATCGCCCGGCCGAGCGCAGCCGCGCTGGATGAACGCCTCTGCTTGGCGATCGCCCTGGCCGCGGCCGTCCGCACGCTGTCGGTGTCCTTGTAGAGCTTCGACGCGATGATGGAACGGGCCTCCTCGTCGTTGATGCCCCCCAGTTCCTCGAGGGCTGCGACCTTGGCGTTCTCCTCCTTCCCCTCCACCTGTTTGCGGAGCTCGTTGATCCTGGCCCTGCGCGCCTTGGCGGCGTCGGCGGAATCCTGGCCCCGTGCACCCTGGGCCACCAGGCAGCACAAGGCGGCCGCGATCCAACGTCGAATCATGATCCCTCCACTTGGCCCGCCCAATACCACACTTATTAAACGCCGTCAAGCATCCGCCCGCGCCGGATTTCTAGAACGAACCGCCGCCGCGGTGATAGACTCGAGAACATGCCGGTGCTGTGGATCGCGGTCAAGGTGGTCCCGGGCGCCTCGCGGGAGGAGATCGCCGGCTGGGTGGGGGACCGCCTGAAGCTCAGGCTCGCGGCGCCGCCCGAGAAAGGCAGGGCGAACGCGGCGGCGGCCGAAGGATTGACAACGGACGGCACACTTTGATAAGAATGCGGGCGTCATGACGGCCGAGAGGCGAAAGCGAAAGTAGTCCACGCCTGAGACGCCACGTCCCTGTTTTCCTGTAGAGTTAGGACCCTGACAACGTAAGGATGAAACCATGAGCCGAAAACCGCGCGCGGGGATCGTGGGGGCCACCGGCATCGCCGGCCAACAGTTCGTGGCCGCCCTCCAGAACCATCCTTGGTTCGCCATCGCCCGTCTGGCCGCGTCCGCCAAGTCCGCGGGGAAGAATTACGGGGAGGCGCTCCTGGACCCCAAGACGGGGGCCCGCCGCTGGTGGTGCGCGGAGGAGCCCTCCGCGGAGATACTGGCGCTGCCCGTGGAGGACGGCGACGCCTTTGATGCCGAGGGACTGGACGTCGTCTTCTCGGCCACGGAGTCGGACGTGGCGCTCGTCCAGGAGCCCAAGCTCGCCCGCGCGGTGCCCGTCGTGAGCACGGCGTCCGCGTTCCGGTACGAGCCGGACGTGCCGCTGCTGATCCCCAACGTGAACATGGACCACGCGCGACTCATCGAGACGCAGAAGAAGAACCGCGGATGGAAGGGGTTCGTGGTCCCTATCCCGAACTGCACGGTGACCGGGCTCGCCATCACCCTCAAGCCCCTCCTCGACCGCTTCGGTCTCGAATCGGTGTTGGTAACCACCATGCAGGGGCTCTCCGGGGCGGGGAGATCCCCCGGGGTCATGGGGCTCGACATCCTGGACAACATCATCCCATACATCGTCAAGGAGGAGGAGAAGGTCGAAAGGGAGCTGCTGAAGATATTCGGTTCCCTGTCCGGAGACGCGATCAGGCCGCACACCGTCACGGTGAGCGCCACGTGCACCCGCGCGAACGTCCTGGAGGGGCACACGGAGTCCGTCTCCGCCTCCCTCGCAAGGAAGGCCTCGCTCGACGAGGTCGAGGCCGCATTCCGCGAGTATCCGAACGAGGCCCTGCGCTTGAATCTCCCCTCCGCCCCGAGGGAATGGATCAAGGTTCATCGGGATCCTTTCCGGCCCCAGCCGCGGCTCGATCGGGACAACGGCCGGGGCATGACCACCACCGTGGGTCGTATCCGCGAAGACAAGGTCCTCAAGAACGGAATCAAGTACGTCCTGGTCAGCCACAACACTCGAATGGGGGCCGCCGCCGGCGCCGTGCTGGTGGCGGAATTACTGCGGCAGAAGGGTTATATCGGCTAGCGCGCGATCTCGAGCACGGAAACCGACCGGCGGGGCAGCATCACCTCCAGGGCGTCTCCCTGGAAACGCATCTCGCGGACGTTGACGGTCCCCATCTCGCGGGGCTCGCCGTCGCGGGGCTCGTCGTTCAGGCGGCCTTCCAGGACGCGCAACACGGCGCGTCCCGGGAGCCCCTTGAAGGCCGAGAGATCCAACGCCACCTGCAATGATTCGCCGTATCTCCGGTTGATCGCGTGGAAGTATATGGCTTTCGGGCCGCGCGTGGCCACCGCGTCGAGGGCCGCGACCTTCTTCCGCGGCGCGATGCCCCCCATCCGGTACGGCTGCTCGTACGCCGGTAAACCCTCCACCGACAGGGCGAGGAATTCATCCCCGTGATGGTTCGAGTAGAGCATGGTGACCTGCCCGCTGGGCATGAAGTAGGGAGGCGCCTTGGCCTCCCTGTCCGTATGGATGCAGGTTATCCCCCAAGCGTGACCGACGGTCATCGACTGGCAGGCCATCTCGATCGCGTCTCCTGAGCGCATGAAGGCGTGGAGGAACCCGGCCGCCCCCACGCCCTTGGCGAAACTGGAGCTGAGCGGGCGCGGCGTCCCCTGCGGCAGCGCCCACCAGCCGTTCCAGTTCCACTCCGTTAGCGCCGCCTTGAACCCGCCCTTCCTCGCCTCGGCGATCGAGAGACCCCCGATCGCCGACTCCCCGCGCTCGTTGACGGAGTTCGGTATGGCCACCCAAGCGTTCCAAACTTCCTCGTCCGTGAGCCTCTGGACGGGATAATCCCTGCCCTCGCGCTGCACGGACCTGATGGCCCATGGGATGTAGTGATGCTCGACCAGATACTGAACCTGGCCCCCCAACCGCCTGCGGATGAGATCGACCACCCTGGGCGATATCGCGTCCATCACTATCTTCACCGACGGATCGACCGAGCGGATGGCATCGACGCACGCGGCGGCGCAATCCATGTAGAATCCCTCGGGATCGGGCTCCTTGCCCTTCCTCATGCGCTCCAGGAAGAACCAGGTTTCATTCCCGATCTGGAAGTACGGGACCTTGTAGGGCTTCTCCCGGCCGTTGGCGGCCCGGACGCGCGGCCAGTCGGCCATTCCCTCCGGGAGCGCGGCCCCCACCGCGGCGTTGCAGTACGCCGCCAGCGAAGCCGCGTGGAGCGCGGCCTCCTTCACGGGCTTTTTCCTCAGCAGGGCGTCCCCGAGGTTAACGACCACCAGCGGCTCGCACCCGAGATCCTCGCAGAGGCGAAGGAACTCGTCGTAACCGAAATTGTTGGTGACGCGGTGGCCCTGGTGGCCCACGGTGACCGGCCGCCCGCCCTCGCGCCCGGGGACGTTGTCCACCATGTCGCGCCAGTCGATGTAGTCCACGTCGGTCCCGCCGGGGAAACGCAGGACGGGGATACGCATCAGCCGCAGCCTCTCCAGGACGCCCGGTTGCAACCGGCGGGTCCCCGGTATCAGCCCGCCCTCGACGCCAGTCTCTCCCCAGCTGGGGCGCTCCAGGAAATGGCCGAAAAGCTTGCGGTCGATCCGGTGCAGGGCTCGGTCATGGATCACGTAGCGGACCTTATCCTCGCCGCGGGGAGCGGCAGAAGGACCCGACAGGCAGGATAACGTCACGATCAGGAGAATGCCCGGTCGAAGGGACACCGCGACCTCCTTTCGTATATTTAACGGCGGCCGCCGGGCGTATTGAATATAGGAACCCCAGATGCCGTCGAGACACGCTCTGACGCTCACGACCGCCTTGGCGCTGGCCGCCCCCGTCCGAACGAGCCCTCAGGGCGTTGATCTGAAGATTGAGGGCCCGTCCCGGGTGGGCAGATACGAGAAGGTCGAGTTCGTAATACAGGGGGGCGGCCCGTACGCGAATCCATTCGACCCCGTCGAGGTGGACGCGAGCCTCGAGATCAGGGCGCCCTCGGGGAAGACCCTCACACTGCCGGCATTCTGGCACCAGCCTTACGGGCGCGAGCCCGGCGGGGGCGGCCGACGGGAGGAATGGCTCTATCCCTCGGGCCCGCCCCATTTCCGCGCCCGCTACGCGCCGGCGGAGACGGGGACGTACTCCGTCAAGGCGCGCCGCCGCGACAAGTCGGGCACCGCCGAATCAAAGGTCGTCACGTTCGAGGCGGCTCCGTCGGCGCACAAGGGGTATGTGCGGGTTTCGAAGAAGGATCCGCGCTTCTTCGAGCTCGATGACGGCACGCCATTCTTCCCCATCGGCCACAACACGGCCTTCCTAGGCGGCACCCAGTTCCTGAGCTTGTCCAAGGTCGAGGAGGTCTTTCGGAAGATGTCCGAGAACGGCGCCAACTACGCGCGCATCTGGACCTGCTGCGAGGACTGGGCGCTGGCGATCGAGGCCCGCAAGAGCGCCTGGGGACGCTCCTGGTCATGGAAGCCGCCGTTCGTGCAGGTTCCCGGCCTCGGTACCGCCGTAAGGGTGGCGGGCCAACCATTGGCGGTTTCTCCCTCCCATCCGGTGGCGCTCCGGCCTAACACGAAGTACGAGCTTTCGGGCTCCGTGAAGACCGAGGGCGACGCCGAGCTCATAATCGACCTGTGGGGACCGCTGGGCGAACCGGCGCGTGGAAGGGACTGGACGGAATTCAAGCGGTCCTTCACCAGCAGGCCCGACCAGAGGTGGCTGGGCAATCTGACGCTGAAGGCCGCCGGTTCGGGGGAGATCCTGTTGCGGAAGCTCTCCCTCAAGGAGTCCGGCGGCGGGCCGGAGCTTCTGTGGGAGGCGGATCCCGACCGTCCCCGCCGCGGGGTCTTCAACCTCCCCGACGCCGCCATGCTGGATGTCGTGGTCCAGGCGGCCGAGAAGAACGGCATCCGACTCCAGTTCTGCTTCATCACCCGCGACCTGTACATGAAGGACCTCGAGAAGGAGGACCTGCCCGCATACCGGCAGGCCGTGGAAGACGCCAAAAGGCTCCTGAGATACGTCGTAGCCAGGTGGGGCTATTCCACGAGCGTGGCGAGCTGGGAATATTTCAACGAGATGAACCCCGGCCTGCCCACGGACACGGCCTACCGCGAATGGGCCAGGTACTTCGACGAGATAGATCCGTACCGCCACCTCCGCAGCACCAGCGCGTGGGGCCCGGCCCCGAAGGATTACGCGCTGCCGGAGCTCAGCTTCGCGGATCTGCACTGGTACCTGCGACCTGCGTGGGGCGAGCTTTCGAAGGACGCCGCCGCGGCGGCGCTGGAACGCGCGAAGTTCCTCCTCGGCAAGACCTCGGGCAAGCCCGCCATCCTAGGGGAGTTCGGCCTGGCGGACGACAAATGGGGTCTGAGCCCCCACATGAAGGAAGACAAGGAACTCGTTCACTTCCACAACGCCCTGTGGGCCTCGGCGCACTCGGGCTTGGCCGGGACGGCCCTCTTCTGGTGGTGGGACACGCTGGATCCGATGAACGCCTACGTCCACTACCGGCCGCTGGCGAACTACCTTGCAGGAATCCCCTTCACCACCGCCGGATTCAGCGCCTTCACGGCGGAGGGGACGGCCAGGAAAAGCCGCGTCGCTGGCCTCAAGGGTAAGAACATCGCCTGTCTGTGGATCCAGAACCCGCAGGCCACCTGGTGGAAAATGGTGGTAGAGAAGTCGATGCCGTCAGAGACCGCCGGAGAGTCGGTCGCGCTGGAGGATCTCGAAGCGGGAACGTATCGTGTCGAATGGTGGAACACCTATGAGGGAAAGGTCGTCAAGAAGGAATCTGTCTCCGCGGCCGGAGGGCGCCTGGCTCTATCCGTCCCCCCTTTCCGCCGCGACATCGCCTGCAAACTCACCCGCTAACTGTTAACGAAATCGCGTCGCGTTTTCGTTAACACTTCCCGGCAAACTGTTAACGAGATAGCGACGCGTAAACGTTAACAGATTGGTATACTGGCCGGGGATCGACCGACCTTGCGGGGGGCTTCTATGAAAACCACACCGATTTCCATGGCAGCGGCCATCCTTCTGTCCTGCAGGGGCCTTGAGGCATCACAGTCCGAGAGGCTCGTGGACGCCCCCGGTGAACCGCCGAAGGGCGCGGTCCGGGCGTGGCCATCGAGGCCCCCGGCGGGGTGTCCCTTCAAGCCGTCTGAAACCCTCGTCGGCATCGCATTCACCGGCCGCAAGGCGGCCTACACCGGGGCCGACACGTGGTATCCGTCCTGGGCCTCCGACGGATCAATGTATTCCCCCTGGACGGACGGCAACGTCAACGGGCTCAACAGCAGCTCCGCAGGCAAGGACGCCTCCACCGGCCAGGCCAGGATCGTAGGCGACGACCCCCTCGACCTCAAGGTGATCGACCAGAGCATCTTCAAGTCCAGTCCGCTGCCCTACGCGGGCCGCTACCCGTGCGGTAGCCTCGTGTACAACGGCGTCTGGTACTACGGCACCTACTGCCTGCACCCAGCCGGCAGGGTGCCCCGCGACGGAATCAACTACAACTGGCCGTGGCTCGGCCCATTCGTGGGCTTCCGCATATCCACCGACTATGGAAAGACCTGGACGGAGACGCCATGCACTCCCGAAAAGCCGCTCTTCGGAGAAAAAGCCCTCAACGGCGAACCGGTAAAGATCGGCGCGCCCCATTTCGTGGACTTCGGCAAGAACATGGCGCACTCGCCCGACGGCAAGGCTTACCTGGCGGCCCACGGGGCATCCGACGGCGCCAACCGGAGGTTCGCCTACAACAGCTGGATCACCGGCGACGAGATCTACCTGGCCCGTGCGACCCCTTCCCCGGAGAACATGAACGACGCCTCCAAATACGAGTTCTTCGCCGGGCACGACGCCCGCGGCGAGGCCTCGTGGACCGACGACCTCTCGAAGGCCCGGCCCATCGCCGCCTGGCGCGACAACATGGGCTGCGTCACGATCACCTACAACCCCCCTCTCAAGAAATATCTGATGTGCGTGACCGACGGCGGCAACACCGTGCATTATTTCAACACCTACATCCTGGAGTCCGACCGGATCACCGGCCCCTGGAAGCTGGTCACCTACATGAAGCGGTTCGGCGAACAGGCCTACTTCGTGAACATCCCGTCCAAATTCATCTCCCCCGACGGCCGCACCATGTGGCTGTGCTACTCGGCCAACTTCAGCTCCGGCTGGGGCGGGATCAGGTTCCGCGGGAACCCCCCGGGGAGCCGTTACGCCATGTGCCTCCAGGAGATCAGGCTCCTGGGAGCGGGTGACCCCGTCCCACCATCCGGCCCGCTCGACGGCGAGGACAACGTCGCCTCGCTGGCCTCGGTCACCGTCAGCTCGACCCACAAGGACTACTCGACCGCCGGCCTCACCGACGGGACGATCGGCGGCTACCCCTCCGACACGAGCCGGGAGTGGTGCACACAGGGCGAGCGCGAGACCGCGATGGTCCGTTTCACCTGGAGTGAGCCGGTGACCATCGACCGCGTGTGGCTCTTCGACCGTCCCAACGACCTCGACCAGGTCAAGTCCGGCATGCTCATCTTCAGCGACGGTTCGACGATCAGGACCGGCGGGCTGCCCGACGACGCCAAGAAGGGCCTCCAGATCCGCTTCCCCGCAAGGAAGGTCAACTGGCTCATCTTCGCGGTCGACTCCGTCAAGGACAAGACGCAGAACATCGGCCTGTCGGAAATCGCGGTCTTCAAGGCGCGGTGATCGGAGCCTACCGCCCGCCGAGGGCGAGGGTGCCCCCCTCGCCCGGGTGACCGAACGACACAAGGCCGCGCGACGACGACACCCGGATCTCCCGCGCCTCCGTGGAACGCTCCGGATAAAAGCGCCCCACGGAGGCGGCGGCCGCGGCCCGAACCCGGACCGCGGTCCCCCTCTTCCCCTCCGACAGCCCCACCCTCCAGGTGCCGGAAGCGTCCCGCCCCGCCGACGCGGACGAGGGCGATCCCGCCGCGAAAATCTCCTCGCCGTTCCATGTAAGACGGGAGGCATCGGAGACGAGGAACCGCGCGACCCTGCCGCCCTCCACGCGGACCGCCGCGAACTCGCCCGCCAAGCAGGCCCCCTCGAACGACACCTCGCGCCCGGCGGCCCCGCGCCGGCGCATGATCACCACCCACTTCCCGCGGCCGTCTTCCCACGCCGCGGCCGCGCCATGGGCGGACTCCTCGGCCCGTTCGCCCTTCATCATCGCCGGCGGCTCGCCCCTCGAGACCGCCAGCCGCACCAGGAACGCCCCCTCCTTGTATTTCTCACGCGTGGAAGCCGACGCGTGGAACTGATCGGGACGTTGAGGCCTCCCGCGCGTGGCGATCGCCTGGTCCCGCAACGGGGGCGGATCAAACAAGCTCGACTGGGACAGATCGACCCCGCGCGGGACGAGAACCCTCGCCGCCAACCGCGCCCCGCCCCCGGCGGAAACGATCTCCGCGGCGCCCGCGTCAAGCGCCATCCTCTCCTGCGCGTGCAGTAGCCACGAATACCTCGCCGGCGAAGGCGCCTCGAGATCGTCCGCGACGACGAAAAGATCTCCCTCAAGCTTCGCCACATGGCGGATCGCCCGTGCCAACCGCCCGGCGTACACCCCCGTGGCGTCCCCCCTCGCATACGTGAATCCCCCGCCCCATCCCGACGCGGAATCGGAGAGGTAGCATTCCACCCTCCCCTCCCCCCTCCGCTCGTCCTGCCCCGCGCCGTCCACCAAGACGCAATTGTTCGCCTTCGTCTGCCGCGTCCAGCCGTAATGATGTGGACTCCCGTAATAGTCGTAGTAGCCCGACGCGATCGCCAGCGGCCTCCCGAAGGCCGAAAGGACGAAGGCGTTCTGGTCGGCGTGCGAGTGGCTCCTCCCGCCGTAAGGCGAGCACTTCCACAGGAGAAAGACGTCTTCCTCGGGCCTCGCCAGCGCCGAGTGCATCGCCACCCACCCGATGTCGCGGAAGTGCCTCGACTGTTCGATGTCGTCCGGCGGTTTCGGGGCGACGCCCGGACGCCCCGCACCGGCGGCGCACACGGCCGCCGCCTCCGCGAAAGCGGGAGATGATCTCGTCTGGAACGAGTACCATATGAAGTGTCCGTTCCCGTAAGCGTGGCCGAAGCAGCGCGCCACGACCGCCTTCTGCCAGGCGGCGTTCGACTCGGCCGCGTCGCCGAACGGCGCCACTGGCAGATTCAGCGGGGAACAGTAGAGCCCATAGTAGATGGTGTTGCGGAAAAAAGGCTTATTGTGAAGTCGATCGGAACCGGTGGCCGCCCGAAATGCCGCCAGGAACGGTATCATGTACCCCATGTACCAGGACCAGTACTGGGGCCCCTCCGACCAGCCGCCGTCGGCCCCTCCCCAGTTGGGGTACTGAGGACCGCCGACAAGCTCCACCATGGCCTCAAGCCATCGCCTCGCCTCGGGGATCTCGCCCAGGAAGGCGATCCCCCCGACGCCCATGAATCCCAGCATCCTACCGCCGTGGCTGTCCTGGGGAACCGCCCTGCCCTCCCCCACGCGCGAGAACATCGCCCGCCCGCGCGCCTGGAACGCCGAGCGGATCCGGGAGCGCTCGTCCTCCGACAACATGGGGTAAATCCAGTCGTACACGGGCGGCCCGGTCTGCATGACCGACATCGGGACCTCATCGCACGCCTTGAAACCGCCGCCGGCGTCGGGCCCCCATGAGGCGATGTGGAGCAGCAGGCGCGCGGCCTCCCGCCCATGCGCCTCCTTGCCGGTCACAAGGTAGCTCTGCCCGAAGGACTCCATCCGGCCGCAGAACCGGCGGATGCGGTCCATGGTCTCCACGAACTCGACCTTCGTCCTCGTCGCGGGCGGCTCGGGCATCAGCGGTTCGCCGATCGACTTGTCGAGCCGGCCGAAGGAGCGGACCAGATCGGGGAAATCCTTCCGGAAACGCTCGCGAAACTCCGCCAGCTTCCCGGGAGGGACAAAGACGCGGGGATGTACGCCGGAGAGCTTGTCGAGCGCGCGCCTGTAGTCCGCGCCCTCCTGGCCTGAGGCGCCCCGTACGGCAGCCACCAGGATCGCCAGGACACATGCGGCACGCATCCCGCCCCCCGGGAATCCCCCGACTACATTACGCCGTTTCATTGTGGCCAAGGGACAAAAGATACGACTACAACATGGAGGGTGCCCTTTCCTATCCCGAGGCCGCGGTCGGGACCGATGGCAACTACCGCGCCGGCAGCCTCACCTGGTAGACCTGGTTCTCCTCCACCTTGGGCAGCACCACACGGAGGCCGCCTGGCTCCGACCGGATTTCGAAATCTTTCTCCGAAAGCCTGAGAAGGCCCTCTTCCCCCATCGTCCCTTCAAGGTCATCCACTGGAATCATCTTGATCTCGGGGCGCGCGGGGCCGAACCCCAGGCCTTTGAGCACGAGGTGAACTTCATGTGCCCCCTTGGCGATGCTCCCCAAGAGCACCTCGCGACGGTCAGGCCCCCGGCCCGCCAGGCAGGCCATCGCCGCGTCGCTGCCCTCACAAGGGACCTTCGCCAATTGTCTCAGCCCCGCGTAGAGCCGGTAGGCATGATAGACGGGATGTGTCCCGCCCTGGGCGTTCACGATCCCGCCGAGATAATCGTCCTCATGGCCCCAGTTCGCCCGGCAGGCGCGGTCCACCTTGTAGACGTTCTCGAGGTAATGGAACCACACCAGGGCGCGGCCGGGATGCAGACGGCCGGGCTTCTGCGGCCCGGCGCCCCACTCGTCGCAGTGTATCTCGCGGATCTTCTGGGCTGGATACTGCCTGGCCAGCTCGGGCAGCCTCCCCAATTCCCATTTCTGCTTCTCCGGGGCAGCGGGATCCCACCCCGTGTAGTGCCATGCCAGGTAGTTGCATTCCACATTCCGGTCGCGGCAGAAATCCAGGAACCGCCGATACTTTTCACAGCCGGGAAAGGCGAAGCCGGGCCCGCAAATCTCCAGCTTGGGATCGACCTCCCTCAAGGCCTTGAAGGCACGGGCGTAAAGGTCGTAATACTTACCGATCGGCTTGTGGCTGATGTCCGGCTCGTTGACGGGCTCCCATATGATCCGCGGGGCCCGATCGCCCACCTGAGAGACGAGCTTCTTGACGTCGGCCTCGTAGCGGGCCCAGTCGTCGTGGTCGCTGCGGATCAGGTCGCTCATGACCAGCTTGTACCTGGCCCCCAACCTCTCCACCCGGTCGACCGCCGCGGTAAGACCGCCCGCGACGCGCCCGCGGAACTGGTGCCCGATGCGCCACAAGGAGGGATGAAGGGGCTCGACCGTGGAATCCGGGATGCCGTCCCTGAGCCCTCCCAGGAAGCCGGTCCGGGGAAGCGTCTTCCCCAGATCCCGCGAGAAATCGACGGTGAAGGTCCGCGGCTGCCGCGGGCCGTCCTGCCGCCAACCCCATGGGACGAGCGCAAGCGCGGCCGCACAGATCAACCGTATCGCCATTTCCTCCCCGCCCCGCTACACGGCCACCAGCTCGATCCCCTTCCCCGTCCCGAGGTTGCGGGAGTATTTCTTTTCCTTCGGATTGTTCCAGTGCTCGTGGACACCCAGGCTCCCGAGCCGCTTCGTCGGGGCGGGATGGTCCGGGTCGTAGAAGGTCCCGGAGGGAGGTTCGCCGGCCAGCGCCGCCTCATGGAGATAGTCGTCGGCGCCGCCGCGCCGCGGATGATCGTCCCACTCGGCCCAGAGGAAATCGAACGCCACCGAATCGATCGCCACCTGATCCTGCGATGCCAGCAGGCTGGAGGCCCAGCCGCCGTTGAACGGCTCCGACGCCCATCTGCGGGGCGCGTGGTCCACGGGATGCTTGCCGGGGAACAGGCCGTCTATGAGGCACAGCACCGTCTTGCCCCCCAGGTGCGCGTGTCCCATCAGGTCGACCTGTTCACGGTAGACTCCCGATGCCTTGGAGAACGAGCCCTTGTGCATGTCGTAATAGCCCTTCTGCACCGGCCAGCGCACGAGCGAGTCGAAGTGGTTCTTGCCGCAGAGCGTCACCCCCGCGGCCGTGTGGGCCTTGAGGTTGGCGAAATTCACCAGGTACTCCGCCTCCGCGAAGCAAGTCGGCAGGAAGTCCTGCGTCGTCCCCTGGGGGCGGCAGCTCCAGTAGAAGGGCACGGAGGACGGCTCGACCTTGATCCGCCCGAACTTGCCCGCGAAATCAACGTACCGGACGTCCGGGAATTCACGCCGCATTCACCGCCCCCTCGCGCCAGATCATCCCCACCCAGTTCGGCTTCACGGCCACCCTCTCGCCCGCCTTGTACCCCGCGTCGCCCTTGCCGCGCGACCGGTTCAGGTGACGGAAAAGGCGGTCCCACGCCTTGGCAACGGTCGACTCTCCGGCAAGCTCCCGGACGGCCCGCGACATCATCCCGTCCACCCGCTCCTGCCTGACCCGGTTCCCCTCGTACCAGCGCCCGTCGCCGGGCCCCTTCCAGTCGGTCACCTGGGGGTCGTAGGCCCATACCACACGACCGGGGTGGATGCCCTTGGCCTCCCCCAATGGCTTGAGCGGCTCCTGCCGCGACGGCCGGGGACCGATCCGCCGCAAAATCCCCGCCGGCGCGGCGCCCCCAAGCGCGGCCGCCCGACCGATGAACCCCCTGCGCGTGAGCCCCTTTTTCACGACACCACCTCCTTCGCGACTCCTCACCGATCGGTCCGAACCGCGGCGTCGCCGGAATCCACTTCCTTCAAGACGTGATCCTGCACGTCGCTGAGGACCACCGCCGGCCTGGCGTCCTCCGATGCCGTCCTGAGGACGACCCTCTCCAGCGAGACGCCCTTCACGTGACGCAGGTAGAGACCGGAGGCCGGCAGGACGCCGAACATGTTGAACTCCGGATATGCCTCCGGCCGCTCGGGTGGCACGCGCCTGGCGTCATCCGGCCGCCCCCCGCCGGCCGAGACGATCGAGACGTCCTCGAGCCGGACCGCCTCCACCGGGTGGCCCGGCAGCCCGACGACGGACGAGCCGATCCGTCCCGCGCCCTCGGCGCGCACGCGGCGGATCGCCACGTTCCTCAGTTTGCCGACCCCCGGCCTGTCCATCCCCTCCTTGAACGGCCGGCCCCTGTCGCCCAAACGCACGAAGACCGCCGCCCCCACGCCCTCCATCCGTATGTCCTCGGCCTCGACGTCCTCCAACGTCCCGCCATCCACGATCAGGAGCGCCAGGCCGGCCAGCTTCGTGTCGTACACCCGGCATTCCCGGAACCGGACGTTGCGGAACCCGCCGTTGGTTTCGGTCCCCAACTTCAACCCGTTGCAAAGGCTGGAGACATCACAGCGGCGCACGAACACGTCCTCGCACCGGCGGTCCAGGGTGCTCTTCAGGCATATGGCGTCGTCACCCGAGACGATGTCGCAACCGGAGATCTCCACGCGGCGGCAGCCGTCGATGTCGATCCCGTCGTTGTTGTGGTTCACGCGGCTGCGTACGCGGACGTTCCCGATCCGGACGTCATCGCAGGCCAGGTAGTGCTGCACCCACATGGCGGCGTCCTTCAGGAGCACGTCCCTGACGATGATCTTCCGGCACTCCACGAGGCGCATCAGGTAGGGCCGCCGCTTGTAAGGACCCTTGAAGGCCGCCCCCTGGCCGTCGATAGCGCCGGGGCCTTCTATGCACAGGTTCTCCCGGCCCTCGGCGTATATCAGGCTGCGCTCCGTGTAGTTGTCGGTGTAGGAGCGGCAGGCGGGCACCAGCGGCGGGTAGTCGTCCAGATTCTTGCTGCCGAGAATCGTCGCGTCCTTTTCGACGCGGAGAGTCACGCCGCTCTTGAGGACGATGGTGCCAGACAGATAGGCGCCTGGCGGGAACCTGACCACGCCCCCTCCGGCGGCGGCCGCGGCGTCCACCGCCTTCTGAATAGCGGAGGTGTCGAGGCGCCCGCCATCGCCGGCGGCGCCGAAGTCCCTCACCGAGAACGCCCGCTCCTGGGCCGCCACGGATCGGCAGGGAACGGCGGCGAGGAACGCCGCCAACACAACCGCCCGCATACCAACGGGCCATTCTAACCCCTCAGGGGAAATCTTGGAAGCCAACCGACGTTACTTGGCGCGGGTCACGCGGGCGGCGATGTCGCCCCAGAAGGCCGGCGGGTTCAGCTCTATGCCGTACCCGAAGTGCCGCAGCGGGCGGACCGGCTGATGGTCCTTCCCCACCACCTCGCCGGTCATGGTGTCCACCCACTCGATCCGGTAATGTCCCTCGTCGGGGCCCACCACGTTGAGCGTGGCCTTCTCCCGGGCCGGGCCCTTCTCCACTTTGCCTCCCTTCAGCTGGAAGGCGAAGGGATCGTGGATCCATATCAGCGCACGGTCCGGCGCCGCCAGGCCGTAGGCCCTCAACCCGGTCGGCATGGCGGGGCGGGACGGCTTCACAGGCTTCCACTTGTGGGCCGGCCAGTCCACGTCCTTGAGGAACTTCGACAACCCCGTGTAGTGGCGGTAGAGGTTGTGCCTGTCCACGTAGTTGTTCCAGAACCAGCTCATCCCGGCCCCCGCGGCGCCGGCCAGCGACGACGACCAGAGCGCCTCGTGAAACCGGCGCCCTTCCGTATCCAGATCGAGATCCTTGTCGATCCCCGTCTCCCCGAAGAAGAAGGGCTTTCCGTACGGGCGCATCAGGTGGTCGGTGTCCAGCAGGCAGTACTCCGCGATGTCGCACTCGATGGGGCAGTACAGGTGGGCCTGGACGACGTCGATCTCCGGCAGCGAGAACATCTCGCGGTCGCGCCAGCTGGAGGTCCGGAGATGGTGCCACGGGTCGATGGAACGAATGTAACGGCCCATGTCGCGGTGCCATTCGGCGTTGGCCTTCGGATCGAATCCGTCGAGGTTGTCCACCTCGTTCCAGAATTCCCACGCCGCCAGGTACGGCGTCCATCCCCACCTGGCCACCGAGTAGCGCGCACGGCGCTTCGAGAGCTCGCGGCACACCGGGGAAGTGAGATAGTCCGACGGCTGGGAGCATGGGCCGCCGTTCTCGGCGTTGTAGGGATTGCGCTTCCACCGGTGAGGCATCTTGCGGTTGTACCAGACCACCATCTCGAAGGTGAGCTGCCAGTAGATGCCGAGCCTCTCGCAGAGATCCGCCACGTAGTCGAGCCTCCAGGCGCACTCCAAATCGTAGCGGCCCAGCCCCGTCCGGACGGTTTCGAGGGGGAAGCCGGTGTTGCTGCCGTGGCCGGGTCCGGCGGGGCGCTTGAGGTCGCCCTGCACGTAGTACTCCTGCCAGAGCCGCACGTAGTTGGCCCCCGCCGAGGCGAGCTTCGGCAGGATCCTGTCGTAGAAATAGGTCCCCTCGCGCTCGGGATACATGCACAGGTTCTGGCCCAGAGCGAAAAAAGGCCTCCCGGACTCGTCCTCCAGGTACCAGGGATTCCGGGGGCTCACCCGGATCATGCCGCCGCGCGTCCCGTCGCCGACCGACACGCGCTGCGGGAGACTCTTCAGGACGGTTCCACCCTCGCGCGCCTCAAGGACCACCTGGTGGCCACCCGTCTCGCCGCTGGAGAACCTGACGCGCCACTCCGGGGCGCCGACCGGCTCGAGGACCTCCACGCGGGCGGAATCCTGGGCCTCGGGGTTCTTGAGAGATCTCTTGAAGTCCTGGTGCCAGAAGCCGGGCACCCGGAACGTCCTGCCCGAGGGGCACGTGACGACCGCCTCGAGCGACGCGGCAGACGGGTCGAAAGGATTGGCGGGCGCCGCCGGGGGGGTCCACGCCAGTTCGACCTTCTCGCGCCGTTTCGGGGACGGCGTCAGGAGGCGTACGTTTTGGATCCCCGCCTCTTGAGATGGCGCCGCCAGCAGGGCGGCGGCCGCGACCGCGAGGCTCAGCGGCAGATTCATGTCGAGCTCCTCCTCATCTTACCAGTGACGAGCCGCCCCTCGGTTGTAACCCCGGCGCTTGGGCTACCTGAACATGCCCAGGAAGAGTGATGCCCCCCCGAAATAGACGAACAGCGTGGATATGTCCGAAAGCGCCAGGACCAGGGGCCCGCTGGCCACGGCGGGATTGACGCGGAGCATTTTCATGGTGCCCGGGATCAGCACCGCCAGGAGCGCCGCCCAGAAGACGCACAGGACGATGGACGCGCCGATGAACATCCCCAGGCGCGGGTCGCCGTGCCACAGGAGCGACGCGAGACTCACCACGACGCCCGAGAAGGCCGCCACCAGCACGCCCACCGCAAGCTCCTTGACCACCAGCCTGAGGAAGGCCCCCTTCTCGTGATCGGCCCCGGCCAGCGTCAGCAAGACCACCGAGGTGGTCTGCGAGCCGATGGATTCGCCGAGGGCCAGGACGAGAGGGATGAATATCCCCAGGATGACGATCTCGGAAAGGACCCTCTTGAACAGGCCGCCGATGAGCGCGCACGCCAGCCCCCCCAGGATAGTCACGGTTATCCAGGGAATACGTCCCAGGGTCGCGGCGAAGGTCTCCTTGACCGGCTCGCGGGGATCCACGCCGGTCATCCCTTGGAGTATCTCCCGCTCCTCGCGGCGCATGAGTCCCCGCACGTCGTCGTACGTGACGATCCCCGCCAACCGGTCCTTCTCATCGACGACCGGCAGGGAGATGAAGTGATACTGATCGAAGAGCCCAATGATCTCTTCCTTGCGGGACGTGACCTTGAGGCTCACCACGTTCTTCACCATGACCTCACGGACGGGCCTCCGCGGATTCGCCATGATGAGCTTTCGCAGAGGCGCCACGCCGACCAGCCGCCCCGCGGCGTCCACGATGTAGATGTAGGAGGGGCCCTCCCCGCCGACAGCCTCCCGGAGGATTTCCAGGGCCCTGCCCACCGAGACGACGTCGGGGACGCTGAGATAACGCGTCGTCATAAGGCCGCCCGCGGTATCCGGGTCGAATGCGAGGAGTTTCCTCACCTCCTGGCCCAGCGCCGGATCAAGACGGGCCAGCACCCCCTCCGCCAGCTCCTTAGGAAGCCGCAGGAGGATGTCGGCCAGGTTGTCCGGAGGTATGCGGCACAGCACGGGGGCCAGCCGGTCAAGATCCAATTCGGCGATCGTGCGTCCCAGGCTGGCGCTATCCGAGTCGGCCAGTATCGATGCGGCTAGTTCGGGAGGCGCGGCGTAAAGGACCGCTTTCTGTTCGGCGGGCCTCAGCCGCACAAAAAGTTCCGCCCGCCTCAGGGGCGACAGGCGCTCCATGGCGGCCACGACGTCCGCCACCCGCCCCTCCCTCAACGCGGTCCGCATGTACGTGAAGGAAAGCCGCCGCACGGTCAACGAACGCGCCGCCGGGGGCCTCTCGTCCACCCGTTCCGGCGCCGGAGGCGGCCCGGACTCTTGAAACTCGCCCATGGACACCGTCCTTGTCGTCCAAACGGATGCTACTTTGCGCCCAGCGCGGCGATCGAGAGGAATTCCACCGCCGCCCGCTCCCCCTCCTGGTTGAATCCCACCATGAGCCGCTCGACGCGGTCGAGGTCCAGCCTGCCGTTCGGATCCTCGGCGGAGAAGCCGCCGTGCTCGAGTTCCCCGAACGGCACGACCCATTCTTCGGTCTGTCCCCCCGGCCGCGGCCGGAAACCCGCCGCCGTCAGGTAGTGGACGCCGCCGGGTTCGACGAGCTGGGCGCGGATCACCAGGCCCTCCGCGGGCCTGATCACGCGAACGCGAAGCATGAGGGCGTCGAACCGTGAGAGATTTCGCGGGGGTTTGAAGATCAGCGCCGGATAGGTCCAACGGTCGCCCTCGCCTTTGAAGTTCGCCTCCACGATGAGCGATCCGCCCTCCCCGGCCGCCAGCCGGATCTCCCCGCCGCCGGCGATGCCGGGGATCCAATCCTTCGGGGCCAAGGAGAACGGCTCGACCTCGGTGTAGGCGGAGCGGCGGGCCACCCTCACTCGGGCCGCGGAGGATGTCTTTCCACCCGAGAACGCCCTGGCCTCCAGGAGCTGGGGATCCGCAGCACCGTCGGCGGGGACGCGTATCTCCACCGGGATCCTCGCAACACCCATGGACGGCGCCTCCACGTCCGCTTCGTGGGGCTCGACACGGAATGGCGCCCCGCAGGCCGTCCGCATTTTTCCCCGGAAATGCAGCTCACCGAAATTCCAGATCTCCACCGCCGCCTTGACAGTCGCCCCCGGCGCCAGGAGATACGACTGCCGCTTGAATGAGGCCGCCTCCTGAGGCATCTGGATCCGCAGCACTACCTCCCTCAACCCAGGCGGCGGGGGCAACGGCCGGCGGACAGGACGGACCGCAGGAACGGCCGGTTGTAGATCCTTCGCCAGCACGTAAACCGGCGACGTCCCCACGCGGACACGCCCCCCGCGCGCAAGCGCGTCTTCGCCGGTCAGCGCCAGCGCGCGAATCGACGGATCCGAACTCTTCAGCTCCACCTCGCCCGCCCCGGACTTGCGCCATAGGACCGCCGTCCTCCACGGTCCCGCGTCGAAAAAGAGGGCGACCACGTCGTCGGCCCCCGCCACGCCCTCGCCTAGAGGCTCGGCCCTCCCCAGGGCGTAGCTCATCGTGGCGTAGGCCGCGACCGCTGGAGTGGGAGCCAGGTCGCGATCCAGGAGGCCGAAGTCGACCGCCCCTTCCTTGTAGTACGGAAAGATGAAGAAAAAATGCCGGTCCACCCCGGCCATCAGCGACCGGGCGTACGACTTGGCCACGAAATCCGCCTGCCTCCAGCGATCGGGATCCCTGAGGCGTCCGCCCGCGTCGGGCAGGTGGATGCCGGCCTCCGTCACCCAGAACGGCAGCCTCCCCAGGCCGAAGCGGTCCGCCAGGTCGAAATGCCACTGGGCCACCCGCGGGTGGCGGTCGGGCGGCTGATACAGGTGGTGGTTATAGGCGTCCACGTAATCGCCGATCTCGTTTTCGAACAAGAGTTCGCCGAACGCTCGGGCCTGGTGGGCAAACGAATTCATCAGGACCAGTGCACCGGGATCGCCCGCCTTGATGCCGAGGCTCGCGGCCTTCAGGAAAGGCGCGTAACGATCGGCGGTCTCCACGGCGAATACGTCGATATCCGCCTCGTTCCAGATCTCGTAGGCCTGGATGAGACCGCGGAAGGCCGATGCGAGCGCCTTACCGAATGCGTAGGCGTCGTCGAGCCTGTCGGGAAACCCCTTCCGGTTGCCGTCCTTCCGGGCCCATGCCGCGGTATCGTGAAAGACTGTGACGACCGAGAGCCCCGCCTCGCGCTGCGCGCGGGCCGCCCTCTCGTATCGACCGGCGCGGAACTCTTTCCGCGCGGGCTGGACCTCGCCCCAGCTGAGGCGGTCGCGCACCCAGGAAACCCCCGAGAGCGCCATCGCGCGGGAGACGGCCTCGAAGTCGTCGGGCTTCACCAGCCATGCGATCGCCCCGTCGGTGGCGACGCGCGCGCGGCCGTGATCCACGGCGGGGCGCTTGGCCGGGTCGAACGTGACCACGAACGCCGCGGGATTGTGCCCCGCCCCCTGAAGCTCGTAGTAGCCTCGCGGCAACACCCCAAGATCCACTTTCGCGCGCGCCCCCGACGGCTCCGGCTTCCGCCCGCCGAGCGACCGATCCCCCTCCGGTCCCCGTCTCACGAGAGTCAGCGCCGCGACGTCGCCCTCGATGGTGAGCACCACGGGGGCGGTCTCCGGAAAGATGCGGGGCCGCTCGAGGACCTTGAGATCCTGGGCCTGGCCCGCAAGGTTCAGGCACACCAGCGCGAGAGTCAACATGGCAGCGGTCCGGTTCGCCGGTAATTAAGATTATGTCCACCGCGACTCGGCCGGGCAATCATATCGGCCGGGCGGCCGCGCGGGGAGGGAATTCCCTCTCCCCTCTTCCTCTTTAAGGTATACTGCGCGGCTCCGTCGTCAGGGCGGGCGCCTTCGCACGGGGCTGAATTCGGACGCCCCCACGTCCGGCGACGCGTCGCGTGGATGCCCGTCGAAGTCGTCCTTGACCTCCGGGATCGGGATCGCCCTCCCCACGGCCTCCGCGGCGGCGGCGGTCAACCTGAGATTCCCGGATTTCGGGTCGGCGAAATACCCCTCCAGGCCGCCGGTGACGTTTCGGCGCAGCTCGGCTTGTCCCGACACCTGGATCGTCCCGCGGACGAGATTGTTCGCCACGTCGGCGCGGGCGATCTTCCAGCGGTCCGATCCGCCGCGGATACCCCTGCCGCCGGCGTCCTCCCGCCATATCGAGTTGTGGTAGATCTTGATCCCCTCGGCCCACCAGATCTCGATCCCCGCGTCCCGCGGCGTCGAGATGAAGTTGTTACGCACGACGCTCTCGGAAACGTGCGGTGTGCCTTCCTGGAACGCGGACGATCCAGAGGGGTTGCCCATCGAGACGCCCCGGTCGCATCCCAGGATGAGGTTACGCTCCACCGTGACGTTCTTCGAACGCACCCAAACGAAGATCGCCCCGCGGGCGCCCCCGTTGCGCCCGCGTATGTCTTTGAACACGTTGTCGCTTATCGTCCAGCCGTCCAGCGACATCATGTCTATCGCCGTGATGTAATCTCCGCCGAAGAGCCAGTTCGCCGGGGGAACACTCGTGTTTTCGAAGCGGCAGTAACGGATCGATCCCCCGGAGGCCCTGCCGGCGATCGAGGTTGACCCCTTGATCGCCCGCATGCCGATGTCCCTGAACCGGCAGTCGTATACGTGGATGTTCTCCGGGCGCTGCTCGGCCTCCACCTTGATGCCGTAGGAGTGGCAGTCCGTGAACGTGATGTGAGCAATGGTCACGTTGCGGCAGGCGCCGATGCGGAGGATGTCGTCTTGCTCGTCGCGCGGCTCCCAGCCTCGGCCGCACAGTACCGCCTTCGCGGGGTCGCCGGAGGCCCCGCGGATCGTCACGTTCCTCTTGTCGCGCATGTAGATGAACTGCGTGAGCCGGTAAATCCCGTCCGCGACCATTATCGTCGTGTCCGGCGCGGCCCCCTCCACGGCGCGCCTGAGGCCCGCGACGTCACGGGCCCATACCACCTTCCCCGCCGGCGGGGGCAGGGGAGGCGCCTTCTTCTCCATCTGCGCCTGGGGCGACAGCCAGCCCGCGGCGCCAAGGAGCATCAGGATCACTTGAACGCCCCCCTCACTTCCTCGGCGGCGGGGCCGGCCCTCTCGAGGTGGTAGCGGGCCCTCTCCTCGTCCCCCGAGGCCAGCAGATAGAACGCCGCCAGCGCATGGTCCCACGAGGGCGAGTCAGGGCGGACCAGCGCCAGAGCCAAGTTTTTTCGATCCGCCGGGCCAAGTGCGCCCCACGCCACCGTCGCGCCGCCTTCCCGTCCCTGTATCCTGAGATCCCCGCCGCCCTGCGCCTCCGTCACCTCCGCCCAGTCCCCCAGGACCGACCACCGGAAACGAGGCCTTCCGCCCGTCTTGAGCTCCTCCCGTATCCTGGAGAGCAGCCTGGCGTCCCAGGCGGCCGCGACGGACGGATCAGGCGCCTTTCGTGCCGCCGGTTCCTTTCGTTCCCTCTCCAGCGGGGCGTGTGAGGCCTCGTGCGCCCGAGGCGGGGGCGTCTTGGCGCCCACGTAGAGGTTCTCGCCCAGTTCCGACAGCGTCTGCGTCACCCCGTCGCGCGTCTCCTCGACCTTGATCCGGTGTATGCCCCCCGGCACGTATGAAGTCTGCCGGATCATCACCGAGAGGCTCGACTCGTGGTTGACGAACATCGGACGGTCGTCCGGCACGCGCGAGCATGGATAGACCAGGCCGCCCAGAATCTCAGTCCAGGCGCCCTTCCTGTTCTCCACCTGAAGTCCCGGCCGCTCGGACTTGAATCCCAGGATCCACAGGGTGGCCCCGTAGTTGCGTATGTTGAAGGGATCGCGCTCCACGTTGAGATGCCGGGCCCATATCTTCTGCGGATTCTCGAACGTCCAGGGGCCGCCACACACGTCCTCGATGAAGAGGGGCCCGCAGTTCGGGGTATTCACCTGCGTCGCGTGCACCATGTGCCGCATCACAAGGGCGTTCGGGCCGGCATGCTCGATGATGCAGCCGTCCATCCACTCCATCACCACCGCCTTGTGGGCCGTCCCCTCGTAGCGCCACAGCGGCTTCCCCTCCATGCCGCGTCCGGGGAAGACGTTGCTGTTCATGCCGTGGATGCGGCGAACGTTGCCGCGGATGACGACGGGCTGGTCGAATCTGTACTCCCCGAACGGGATGTATACGGTGGTGCGCCCCGAATCGATGGCCCGCTGGGTGGCCGCCCGGTCGCCCCCACGCGCCCACATCCCAGGAGGGTCGTAGGGGACTTCAGGGGTCTCCTCCACCGGCAGCTTGAGCGAACCCGGTGGGGAGGGGAAGAGGCTCTTCGGCGTTCCTGAGACGTATTCCGCCACCGTCGCCGGACCCGACTGGAGCACCCCGTCGAAGCCCGCCGCCCTCACGTTCCGCAGGTAGGTGAGTCCGGTGGATTTCACCGCCGCCGTCCCCGGCGCGCCTCCCTTGAAATCGCCTTCGAGAAGGATGAGCATGCCGCGGGACTCGATCGCCGGCGCGGGCCCGATGCTCTGTATCCTGCGCATGCAAAGGATGTTGCCATCGTTCCTGACGCCCGCCCGTCGCTGCCTCGACAGGATGATGTTCTCGAACGTGACGCTGTATTCCGAGTGCCTGGTCATTACCCCGTAATCGAAGCCCTCTATACGGACGTTCTTCAGAAGGCAGGGACCGGGCCAGGGCTTCGTCATGTCCACGCCGCAGAATCCGGCCCCGTCCCCGGATCGGATCAACACGTCCCTGATGGTCCCCGTGTTGCTGGCCAGGTAATCCACACCCACTGCCCCGGGATTACCCTTTCCGACGTCAATGGTCAGGTTGAATATGGAGTTCTTGTGGCCCATGTTGCCGCCGTCGAGCTGATTGCGGGAACAGAGCTTCAGGACGGGGCGGGGTTTCTGGGGATCCTGGAACCCGGGGGCACCGTCTTTGAGACGAATGATGGTCCTTTCCGTACTCTGGCCCTGGAGCTTCACGCCGAACATCGGCCTGCCGTTGGGGAGGCGGGATACGATAGTGCCACTGACCAGGTACGTGCCGTCCGGCAGGTAGAGCATTCGGCTGTGGAAGTCGAGGTGCTCGGAAAACGCCTTCTGGAGCGCCGCGGTGTCGTCCGTGACACCGTCGCCGCGGGCGCCGTAGATCCGCTTGATGTCCACGTGGCCGGCGTCCGGCGGAAAGATCACGCCCCCCTGGGCCGCCAGGATGGCAAAAAACGCCGCATGCAGCATCTCCGTCTCCGCCGATCGAAGGCTCCCCCCTGTATATAACGAACCGCCCCCGGCGTCCGGGTGGGATCAAGACATCGTTGACAACGCGGCGCCGATTCAAGGATGCTGGATGCATGAAGACCGCGATCATTTTGGCGTTGCTAGGGCCCTTCTCCGGGCTTCAGGACTCCCCCGACGAACGCATACCTGTCCTCTATGGAACGGATCTCCTTCATCCCCACGACGACCCGGACGACCACTTCGACCTGGCCGCCATCTACGCCATGAACGAGCTCGACATCAAGGGGGTCATCCTGGATCTTGGGGCGCAGCAGGTCCACAGGCCCGGTCGCATCCCCGTTTCGCAGATGAACCGGATCACGGGCCGGGAAGTCCCCGCGGCGATCGGGCTGGCTGAAAAACTGTCGTCACCCTCCGACACCGGGCTCGGTCAGAAGCCCGAATTCCAGGGAGGCGTCCGGCTTATCCTGGACACCCTGCGGAAGTCCCCCGTGCCGGTCCGGATCGCCACGGTGGGAAGCGTCAGGGACCTGGTGGCGGCCTACAACCGCGAGCCGGCGCTGTTCAGGGCCAGGGTGGATCGGGTGCTAGTCTTCATAGGAGAGGCGTCACACCCGACCTACAAGGAGTGGAACGTGACCCTCGATCCACATGCGTACGTGGGCCTCATGCGGTCGGACCTGCCCCTCTGGTGGGTGCCTTGCTTCGACGGAGGGATCTGGAAGAACAACGGGCGCGCATCGTTCTGGAAGGCGAGGCACGAGGACATACTGAAGGAGGCGCCGCCGGAGGTGATCCAGTACTTCATCTACGCCTTGGAGAAGGAGAAGGCCGACCCCTTGGCGTTCCTTTCCGAACCCGTCGACCCGCGGCGCCGGGACCGCCTCTTCTCGCAGGTGCGCAACCTGTGGTGCACGGCCATATTCGGGATCCTTTCCGGCCGGACCGTGACCTTCGAGGGAGGCCGCTGGATCTCGGCCCCGCCGAAGAAGGGGGAGGCCCGCCTGGCGCCCCCCGCAAACGACCTCTTCGGATTCACGGAGGTCGATCTCTCGATCACCGACGACGCGATCACCCGCGTGGGACCCGGGGAAGGATCGAGGAAGGTCATGCTCTTCGAGGTGAGGAACCGCGAAAAGTACGCCGAGGGCATGACGGCGCTCACCGCCCAGCTCATTTCTGGAGTCGGACGGGGGCGCTGACCTCGACGCGACGGGCGGCCGTCAGGAACGCGCAAGCGCGCGGGCCAAGGCGTAGATGTTGGCCTCCGGCGTCGTCACCGGTATCACGCAGCCCGCCCCCAGGATGAGCCTCCTGCCCCGCGCGCGGTAAAGCGTCTCCAGCGCGTCGCGCTCCACCTCCTCCGGGGTGCCGTGCCTCAGGACGCCGGTCCCGTCCAGCCCCCCCACGCAGGCGCCGCGAAACTTCGCAAGACCTTCATCCAGGGACGGCGCGGTCCGGCGGTCGTGCCAGTTGATCGCACTGACAGGATAGCCGCCCAGCAGATCGAAGAAGATGGGCGCGCCGTGGGCGTGAAGCACGACAAGCGCCCCCGGCCCTGCCGCGCCTATCACGCGCAGGTCGAACGGCTCGCCGAACCGCCGGTACTCCTCCTGGCTCACGATCGAGGGATTTGCCAGCTGGGTGGCGAAGAATACGCCGTCCGCCCCCGCCTGCATGGAAGCCCTGACGAACGCCTCGGCCGTTTCGCAGATCCGTTCCAGTCCAACCAAGAATGAGTCCGGCTCGTCCCTCATGTGCCGGGCCCAGTCCTCCCCGGCCAGGTTCTTGGCCACGGTGAGCGGGCTGAAAACCGTTTGTATGACCGGCACTTCAGACGGAACCTCCCGGCGGATGAGCGCGAGCGCCTCGATTTCACGCCCCAGGATCCCCGAGCGCGCATCCAGCGTCGGCAGGGCTTTCCATTCCGCCGCCGACTCCACCGCGCGGGTCAAGTACCGGCGCGTTCCCTCCTCGTCACCACGCGGCTCGAGTCTGACGCCCCATGCCTCGGCCATGAATCCCGCCGCCGGCGTGACCTTCAAAAGGTCGAATTCGAAACGCCGCTGGAAACCGACCGTGGCCGCGGCCAGTCTGCGCGGATCCAGATCGTCGCCCGGGAAGTGCCTCCAGAGGGCCCAGGGAGCGCGGTCCACATCCGCTCCCCGGAGCACCGCTTCTATGCGCTGGCGCGGGCGCATGATTCCACAATCATACCCGGACGCCGTTGGTAATATAAGCAACGCTGCGCCCGCGAGCGCTTTCAACCGCAGGGAGGACATCGATGGCCAACGCGTGCATGACTTTCCTGGCGATCCTCGCCGCATCGGCCTCCGCATGGGGCCAAAGCATATCGGTGGAGGCCCGCCGGGAAACGGCCCGAATACCCCGGAGGCTCTTCGGCACCAACCTGCGGCAGAACATGGAATCGGACGACAAGATCAGGAACTTCCTCAAGGAGACCGGCATCGCCCTTTTCCGTTATCCCGACGCCGTCGACGCCGGCTACGCGTGGGACTGGGAGGCCGGGGGCGTGATGACCCACGACGGGAAACAGATGGTTTCGAAGCTTTCCCGGTTCGACGCGGCGATAGACCTGGCGCGCGACGTCAAGGCGGAGATCTTCTTCACGACCAAGATCCACGGCTCCACCCCGCAGGAAGCCGCCCGCTGGGTGGCGGAGGCGAAAAAACGCGGGGTCGGGGGCTCCTACTGGTGCCTGGGCAACGAGCCCTACTTCCCCGGCGACAGGCACTACCTGTCGCGGGAGGCATACGTGGATCTGGTCAACCGCTTCGCCCCGGCGATGAAATCGGCCGATCCATCCATCAAGGTGGGGATTGCCATGGGCGGGCCTTACATAGAGGAGCACGCGGACAAGGGTCGCGACAGCCACGTCATCCGTTGCGCAAAGGCGCACATCGACTTCGTGGATTTCCACTTCTACACGGGCCGCTGGGAGAAGGACAAGGGTATCGATCCAAGGCGCATCCTGGCCGGGTCGCAGCTTGTGAAGATCCACATGGCGAAATTCCGGGAGCTCGTCCGACGCGAGGCCCCGGAGAAGGCCGACCGGATCGAGATCCACTACTGGGAGTGGAACGGGCCCCCATGGCCCGAGGTGGGGGGCATTCAGACGCTGGCCACCGCCCTCCACGCGGCCGACACATTGGGCGAGATGGCCCGGCACGGGATCCGGGCGGCCATACAGTACAACCTGCAAGAGCACGCCTGCGGGCTCATACCCGGCTGGGAGCAGGACCGCGTGGGCTCATGGCCCACGGAGAGCTGGAACGGCAGGACGATCCGCCCCGTCGCGCACGCGATCCGGCTCTGGAGCCGCGAGATGGGTCCCGTGATGGTGAACTGCGCCGTAGAGGGCGCCGGGACGTACGCGACCAAGGACTGGCACACGCTGGTAAACTACCAGGGCGAGGTGCCCTTCCTGTCCGCCCACGCCGCCCGGACCGAGGACGGCCGCGGCCTCCAGATAATGGCGATCAACCGGCGCGAGAAAGACGACGTGCGCGTGGACATATCCATCGATGGTTTCGCGCCGAAACCCGAAGTTGAGGTCCTGACCATCACCGGCCCCTCCCTCGTCAGCCATAACGACGTGACCGACAGGAAGCCCTACTATCACTCGTTCCCCGACGCGCCCGACCCGTTGGTGAAGCTCGAGCGCGGGACATGGACCGGCGCGGCGGCGAGGTTCTCGTACGCGCTGAGGGCCCGCTCCGTGACGGTGCTGAAGATGCACGCGAGGTAGCATCGAACGAGCCGCTGCGGGCGTTCAACCTAATAGACCCATGATCGGCGCCGCGGCGATCCTCGTCCTGCTCGCGCCCCAGGAGACGGAGCCGGCGACCATGACGGCCGGCGGGCTCCGGATGACCTTGGAGCGGACGGCCGACGGCATCCTTCTCAAGAGCCTGCTTGACGTCGCGAAAGGGCGCGAGCTCCTGGCCGCGAAACCATTGCCCTTGTTCGAGCTCGCATTCAAGGACGCGAAGTTCGCCGCAGACGCCGGCTGGGACGGGACGTCGATCGGGAAAGCGGGCGGCGGGCTCGAACTCCGCTGGGAGCGCCCGGGCCTCAAGGTTCTGGCGCGGGTCGCCGCCGGTGACGCGTTCAGGTGGATCCTCCGCGTCGAGAACGAAAACATGGAGCTCCACCGAGCGGTGTTTCCCCGGCTGGCGCTGGCCCCTCCCGGCGGGGAGGCGGCGGTCTTCATCCCGCGGGGCCCCGGCGAGATCCAGAAGGGCGTCTGGGGCCGCTCCTTCCGCTACAAGGGCCTCTACCCCGAGGGCTGGTCGGTGCCGATGCAGTTCCTGGCCGCCCTCGGAGAGTCGGGCCTCTACTTCGCCATGCACGACCCCAAGGGGAACGCCAAGGAGATCAAGGTCGAGAGCCGCCCGAAGGACGAGGCGGTCGAATTCTCCTTCGACCATCCGGCCCCGGACTGGGGCGGCGTCGGCAACGACACGTCGGTGGGCGAGGCGGTCTGGAAGCTGCTGCGCGGGGACTGGTTCGACGCCGCCATGGTCTACCGCGACTGGGCGCGCAGGGAGGCCTCATGGCTTCAATACGGGCGGCGGACGCCCTCTTGGATGGACGAGCTGTGCGTCTGGATCCACGGCGGTAACTCGCCACAAGTGGCTGATTTCGCCGGCCGGCTCGGCCTGCCCGTAGGATTCCACTGGTACAACTGGCACCAGATTCCTTTTGACAACGACTACCCGCACTACTTCCCCCCGAAGGAAGGGATGGCCCAGGCGGTCCGCGACCTCCAGAAGGCGGGCGTGCGGGTCATGCCCTACATCAACGGCCGGCTGTGGGACACGCGTGACCGGGGGGTGGAGGACTTCGAGTTCTCGAAGGTCGCTCTCCCCGCGGCCGCGAAGGATCAGAGCGGGAAGCCTTACATCGAAACCTACGGGAGCAAGGAGTCCGACGGCAGCCCCGTCAGGCTCGCGGTCATGTGCCCCAAGACCAGGCTCTGGCAGCAGAGGGTGGGAGGGACCGTCCAGCGGCTCTTCGAAGAGATCGGCGTCGACGGGGTTTACATCGACCAGGTCGGGGCCGCGGCGCCCAAGCTGTGCTTCGATCGGTCCCACGGGCACCCGACCGGTGGAGGCGCTTGGTGGGTGGAGGGCTACGGCGAGATGCTCGAGGAGATCCGCCGCAGGATGCCCCCCGGCCGCATGATCACCACCGAGTGCAACGCCGAGACATTCGTGGACCGCTTCGACGGGGTCCTGACCTGGCACTGGCAATCCGACGGCATGGTTCCCGCCTTCCCCGCGGTGTACGGCGGGCGTATCCCCATGTTCGGCCGCGCCTACGGAGGAGGGCCCACGAAGGACCTGGCGTTGAGGATGAAGGTCGGCCAGCAGCTCGCCTGGGGGGAGCAGATCGGCTGGATGGGACCGGGCGTCGTCAACGAGAAGGATAACTTCGAGTTTCTCAAAAAGGCGGTACACTTGCGCCATCACTTCCGCCGCTACTTCATCGAAGGAGAGATGGCCAGGCCGCCGCGGCTCGATGTACCCACCGTCAAGGCCGACTGGCAGTGGCAGGGCGTCCGATGGGTCACCACTCACGCCGTCCAGGCGGGCGCCTGGACTATCCCTAACGCCGGACGTGCCGCGATCCTGTTCGCCAACGTCGGCGACGAGGAGATCAGGACCGAGATCAGGATCGACGGGAAATCATGCGGGCTGGGCGGGGCAAGGCTGCGCGTGACGCTAGTCCCCGGCGGGGAAACCTTCACGGCGCCTTCAGTCGTCGTCCGCGAGGTCGTCTTCCCCCCAAGGTCGGTGATCGGCTGGGAAGTCGCCGGGGAGTGATGCCGCCCTCGGCGCGGCGGAGGCGTGGCCGCCGGCCGACGCCTTGCGGCGCCGGGGCGCCGAGGGGACTCCCAGCTTCCGACGATGCCCCGTGGGAGTGATGCCCATCTGCTTGCGGAAGGCCGTCGCGAAGTACTGGCTCGACGGGAATCCGCAGGAGAGCGCTATCTCGGTCACGCTCAGGTCGGGGCGGGACGCCAGCAGCCGCGCTGCCTCCTTCAACCGGCACTGGGCCAGGTACGCCATCGGCGGCAGGTTGGTGATCATGCGGCAGTAATGGGCGAACCGGCTGCGCCCAAGGCCGCACTGCTCGGCCATCGCCTCCAGCGTCCAGTCGGCCTCCAGGTTCCGCCGCAGCTCCAAGAGGAAAAGCTCAACCGTGCGCTGGTTGCTGGAGAGTAGGTCGTCGAGCGGGACCCGCCGCCGCCTGAGTATGTCGAGCACCGACGCAAGGAGCCCGTTGACCTCGAGCTTGAGCCTCGTCTCCGCCGCAGGACCCGGCCCCTTCTCCGCCGCCTCCGCGAGCCGCTCGAAGCACCTCCCGATCTCGCCGCCGACGTGCCAGACTGGGCGCTCGTTGTGACGCAGGAGCGTGGTGAGCTGCCGCAGATCGCGCGGCGACAGCACGACCCAAGGAGGCCACCGCCACGGCTGGTTGGGGCGGCGGACGCCGACGTCCAGTATCAGCCAGTGGAGCCGGCAGGCAGCGACGTTCGGGTTGCCCACGGAGTGCGCCTGCCACGGCCGCGTGACGGTCAGGTGGCCGCGGCGGAGCGAGTAGGACCGTCCGCCGGCGGAAAAGCCCACGGCACCCCGCGAGACGTAGGTGAACTCGATCCCCTCGTTGCGGTGGACGGCCAGGCCCCATTCCTGGTCGCGCGGGGCGTCCCACACCCCCACGGAGCAGATCTCCGGCAGCGTGGCCGGCGGCAGCCTGCGCCCAGGGTACGTGCCGTGCACCAGCGCCGAAAGGCGCAGGGCCCCGCGAGCCGCGGCGGCGCGGACCGGCTCGCACGTGTCGGCGGTGTAGAGGTGACCGCCCACCTCGAAGACCGCAGGTACGGCCTTTCTCACCAAGTTCGAAATTTACCAATGTCCGTCATGGGAAGACAAGGGCGCGCGCTCCGGCTAGAGTCCCTCCTGGCGCGCGGGAAGGTCCGCCGCCGGGGATATCGAAGGAGGGCGTCATGGATACGTTCGGAACGAACGGGATCTGCCGCCGTGACTTCCTGGGGACCGCCGTGGGGGGATCGGCGCTCGCCGCCGCCGGCTGCGCCTCCGCCGGTAGCGGCGGCACAAGCGCGGCGATGAAGATAGGCGTCAATCTGGAGTTCGTGCGTCACGCCGACAAGTCGTTCGAGTTCGGCGCGGCAAAGGCGGCGGAGCAGGGTTACAAGTACATAGAGCCGTGCTTCCTCATGGGCACGTGCCTACTTAGCGCGGCGGGCTACTGCCACGTGCAGTCTTTCGACATGGATCCGCACTACTTCAAGGATCTCTGCGACCGCCTGAAGCTCAAGATATCCGGCCTGAGCTCGCACTCGGATCTTCTGGACACCCGCGTGGGGGTCGAGTACGCCCGCAAAGGCATCATGTACGCCCGCGCCCTGGCCGACCGGGGCGTTTTCGACACGCCGCCGGTGGTGATGATCTGCGAGAACATGTACCCGCCCAAGTGGATGACCCCGGAGGACGCGTTCGCGATCATGAAGATGAACCTCAGGCCCATGCTGGAGTGCTGCGCCGACAACGGCGTCTACCTGGGCGTGGAGCCCCACGGGCCCTACACGGCCAACAAGGATCGTATGCTGCGAATACTCGGCCTTCACGACTCACCGTGGCTCCGGGTCAACTTCGACACCGGCAATTCATTCCTGGCCGGCGAGGACCCCTACGCATTCCTCGAGGCGGTCAAGGAGAAGGTGGTTCACGTCCATGCCAAGGACATCGGCGGCGCCCTCATCAGCGAGAGGGGCAAACTCACAGGCACTCCCGTGGGCTGCGCCTGCGGCGACGGCGTGATCGACTGGAAGAAGGTCATATCGATCCTCGCCTCGGCGAACTTCAAAGGCGTCCTCTCTGTCGAGTGCGGCACGATCGAACAGGCGGAGAGGAGCCTCAAGCATCTTGCCCCCCTCCTCTGATTATAAATCAAAGCGTTTGATTTATAACCAACCCGGTTATAAATCAAAGCGATTGATTCATAACGCTCAGAGAGCGGAGGGCCCTTAGCCGGTCGGGGCTACCGATGCGCGCCCGCCGGAGAGCCTCGCGGAGGTACTCCACGCTGCGGTCGTAGGTCGCGCGGTCCACGGGATACGGATGGCCGTCCTTCCCCCCGTGGGCGAAGCTGAAGCGGGCCGGATCGCGGAAGCTCGGCCGCGCGCCATGGATGATCTCACCAAGCAAGGCCAATGCGCGGACCGTCTTCGGACCCACCCCTTCGACGCCCAAAAGCGCCTCGTAATTCTCGGGCCTGCGCTCGTAGGTCCTCACCAGAATCGACGCCAACCTGGGCGAGTCGACGTCCTCCCTGCGCACGTCGTGTCGCCGCGGCAGGACCAGGGTGAGGGCGCGCCTGATCTCCTCCATGAGACGCGCCGGCTCCTCGCGGGCCAGCCGCGCGGACGCCTCGCGGGACGCACCGCTCTCGCGGGCAACCATATTGAGGACGCGGCTCTCCGTCCTTTGCGCGCAGACGGCGGCGTGCGGCTCGCAGACGAAGTCCCCCACCGTCTCAGAAAGCCAGTGGTACCGCCGGGCCAGCCGCGCATCGCGGTTCATCCCCTGCTGGACGACGCACCAGGTCCCGTCCGGCAGGAAGAAGAAGCTGTGGTGGTATATGTGGTATCCATCCTGGACGGCGGCGCTGTCGACTTTCGCGGACATCCGGCTGGCGTACACAAGGGGCTCCGGCGATCTCCCTAGGCGCTCGCAGTGCGACGCGATCTCCGCGGGTGTGCGACGGGACGCCGCGCCCTTTCCCCCCGCCGCGTGGACACCCGAGTCCCTCTCCAAGCCGGCAAGGGCCTCCTTGAGCGCCCCGCAGACGGTGGTGGTCAGTCCGCTTGAATGCCAGTCGAACCCCAAGACGCAACCGAATGCCTGGAACCAGAACGGATCCGAGAGGCGTCGCAGGAGCTCACAGGGCCCCTTCTCCTCCACGATCGCCAGCGCCACCCCGCGCGCGAGGCGCACCATGCGCTCGAAAAGCCACCTCGGAGCCCTGCCCCCATGCAGCGGCAGGACCGCCTGGCCCGTCCTCACCAGGCTCATTTTATAAAAAATTCCGCGACATACAGCCGGAAACGGGATATCTATTGATGGGGGAGCGGCGTACGAACCCTTGATCCGCGGCCGCCGGCGGATACACTGGCGATCAACGTGAGAATTGCCGACGTCCGCACACGGCCGCCCGGCGTTGACTATACTGGGAGCGATAGTTAGGAGGCATCCGATGAATCAAGACCGCAGCGTCACCCGGAGGGATTTCATGGCCACCGGCGCGGCGGCGGCAGGCCCTCTTATACTGGTCCGGAACCCCAACTTGGTCAGTCCCAACGAACGGATAACCTTCGGCCTCATTGGGTGCGGCGGCCAGGGCCGCGGCAACATGGGCCACTTCCTCGGCAGGGCCGACTGCCAGGTGCTGGCCGTCTGCGACGTGGACGACAACCATTCGGCGCAGGCGAAGAAGCAGGTGGAAGACCGCTACAAGAACGACAGCAACTACAAGGGATGCGACGCCTACAGGGACTTCCGCAAGCTCTGCGAACGCAAGGACATCATGGCCGTGATCGTGGGCACCGTCGACCACTGGCACCACCTGTGCTCGCTCACGGCGGTCCGCAACGAGAAGGACGTCTACTGCGAAAAGCCCGTCACGCACTACTGGAAGGAAGGCAACATCCTGGTGGGCGAGGTGGCCAAGTACAAGAGGATATGGCAGACCGGCAGCCAGCAGCGCTCCGAGTGGAACTTCCGCCGGGCCGTGGAGATAGTGCTCAACGGCCACATCGGCAAGATCCAGATGGTCGAGGTCGGCCTGCCCACCGGCCGCGCCGGCCACAAGCCGGGCCAGGAAAAGGTCGAGGAGCCCCCGCCGCACCTCGACTACGACATGTACTGCGGCCCTTCAAAGAAGCTGCCGTACATCCGCGCCCGCCTGCACTGGGACTGGCGATGGAACCTCAACTTCGGCGGCGGGCAGCTGATGGACTGGATAGGCCACCACAACGACATCGCCCACTGGGGCATGGGAGAGGACCTGGGCGGTCCGATAGAGGTCGAGGCCGAGGGTTTCAAGTACCCCGAGGACAAGACCGTCTACGACGCGCCCTATCACTACCACGTCAAGTGCAAGTACGCCAGCGGGGTGGTCTCCAGCATCGGCGACGGCAAGTACCATCCGATGGGCACGAAGTGGATCGGGGACAAGGGCTGGGTCTACGTCAACCGCGGGCGCCTCTCAGCCAGCACGAAGGAATGGTGCGACAGGGGATTCGATCCCGGCCCGGTCAAGGCCTACTACTCCCCGGGTCACCACGCGAACTTCGTCGACGGCATCAAGACACGCAAGCCCTGCATCTGTCCGGTGGAGGTCTCCCACCGGTCGATAACGCCCGGCCACCTGGGTTACCTCTCCGACCAGCTGAAGCGCCCGATAAAATGGGATCCCAAGACCGAGAAGGTCATCGGCGACAAGGAGGCCGACAAGATACTCAACAACCCGCCCTACCGGGCTCCCTGGAAGATATCGTAGGGCAAACAACAGGACGATCGCGACCGGCGCCAGCCCGCCAGAGGGGCGGGTGCGCCGCCGTTTAATGGCCGTCAGAGGTCCACTCGGGCGTCCATTTCGCGGGAGGATACCTGATGGAAGGACCGGCCGCTCTGGTCATTCTCCTCCTGGCCCCAGCACCGCCCCGCCAGGAGACGGAGACGATCTTCCCAGCCGGCTCCGGTTTCGTAGATGCCAGGAAGGACTTCGGGGCCAAAGGAGACGGAGTCACCGACGACACCGAGGCGCTCCGCCGGGCGTTGGAGGGAAAGGAACGGCAGATTTATCTCCCCAACGGCACATACCTCGTCAGCGACACGCTCACATTCGGCAGCAAGAAGCGCACGCTCCAGGGACAGAGCCGGGAAAAGACCGTGATACGGTTGAAGGACAACTCCCCGGGGTTCGGCGACCCGAAGAAACCGAAGTACGTGATAGATACGAAAGGCAAGACCCACTTCGCGCAGAACTTCTTCAACTACGTCCGCGATCTCACGATCGAGATCGGCCCCGGCAACCCCGGCGCCGGCGCGATCCAGTTCCACACGAACAACGGCGGGGGCATGTTCAACGTCCGTCTCCGCGGCAAAAGCGGCGCGGTAGGACTCGCTCAAACCGAAGGACCGGGGCCCGGCATGATCCAAGATGTGCTGATCGAGGGCTTCGACGTCGGCAGCCTCATCAGCGGCGACCTCCATTCGATGACCTTCGAGCGCCTCTTCCTCGAAGGGCAGAAGGAATGCGGATTCATCAACAGGGGCAACACGGCCGTAATCCGCGGCCTCAGGAGCAGAAACTCCTGCCCGGCGGTCATCAACGAGGGCAAGGGCTCCTTCATGTGCCTCGTGGAGGGAGAACTCACCGGCGCCAGCGGCGGCCCGGCCATCCTCAACACCGGCGACGCCGTCCTATTCGCGCGCGACATAAAGACGTCCGGCTACGGGACCGCGCTCCAGTGCGACGCAAAGGCGGCGCCGGGGCCGAACGTGGATGAATTCACATCGCACGATCCGGCCTCCCTCTTCCCGGGACCTCTCAAATCGCTTCGGCTCCTCATAGAAGATCCTCCCTCCGTACCCGCCGACCCGCCGTCCGACTGGGCGAACGTGGCACGGTTCGGCGCCGACGGCGACGACGACCGGGACGACACCGCGGCGATCCAGAAGGCCTTCGACTCCGGAAAGTCCACCGTCTTCTTCCCCCGGGGCGCCGCCTACCGGATCTCCGACACGATTCGCGTACGCGGCAAGGTCCGGCGGATCCTCGGGATCCCTTCCGGCATCAAGCCTACGGGATTCCCGCGGGACGAGTTCGACGCCCGCACCGTCTCGGTCCGTCGCGCGGCCGGAGAGAAGAAGCCGGTCTTCAGGGTCGAGGACGGCGAGAGCCCCGTCGTGGCCTTCGAAAGGCTCTTCAACAACTACGGGGAGTACGGCATCATGATCGAGCACGCCTCCGCCAGAACGCTGGTGGTCAGATCGTTCCACGGGGCCAGCTACCGCAACAGCGTCCACGGCGGCAAGGCCTTCTTCGACGACGTCTGCGCCGTCCCGTTCATATTCGACCGCCAGAAGATATGGATGAGACAGGTCAACACCGAGTCATACGTGGACAACCCCCACATCCTCAACCAGGGCGGAAACCTCTGGATACTGGGGATCAAGACCGAGAAGGACCGGACCATCATCGGCACCACAGGGGGAGGGCGCACGGAGCTCCTAGGCGGCTACCTCTACAAGAACCGCGAGCGGATCGGCCCGGCGCCAGCCTTCACCAGCGCCGATTCAAGCGTCTCGCTCGTCTACAAGGCGATCGGCGTCCCCTACCAGGTCCAAGTCGAGGAGATCCGCGGCGGCCAGAAACGCCAGCTGGCCGTCGGACAGCTCCCGGCCGGCCGCGCGATGGTCCCCCTCTACGCGGGGCACCGCGAGGGAACACCGGGGACGCGTTGAGAATCATCCCCGTTGATCCTCGCACGGTACCGGGCTATCATTGGATCATGATGATGACCGCCGAGGGCATATGACCATCAAGATCACAAGCAGCGCTTTCGCGCCCGGCGCCCCGATCCCCAAGAAGCACACCGGCGAAGGGCCCGACGTCTCGCCTCCGCTGGCCTGGTCCGGAATCCCGGCCGGGACGAGGGAGCTCGCGCTCATCTGCGACGATCCGGACGCCCCAACACCCAAGCCCTGGGTCCACTGGGTCCTCTACAAGCTACCTCCCACCCTCGCCGGCCTCAAGGAAGGGGAAACCGGCGGCGGACTCCAAGGCGTCACCGACTTCGGGCGGGCGAGCTGGAACGGCCCCATGCCCCCGCGCGGACACGGCATCCACCACTACCACTTCAAGCTTTACGCCCTCGATCGGCCGCTCGACGTCAAGCCCGGCCTCACGAAAGACCAGCTGCTCGACGCGATGAAGGGCCATATCCTCGACCAAGGCGAGCTTGTGGGCACCTACGAACGCAAGTAGCGCCGACCGGGCCTGCCGGTCCTCCCGTCAGTACGGCACCCCCACGGCCCTGTACCTCATGCGGTTGAAATCCAGAAGGAGCTTGACCCCCGCAAGCCCGGAGGTGCCCGAAATCCTCTGCGACCGCGACAAGGATACCAAGGCGCACCGAAGGCCTCAAAGAATCCCCGCCGGCCCTGCGAAGGTATCATAGGGTGGACCGTCTCCGCCGGCTACAGAGGGAGGATCATATGAATCGGCTCTTGATCACGGCAGCGCTGGCGGTCGCCGCCCCCGCCTGCGCGGCGACGCCGCGCCAGGCGAAGTTACCCGACGTCTCCGAACTGCCCGTCCAGAAGGAATTGCCGGACCTCCTTACGATGCTCGACGGGCGGAAGATCACGACCAAGGAGCAGTGGATCAACGAACGCCGCCCCGAACTCAAGATCCTCTTCCAGCATTACATGTACGGCTACTTCCCGCCTCCCCCCGCCAAGGTGGATGTCGCCGTCCGCCGGACGGATCCGGGGTGTCTCGGCGGGAAGGCCACGCTCAAGGAGCTGACACTCTCGTTCGGGCCGCCGAAGGCGCCGAAGATCGATCTCCTCCTTGTCGTCCCCAACAGGAGGACCGGCCCCGCCCCGGTGGTGCTCGGGCTCAACTTCCACGGGAACCACACGACGATGGCCGATCCCAGGATCGCGCTGCCGCGCGGCTGGGTCCCCTCACGCGGACCCGGCGTGAAGGACAACAGGGCCACCGACGCCGGCCGTGGCGCCGCCGCCGCCGGGTGGTCCATCGAGGCGACCATAGACCACGGCTATGCGGTGGCCACTTTTTACCACGGCGACATCGATCCGGACCGCCCCGACTTCACCGACGGCATCCACCCGCATTACTTCAAGGAGGGGCAGACCGCGCCCGGCCCCCACGACTGGGCGTGCATCGCCGCCTGGGCATGGGGCCTGCACCGAGCAGTGGACTACCTGGTCACCGACAAGGACATCGACAAGGATCGCATCGCCGTATTCGGACACTCCCGCAACGGCAAGACGGCGCTCTTGGCGGCGGCCTACGACGACAGGATCGCACTGGCGCTGCCGCACCAGGCGGGCTGCGGCGGCACGGCCCCGAGTCGCACGAAAAATCCAAAGGCCGAAACCGTAAAGCGGATCAACACCTCCTTCCCCCACTGGTTCAACGCTACGTTCAAGAGGTTTAACGAAGATGTCGAGCGGCTCCCGTTCGACCAGCACGCGCTGGTGGCGATCTGCGCACCCAGGCCGGTCCTCTACACCAATGCAATGGAAGACCAGTGGGCCGATCCCCCAGGCCAGTTCGACATGCTCAAGGCCGCCGGCAAGGTCTACCGCCTCATGGGCGCCGGCGGCCTCGACGCCGACCGGATGCCGGAGGTGGGAAGGCTCGTCGACAGCACGCTTGGCTACTTCATCCGGCCGGGGAAGCACTCAACAACTCCCGAGGATTGGAAGATCTTCCTGGACTTCTGCGACAAGCACCTGCGAAAGAAATGACGGGTGCCATCCCGGCCCCGGGCCGGGCGGTAGTCGTCCGCGCGATCGCCGTCATCCCAGCTCGAGCCGCGACGCGCCCTTCGGCAGGTCGAAGCAGACCGCAACCCCCTTCCCGGTGCGCGTCCAGGTCCCGCTTTCAAGTTTGAGGAGCTCCGGCACCTCACGAAGCGCCACCGGCCGGTTCTCCACGAAGAGCTTGGGGACCGCCCCGGGCGGCGCCTCGACCTCCAAAGTGAAGGACGGACAGGCGAACGGGGCGCGCAAATCGACCAGACCGCCCTGCTTCTGGATGCGCGTGCACTCGCGGGCCGCCCAGTACCGGGCGATCTCCCCGTTCTTCATCCAGAGGAGGTTGTTGTAGCGCGCCTCAAGGCGGCGAACCACCTCCTGGAACGCCTTGAAACCCGATTCGTCGCCGTTGTGATATATCCCCGGCCAGTGACACACGAGAATCGCCGGCTCCCCGCGGGCGATCACCTGCGGCAGCCGGCCGCCCTCAAGATCGGGAGTGATGAACTTGTCCGGCTGCGGCGTTTCCAGACCGTCCCAGCCGCCCGTCCAGTCACCGGTGCATCCGATCACGGAGACGACGCACTGAGGGTCGTCGGTCTCTAGCCCCGAGGCCCACTGGACCAGCGGCGCCACGCTCCTATGATCAGTGTAAAGATTGCGGAAGTAGTGGCAAACGTCCGCCTTGTAGACGTCCCGGCAGGCCAGGAGAGTCGCCTTGGAAAAGGCGGGCATCACGCGGCTGCCGAACCCGCCGGGGGTCGTGACCCCCTCGCATGGCAGATCAACGTTCTTGAGGAGGCGCAGCGCGAAGGAGATGTAGTCCGCCAGGAAATCGACCGACTTGCCGACGCTGAACCCCCAGTTCTCCATGTTGTTGGCGGTGCGATCCGGGTAAGGCCGGCCCGTCTTGGTGTCGATCCCCCAGGTGTGCGTGACCATCTCGGGATGGATGTCCCAGTTCGGCGCCACGAAGTCCCGAACAAGCTCGAGGCTCTCCTCGAGCTCCTTACGCGTCCAACCGGGCATCTCCCGGTCGATCCACCCCACGCAGGCCGGGTACGGCACGATGCTGTACTTGCCCTTCACGCCGTGCTCCCTGCACCACTCCATGAACTTGCGCACGAAGGAGTCCGGGATCTCTCGCGGGAGCTTCCTCCAATCCTGCCTGTAGGCGTTGGGGTTGACCTCAGCGAACTGGGGGATGCAGAAATGGGCCAGGTTCACCAGGCAACATGAGTCGTCGATGATGAAACTCAGCGGCACCCGACCGCGGGGGTTGAGCGGCCTGACGCCGTCGGGCGGAGCCGGGGGGCGCTCCCCCTTCTCCTGGATCCCCAGCGCAGCACCCGCGGCCGCGGCCCCCATGGTCCCGATGAAATCCCGGCGGGTGAATCCTTTCATGACGTGTCCTCCGAGAATTTCGCCGGCTATATAAAGCCAATCCCGTTCAGGCGTGAGCCCCGAACGGCAATACAATATACCAGTGCGGCAGCGACCATGCGTTTATTGATCCTTTCGGCGGCCCCACTGTCCCTCATCCAGAAGTACGCCGGGTCGAGGATCCGCCGCTTGGGGGCGGAGCTGACCTTCCACAGAGCCTACCTCAATTCATCCAGCCGCGCCTCGGCGCCGCCGCGCTCCTTGGAAACCTCCGCCGCCTGCATGAACCCCAGCACCTCCACCAACTCCTCGGGCGAAACCGGAGGGACGCCCGTCCGGAAGAACTTCACCATCTCCTCCACCAGCGGCCGGTATGAATGCGGGGCGGGGGCGGTCGAGCGGATGCCCTTCTCCCCGAACGCGGTGGCCCCGTAGCCCGCCTTCCCCTTCCTGATCCCCCTAAACACCCCCATCCGCCCGCCCCTCCAGCGCCCCACCACCACGTCCGCCTCCGCGGTGTGCCAGTTGCGCACCGATTCGCACCCAGGCCCCATCAGCGCGTAAAGCATCTCCACCCCGTGCACCCCGTACCAGAAGAGATCCGGATGGTGCGGCTCGGTGGGACACGGAGACCACGCGGAGGCCCCGATCACCTTCCCAACTTCGGGGTCGGCCTTGAGCTTGACCAGCGGCTCGTGGAACCTGAGCGACGAGGCGCTGAAGAAAGGCGTCCCGCTCTCAGCCGCCAGCCGGGCGATCTCCCTCCCGTCCTTCCAAGAAGCCGCCAGCGGCTTATCGATGAAAAGGCGCTTCCGGGCGGCGAGGACGGGCCGCGCCTGCCCCAGGTGCACCCGGCCATCGACGCTGGTGAGTATCACCGCGTCCACCTTGGCACAAAGCGCCTCGATCGTGTCGATTATCTCGATCCCCCACTTCTCATTCAGCTCCTTGGTGTATCCGTCCACGCGCTTGGCGCTGGCATCCAGATCGGGACTGCCCCCCTTCCAGGCGCAGACCACCCGTGCCCCCGGGTCGTGGCCTGCCCCCTTCTCGTCGTTGAGCAGTTTTGTAAACGCCACACAGTGGGACGTGTCCAGTCCGATCATCCCCAGCCTGAGGACCCTCGCCTCCGGCTCCTGGGACCGTACGGGAAGGGCCAGCGCCACCAGCGCGGCAGGGATCGCGGCGGCAATTGCTCGCATGTGAAACCTCCTATTCGGCCAGTTCCAATGTGATGGACTTCATCACCGGCCTCGAATCGCAGGTAATCGTCCAGCCGTCCTGCGGTTTTCGGGATACGTGGATGTGCTCGCGCGGCTGCCCGCCTTCCTCCCAGTTGTACGTCACCCTTACGGGGCGGAAACCCCCGAAGGGTTCCCTGTAGTCCGCGTCGATCCGAAACGTGAATATCCCCGTGGCGTTGCGGCTGGTCCCCGAGAAGCGCACCTTCGCCGAGCGGATCCCGCGGGGAATCTCCGAAAAGACCACATACTTGCAGTTCCCCGGCGTAGGACCGGCCGCCCTGTCCACCGTTCTCCAGCTGCCGCCCCCGTCGAATGATACTTGATAGTCTATGCCGTCCCGGGCGTCCCGCGCGCGGTAACACGTCCCGAACCGCAGCCGCACCATGTCTCCAGGCGTCTTCACCGGGAATGTGATTTCACCCTTGCCGCCTTGTACGAACAGATTGGGCTCACCCATCCCGTTCACCTCCGGATGGAAGTCGGTGTAGACCAGTTGCTTCCCCCGATTCTTCAAATTAGTGGAACCCTCGACGGTGATTGTTCCCTCCGCCGGCCCGGCGCTGAAGGCGATCGTATTACGGCCTTGTGCCAGCGCCGGCAAGGGCCTCTGAGAATGCTGGACGTCATGCAGGAATTTGAGCGACTCCAGCGCCGTCCCCTTGCCGCGCAGCTCGAACCTGACGCGGAAGTCGTACCTGCGCAGAACCATGTCGTCGAGGTCGACCTCCTTCTGCCCAGGCTCGGAAACCGAAGCGATCTCCTTCCAGTCCAGACCATTGTTGTCGGAGAAGAAGACCGCCGCCGAGCCACCCGGTCCCACGGCCGTCTTGAAGGTCATCTTCCCCGTCAGGTACACGTAGCTCGTGGGCATCCTCAGGACGAGAACGGCCGGCCTCGCGGCGTCCCGCACCGCCGCCGCGTCGGTGAGATTTTCGGCGGCGAGGGCGCACGCGCGAAACGCCCCCTTCGCCAGGGGCACAGTCCACTCAAGCGTCCCGTTACCCACCCGGCCCGGGGCAAGATCGCCGTCCTTCGGGGTGTACCGGAGCGAATCCTGACCGGCCTTCATCTTGAGGCATCCGGGCGCGCCGCCTCCCTTCATGTTGACGTGAAGCCCCTTGTTGGACCAGTTCCGCACGAGTCGCTCGCCGGGCCGAAGCCTGATGTCCACCTGGTAGCCTTGGGAGTATCCGTACTCGTATATCTGTCCCGGCAAGCAGTCGTACTCCTGCATCGTGGAGTACCAACCGTGCGTGGCGGCCTCCAGCCATCCGTTCTCGTCGTACTGTGGGCAGCGGGCGAGGATCTCCGGCCCCTTCCGCCAACCGCCGTTGCGCATGAACTCCCGGAGCTTCTTCTCGTTCTTCCGGTACTCAGGATTCTTCTCGTACCATTCCTTCACGCCGGCGATGATCTCGTCCACGGAGGCCGCCTTTCCGCAGGCCTTCGGAAAGTAACACATGAGGGATCCGTCCAGCAGGTGCCAGGCGCCGTCGTAAAAGACCTCCGGGACGCTGTGGGCGTGGATGATCCTGCCGCGCGCCTGGAGCCCCGCGTGCCTGGAAAGCGCCTCCACCTCGCAGGAAGCCATGCTGCAGAAACCGTAACCGTAGACGTTGAAGACCTTGATGGGATCCTGCACGACGTCCTCGTGCTGGAGATACTCCGCCGGAGGATCGTCCTGGTGCTGGAACGTGCGGACGGTTTTCCACACGGCGAGGGCCTTCTGCTCGTCGGTCATGCCTTCCTTGATGAAGGACCTCTTCCAGGAATCCATGTCGGAGACGTCGGGGACCCTGTCCGAGAGCACCTTGACGCGGCAGACGACGCCAATCTGGGAGACAGATTGAGAATCCCCATCGCCGGCCCCGGCGGCCAACAGGACGAGCACTGGTCCCCAAAGGCTCATCGATGCGCCTCCGAGAAGATCGTCCCGCCCCACACTACGACACCTACATTACGCACGCCGGTCAGCGCGCCGGGTAGAACGGGAAGAGGCGCCGGATCTCCGCGGCGTCGATGCCGCGGCCGTATTCGCAGATCTCGAATGCCTCGGCGTAGCGCACTTTGCGACCCGCGGATTTGCCGTACGCCCTCTCCAGCTCCGCCCTGAACCGGTCAGCACGCCCCGCGAAGTGGGCCCGCAGGTCATCGAGGACCTTCCGGCGGCGCGCCTCCCAGCCCTTCCGGTCCTTCGGCAGGGATTCCGGATCGACGTTGCACCCGCCTTCGAGAAACTGGGACTCCATCGCGTCGAAGGCCGCAAGCTTCTTCTCCACGACATCGTCGATCGCCACCACGACGTCCGCCTTGAAGGGGACAGGCCTCTGGAACCCGTCCTCGGCATAAAGGAATAAGGGGTTCTTGGCCAGGTGCGGCACGTCGGGGCAATAGAAGGGAACGGTCACCATGTACGCCGCGTCCTGCACCAGGATGCCCGTGTAGCGGTGGTCGGGATGGTAGTCGTACGGCCTGTGGCTGACCACGACGTCCGCCGCCCACTCCCTGATTAGCCGCACGACGGTCTTGCGGTTCTCAAGCGTCGGCAGGAGCTCCCCGTCGTGGATGTCCAGCACCTGCGTCTCGACCCCGAGTATCCTCGCGGCCTCCTCCACCTCGGACCGACGGCGGCGCGACAGTATCCCTCCCGACACGCTGTGGTGCCCCACGTCCCCGTTGGTGCACGAGACGAACTTCACCTTGTGGCCGCGCGCCGCCCACTTGGCTGCGGTCCCTCCCATGTAGTACTCGCAGTCGTCCGGGTGCGCCCCGAAGGCGATGACGCGGATCGGGTTCATCACACCCCCGTCATTTCTGCGGGAAGAAAGGGAAAAGCCTTCGTATCTCCGCCGCGTCCGGCCGCCGCCCGTACTCGCATATCTCGAAGGCCTCGGCGTACTTGATCTGGCGGCCGCGCTCCTCACCGTAGACCTCCGCCAGCCTGGCCCGGAAGCGGTTGGCGGTGGACATGAACCTCTTGTCGAACTGCTCGCGCACCTGCCTGCGGCGCGCCTCCTTCCCCGCCTCGTCCTTGGGCACCAGGTGCGAGCCGCCGTTGCAGCCGCCCTCGAAGAACTGGGACTCGAGCGCCTCGACGCAGGCGAACTTCTTCTCTATGACGTCGTCTATCGCCACCACTATGTCCCCCGAGAAGGGATTGGGCTTCTGAAAACCATCCTCGGAGTACAGAAATACAGGGTTCTTCGTGAGATAAGGCGTATCGGGGCAGAAAAACGGGACGGTGACCATGTAGGCGGCGTCCTGTACCAGTACCCCCACGTAACGGTGGTCGGGATGGTAATCGTTGGGGCGGTGGCTGATAACGACGTCGGCCCTCCACTGGCGGATAAGGCGGCAGATAGTGCGGCGGTTGTCCATCGTGACCATCAGCTCCCCGTCGTGGATGTCGAGCACCTCGCTCTCGATCCCGAGGATTTCAGCACACTTCTTGACCTCGGCGGTCCGCCTCTTCGCCAGCGGCCCCCCCGCCATCCCCCAGTGGCCGATGTCCCCATTGGTGCACGAGACGAACTTCACCTTGTGGCCCAGGGCCGACCACTTGGCGGCCGTCCCTCCGCCGCGCAGCTCGCAGTCGTCCGGGTGCGCCCCGAAGGCGATGACGCGGAGCTTGCCGTCCTGCGGGGCCTCCACCCCCGCCGGCGGAGTGAAGGCCGGCACCTCCCCGGGGCGCTCGCAGGCGGCGCCCATCAGAAAAAAGACCATCGAGGCCGCCAGCACCCCGCCGGCGAACCCCAAAAGCGAATCCAGACGCACCCGACGCATATATTCCTCCCGCGGCCGAAGCCGCCTTTCCGGATCCCAGGAAGCCTACAAAATAAAGTACAAACGGGACAGACGTTGTTAGCCCGATCACGCCGCGGCCCATTCAAATTCGGGCTATAATTCCTGCAGGTGAGAGGCGCTTGATTAAGGAGTTGGTCATGACGAAACTGCCATGGTTCATCGGGGCTACGTTGTCGGCGCTCCCGGGCGCCGCTGTCTGGGCTCAGCAGTACAGCCATGGCGACCCGACCCCACAGGAGCAGTACGTCCTGGAGATGATCAACCGCGCCCGAGCCAACCCGGACGCCGAAGGGGCGCGCCTGGGGATCGACATCCGCGAGGGGCTCACCGCCGCCGAGGCTGCAAACGTCGGCCCGCGCCCGCCGCTGGCGATGAACCCGAACCTGCTGGCGGCCGCCCGCGCACACAGCCAGGACATGTGGACACGCAATTATTTCGCTCACGACACCCTCGCCCCTCCCAACCAAACCTGGTACGAGCGGATCACCGCCTTCGGCTACGACTACACCGGCGGCAAGGTGGGAGAGAACATAGCCGCCAGTTCAAACGCCTCCGCCGCCTACCTGGAAGACCTCCTCATGATCGACGAGGGCGTCGCCGGCCGCGGCCACCGCAAGAACCTGCTGGACATCTATTCCACCCCCCAACCCCCGTTCCGCGAGATCGGTGTGGGCTACTATCACAACAACACCGCCAACGGCTCGGGATTCCGGGACTTCCTCACCCAGGACTTCGGCCGCAACAGCTCCGGTCCGTTCCTGGTGGGCGTGGTCTACAACGATCTCAACGGGAACAATTTCTACGATGTGGGCGAAGGACTCGCCGGCGTCACGGTCACCCAGACCAGCAGCGGCTACTACGCCGTCACCTCCACCTCGGGCGGCTACGCCATCCCCTACACGGGCACCAGCGGTCCCATCACCGTCACCGCCACAGGCGGCCCTCTGGGTTCCATAACGCTCACAAAAACCCTCACCCGTACCGGCGAGAACCTCAAGGCGGACCTTACCCTGCAGGATCTCCCGATCGTGAGCATCGCCGCCACCGATTCCTCCGCTTCGGAATCCGGTCCCGACCCCGGCACCTTCACCGTCACGCGTACCGGCGGCACGACGACGCATCTCACCGTCTACTACACCGTGGGGGGAACCGCTTCCGCCGGGGCCGACTATGTTTCTCTCCCCGGCTCTGTGATCATACCGGCGGGCTCCGCCACCGCGACGATCACCGTGACGCCCCTTCAGGACACCCTGGTCGAAGGCAGCGAGAACGTAATCGTCACGATCACCTCAGGCAGTGGATATCTGATCGGTTCCCCCGCCGGCGCCGCCGTCAATACCGCCGACGATGATTCCGCGCTCCCAGGCGACGCCGACGGCGACGGCTTGTCCGACACCGAAGAGGCTGCGGCAGGCACAAATCCCAGCGACCCCGATACGGATAACGACGGCATGCCCGACGGCGCGGAGGTCGCGCATGGATACGACCCCCTCAACGCCGACCAGGACGGCAACGGCAGGATCGATGGACAGGACGACTGGGACGGCGACGGGATCAACAACCAGACAGAGACTTACAACGAGACCTACCCGGGCGATGCCCCGCCGCCCCCGGAGGAAGACGAGAGGGGCCGATGCGGCTCGCTGGGCCTGGATCTCCTGGGGCCGCTGGGGGGCCTGTGGCTTTTCCGCCGCCGGCCTCATCGCGAATGTGCGTGACCACTCCCCGGCAGGCGCGTATCATAGTGGGAGAGGAGGCCTCGACGCGGGTGGGAGGCGCCCCTTTCCAATGATCCGGCCATGGGACGCGAAGTAGTCTACTGCCACCGCTGTCAAACCCGTCTGCGCGGCGAGGACTTCGACACCGGCGCGGCCTTCCGCGTGGGCGACAAGATAACCTGCGCGCCGTGCCTGGAAGAGATCGCCCAGGAGCTCCCCCTGGCCGAAAGGCTCGCACTCCTCAGCAAGATCAAGGAATTCGAGACGAAGGCGCCCCCCGCAGAAACGACGCGCGCGGAAACCGCCCCGGCCAGGACGGCGTCGCGTACCCACCGTATACCGGTCTCCTCCAAGGAGGTCGTTCCGGCGACCACGCGTCGCGGGTCACATGCTGGCCCCGACACGGCTCTTCGACGTTCCAAGACCGGGATGATCGTCGGTATCGCCGGTGTCGCCGTGGCCCTGCTGGGTCTGCTGCTTTTGGCGACCGCCGGCGGCCGCAAAGGGAGGCCCGAAGGAGAAGCCTCGTCGCCGGGGCCGATCCCCGAAATTACAGCTCAACCCGCAAGGCCGCCCGAGCCAGCCCCAGCCGCACCCAAGAGCCCCCTGGACGAGGTCCGGAAATATTGCCGGGACAATCCGCGGGACCTCGCGGGTCACGTCAAGGCCTGGGAAAAAGTCCTCTGGGAGGTCGGGGGTACCGTCCTCGAAGAGGCCAAGGTGGAACTGGAGGCGGCCAAGAAACGGCTGAAAGAGGTCCTGGCGCCGGACCTGGCGGCGGTCGAAGAAAAGTGGCGCGGGCACATGGGCAAGGAGGAATTCAAGCAGGCGCAGGATCTGCTGGAAAAGGAACGCCCGAGACACGATACCCCGGAATGGACGCTTGCCATCGACAAGAGATTACGCGAAATCCAGGAAACATTAGGATCCATCCTCGGCGCGGTCAAACAGGGGGCCGTGGAGGCCCGAAGCCGGAACGATTCGAAAGCCATGGCCGCCATCCGCGAACGCGTGGCCCGATGGGGCCTCGAGGACTGCCTCGCAGACATCAATCGGATCTTCGAGGGGAGCTCCGCCGGCCCCGAACCCGTCCCGGCAGCGGCCCCCGAGAAGCCCCTTTCCAAGGAGGGACAGGATTACCGCCGGCGCTGGGAGCAGGCGGCAATCGCCGCGGCCTGCCGCAAGTACGACGACGCGATCGCCGAGATCGAGAAGGCATCCCGGTCGCTCGAGGAGGCCGACGTCAAGGCGGAGGCCCAGAAGGACATCGATATCTTCAGGAAGCTGGCCGCCACATGCCTGGCGGCCATCCAGGCGCTCTCAGAGTGGCCGCGCCTTTCCCTGATCACGCTGACATACTACGACGAATCCGGGAACCGCCGGAGCGTCACCGACCGGGTGCTCCTCGCCGACGCCCACCACCTGGAGATCCGCCAGGGAAAGAAGATCATGTTCGTCGATCTCCAGGACGTCGCGGGAGACTCACTGGCCGACGCCCTTTGCCAGAGGCGAAGGGACCTGAATGAAGAGGACCGCCGCGCCGCGGCGGTCATGTGCCTGCTCGAAGGGCAGAGAGAGAAGGCCGAGATCATGTTGAACGCCCCCGCCGAGACGATCCCCCTGAAATACTGGAATTTCGCATCGACGGCACGGTCAAAGACTCCAGGGCCGGATCCTCGTGAAATGGAGGCGCGGCGCCTCTTCTACGCAGCCGAGCAGGAGTACCGATCCCCCGAGACGCGCGGCGCCGCCGCAGAGAAGTACAAATACCTCTTGGAAAACCTGGCCGCCACCGAGATCGTGAGGCGACACCAGACGACCATGCTCAAGCGCTCCGAGTCCGGGAAGGAATGTGCCCTCGTCGCCGCGGAGATGAAAAGCTCCGGGGCCTTCAAACGGGGCGCATGGGAGGGACTCGTCGCCTGGACGTGCCAGAAAGAAGTCCCCGACGCGGAAGCCCTGGCGACCTTCGTCGACATCGATTTCCACGCGCTGCCCCAGACCGCCTACCGCTGCTGGATCTTCATGGGGGCCTGCTGCCTTGAAACATTCCAATGCTACATGCAGGCGACCGACATGAGGGGGCCGAACCCCCGCAAGCTGCTGGAGAAGGTTCCTTACGACCCGGGGAAGCCCTACGCCGCCGAGATCAAGATACCGCCCGGCAGGCTCAAGAAGACCCACGCCCAGCACGGCGGGCCCAAGCAACCGACCCAATGGATGTGGGTGGAGATACCCCTGCCGAAGTACCCCGGTCCTGGCCCGAAAAAGATACGCATCCTCAGCCAACAGCAGGGATTCTCCGTGGCCTTCGCGGTGGTGAGCTCGCTCAGGAAATCCCCACCCGACGAAGCGGAGACGAAAGAGCTTGCCAAGGTGGAGGTCCCGCCGGCCGCACCGGAGCCGGGCATCCCGGATCCCCAGGAATGGCTCCTGGCCGGCCCGTTCGCGCCGAACCTCGGGGCCGCCGAGCCGCCCGAGGGTCATATCAACCTGAAGGCGCAGATGAAAGGCAGGGACGGCGATGTCTCTTGGAAATTCCACATCTCGGATCTCGGCGAGAACCGCCTGGCGCGGATCAACTTCATACCGCTCTTCGAGCGCCCCAACGACATGTGCGTATACGCGCTTGCGCACGTCCAATCCCCCAGGGCCGCGGACGCCCGGCTGCTGGTGGGGAGCGACGACGGGGTGAAGGTCTGGGTCAACGGCAAGGTCGTCCACACCAACGACCGCGATCGAGCCCTCAAGGTGGACGAAGACCGCGTCGACATACGCCTCATCGAGGGCTGGAACCGCCTGCTTTTCAAGGTAAGGAACAAAGGCGGAGATTACGCCCTATCAATGCGGGTGGTCGACAGGGAGAATCGGCCCATCGACGGCCTCCTCTACGACGCCTACGGCGACCTCGAATCCCCCTGACCCCCCAACTGTTAGCGTTTTCGCGTCGCGATTTCGCTAACAGTTATTGCCAAGTGTTAACGTTTTCGCGACGCGATTTCGTTAACACGTCCTTCCCGGCACATCGGCGCCGCCGCCGGAATATTTGCTAAGCCCGCGACGCCCCGGCCCATAAGATAATGGAGGCGAATCGATGGAGGACGCAGGCGCGGTCCGGGAGGTACAGGCGCTGTTCCTGCGCTGGAGCGCCGTACTGAGGGGATTCATCCTGGCGCTTGTGCCGGACTTCAACGACGCCGAGGACGTCTTCCAGGAGGTCTTCCTCACCCTCACCGCCAAGGCGTCGGACTTCAAGCAGGGGACGAACTTCCTGGCATGGGCGAGGGCGATCGCGCGGCTGAAGGTGCTGGAGCACCACCAGCGTAAAGGCAGATCATCGACGTCGCTCGGCGCCGGCGCCGTCGAGGCCCTCATCGCCTCCGCCCCGGAGTTCGACGACTCCTGGGGGCCGCGGCGCGAGGCCCTTAGGTCCTGCCTGGACGAGATATCCCCGCGAGTGAGGGAGATCATGGAGCTGAGATACAACGCCAATCTGCCGCCCCCGCGGATCGCCGCCCGAGTCTCATGGAGCGTAGGAGCGGTCCACGTGGCGCTTGCGCGCGCCAGGAAGTTCCTGCGCGACTGCGCGCGGCAGAAGCTGGCCGCGAAGGAGGCCTGAGGTGGAAGAAGATCGGCTGCTGGCACTCCTGGAGGCCTACCTCGAAGGCCGCCTCGCAGATCCTGAGCGCGCCGAGCTGGACGACACCCTGGCGACAAGCCCGGAGGCGCGCCGGACCTTCTGGGAATACATGCAGCAGCACGCCCTGATCAAGGAGCTCCTGGCCGAAAGCGAAGGACGCCGCCTCGCGCTAGAGGGGGCAGCCGCGCCTGGCGCCCGGCGGCGCCGCCGCAGGATCATGCTCCACCGCCTGGGTGCCCCGGAGCCCCGATGGATACTGGCGGGCGCCGTCGCCGCGGGAATCCTGGTCGCCCTCGCAGGGTACGTCCTGACCCGACGATACGGGCTGCATGCGGCGCCGGAACCCACGGCCATTAACGTCGAGCGCCAGGAGATCCCCACCGCCCCCCCCGAAGCGCCCGCGCAAGCGCCCGCACCAGCACAGGCGGCGGCCGAGACGCCCAAACCCCTGGAGACACCGGCACCGCCCATGAGCCCCCTGGTCCCTGCACCGCTTCCGGCCACTCAACCGCCTGCGCCGGATCCCGGCCCCCCGCCAGGACCAGTACCGCCGAACGCACCGGGACGCGGGCCGTCAAGCACCGTGGCCGTGGCTCATCTGGAACGCGTCCAGAACGAGGCGCGCCTCCTGCTTGACGGCGAACGGATCGACGCCAAGACCGGGACACCCATACCGGCCGGCACCGGCATGGAAACCCTGGAAGGCTCCGCCGCCGTGCGGTTCCCAGACTCCACGCTGATCGAACTGGGGCCGCGAACCGTGGTCGGATCTTTTACCGAACGCCCCGGCGGAGGCAAGACGGTGAAAATCGAATCGGGGACGGTCATCGCGGACGTCGCCCGACAAGCGACGGGGAAGCCGATGGTCTTCGCCACGCCCCACGCGGAGATCACCGTGATGGGGACGAAGCTGCAGATCTCGGTTGAACCGGATCCGACGAGGGTCTACACGAGACTGGAAGTGAAAGAAGGGAAGGTCCTGCTCAAGCGCCTCGCCGACGGAAAGACCGTCACGGTGGAAGGCGGATACTACGCGGTGGCTCGAGCCGGAACGGAGCTGTCGGCGGCGCTGATGCCGATCGACGACATCTTGATCCGGCCCCGCGACGGCAGGATCGCCGGCGGCGAGTGGCGGTTCGTGGACGACCCGAAGGCCGCCGGCGGAAAGGCCCTGGAGGCCACTCCCCACATCAACCGGGCATTTCCGGCAAGGGGACGTTCCAACTATCTCAGGCGGATACCGTCCTTCGCCCTTTTCACTTTCAAGGCGGAGGCGTTCAAGGACTATAACGTCTGGATCCGCGGCTGGTGCATGGCCAAGAACAATCGAGTGATCCACGATTCGGTGGCGATCGAGCCGGCGGACGCGGTCTTCACGCAGCCGTGCCCCTGGTTCGGACCGGCCGGCGTGAATGCGTATTTATTCGACTACTACTCGGAGGGGGAAGGGTACCTGTGGGTAAGCGGATCGCACCGCCGCAACGGATCCGGGGCACGGGCCGTGATCCGCTTCAACCGCCCCGGGATCCAAACCGTTCGCCTTTACGCCTGGGAGGGGCCCATGCGTGTCGGGGCGATCTGGCTCTCGAACTCCCGGAAGGACCGTCCCGACGCATCATGGCTCGGTCCGGAGGATCGGGCCAATAAATAGTCCCGCGGCAGGCGGGGCGCAAAGGGGCGAAAATTCATAAGGAGGATTCCATGCTCAGAGTTCGCCTCGCGAGGGCCTTGGTCATGACGGCCCTTCCACTGTGCTGGATGGGCGGGACGGCCTCGGCCCAGTCCACGCAGGGGCTCGGCCGCTCGGGACGCTGGTTCACCTACGACGGCCAGCCCGTGTACCTCGTGGGTTTCGACTGCCAGGAGCTGGCGTGCGACCCCACGATCGACTACGTCGCCGCCCTCGACCAGTTCGTCCAGTACCGCATCAACAAAGTCCGGATCTTTGTCTACTGCTTCTACATGGGTCCCAACGCGCTCCACCCTTGGACGTACTCGGGGGGCACAACGGGGAAATTCAACCTGGATTCCTGGGACTCGGCGTACTGGCAGCGCGTCCGCGGCTTCGTCTCGGCCGCCCGGGCCCGGAAGATCGTCGTCGAGGTCTGCATCTTCGCCCCGAACAACGTCCGGGGATCCTCCTACTGGTCGAACTCGACATGGAGGAACGCCGAGAACAAGGCCTTCAACCTGAACGGCGTATTCAGCGCTGACGCCGACGGCGATTTCCACCCCGCCTACTTCAAACTCGACCACTCCGAGGTCTCGACGAGCGGGAAGAAGCTCCGGGACTACCAGCAGGCGCTCCTCGACAAGGCAGTTGCGGAACTGGGACCGTACGACAACGTTTACTTCGAGGTCTGCAACGAGTTCCCCATCGAGTTCAGCGCCACCAGCACGCTCATCGATCAGCTGGCCCCGTGGCAGCAGCACTGGGCCCAGCGCCTGGATTCCGCCGCCGCCCGGCTCGTGGCCTGCCACAGCCACTGCGGCTCAGGGTCCCACATCAACGGCGTCGAGAACTTCTGGGACCAAGGGTACATCGACGTCCTCAACTTCCATTTCTACAACACGGATCCGCAGCAGCTCTCCGACATCCTCCACCCCGTCCATTCCCACGGGAAGGTGATCAGCAACAACGAGTCCGGAGACTTCTACGGTTCCAACCTGGATGGACAAACCAGATTCGCATGGGGGATGTTCACCGCTGGCGGATACTTCGCGCTCTATGAGGGCGACAGCAACCGCATCGGCAGCTCCGGCTGGATCGAGGGTGCCAAGCGCCTCAAGGCCCTGCGCGACATCGCCGAGAAGGTGCGCTTCTGGGACATGTCCCCGGTAGACGCGGCAGGCAACGAGTACGACGCGCTGGTAACCCAGGGGCCCTCGGGGACCAAGCGCCAGGTCCTGGCCAAGCCCGGCTCGGAGTACGTGGCCTACTTCTGGGGGAGCCAGTCCACCACCTCGGCCGCCATCAGCCTCCCGGACGGTAGTTATTCCTACGAATGGTACGACGTGCGCGACGCAAGCCTAAGGGGCAGCGGGACGGTGACCGGAGGCGGGACGGCTACCATCCCTGCTCCACCCACCTCGGGCTGGAGCGCAAACGCGGGATTGGCACTCGTCGTCAAGCGGTCGGGTTCCTCCAACCAGCCCCCCACCTGCTCGATCACCAGCCCCGCAACCGGGACCTCTTACACCGCCCCCGCCACGGTCACCATCAACG